>Ga0129311_1000201_pt1 | contig 55487 bp, 53 predicted proteins | sample Go1ome_FD_94435 | JGI IMG/M metagenome (GOLD analysis project Ga0129311, IMG submission 94435) | Western lowland gorrila individual fecal microbial communities from Wisconsin, USA - Go1022B metagenome | ecosystem: Host-associated > Mammals > Digestive system > Large intestine > Fecal | place...
ATATTTGTAATTTTTGCGTATTGACTGTAATAGAACAGCAGATGATAGTACCCTAAGAAAACCCTTGCTGAGCCTCGGTGCTTAATGAGTTCAAGCCGTAAGGCGAAGAAGGAATTTAGCATCCGCTAGGCTCAGCTAGGAGCGAGAGCGGGTTTTCGTGGGTACTATCTCGGCTGTGGATATTTAGATAGAATAGGTAAATCACGATGATTCGGCAACAGCCGGAGGGGCATGACACTTTTGCGTCGGGAGACTCTTGCTTTTGCGCAGCAAAAGTGGCCCCGGTGGCACTCTCCACCATTACGGTCTCTGTGAATTGGCTCAGCGACAAGCGGTATTAATGCGTCAGGATAAACCCTCAGATAGGGCCATTAAGTCGGACAGAGCAAAAGTCGTTATGACCGCAGGCTGTATTAGGAAAATACTGTAATTATAATTCATTATGATGTGGTAACAGTCGGAGGTATAATAAAGTTACGCCCATATCCCCATATCGATAATTGATGTATCGGCAAATTAGAATTTAGCAAAATGAAAAAGTCCCAATCCCATAATCGGCATCAGGACTTTAATTCGCTTTATAGATTTATACGCAAAACTGACTTAGGCTCCCAGCATTTCCATAGTATGCTCTGCCACCAATTCCGCAGTCATACTATCATTAGTAGCCACTCCAGTATCAATAGCAGCCTGTGCCACCGCAGAAGCAACCCTAGGCGCTACCCGCTTATCAAATGGGCTGATAATAATATTATCCTCACTCAGCTCCTCCTCTGGAATCAAGGAAGCAATAGCTGTAGCAGCCGCAATCTTCATCTCAGTATTAATATCAGTAGCTCTTACATCCAAGGCCCCACGGAAAATACCAGGGAAAGCCAACAGATTATTTACCTGATTAGGGAAATCAGAGCGGCCAGTGCAAACAATACGAGCCCCAGCCTTCTTAGCCAGCTCAGGCATAATCTCAGGCTCTGGATTAGCCATTGCCATAATAATGGCATCCTTATTCATGGACTTAACCATTTCCTCAGTTACACATCTAGCCACGGAAACACCAATAAATACATCGGCACCCTTGATAACATCCACCAGAGAACCAGCTTCCTTACGCTTGTTGGTAATTCTAGCAATATCCTCCTTATAAGGATTCATACCCTCAGCCCGGCCCTCATAGATAGCCCCCTTGGTATCACAGAGAATAATATGCTTAGTCCCCACAGCCTGCAACAGACGGGTAATCGCCATACCAGCAGCACCAGCACCATTTACCACAACCTTGGCATCCCGGAAACGCTTGCCAATCAGCTTGAAGCCATTCATCAAAGCAGATACTGCAACAACAGCAGTACCATGCTGATCATCATGGAAAACAGGAATATTCATAGTCTCCTTGAGACGAGTCTCAATATCAAAGCACTCAGGAGCCTTAATATCCTCCAGATTGATGCCACCAAAGCCTGGCTCCAGCATCTCTACAGTCTGGCAAATATCATCCACATTGCGGGAATTCAAACAAAGAGGCACGGCATCCACACCGGCAAAACTCTTGAAGAGAACCGCTTTGCCCTCCATTACTGGCAGACCAGCGCCAGCACCAATATTGCCCAAGCCCAATACAGCAGTACCATTAGTTACTACAGCTACCATATTGGATTTGGTTGTATAATCATAAATCTTGTTGTAATCATCCTTTATTTCCAAGCATGGCGCAGCAACACCAGGAGTATAGGCCAAAGTCAAATCCTTGGAGGAACCCAAATCCACCTTGCTGACAATTTCCAGCTTACCCTGATTTTCCTTATGCAATTCTAAAGCTGCCTTATCTACGTTGCTCATAATTACCACACCTTCCATACATTTAAGAACCCCTATATTTTTTCTATATGTTATATACTACATATCAAATATTGATATGTGCTATATATTGGTTGTTATAATACTACAATCTCACAATCTTGTCTACTACTTTTTTGACAATTGTTAAATATTTCTGTCAAATCCCCTACCTATAGACATTTGTACAACAAATTTATTTTTCGGCATTTTCCCTATTCACTGCAAAATAAATAAATTTTTACAAGCGATTTATAAAAAATTATTTGGCAAAATGACAAAAGGCGCACCCATCATAGGTACGCCTAAAAGCAAATATTTTTCTCAAAAATTTTTTATTTGGTGGCAGCGCGAATAATAGCCTCTGCCACCTCTTTGATAGTTTTCCGCTTGGCCATACTATATTGCTGAATCTTCTTAAAGGCCTCCGACTCTGTATACCCATGGGCATCCATCAGAATCCCCTTGGCTCTATCCAAGGTTTTACGCATAGCCAAGGTATCCTTCACCTTGAACAGCTCATCCTCCAGCTCATGCATTTCCTGATAACGGGAAAGAGCCACCTCTATGGCAGGAAAAAGATTACTTTCCTGTACCGGCTTTACCAGATAAGCCAGTACACCAGCCTCTGTAGCTCGTTTAACCATATCAGCCTGGCTAAAAGCTGTCAACAGCAGCACAGGAGCTATTTTTTCTTCTGTAATAATCTTGGCCGCAGTAATGCCATCCATCTCAGGCATCTTTACATCAAGAATGCACAAATCTGGCTTGTAGCGGCGAGCCAGCTCCACAGCTTTTTTACCATTAACAGCCTCTCCTACCACCTCATGACCTGCTTCCTCCAGCATTTCTCTGACATCCATGCGGATAACAGATTCATTGTCGGCAATAACAATTTTCAAGGATTTCATCAGTATTCTCCTCCCTCAGGATTCTTCGGTATACTAATTCGAGCACGGGTCCCCTGCTGATTATATAGTTCTATCTCTCCTCCCATGTCATCCCTGACCAGAGTGCGGATAATCTGCAAGCCTAGAGAGCGAGTTTTCTCCAAATCAAAATCCGGTGGCAAACCACAGCCATTATCATAAAGCTCCAGCACATACCCATCAGCCGACTCTTCGGTATGCAGGCCAATCAAACCCTGCTGGCGTCCCTCAAAACCATGCTCAATAGAATTAAGTATCAGCTCATTAATGATTACCGCCAGATTGCTGGCTGTTCTGGAAGGTAGAATCACCTCCGGCCCATCAAAGCTTTGCTCCAATTGAAAATCCCCAGCAATCATATTGGGAGCCACTGTATTAAGGATATTTCGCGTTACCTCCATAACCCGAATTTCTTCCGCATCCTGCTGAGACAGAAATTCGTGAACCACGGACATACTGAGAATCCGATTGGTGCTTTCCTGCAAGGCAGACTTTACCTCTGGCACCTTGGAACGGCGGGCTTGCAGCCGCAAAAGGCTGGCTATGGTTTGGAGATTATTTTTGACACGATGATGAATCTCCTGAATAACAGCAGATTTTATCTTTATCTCCCGCTCCTTTTTTCTAAGCTCGGACACATCGGAAAGCAGCATAATCCGTCTTTTTAGCATACCTGCTTCTTCCAGCTTAATATCCCGCTGTACCAGCACAAAATCCCGAATCTGAATTTCCCGCTCATAAGGACGGCTGCTATCAATGGTTTCCTTGTGGAGCATAGCACTTAGCTCTCTATCCTGCATACGACAGCCCACAAGACTAGCAATGCCTAGGGCTCTATAAATTCTATTGGCAGACAGATTGGCAAAGACAATCCTATTGTTGCTATCAGCAATAATAATACCAGTACCAGGACTCATAGGGTGAAACTCATCCTTATCCAAAGGCTTTTTGGCATAATCCAACAGATACAAGGCCGTATCCATCAGCTGATGATAATTGCTGGAATTGGCATAGCTATGACCTGTTTCCAGACTTACCACCCCAATAACATCATTACCACATTTAATGGGCTGTACATACATTTCCAGATTGATGCCAAAACGCCATTCTCGCTGACCTTGGATAAATTTTCCCTTGGCAAAGGCCGCTGCAATCAGCGGTTCCTCCAGAGTAGAAACAAAAGCTCCTTCTCCTGTCAGCTCCACCTCTGAGAAAAAAGTATGGGGCCTGTAGTGCTTCAATACCAGCATCTTGCCCGGTTCCTTGGTTTGCACATAAAGATACAGATAGGCATGAGCCAAATCTGCCACAAAGGGCAGACTGACCTCTATTCTTTTTAAATGCTCAATCTGCATAGCTGTAAGATTGGTTATGTTGCGACACTGGGATGTAATATTTACGCTGTGTGCCTCTCCGTCCTGCTCCATAATGAATTACCTGTCCTTTACAAATCCTGCAATTCCAGTCCTGGAACTGCGTTAAGATACAAATCGGCAAAATTACCAGCCAAGGATTGATAATAGCCTCGACAGCCAATCATAGCAGCATTGTCCGTACAAAGAATTTTGTCTGGATAACAGAATCTAATGCCTGCCTTCTCCGTAGCAGCCCGTAATCTGCTTTCCAAAGAGCTGTTGGCCGCTACACCCCCAGCCAATACCAAGGTATTACAGCCTACTTCCTTAACAGCACTAAGAGCCTTGGCAATTAGCACCTCAATCACCGTATTCTGGAAAGAAGCAGCCACATCTGCCTTATTTACTTCTATTTTTTTGCATTTCATGCTGTTCAGATAATTCAGTACAGCAGATTTCAGCCCGCTAAAGCTAAATTCATAATTGCCCTTTTCCTGCAAGGCCTTGGGGAAATCAATAGCATGAGGATTTCCCTCCTGGGCTAATTTATCAATCTGAGGGCCTCCTGGATATGGCAGCCCCATAACTCTAGCTACCTTGTCAAAGGCCTCCCCTGCTGCATCGTCTCTGGTCTGTCCCATAAGGCTAAAGGAATTATAATCCTTTACATGCACCAAGGAGGTATGTCCACCAGATACCACCAAAGCCATAAATGGCGGTTTCAAATCCTGATGGCTGATAAAATTGGCAAAGATATGCCCCTCCAGATGATTTACCCCAATCAAAGGCACATCCAGTGTAAAGGCCAAAGCCTTGGCAGCAGATACTCCTACCAGCAGGGCACCTACCAAGCCAGGGCCATAAGTAACAGCTATCTGGTCAATATCAGCAAGCTCCACGCCAGCCTTGGCCAAAGCCTCATCAATGACAGGCATAATATTAACAATATGCTTGCGGGAGGCAATCTCCGGCACGACACCACCAAATTTCTGATGTATAGGAATCTGAGTTGATATAATATTGGACAAAACCTGCCGTCCTCCTCGCAGAATAGCGGCAGAGGTTTCATCACAGCTTGATTCTATTGCAAGAGTAATTTTCTCGTCCATAATTTCTCCATTTATCTATATTACGCTTCAAAGCTTGGTATTCCACATAATCTCCGCGGCCTCTACAGGATTTGTATAATATTTGGGCCGCTGGCCTACACTGCGAAAGCCCAGGCTGGTATAGAGATTGATAGCCACAGTATTTGAAGGACGTACCTCCAAGGTCATGGAGTCCACCCCCAGAGCCTTTACCCGGCTGGTTAGCTCATTCATCAGCCTTCGTCCCAGTCCCTGTCCCTGATAATCAGGATCTACAGCCACATTGGTAATATGGCCCTCATTTGCCAGTACCCAGCAACCTGCATAGGCTACAATCAGATTATCTCTATCCGCATCTCTGGCTATAAGATAGTAGGCATCAGTGTGGGAGGCCTCCTCCCAAAAGGACTGTCTGGACCAGGGCACAGGCATACAAGCCGCCTCCACTCTGGCTACGCCATCAGCATCCTCCTGAACCATGCGGTAAAATTCAATATTTGCCATCTTTATTTCTCAGCCTCATCACTGGTTCCAGCTGCTTCCTTTAGGGCTGCCTGACGCTTTTCCCACAAAACCTCTGCCTCAGAACGACGGATGTAAATAGGCTCCAGATTCATCACAGAATCCACCTTAGCCTGAGCTAATCTGCTAAGCCCCGCCATAGCCACATTGGCAGCTCTAGGCATAACCATATGCTGAGGAGGTATCTGAAGATTAGCAGGTATATCCTGTCTATTGGCCAGCTTTTTCTGCACCATATCCCCTACAGCCATTACAGTTGTATCCTGCTGACGGCACAGCTCCAGAGCTTCATCCAAGGTATATACCTGCACTGGAGACAGCTCAACTATTTTGCTCTCCTGCCAAGCATAAATTCCACTGTATACATTTCCCTTCTGAGCATCTATGAAAGGAATTGTTACTATACCGGGCACAGGATAATGCCAAGCCAAAGCTTCTGTAGTAGGCACTCCAATAATAGGAATATTTAGGCCATAGGCAATAGCCTTGGCAGCCCCCAAGCCAATACGCAAACCTGTAAAAGATCCTGGCCCCAAACTTACGGCTACTGCTTTAAGCTGATTCTTTGCTACACCAGCCATTTTTAGAACCTGTTGAATATGAGGCAGCAATGTTTCCGAATGAGTTAATCTAGTCTGTACTGTCAGCTCTCCAAGGAGCTTTTTTTCATCTGCTACAGCTACACTGGAAACCATAGTGGCTGTATCTATTGCTAAAATTGGCAAAGCGCTTCCATCTCCTTATATACATTTTCTAATTCCTGACCTACCAGCTCAAAGCAAAGAATCCTCTGCTGTTCCTGCTCCGTTCTCTGAATTTCCAAGGATATGTAATTTTCTGGCAAGCAGTCCATAAATTTCTCAGCCCATTCAATCAATACCAGTCCCTCTGGTTCCTCAACATAATCATAAAAGCCGATTTCCTCCAATTCATACTCCTGCTCTAATCTGTACAAATCAAAGTGAAAAATGCTGATTCTTCCTTCATATATATTCATCAGGTTAAAGGTAGGGCTGGTTACATCTCCCTGCACCCCCAAAGCTTTAGCCAAGTTCTGCACAAACAGGGTTTTGCCAGCACCTAAATCACCATTGAGACAGATTACGGTACCAGGCTGAATAATATCTGCTAATTTTTTTGCCAGTAAAGCTGTTTGCTCTGGACTAGCTGATTTATATTCAAACATAAATTATTCCTGCTGTCAAAATCAGGACAGCAGTTTTACCACCTTTCTCTTTATATCACACATATTAATGGGTGCTGGATCTCCCAGCAAAGCAAATCTGTTTTTCACAATATGGTATTTTCTAAATATTTGAAAACCCTTTTTGCCAAAAGCAAACCGATAGTACCTGTTACAATCTGGGGCCAGCTCATCATCAGCAATATCATGCCACTAACAGGTGCTGGCAAATCTATAATATGAAGAACCGACAAAGTACCTGCATATAATATTAAGGCTTTGACAAAAGGGCTTAGATACAACAACCTACTCTGTTGCCATCTTCCTGATAACAAAATGTAAACTGCATTGCCCAAAGCTACCACGGGAATCATCAACACCACAGGCAGCTGGCCCTGCATAAAGGCCCCCAAGGGCAGCAGTATACCTATAATACCAGCCCACCGGCTATTGGTACACCAAATACTCAGCACCATGACTGTATTCAAAAGACTGCCTATCAAAAACATATTCACCGGCCCAGGAATCATGGGCATAATCAGGCGGATACTCTGAAAAACAAAAGCCACAGCCAAAAACATAGCCAGCTTTATCCATACCTTCTGCATAAAAATCATCTACCTATTCTATGCTATATTTATAAGCAAGTTTAATAAATAATATTAAATATTTTTATAAACTTTATTGCTCGTTAACTACTCTCGACAAACCGAGCAGGTCTCCCTGCCAAGCAAGCGGTCTACGCAGCAACTACCACAACTGGACGTAGCACTACATCCTCTATCCCGTCTGCTGTAACATTCGGGAATACTTTCTTCATAATTTGGAATGCTCCATTGACATCTGCATTTATTATCCTGCCATCATTAGCCTTAAACAGTCCACGGTGAACCCGTCTGTTTTTGTCGTAGTTTTCCTTTGTAGGAGCCTCTCCATCTAGGAAAGATGTACCGCTCGTATAGCTTTCCTCGGTGAGAATTACTGCTATACCTTTCTCTTTTGCTTTGTACTCAATCATCCGGATTAGCCGTGCAAAGGGGATTTGGACAAAATGTTGATTCACTCGTTTTGATAGTTTGCTGTTCTGTTTCCATTCCTTATTTTTACCAACAACTATGGCAGAAATTTTCTGTTTGATGCATTCGTTAATAATCAGGCGGCTTGCTTTGTGCATATAATCGTCAATGCGGCGATTTCTCTTATCTGCCAGTTTGTTTAAGCGTACGGAAGAATATCTGCCTGTAGTCATCATGCAAATGCTTTGCCAGTAGGAGCGTTCCTTATTGTAGAACTGATTCACTGACTTAGGTATTTTGCCATTGATTATCAGCGGAGCATTTCCTGTATTTGTAGCCATGGTTAAAAGATTGTCAACGCCAATGTCAATGCCTGCATACCTGCCATTATCTTCCTCTTGAATGACTGACTTTAGTGTATAAACAATCTCCATTACTATGTTTCTGTCATAAGGAATAAACCTCACCTGTTGAAATGTACAAAACCGTTCGGCTTTATCTTCGTCACCCATAAAGGCTGGCACTACCTTAAAGCCATTGAATATTTTTGGAAATATAATTTCGCCGTTTTTGAGCTTACAATTCTGGTTCGTCATTACAAGAATAAATTTGCCATCACGTGGCTTATATTTGGGCAGCTTTGGCCGCCCCAGGTATTTTTTTTTATGTTCTTGCCAATCTCTAATGGCAGAAAAAAACGCTTTCCAATTCTTATCAAGCAAACGCAATACCTGTTGGGCAGACTGTGCTGTGGGCATAGCCTTATAATCAGGATATGTCGAGTCATGTTTCATAATCTGGTCCATATCTTTGTATCTAAGCCACAATCCTTCACTTATGAACTTGCTGCGAACAAGATAGTTGGCATGGTTGTACAGATTTTTGGACAAGTGGCAGAATCCGTCAATCATCGCATACCAGGGAGAGGCTGGACGAATCAGGTGCCTTTCAACTCTAGTCAAAACATCTTCAAGTTTCTTCGCCATCGTCTATCGCCTCCTTAATCTTCTTGAGACGTCTGCGACTGAAATAAAGGTTCATTGAGTAACACTGCAGGAGATTAACGATTTCTTCGAATACTTCCTGTGTATCCAGTTTTGCGGAACCGACTTCGCTCATAACCACAATTTCACAGTTATACTTTTGGAACAGGTGATGGAACAGCCCGTATCCTACACGAGAAAGCCTGTCTTTATAGGTAACAACTACTCGTTCAACATGGCACTCAATAATTTCGTCAAGCATCTCAAAGAAATCCTTACGTTTTTCAAAGCTTATTCCACTGGCAATATCTGAGTAAATCCCGGAAACAGTGTATCCGTTGGAAAAACAGAATTGCTTTAACAAAGAAATTTGATTTTCAAGGTCAGGCTTCTGTTTGGCTGTTGAGACACGAGCATAAATAAATGTCTTACGTTTCATGTCCTTATTCAGGAAGCCGTAGACATCATCTTCGTTGTAGTCATATCTTTTATTAGGGAGCACAGTTACTCGAATTATACCAGTTTTTACATATTTTGTGAGCGTTGGACGAGTTATACCAAGCACTCGAAGTACATCTTTAGCCAACATGCGACATAATCCTCCTTACTCGGAAAGATTATATCACATATTATATAAAAAAATACATATCTTTTAATATTTTATATGTATTATTTTACTATATCTATATTTCTATTTGCACACCCTATTGGATAGGGTATAATATTATTAAATCCATAAGAAAGGAAAACTGTTAATGGATATTATTCGCGAGTTTATCAGCACAAAGCAGTTTGACGAGCAGTGGAATTCAGTTGGCTTATCTGACAATTATTTGCGTGAATTACAAACAATGCAATAACTAGAGGTATATGTTATGAGTAAAACTTACGAACAGTTGGCGGCTTCTTTTGAAGAAGTAATTTCAGATTTAGATAAAACTGGAGGCAAGAACCTAAAACGCACTACTTTAACCCTGCATATTGAGCCTATAAAAAAATATGACAGCACAGCAGTAAAGCGAATCCGCACTAGTAACAATCTCACACAAAATCTACTTGCTAAATATATAGGTGTCAGCAAAAAGACAGTAGAAGCTTGGGAATCCGGCAGAAATACGCCAAATGGTCCATCAAGCAGGCTACTCGAAATGCTGGACACAAACAATATTTCCTTTGTATATTGATAATAATGAGGCTTGAAACACAGCCTCTTTTTTCTACAACCAAGTTAATATCTATAAATTTATCACTTCACTTTTATCTTCATTCGACTGATTATACCATTTCGAAATATAAAACACAATTATATGTTTCAATTACTTGCAAAAATTTCCTGCGTAGCGTTCATATGCCACCGCTATATATGATAGACCTTTGCTAGCGCAGATTAAACAAAGCTTCTGTGTTATTATATCACAAAATCCCTAGCATCTGTGTTCAGTCAAAAAATACCGGCCTGAAAAGTTAGCTAAATTTAACTTTCCAAGTCGGTACGAACCATAACTTTACATAAAAATAGATATATTATATTGAAGCAATTACTAAAACATCACTGCTCTCCACCTATATAATTTAATAAATCTACACAGAAAAAACTATCCTGATCCTTTGGTAAATTTGCCGCTATGCTTTCCAATTTTTCAGTATTCATATTTACCTGATCAATCTTACTGTACTCAATTATTAGAGTCAACGGATTAACCTCGTATATGGCAGTAACCCTATATATATCTGGTAAATAACTACTATGGAATCCAGCCATGCCGCAAATTGTATCAATAGGATTCAAACCAGCTTTTTTAATAAATGGATACACATGCTTCTTACTTAGCAGTAGAAGTTTAGATATATCAACAGAAAATTCTTTATCTATTTTTTCCATACATATAGAAAAATGCTCTAACGGAGTATTTCCAGAACTTCTTCCCAATCCTTGTAGAGAACAATCAATAAAATCTATTCCCAACTCCACTGAATATATACTATTAGCTAAGGCCATACCAATATTATTGTGCCCATGAAATCCAGTTTTTACGCAACTTTCCTTTTTTATAACATCAAAATATTTCTTGATGTCACTTGGCATCATTCCACCTGACGAATCTACTATGTATATTAAATCAGTTCCCCAAGCAGTTGATTTCTTTACAGCCTCTCCAAATTCTTCTACTGTAGAAGCATAGGATTTCATATAGTTAGACGCAACCATTAAACCTAATTTTTTTGCTTCTTTTATATAACTTTCTGTTTTATTTACATCCTCCACATTACTGCCAATACGAATAAATTGGCATCCATATTCTGCTGCTAGCTTTATATCATCCAATTTGGCAATTCCTGGAATGCAAAACATACCATATTTTATTGTTTTTAAATTATCATAAGCACATTTTAAATATTCTTCATCAGTATGCAAGGCCGTATATCGTGGTAATCTACTTGCACCAAGCCCCATGCCATGTCCAATTTCGACATATTCATAACCTAGTGACTCCAGCCCCTGACAAATTTTCTTTTCTGATGCTAAGGAAAGCTGAAAGTTTATAGCATAACTCCCATCTCTACAAGTTACATCCATTATACTGAATTTACTCATCAGATAACACCTCTTGAGCACACAACACTCTTGGCCTAGTTTTCAATATACTTGTAAAATAATCAAAATATTCCCTTGCAGAAAACGCTAAAATCGTTCCATTACCTAAATTAGAACACCTACAAATGCCTGCAGTTCTGCATAGTTCATCCACTCTCTCCATCGCTGGTGCATCAGCTTCCCCATCATAAACGAAATGAACTGCATAATCTCTTTGAATTTTGCCGTTAATTTCTATTACACCATTAAATGCTTTATTATAGCGATAACTAACATTATTAACACGCTCTATATAGTGAACGAACGTCGAGCCTGCATCAAAATTGATACATACAATCTTGCCATTGTATTTTAAAAACAATTCCCAAAACGAACCATTTCCAAAGCTTTCGTGAATATTGCAGTTTTTATATGTTTCCATTAGCTTTCCTATACCACATATAGAAAAATTAGGATCTAGACTTCTATTTTCTGGATATTTTTTCCTTATATATGTTGATAATATCCCACATTTTGTTTCTGTTTTATAGGGATTATATACCTCTCCATGACAAAAAGAATAGGAAAATGTAGGCACAATCAATGTGCCATCTTCCCCCAAAACATTCGTTACCGCATCTAAAAATTCTCTGCATAGTTCATCCGCATTCTTACACCCATCCAATAAACCTAAATATCCCAAATTACTGTGAATAAAAATACTATCACCTTTTCGAATACCAATTTTCTTTAGTGAATTTTTTATATCATCAGCCGTATACTTTTTAATCATATTCTTTTTGCCTCTATGATCTTTGCCAAACCATTTATTGTAGCAAATTCGCGTTTTTGAAATTCTGCATTATCAAATGAAATACCCAATTCATCTTCAATGGCAGAAATCAGCATTATAAATGTAAATGAATCTATATACTCCAAATCAAAGTAATTCTCATCCAAATGTTGTTCTATATTATCCACATTATTCCCATTCTCCTTAAACCACTTTATTAACCAATTTAAGTTGCTCATATTACCCCTCCATCATTATCACACGCGCTGGTGCACCATCACAATCACGAAGTTTTAGTGGCAATGCTATTAATGTATACACACCACCTGCATTTAAACGATCTGTGTCAGTTAAATATTCTATAATAGTAATTCCGTTTTTTAAAAATATCTTATGAACAGGTGAATCATCAAATTCGCCTATACCTTTTCCGCTATCTGGCGATGGTGTATCTAATGCAATAACTTTAAGTCCTTTTTCTACTAGATACTCCGCTGCTTGAAGCGAAAAGAATGGAAAATCTTTATAAAAACACTCCTTTTGCCATTGTTTAAACCAATCAAATCTAAATAACATTCTCTTAGTTACTACTAAATTCTCTACATCCTTCAAGAGAACCTGCTCTCCTGCTCTTATGTGTGAAAAATCAACTACCTGACAGTCACCACAAACTTTACTCAAATCAAGCTTATCTATGCCTTCCATTTCATCAAAAAAGTGCAATGGCGCATCAATATGTGTTCCTGTATGACTTCCCAATCTAATTCCGTGAGTGTTTCTACCAACTTCATTAATTTTACCCATATGAGTCAATTCAACTTTAGTATGCCATGGCGTCCCACAAGTCATACAAGATTCATCTATTGTATAGCTTAAATCTATTATCTTCAAACTACCTACCTCCTATATCTAGAGATATTAACTCTACTATTTCTCCATTTGGACCTATTGCAAAACTAACTAATAATTTTCTTTTATTAACCTCTATTGATGAAACTTCCGTTGCTTTAAATCCAGCTTTTGCTACTTTTTGAGATATTTTTATCGTATTATCTACAAATAAAGCTAAAGATGAATACCCTGTACAATCTAAATATCGCTTAGAAATATCCTGTTTAGTTTTAATTAATTTTAAATAAAAACAGCTTTTATCTAATGCTGATATAATCTGCAACAATGCCTCATCATCGCTTTGACTGTCTATTACCATGCCAAAACATCTAAAAAACTGGATACTTCTATATAAATCTCTTACATAGAAAATCACTTCCTTAGAAGATATTGCCATGTATTCATCATCTGCTTTTTGGGTATGTGGATACATAGTGATTTCTAAAGGAATATCTCCATGCAAAGAATTGTAGAAAATAATATCATGTGCAACAGCACCATGCAGCAATAAATCTTTTTTGCATGGCGCATTAATTAAATTTTTTTCTTTAAAAGAAAGCCTATATCCGTCTGTTAATATATGTCTATATTCTTCATCCGTTGTACAGGAATATGAAACATGATCTACTTTTATAACCATCTGTCGCCAATGTCCTTTTTCAACTTAATTTTATCTATTTTTCCATTTAGATTTTTGGGTAATGCACTTACAATATCAACAATATCAATCCTACTATGCTTGCCAATTTCTAAGCAAACAACCGTATTGATTTCTTGCAAAGATATTTTCTTTTTAGGCACATAACAAAGGGCTATTCCTTCCTCTCCATGTATATCAACAGAGATAACTGCACATTCCTCTGCAATACCATTTTCAGTTAAAAGGTTTTCTATATCCCGTGGATTTATGTTATAGCCACCTTTAACAATCAATTCCTTTTTTCGACCAGTAATCAGCAAATATTTGTCACCTATAATTTTGCCTAAATCTCCTGTTAAATAAAAATTATCTTTCAATACCTTATCAATACAATTAGCAACATATCCTTTTAACAACCAAGGTGCTTTTATACCAATTTCACCATCTTTTAATATTTCCAAGTCTATTCCATCAAGTATTCTTCCAACAGTATGATACACAGCTTTATCTCCTGGAACCTCAGTCGAAATAAACAAAGTTTCCGATAACCCGTAACTTTGATAGATATGCATATCATACTTATCTTCAAAATCTTTGCGAAGCACTATATCCAAAGGTGCTGTCCCTACACTTATCTTCATTCCAACTGAATGAAAATACTCTTTTAATTCAGCTCTCCTATCTATTATGTATATCATCCTCAACATCGTAGGCGAAAGCCAAATTGCATTAATTCTATTGTTCTTAAATTCCGGAATATATCCCAAAACTGTTTTTATAGAAAATCTTGGCAGTATTACAACTATACCGCCAAATACAAAAGGCATTATTATAGTATTCAATATTCCTGCCATATATGTCATAGGCATGCAATGCCCCATAACAAGCTTTTGGTCATATCCCATCATTTCGCCAAATTCATAAGATGCTAAAAGCAATGATTCCGCGGAATGAATAACACCTTTAGGTGTACCTGTACTACCTGATGTATATGTAATCAAGAACGGCTTCCCTAAGTCTAATTTACTATACTCAATAAAATCATCACATTCTGCAAAATCCCCTTGCTTCAACCACTGTTGTACAATATCATTAGTTGAAAATATTGCTTTACTATGTAATTCCTTTATACGAGTAATTTCTTTTTCCTCTTTTTCCGGATCAACTGGAATAATTACTCCGCCACTTACAATAACAGCAAAGTAAAGTAACAAAAGCTCATAACTGTTATCAAGTTTAGCAATAATTTCTTTATAGTTGTTATTTAGTAAATAATTCGCCAAATAATTGACCATTTGTGAAAACATTTTACAAGTATATTCTTTCTTAGATAAACTATCTCGCACCATAATGCGGTCTTTATCATACTGTTCCAATCTAGAAATTATCTCTTGTAAAGTATCTTTCCCCACCATAATGTAACTCCTTCATACACAACTAATATACAAGAAATAAATACGAATATTTACGGTTTGTTATATTAATTCCGCCGATTGTAATTTTCCAATAATCTTCGTCAATTCTCGCACCGATACATTAATTGTATTACTAATATCCACTAAATCATTTTTGCCATCTGCATAGGCTATAAAATCTGTCATAGCCTTTATTTCATCGTAACTGCCTTTTTGACTTATGGTAGGATATAATCCTCGTTTTCCTAATTGAGGTTCACACAACACCTTCATTTTATATTTATCATTCAATTCCAGCACATCTATTACTTGCTTCATAACATCATATGCTCCCTGCAATCCCTCTGGACTTACTAAAGACAAATCATCAGCAGATGTATGGTACTCTGGATATTCGCCAAACTTTGATCGACAGAACCCTACTACTGGCAAATCCACTCCAGGAGCATTGTATTGCCGTTCATCAGATCCTCTTTTTAGGAATGAATAAGTAGAATATTTATTATCAGTATGATAATGCAATACATTTTTCAACACTCTATCTGCCAATGTATTCGCATGCCTAGATTCAACAATTGAATAATCTCTATTATCACCGACACAGGACAAATTAAATCCTGCTACCATGTTTTTTTGCAGCTTAGATAGATGCTCTCCTTGGCTAATATAGGTTATTGAGCCTATGGTTTCTGGAACATAAACAAATCTATATGTATATCGTCTTTGAGGCAAGGACATTACATATTTTACAAGTTCCCCAGACAATGCCGGGCCAGAGCACTCATTATTGGCCATTGATGGATGACAAAAATATGTGGAGAAAAACACTTCTTCATCTGTCTCTCCCGGTATGACTATTTCTGCATAATTAAGAACCCCATCAAACAGCTCACTGTCAATGTACATATGGTACTTACCTTCAGGCAGAGAATTTTTCATATTCTCACTCATGCAGAATCCAAATCTCTCCTTATAATAAGAAGTTACATATGGAATACAATCTGGCTGATCAGGCTGAGTATAAATATGCTCCTTCAATTCATCCAAGCTACCCCATTTATCAACAGGAGTTGAATACCCTAAGACATGAAGATTGTTATCTTTCATATCAATTATATGATTGCCTGCTTCATCCTCAATATAGGCTTCTCTAATTTTCCATTCCCTAGGAACAGTCCAATCAAAGGCCTTGGTTCCGGATGGCACCTCAAATACCTGTAATTCTGGCCCGCCACCTTGAGTGATAAACTCCCTCAAATCATTTAAGGTCTGTCTAACACCTTCGCCAGTAAGACTTCTGCAATAAGGAAAAATCTTACATACGAAATCATACATTTCCTGACCTTCGTTTATATTTTGCCCCATGTTATATACTCCTTCTCCTGATCATATATTAGTTATTTTTTGTTGAGAGGAGTCCTGTGGGAAAGTCCACCATAAAATGCTTAAAGTCCCCCCCCGAAAAACAAATCCAAGAATTTGTTTTTCAGGGAGGGACTCCTCTTATTGTTACAATTTTACCACAAATTTTCGATTGTGAAAACTTTTTTACTAAACATATGTAAATATTTTTACCAGTACCCTGAAATCACTCCCACCTATAGAAGATAAAATAATTTCACATGTACAAAGCTAAATCAATAATCATTATCCGTTAATATTTTTTATAATCTATAAAATATAGAGAAATAAGTAGCATTAAGAAGATAATGAATAATAATCGTCAAATTTCGCTGTATTTCACAGTTTTCTTTTGCGGGAATTTCCTCTATAATAAAGCCATAAGGTTGAGAGACCGAAGGGCAGTACAGCATGAGCAAAGGCTGTGACTGTCAGGGACAGTTTAGGAGCTGTCCCATATGGATGAGTAAATTTGTGTGTTATATATTTTAGGAGGAAAAGATTATGAAGAAGTTTGTTTGCACCGTTTGTGGTTATGTACATGAGGGAGATACTCCTCCAGCTGAGTGCCCAATCTGCCATGTTGGCGCTGATAAGTTCAAAGAGGTAGAGGGTGAGATGCAGCTGGCTGATGAGCATAAGCTGGGTGTTGCTCAGGGCGTTGATGCAGAAATCGTTCAGGGCCTCCGTGATAACTTCAATGGCGAATGCTCCGAGGTTGGTATGTACTTGGCTATGAGCCGTGTAGCTGACCGTGAGGGCTATCCAGAGGTTGCTGAGGCTTTCAAGCGTTACGCTTTTGAGGAAGCTGAGCATGCAGCTAAGTTTGCTGAACTGTTAGGCGAGGTACTTACCGACAGCACTGAAAAGAATCTGGCTATGCGTGTAGATGCTGAATTTGGTGCAACTGATGGCAAGAAAAAGCTGGCTGTTCGTGCCAAGGAGCTGAATCTGGATGCTATCCACGATACCGTTCATGAGATGTGCAAAGACGAGGCTCGTCATTGCAAGGGCTTTGCTGGTCTCCTGAAGCGTTATTTCAACAAGTAATTTCCTTTAAGGATATCCCATATTCCCACATATATCCCATTAGCAACCTGCTCTGATTAATTTCGGAGCAGGTTGTTTTATTTTGCAGATAATACCTTAGTTTATTTTTAGACAAAAAAATTCCTTCGGAACAGCAGCTGCCATCCCGAAGGAATCAATATTTCCCTATAGAAATAATATTATTTTTGCTTACGCATTTTCTGCATTAGCCAGGCTGTCCAGAATATCTTCATCAGAAGCATCCTCTTCACCCTGATATACTACCTTGATATTGCGGTAGCGGCTCATACCGGTACCTGCTGGAATCAGCTTACCGATAATAACATTTTCCTTCAAGCCGATAAGTGGATCAACCTTGCCCTTGATAGCTGCATCGGTGAGAACACGAGTGGTCTCCTGGAAGGAGGCAGCAGACAGGAAGGAATCAGTAGCCAAGGAAGCCTTGGTAATACCCAGCAGAACAGGCTTAGCCACTGCTGGCTCCTTGCCCTCTTCAATAGCCTTGGTATTAGCTGCCTCGAAGATATTGATATCCACCTGATCACCAGGCAGGAACTCAGTACCGCCAGCTTCCTCAATCTTAACCTTGTGGAGCATCTGACGTACCATTACCTCAATATGCTTATCGTTAATGCCTACACCCTGAGACTGGTATACCTTCTGAACTTCATATACAATGTAGCTCTGAGTAGCCTTCATGCCGCAGATATGGAGAATATCATGTGGATTGATGGAACCTTCGGTAATCTTGCCACCAGTCTGAATGTGCTGGCCATCCTTAACTGCCAGATGAGAGCCAAATGGAATAATATATTCACGAGCCTCACCAGATTCAGGCATAACATATACAGTAAAGAGGTTGCCATTCTCCTTGACGGTAACAGTACCCTCAACCTCGGAGATAATAGCATTATGCTTAGGCTTTCTAGCCTCGAACAATTCCTCGACACGAGGCAGACCCTGGGTAATATCGTCGCCGCCTGCAATACCGCCGGAATGGAAGGTACGCATGGTCAGCTGAGTACCAGGCTCACCGATGGACTGAGCAGCAATAATACCAACAGCCTCACCTACATTAACCTCGGTGTTGTTGGCCAAATCACGGCCATAGCACTTGATGCAGACACCGTACTGAGACTTACAGGTCAGTACGCTGCGGATAGATACGCTCTTGCGAACCTTGCAGATCTTCTCTGCCAGATCCTTTTCTACAGTATCGTTAACGGAAGCAATCTTCTCACCAGTAGCAGGATCAATAATATCCTCAGCCAGTACACGGCCCAGAATACGATCTGCCAAAGGCTCGATTACGCGGTTGCCATCAACAATCTCCTCAACGGAAATACCGCGAACATTGTTGTTGCGAACCCGAACCTCCTTGGCATCACTGTTGAGAACAGCCTCGATATATTCCTCGGTAAGCTTAACACCGGCAGGAATAATCTCATTGCCCATGCTGTCAACAACATCGACAGTAACTTCCTTGCCCAGCATCTGATCCATCATAGCCTTGCGGATAGATGCACGAACATTTTCTTCTGGAGCACCCAGCTGTACAGTCTCGGTAACAGAGGAGCTGCCAACGATGGTATCGTTGTTGTCGGACTGGCCACGGAGAACCAGCTCGGATACACCAGCCTCACCGACAAGCTCCATGTCCTCAGCGGTAAGCTCAGTACCAGTTTCCAGAATAATCTCACCAGTCTCAGGGCTGATAACATCCTGAGCCAGCAGACGGCCTGCCAAGGAATCAGCCAAAACCTTAACTGCATCTGCAGCAGTCTCAGCTAGCTTAGCACGCTCACGAACCAGATTGATGCCTACAACATCACAGTCATCCTCACGAACGATTACATCCTGAGCAACATCTACCAGACGACGAGTCAAATAACCAGAGTCTGCTGTACGCAGTGCAGTATCGGCCAAACCCTTTCTAGCACCATGGGAAGAAATAAAGTAATCGGATACGGACAGACCTTCACGGAAGTTAGCAGTAATAGGAATCTCAATGGTTTTACCAGATGGATCCGCCATCAGACCACGCATACCTGCCAGCTGACGCATCTGAGACTTATTACCACGGGCACCAGAGTCAGCCATCATGTAGATTGGGTTGAATGGGTCATTAATCTCGTAGTTGTCATACATTTCATCAGCAACGTCCTCAGTAGCCTTGTTCCATACGGAGCAGACCTTCTTATAACGCTCATCATCGGTAATCAAACCACGGGAGAACTGACGCTCAGTCTTGGTAACCTGAGCCTGAGCTGCTTCCAGAATATCCTTCTTCTTAGGAGGAACAGTAATATCGGAAATAGCTACAGTCATACCTGCAATACATGCATAGTGATAGCCCAGATTCTTTACGCCATCAATAACCTCGGCAGTACGGCTGGCTCCCAGTTCATCAAAGCACTTAGCAACCAGCTTGCCCAGCTGCTTCTTGTTCATCAGAACACCCAGGGACCACTTGCCAGTTTCCTTATCCTGCTCGTAAGAACGAACCTGTGGAGGCAGAATCTCGTTGAAGATCATGCGGCCCAGAGAGGTAGTAACCAAGTCATAATCCTTGGTAGTACCATCTTCCTGCTTCTCCACAATCTTAACCTGAATCTCAGCCTGAATATCCAGCTCCTGATGCTGATATGCCAGCAGAGCTTCATCAATACCGGTGAAAATCTTGCCCTCACCAATAACTGGATGGTCTGGAGAGGATTTGCGCAGCTTGGTCAGGTAGTAAGCACCCAAAATCATATCCTGGGAAGGAACGATAATAGGGCTGCCATCCTTTGGTGCCAAAATGTGGTTAGCTGCCAGCATCAAGACACGAGCCTCAGCCTGAGCTTCGGCAGACAATGGCAGATGGATAGCCATCTGGTCACCATCGAAGTCCGCGTTGTAGGCAGAGCAAGCCAATGGATGGAGCTTCAAGGCACGGCCCTCAGTAAGGACTGGCTCAAAGGCCTGAATACCCAGACGATGCAGGGTAGGTGCACGGTTCAGGAGCACTGGATGCTGCTTAATAACATCCTCAAGAACATCCCATACTTCTTCCTGGGCACGCTCAACCATACGCTTAGCGTTCTTGATATTGTGAGCAATCTTCTCACTAACCAGCTTCTTCATAACAAATGGCTTGAAGAGCTCCAAAGCCATTTCCTTTGGCAGACCGCACTGATGGAGCTTCAGCTCAGGGCCTACAACAATAACGGAACGTCCAGAGTAGTCAACACGCTTACCCAGCAGGTTCTGACGGAAACGTCCCTGCTTACCCTTAAGCATATCAGACAAGGACTTCAGAGGACGATTACCAGGACCGGTTACAGGACGGCCACGACGACCATTATCAATCAGAGCATCTACAGCCTCCTGCAGCATACGCTTCTCATTGCGAACAATAATGTCCGGAGCACGCAGCTCCAGCAAACGCTTCAAGCGGTTGTTTCTGTTAATAACACGACGATACAGATCGTTCAGATCAGAGGTAGCAAAACGGCCGCCATCCAGCTGAACCATAGGGCGCAGCTCTGGAGGAATAACTGGAACTACATCCATAATCATCCAGGATGGCTTATTGCCGGAGCGTCTGAAGGCCTCAACGACCTCCAGACGACGGATAGCACGAATACGGCGCTGCTGGCTGGCTACATGCTTCAGCTCGTCAGTCAGCTCCTTGTGCAGTACATCCAGACCATTTTTCATGTCCTCAGTCTGCTGTTCCTCTGGCAAATCTGCCTCCAGCTCAACCAAAAGCTCCTTGATAGCCTCGGCACCCATGCCTACTACAAAATCACGACCGTAATCCTCACGAGCCTTGCGATACTCCAGCTCAGACAAAAGCTGCTTCTTGGAAAGAGGAGTATCCTTTGGATCCAGAACAATGTAGGAAGCAAAGTAGAGAACCTTCTCCATAGCCCGTGGTGGAATATCCAGAATCAAGCCCATACGGCTTGGGATACCCTTGAAATACCAAATATGAGATACAGGAGCTGCCAACTCAATATGGCCCATACGCTCACGGCGTACCTTGGAGCGAGTGACCTCAACACCACAGCGATCGCAGATAGTACCCTTATGACGGATACGCTTGTACTTACCGCAATGACATTCCCAATCACGAGTTGGTCCAAAAATTTTCTCGCAGAAAAGACCGTCCTTCTCTGGCTTCAAAGTACGATAGTTAATAGTCTCTGGCTTCAGTACCTCGCCATGAGACCACTCACGAATCTTGTCAGGAGAGGCCAAGCCTATGCGCATTGAATCAAAGTTATTTACATCCAACAAGGAGGTGTCACTTCCCTTCCATTATTCTTCAGTATTATCATCATCGGACAGGAACATATCCATGTCCTCGTCATCATCTGCTGGTTCAACATCATCGCCGCCAATATCGGCAATAATATCACCATCAAAGCTGTCATCATCCTCATCGGACTGAGATGGCTCATCATAATCGCTGGCATATTCATCGCTTTCATTAGCTCTGCCGCTATCATCTACAGAAGCCATATCTGCCTCACGAACTACGTCCTTGATGCTGATGTCATCTTCATCATCATCCTGAACCATAATCTCGTTGGCATTCTCATCCTGTACCTTAATATCAAGGCCAATGGACTGCAGCTCCTTGATCAGAACCTTGAAGGACTCTGGTACACCAGGCTCAGGGATATTCTCGCCCTTGACAATAGCCTCATAGGTCTTAACACGGCCTACAACATCATCGGACTTAACAGTCAGAATCTCCTGCAGAGTGTAAGCAGCACCATATGCCTCCAGTGCCCAAACCTCCATCTCACCGAAACGCTGGCCGCCGAACTGAGCTTTACCACCCAGTGGCTGCTGAGTAACCAGAGAGTATGGACCTACGGAACGGGCATGAATCTTATCATCAACCAGATGATGCAGCTTCAGCATGTATACGCAGCCTACAGTTACCTTATTCTTAAATGGCTCACCGGTACGTCCATCATAGAGGACAGTCTTGGCAGTTGGATCCATGCCGGAAGCACGAATAGTATCAAATACATCGTTCTCACGAGCACCATCAAATACAGGAGTAGCAATATGAATACCTGCTACATCTGGCTTTGGCATACCATACTGATCAAAGTCATAGCCAATAGCCCGGAGACGTCTTTCAACGGTAGGATCTCCTTCCTTAATCTGAGTACCCAGATTGCGGATAGCCATACCCAGGTGAGTCTCCAGAATCTGACCAATGTTCATACGAGAAGGCACGCCCAATGGGTTCAATACGATATCCACTGGAGTACCATCTGGCAGGAATGGCATATCCTCTTCGCGCATAATGCGGGAAACTACACCCTTGTTACCATGACGACCGGACATCTTATCACCAACAGAAATCTTACGCTTCTGGGCAATGTAGACACGAATCATCTGATTTACGCCAGGGTTCAGCTCATCATTATTCTCACGGCTGTAAATCTTAACATCTACAACCTTACCAGCCTCGCCATGAGGAACCTTCAAAGATGTATCACGAACCTCACGAGCCTTCTCACCAAAGATAGCCCGCAGGAGGCGCTCCTCAGCAGACAGCTCAGTCTCACCCTTTGGTGTAACCTTACCTACCAGAATATCACCGGTACGTACATCGGCACCCTTGCGGATAATACCATATTCATCCAAATCCTTCAGGCTTTCGTCGGAAACATTTGGAATATCACGGGTAATTTCCTCTGGGCCCAGCTTGGTATCACGAGCCTCGCAATCATATTCCTCAATATGAATGGAGGTATAAATATCACGCTTAATCAGGTTTTCACTAAGAAGAATAGCATCCTCGTAGTTGTAACCTTCCCAAGGCATGTAGGCTACAATAATGTTATAGCCCAAAGCCAGCTCGCCGTGGTCAGTAGAAGGACCGTCCGCGATTGGCTGATTTGCCTCTACCTCGTCACCCTTAAATACGATAGGCAGCTGGTTAATGCAGGTACCCTGGTTGGAACGAAGGAACTTCTGCAGCTTGTATTCATCACGCTTGCCATCAGCAGTACGAACTACAATATTATCAGCAGTTACAGTTTCAACCACACCGGCATGCTTAGCCAGAATCATAACACCGGAGTCACAGGCAGCCTTGTACTCCATACCAGTACCAACCAAAGGAGCCTGAGTACGGAGCAATGGTACAGCCTGACGCTGCATGTTTGCACCCATCAGCGCACGGTTAGCATCATCGTTTTCCAGGAATGGAATCATAGCTGTTGCAATGGATACAACCTGCTTTGGTGATACGTCCATGTAGTCAACCTTTTCACGACGAACCTCAGTGGTCTCCTCGTGAATACGAGCAACTACACGCTCATTCTCGAACCAATCATGATCATCAAGAGGCTCGTTGGCCTGAGCAATAATCAGGCTGTCCTCTTCATCAGCAGTCAAATATCTTACATCATCAGTAACCCGCTTGTTTTCCTTATCCACCCGGCGATAAGGAGTCTCCATAAAGCCAAAGCGGTTGATTCTTGCATAGTTGGACAAGGAACCAATCAAACCGATGTTAGGACCTTCTGGTGTCTCGATAGGACACATGCGGCCGTAATGGGAGTTGTGTACATCTCGAACCTCGAAGCCTGCACGCTCACGGGACAAACCGCCAGGACCAAGGGCAGACAGACGACGCTTATGAGTCAGCTCAGCCAGTGGGTTGTGCTGATCCATGAACTGGGAAAGCTGGGAGGAACCAAAGAATTCCTTGATAGCTGCCACAACAGGACGAATATTAATCAAAGTAGAAGGATTGGTTACATCCTCCTGCATGGACATGCGCTCCTTGACTACGCGCTCCATACGGGAAAGACCAATGCGGAACTGGTTCTGCAGCAGCTCGCCTACAGAGCGAACACGACGGTTGCCCAAATGGTCAATATCATCAGTCTTGCCTACACCATGCATCAAATTCAGTAGATAGCTGATGGAAGCAAGAATGTCGTTAATAGCAATGGTACGCTGACGATATTCCAAAGTTGGGGAACAAATCATCTGGAGAGAACCACCCTCATCATTGCTCTTAACATGAAGAACGATGGCATTGCCCTCACCAAAGATTGCCTGCTCCTGCTCAGTGGTAATATTTTCCAGCATATCTGCATCAATCAGGGTATCAGCAGGAACCAGAATCTCACCAGTTTCCTTATCCAGCAGAGGCTCTGCCAGAATCTGACCCTGAATGCGGCGCTTCCAGCCCAGCTTCTTGGTCAGCTTGTAACGACCTACAGTTGCCAAATCATAACGCTTAGCATCAAAGAACAGGCTGCGGAGCATCTGATGAGCATTGTCTACGTTGAAAGGCTCACCAGGACGAATACGACGATAAATCTCCTCCAAAGCGTCAGCACCAGTAGCGGTATTATCACGCTCCAAAGTGGATCTAATAGCATCATCGTTATCGAAGAGTGCCAAAATCTCCTCATTGCTGCCAAATACCAGATTGGTAGTGCCTACATTGAGGTGGTCATCATTACGGCCCTGCATAGTTGGTACAGTGCCATCAGAAGCGGCCAGCTCAGCCAGACGCAGCTTCTCCTGCTGATTGATATAGTTCAAAGCACGGAGGAATACAGTTACAGGCAGCTTACGGGTACGGTCGATACGAACGGAAATTACATCATTAGCATCGGTTTCCAGCTCAATCCAAGCACCACGGTTTGGAATTACTGTGGAGTTGAAGAGGGACTTACCAGACTGGTCTACAGTAACGCCATAATAAGCGCCTGGAGAACGTACCAGCTGGCTGACAATAACACGCTCAGCACCATTAATAATAAAGGTACCAGAAGCAGTCATCAGAGGGAAATCCCCCATGAATACCTCAGAATCCTGGAAGATACCAGTGGTTCTGTCCAAAAGGCGAACCTTGACACGCAATGGAGCTGCATAGGTAGCATCTCTTTCCTTGCTTTCATCAAGGCTATACTTAGGCTCTCCCAGCTCATAGTCCAGCAGGGAAAGGCTTACCTTGCCCTGAAAATCTGAGATTGGAGAAATATCCTGGAAAATCTCCATAAGGCCCTCGCCCTTGGTGTTATTTTCCCAGTCACCGATAAACCACTCATAGGACTTTCTCTGAATGTCCAGCAAGTGTGGCATCTCCATGACTTCTTTAATCTTTGCATAGCTATACCTGGTTCGTTTGCCCACGGGCACAGGATGAAACATTAAAAACTTCACTCCTTAGCAAAAAATACTGAAAACAACAAAAATCCGTACATGAAAATAGAACGGAATCACAACACCCCTTCATGGGCTAAAACCACACGGCGCGTTGCCAAAAGGACTACTCCCCTTTGATGACTCCATTTGAAAATGCACGAATTAATTTCTCTATTAGTAGCATTTAATTATACATCGTAAATATATTACTTGTCAAGAAAAAAGACCGTTTCTTGCGAAACGGTCTTGAAAATTTCAGTTGAAATTTTAGGCTTGAAGCAAAAATTACTTCAACTCTACAGTTGCACCAGCAGCCTCGAGCTTGCCCTTCAGATCCTCAGCGTCAGCCTTGGATACGCCTTCCTTTACAGGAGCAGGAGCGCCATCAACCAGAGCCTTAGCTTCCTTCAGGCCGAGACCAGTAGCCTCACGAACAGCCTTGATTACGTTGATCTTGCTTGCGCCAGCGTCCTTCAGAACTACATCGAACTCGGACTTCTCAGCAGCAGCGCCGCCAGCAGCAGGAGCAGCAGCAGCAACAGCTACAGGAGCAGCAGCGGATACGCCGAACTTCTCCTCAGCAGCCTTTACGAGCTCGGACAGCTCCAAAACAGTCAGGTTACCAATTGCCTCTAAAATCTCTTCGTTAGTCATTTTAAAATCCTCCGTATAATCATTAATTAATTTTCGAAAAATATATTAAGCAGCCAAAGCAGCTATCTGCCAATTATGCAGATGCCTGCTCCTCCTTCTGCTTACGAACTGCATCAAGCACAGTAACGATACTGCGGAGCATAGAACCCATAACGCCAACGGTGTTGGACAGTGGAGCCTGAATGCTGCCCAGCAGCTTGCCCAGAAGAACCTCGCGGGATGGCAGAGAAGCGATAGCCTTAACCTCGTCAGCGGTTACAACCTGACCCTCTACAATACCAGCCTTGATGGTCAGGATACCCTGATCCTCCAGGTTGTTCTTCTTCATGAACTCGCTAATAACCTTTGCAGGTGCAACTGCATCCTCTGCGGATACAGCCAGAGCAGTGGTACCCTCCAAATGAGATACCAGACCCTCCATACCAGCCTCGGTAGCAGCAATACGAGTCATTGTGTTCTTAACTACATGGTAATTTACACCAGCCTTACGCAGCTCGGAACGCAGCTCAGTATCCTGAGCAACAGTCAAGCCCTTGTAGGAAACCAATACGGCACCCTTTGCGCTAGTGAGTTTGTCCTTTAATTCAGCAACAATTGCTTTTTTCTTTTCAGTAACAGCCATGAATACACCTCCTCTCAAATTTTAAGAGCAAAAACGGCCTCCGGCTGATTTACCGGAGGCCGCAGTGTTTCATGCTTAACCATCCGGCCTCGGCAGGCGTTTCCTTTATGGATTTCAGTAATCTAAAATCCTACCTGCTGTCTACAGCCATAGACTATTTTATTATACAGCCCGCAAAATGTCAAATATTATGCGTGAACTACTGGAACGCCAGGGCCCATAGTAGCGCTGACAGTTACAGAGCGGATATACTGACCTTTTGCAGCAGCCGGTTTTACTCTAATTAAAGTATCCATCAGTGCGTTAAAGTTAGCAACCAGCTTCTCTGCATCGAAAGAAGCCTTGCCGATAGGGCAATGTACATTACCAGCCTTATCGGTACGGTACTCAACCTTACCAGCCTTAATCTCACTGATAGCCTTAGTCAGGTCCATAGTAACAGTACCCAACTTAGGGTTTGGCATCAAGCCACGAGGACCGAGGATCTTACCAATACGACCTACGGTACCCATCATATCAGGGGTAGCAACAGCTACATCAAAATCGGTCCAACCGCCCTGAATCTTTGCTACGATTTCATCGGAGCCAACGAAGTCTGCGCCAGCGGCCTCAGCCTCGTCTACCTTTGCACCCTTGGCAAATACCAATACACGCTTGGACTTACCAGTGCCATGTGGCAGCACCATTGCGCCACGAACCTGCTGATCAGCGTACTTAGGATCTACACCCAAACGTACATGAAGCTCAATGGTCTCGTCGAACTTTGCAGTTGCAGTCTTCTTTACGAGCTCAATAGCCTCTTCAACAGTATAAACCTTGCCAGTCTCAAGAAGCTTTACAGCGTCCTGATACTTCTTACCTGCTTTTGCCATGAAAAAATTCTCCCTTCGTGGTAATAACGGATTTTCCTCCCACGGGTGCTTCGTTCATTGACTATTAGTCAGTGATAACGATACCCATGCTGCGGGCAGTACCCTCAATCATACGGGTAGCAGCCTCAACGCTTGCAGCGTTCAGATCCTGCATCTTGCTCTCAGCAATCTCCTGTGCCTTAGCACGAGGCAGAGTAGCAACCTTATTCTTGTTTGGTTCACCAGAAGCCTTCTCAATACCTGCAGCCTTCTTCAGAAGTACAGCAGCTGGAGGAGTCTTGGTAATAAAGGTAAAGGATCTATCCTCAAATACAGTAATCTCTACTGGAATAATCAGACCAGCCTGCTTAGCAGTTCTCTCATTGAACTCCTTAACGAAGGCCATGATGTTAACACCAGCCTGACCAAGTGCAGGACCTACTGGAGGAGCTGGAGTAGCTTTACCAGCCTGAACCTGTAACTTTACCATTTTAGCGACTTTCTTTGCCATCTTGAATCCACCTCCTTAAATGGAAATTAATTCTTTTCAACTTGATCGAAGTCAAGTTCAACATTAGTTTCTCTGCCGAACATATCAACAAGAGCTTTAATCTTGCCCTTCTCGTCGTCAACAGATACAACTTTTGCTGCAAAATTTTCAAATGGGCCGGAGCAGATTTTTACTGTCTCCCCAACTTCTACATCAATATCATGTACAACCTTGGTCTTTTCTACGCCCATTTCCCTCAGAATGTTCTCATACTCATCTTCAGTCAAAGGAATCGGCTTGGTGCCAGAACCCACAAAACCAGTAACGCCATCCGTATTGCGGACATCATACCAGGTTTTTTCATTGACAATCATATTCACCAGGACATAACCTGGGAAAATCTTCCTCTTGATTACTTTCTCGACGCCGTCCTTCTTCTCAACCTCTTCCTTTTCAGGAATGATTACATCGAAGATCTCGTTCTCCAGGCCCATGGACTGAACCTTCTGTTTGAGACTTTCCAGCACCTTGTTTTCGTAACCGGAATAGGTATGGACTACATACCAGTGTCTAGCTGATTCTTTCTCGGATCCCATCCCAGACGCACCCTCCAGTCTTTAACGTACAATGAGATTAAACAATCTTGCGAAGAAGCTATCACAAATCCAGATAAGTGCGCAAACGATAAACACGGTAATGCTAACCACTACAGTGTATTTTGCCAGCTCACGTCTGGTAGACCAGGATACCTTCTTCATCTCAGCAGAGACTTCACGCAAAAACTGCACAGGGTTAAAGCCTGAAGACTTCGGCTGAGCACCTGACGTCTTTGTCTCCGCCATTGCTTCACATCCTGTCTTATACTGCAAAACCCAACAACTGCGGACTAATTACTTAGTCTCCTTATGCAGAGTGTGCTTCTTGCAGAACTTACAATACTTGTTGAATTCGATTCTATCAGGATCGTTCTTCTTGTTCTTGTTGGTCTGATAGTTGCGGCTCTTGCACTCAGTGCAGGCCAACGTAACTGCATTGCGCATTTTATGCACTCCTTCTGATTAGATTATTGAGACACCACAAAATGTCACTGATATAATTTATCACAAATACATACGCATGTCAATAACTTCATAAGGAAATACTGACAATCCTGACATTTTATTTATCGGCATAATAAAACCCCTCACAAGCAAGGGGTTAAATCACATAGTTGGTGGCTGCGAAGAGATTTGAACTCCTGACACTCCGGGTATGAACCGAATGCTCTAGCCAACTGAGCTACGCAGCCATATAATGGAGCTGATAACCAGAGTTGAACTGGTGACCTCATCCTTACCAAGGATGCGCTCTACCTACTGAGCTATATCAGCACAATAACAAATTGGTTGCGGGAAGAGGACTCGAACCTCTGACCTTCGGGTTATGAGCCCGACGAGCTACCTACTGCTCCATCCCGCGATGATAAATGGTGGGCAGGGATGGATTCGAACCATCGTAGCCTACGGCGACGGATTTACAGTCCGTTCCCTTTAACCACTCGGGCACCTACCCACATCATCTGTCAGCTATACAGTGTATAACCCGCTGACAGATATATACTATAGCAGTTTATCAGCAAAGAGTCAAGCACTTTTTAAAAATTTATTAATTATTTTCCTCCGCCATTTTTTCACATAAAAAATCCCTGCTAATTAGGGATATACCGTAAAGGGAGGAGGGCATATCCAAAATCAACAGGGAGTTTTTAACATTATTTAATTAGTTTTCCAATGGCTGGCCGCCTACATCCTGATCATCCTTTTTCAGAATAGCAAAGGCATAAATGGTGGCTACCATAACAATACCGGAAATTACCAGGAAGGTGCTCTGATAGCCGATATCGTCATGTAATGCCCCCAATGGGGTGGAGAAGATAATCTGGCCTACCTGAGCCGCAATCTGGAAGCCCACCATATAAATGGTAGCAGACATACGGGTATCAAAGTGCAAAGTGAAATAGCGGAAGATACCCAGAATAAACAAAGCAGTTTCTGGTGCATGGAGCAGCTTAACCAGAGCAACACCGAGAGGATTTGTTACCAAGCCACAGCCGCCGATACGGACAATCATAATCAGACAGCCCAGCAGAATTACCTTGCGGACACCGATTTTCTTCATCACAACTGGTACCACACCCATCATCAGGAACTCCAGGAATACCTGTACAGAGTTCAGAACGCCGTAAGCCTGCTGGCCTTCCTCTGGCGTAGCGAAGAACTGGGTAAAGAAGTGTGGGAACATCTGCTGATCAAATACTGTGTAGAAGGTCCAGCTGATAATAATAAAGATAATGATTTTCCATACATCGAGAATCTTGAAAACACCAATGATTTCAGCAAAGGAAGGAGACTTATTGTCCTTATCACTTTCAGTTTTGCTCTCATACTTATTACGAACAGCATCATTCTTTTCTGGATGCACAAAGAGCAAGATCAGCAGTAATACCAAGGAAACAGCGGAACCAGTCCAGAATACCAGATATGGGTTAATGGTAAAGAGGAAGCCGGCGCTCAAAGCGGAGATAGCATAACCAAAGGAACCCCAGGCTCTAGCCTGACCGTACTCGAAGCTATAACGACGGCTTAATCTTTCGGTTACTGCCTCAAATACCGGACAGGCTGCCAGATAAGCCACAGACAGATAAATAGCACCAATCATGGCACCTACGTAGAAATTAGCTTCCAGCATAGGCACATAAACCCAGGTAAAGAATGGTGCCAGCAAGACCTGACAGCCTACCTGAAAATACATCAAATATTTTTTCAGTCCCAGCTTATCCTGAATGGAGCCATAAACAAACATCAATACCAGAGCTACAGCAGAACCAAAGGAGTAAATAGTTCCTATCTGAGAACCACTAAATCCCTGAGTGCTGGTAAGCCAAATCTGGAAAAATGACCACCAGATACCCCAGCCAGCAAAGAACAGCAGAATTTCTGCGGAGCTTGCTCTATAAAAAGGATTGGCAAATGCCTTTAACTTATCCATAATCTTTAACCCCTCATCTTAATACTTGTTAGTTTCTTCTTCCAATTTGTAGACAACTGCCTGACAGTTGCTGCCCATTTCTATGGTCAATGGTGCATCCCAATAGATTCTCTCAGTAAATGTTCTTTCCCCGTCATTTACAAAGATTTCAGCAGAGGTCTTGTCCACAAAAATCTGTAATTTAAGATTAGCAAAATCTGCTACCTGAGCTGCTCTCTCCCCATCCTTGGTATTGCGCTGAATAACCAAACGGCCACCATCGGTGTCTGCACCAATGGTAAGATTGTGTTCTCCATCGGTGATGGTAAACAATTCTCCATCTGCTGCCTCAAAAGCCAGGTTCAACTCAGCCGTTCTTGGCAGCTCATATTCGTGACCAGTCTCCATCACACCTGCTATAAGCTTGGCAGTTCTCAATGCTTCCAGCTCCTTAACAGGCTGCTGATACATATGACCATCCTTGATATGAAGTTCTCTAGGAATAGTCAAAGCTCCAGCCCAGCCATCCTGCTTTTCATGCATATCAGAATCCCAGGCATTCATCCAAGCCACCATAACTCTGCGGCCATCTGGAGTCAGCATGGTCTGAGTAGCATAGAAATCGTGACCATTGTCGATTTCCACAAATTCACCTCTGGAGAGAACCTTGTCCTCTCCCAGCTTGCCCATAATATAACCAGTCTGGTTCAGATTGCGGAATCTATCTCCATCTGCCTCCAACCCCTGTGGAGACATCAGCAGTACGTCCTGGCCATCCAGATGGAAGAAATCAGGACACTCCCACATATAGCCTTCTTCCTTAAGATTTTTGGCCTTGGAAAGTATGGATACCCGTTCCCAATTAATCAAATCCTTAGAAGCAAAGAGCAAAGCCCGTCCCAGCTCGTCCTCTCCCTGACTGCCCAAAACCATGTAGAAGGTATCTCCCTCTTTCCAAACCTTTGGATCACGGAAATGCTTAGTATTGTCTGCTGGCACTCTAAGAACTGGATTGCCTTCATATTTGGTAAAATGTACCCCATCCTCACTATAAGCCAAGTTCTGATTCTCATAGAAGGACTCATTGTCATTTGGCTCAAAATAATGATGACCGGTGTAAATCAGCCACAGCTTGCCATCATGCTCAATGGCACTGCCAGAGAAGCAGCCGCTTTCCATATCGCCAGGAACCAAAGCTGTTGGCAGAGTCTCCCAATGAATCATATCCTTGCTGCGGGCGTGTCCCCAATGCATAGGGCCCCACTCTGCTGCATATGGATAATACTGATAAAACATATGATAATAGCCCTTGAAGTAGGAAAAACCATTTGGATCATTAATCCAACCACTTTTCGGCATCAAATGATAGCCCAAACGATACCGCTGATTTGTTACCTGCATTTCTTCTTTCACCAAAATACCCCCATTTTTCTTCGCACTTACTATCTCGAACCGGTTTGATACTTCTATAATAGCTATAAAACAATAATTTGTCAATAGCTTTTTTGAGATTTGTATAAACGATTTCTGACAATAAAAAAGCGAAACCTGTCTAGCAGGTCTCGCCCCTCAAAAGCCTTGGCTGTAACACCCAAGGCAGATTATCTTTTGTGCCTTTTACCTTACTGACTACCTTCTGAGCTGCGATAGCCGCCAATTTCTCAATAGGCTGCCTTACTGCTGTTATGGGCTGAATGCCAGTCTGAGTTATCCCGGTGCCATCATAGGCCACCATTTTTATGTCCTGGGGGATACGATACCCCCTTTGAGCCGCCACCCGCATACAGCTGGCTATGGCCATATCAGAGCCAAATATACCATCAATATCTTGATATTCCGTAAACAGTTTTTCTGCTGTCACCAAAAAATCCTCATAGGTAAAAGCATTCCAAGGCATTTCCAAAATATCCGTTGTCACGCCATGCTGCCGCATGGTTTCGTGAAACACCTTATGGTAATCATTAGCAGGAGTATGCACCCCCTGATACCCCTCAATACCAATGACATGATGACAATCATGCTGCAAAAAAGCCTCTGCCGCCAGCCGGCCACCTGCGCAATGGTCACAGTGAACAATAGGGATATTGTCATTGAGGTAACGGTCAAAGGCCACCACTGGCTCCTTTAAGCCCTCATAAATAGATACATCCAGAGAATGAGCTCCCATAATAATGCCATCCATGGTTTGTCTTTTTAGCATCTCAATAAATTTCCGCTCTGAATTTTCCTTGTATTTGGTACAGCAAAGCATCATCTTATAGCCCAGACTGTACAGCTCTGTTTCCAAAGCCTCTGCCAGTTCAGAGAAAAATGGATGGGAAATAGAGGGTACGATAACTCCGATAATATTCGTCCGCTGCAGGGACAAATTCCTGGCCATTTCGCTGGGAATATAATTCAGCTTTTCCACAGCTGCTTCTACCTTGAGACGGGTTTCCTCAGAAACATAGCCTTTTTTATTCAACACCAGAGATACCGTACTAGGTGCTACCCCGGCTTCCTTTGCAACATCCTTAATTCTTGCCATATCCTCTTCCTGCAAAATCTCCTTATATCAACAAAACACTATGCCTTGGCAATGAATTTTTTTACTTCTGCCACACTGCGATTCAATACCAGCTCCTCTGGGAAGTCAATTTCCGTCAACAATTTCTGAGCTTCCTCAAAACAGCCTACCCAGGATGGATCATGGGCGTCAGAATCCACAATAATAGGAGCTTCATACTGCCGGCACAAGGACAGCATATTGCGATAATTCTCTACACAGTTCCAACGATATTCCGGCTTCAAAAAGGAGCTATTGTTAACCTCCAAAGCCACATGATATTCCTTGGCTGCCTGCACCAATCTCTCATAATTCAGAGGCGTATGGTCATCATCTGGATGGGAAACGAATTTGATCCTGGGATGCTTCATGCAGCTAATGAGATTATCTGTATTCTGCTCCCTGCCTGCATCCTTGTAGCAACAGCTGTGAATGCCCACAATACCATAATCAATCTGATTGTTCAGCACCTTATCAGATATATCCAAGGTGCCGTCCTGCAACACATTTATTTCACTGCCAAATAACAGCTCTACCCCATACAGCTTTTTAGGCACCAAATGCAAATTGCAATAATATACCTCTCCTACCGTGCCTGGCATAGAAGGAGAATGTTCTGTAATCCCCAGCAGCTTCAAGCCCTTTTCCGCTGCTCCCTGGGCCATTTCTCTAATGGTGCCATAGGCATGTCCGCTGACAATAGTATGTGTATGCATATCCAATTCAAAATTCATTTTGAGGCCTCCGTAATTTTATCTCCATTTCAATCTCGTTTCTATTGTAGGCCAAATAACAAGAAAAAACAAGATTACATTTATTATTCAACCAATTTGGACAAAAAAATACTGCTGTACACCACCAAGGGCATACAGCAGATTTTTATTTTTTACCTTAACGCTTCATGTTAATCAAGGTTTCCAAAAGCTCATCGGAAACAGTAATTATCTTAGAGTTGGACTGATAACCACGCTGGGTAACAATCATATCTGTCAGCTCACTGGCCATATCTACATTGGACATTTCCAGAGAGGATGGAGTTACAGTACAGCCCAAATCACTAATAGTACCAATATTAGGAGTACCAGAGTTATTGGACTCAGTGTACAGGGAATTACCAGTTTTGGTAAGACCGGAAGCATTGTTAAACTGAGCAATAGCTACCTGAGCCTCCTGCACATTCAAACCATTGGTATAAGTGCCTGTGATAACACCAGAACTATCAATAGAAACAGACTTCAAAGTACCTGCTGCATTACCATCGGTAGTAGCAAAAGCAGTGCTGCTGCCTGCATACTGGGTAACATCGTCAAAGGTCAAATTTACAGTCTGGCCTGTGCCTGCACCATTGTTTAAGGTTAAAGTCGCAGAACCACTACCCGTAGTAAGTCCACCATTGACATCAAACTGTAATACCGCATCTGTCATTTTTACTTGTGTAGTGCTACCATCGGATTCCTTAATCTCCTGTGTGCCTCCACCTGCTGGATTAAGTGATATTGTCCACTGATTACCGTTAGTGCTATCTACATTGGTTTTAGTCATGTAGATAGTAACATTATGAGCGTTGCCTAATGAGTCATAAATAGTGGCAATAGTAGTTTTAGGCTTACTGTTTTTCAACTTAAAGGCACCAGAGGTTTCTGTAGTAGTAGTACCATCAGTCATTTTCAAACTAATGGAAGTTACTTTTTTAGCACCTGCACCAGCATCAAAATCTTTTCCCACTTCTACGGCAGTAGTTGTTCCTGCTGGTACATCAGCAGTAGTACCATCTGCATAGGTTACTGACATACTAGCTATCATAGGCTCTGCAGCATCCAAATTCTTGCTGAAAGTAGCCTTGGTGGTAGCAGAAGCAGCCATAGTCTTACCTGCTGGTATGCAGATTTCACTTGGCTGGCCATTGGTGTTGATAGCATCACCAGGAGTGGTAGCAGACCATCCCTGTACCTTAAGACCATCACTATTTACATAATAGCCTTCCTTATCAAACTTAAAATTACCATTACGGGTATAATAGCTAAGATTACCATCCTTAACAATAAACAATCCGTTACCGGAAAGGCACAAATCAGTATTTACACCTGTGGACTGTACAGAACCATCGGTGAACAGGGTATCAATAGCAGAGGTAGCAGAACCCAAGCCAATCTGCTTTGGGTTGGTACCACCACGATTCTCTGTAGGTGCAGAAGCACCACTGAGAGTCTGGCTCAGGGTATCGCTAAAGGTTACTCGGCTGGATTTGAAGCCAGTAGTGTTAACATTGGAGATGTTGTTACCTACAACATCCATACGGGTCTGGTGATTTTTCAGTCCGGAAACACCAGAATACAATGAACGCATCATAATAGATCATTCTCCTTTGCGGAGACAGTGCTTTCGTCTTGTCAATTCCTGGCTTCCCGAAGGTCCGGCCGTCATATGCTTAGGGCAATATTCTGGAATTGCTACACTGTCTATAAATATTAGATTTTCTGTCGCAGTTATCTGTCCTTTGCCAACCTCCTCCTTTCCTAACAGGGCATATAGACAGACTCCCACATGATTAATATCACTATATCACATTCTGCACTTCTATGAAAAGCATTATGTTAATTTTTTTAGATTTTCTGCCCATAGTCCCATGCAATTTGTTCTTAACCATAAAAATACCGCCTACCGGTTAATAAGTAGGCGGTTTATTTTTACTTTATCTTCTGCCGCGGCTGGCGTTTTTGGCCTTGTCTCTCAATCGTCTGGAGCGATTGTTACGTCCCTTATGCTCTGAACCTTTGCGGTTGGCATAACGGCTCTTGGCCTGCTTGGACTGCTCCTTTTCGGCAGCAGCCTTTTTGGCAGCCATTTCCCGCTCCCGCTTTTCCCTTTTAAGACGGGAAGCCAGACTACGAGAGGACACATCCTTCTGGATATGATTCTTAATGCCGGCCTCAATACGCCGCAACTGAGAATACTGGCGAGCATTAACAAAGGTAATAGCTGTACCCTGCTGACCTGCTCTACCTGTACGGCCAATGCGATGAATATATTCCTCTGTATTGCGAGGCAAATCATAGTTAAAGACATGAGTTACCCCTTCAATATCCAGCCCTCTGGCTGCAATATCTGTAGTAACCAAAATCTGCAGCTTGGCCTCCCGGAACTTCTTCAGGACATTAGTTCTTTGCAACTGGGACAAATCCCCATGCAGCTCATCAGCCAAATAACCTCGACGGGCCAAGGCCATAGCCACCTGGGAAACCCGGCTCTTTGTACCGCAAAATACCATAGCCAAATATGGATTATGCTCGTTAATCAACTCGCACAGCTTGTCCAGCTTGGAATCCTCAACAGTATCTACTATCCGCTGTTGAATATTATCCAAAGTAATATTCTCAGTCTTGATAATTACATGCTGGAAGTTCGTCATATAACGATGAGCCAGAGCCTTTACCTTGTCCGGCATGGTGGCAGAAAACAGCATAATCTGTCTATCTCTGGCCATAGTGCCCAGAATCTGCTCCACATCCTCCAAAAAGCCTCGACGCAGCATTTCATCTGCTTCGTCCAGCACAATGCGATTGGTATTGGCAAAGGTAATGGTCTTGCGGCGCATATGATCCAGAATACGCCCCGGGGTACCAATAATCACATGAGGCTCTCTCCCCAGCTTCTGCTTCTGCCGTTCAATATCCTGACCGCCATAAATAGCTAGAGAACGAACTCCGTTGGCTTTCCCCAGCTGAGCTGCTACCTTGGCAATCTGCAAAGTCAGCTCTCTGGTAGGAGTAAGAATCAAGGTCTGAATATTATCAGCCTGCACCTTGATTCTATCATAGATAGGCAGGAGAAAAGCCAAGGTCTTGCCTGTACCAGTCTGAGCCTGCACAATAGTATCCTTGCCATTTCGCAGGGCAGGAATGGCCTCTGCCTGTACCGGGGTAGGCTCCTTAATACCCAATTTTTCCAAGGACTGGCACAAAGACTCAGATACACTTAAATCATAAAATGTTTTATTTGCCATTTTTATGCCTCGTACATCTTAGCCAATCTTGCCTGTACATCCTCATCAGCCAGGAAGTCATCATAGCTGGTAAGTTTGTCAAATACTCCCTCTGGAGTCAGCTCAATAATTCTATCTGCAATGGTCTGCACAAACTGATGGTCATGGGATACAAACAGCAGGGTACCCTTGAAGTTAATCAAACCATCATTGAGAGCAGTAATGGACTCCAAATCCAAATGGTTGGTAGGCTCGTCCATCAGCAATACATTAGCACCGCTGAGCATCATCTTGGACAGCATACAGCGAACCTTCTCACCACCGGAGATAACAGAGGCCTGCTTCAAGCTTTCCTCACCACTGAACAACATACGGCCCAGGAAGCCACGGACAAAGGATTCATCTGGATCCTTGGAATACTGCCGCAGCCAATCAGTCAGGCTCAGCTCACAGCCCTCGAAGTATTCAGTATTATCATTTGGCAAATAAGCCTGGGTAGTGGTTACACCCCATTTGAAGGAACCCTCATCTGGCTCCATCTCACCCATGAGAATCTGGAACAGCGCGGTCTTGCCGGCACTATTAGGGCCAGTAAAGGCAATCTTATCTCCCTTACGCACAGTAAAGGAAACATTGTTCAATACCTTTTCCCCGTCAATTGTCTTGGAAATGCCCTCTACCAGCAGCAGCTGATCTCCAGCCTCACGGTCAGGAGTAAAGGCAATATAAGGATAACGGCGGGAGGATGGCTTAATATCATCCAAGGTAATCTTGTCCAGCAGCTTCTTACGGGAAGTAGCCTGCTTGGACTTGGAAGCATTGGCTGCAAAGCGGGCAATAAAGGTCTGCAGCTCCTTAATTTTTTCTTCCTTCTTTTTGTTGGCATCCTTGGCCAGCTGGAGAGCCAGCTGACTGGAATGATACCAGAAATCATAGTTACCAACATAAAGCTGAATCTTGCCAAAGTCAACATCAGCAATATGGGTACATACCTGATTCAGAAAATGACGGTCATGGGATACAACAATAACAGTATTCTCAAAGCCTGCCAGGAAGTCCTCCAGCCAGTTAATGGAAGCCAAATCCAAATGGTTGGTAGGCTCGTCCAGCAGCAGAATATCTGGATTGCCAAAGAGAGCCTGCGCCAGAAGTACACGAACCTTCAAGGCAGGATCCAGCTCGGACATTTTCTGATAGTGATATTCCTCACCAATACCCAAGCCATTTAACAGCTTGGCTGCATCAGACTCAGCATCCCAGCCGTTCAGCTCAGCAAATTCAGCCTCCAGCTCACCAGCACGGATACCATCCTCATCACTGAAATCAGGCTTGGCATAAATAGCATCCTTTTCATCCATAATGTCTACCAGATGCTGATTACCCATAATAACAGTACGAAGAACCTCATACTCATCAAAGGCAAAGTGATCCTGCTTCAACACAGACATACGCTCGCCAGGGGTAATATCAATAGAGCCCTTGGTAGGCTCAATATCGCCGCTTAAAAGCTTCAAGAAAGTAGATTTACCGGCACCATTGGCACCAATAACGCCATAGCAGTTGCCCGGAGTAAATTTGATGGATACATCCTTAAACAGGACACGCTTGCCAAATTGCAGGGTTACGCCGCTAGTTGAAATCATTTTTATCTATACCTCACATCTCTATTATTTATTAACACACTTAGGAATTTAAAATTCCCTGATAATAATCCTCCAGAATACTCTGGCCATAGCCTACACCAGGCACTGCCCAGCGGCCATTCAAATCCTTCCACTGAGTCAGGGTGTTGCTGCCATAAGACTGACGCACCAAATTATAGCGGGGATCTACAATATTATCCTGAGGAGGCTCCACAGAAGCATAGGCCAGCAAATGCTGGATATGAGCCTTCACCCCTAGTCTAGGAGTAGCAAAATAAGCCCCCTGAACCGTAGCACTTGTGGTACCCAAACCACAATAATTATTCTGAGCAGGAATTACAGTACCTCCATAGCGGAAATAACCAGTTTCCTTCAAGGCCTGAGCAAAAGCAATATCTGGACGGATACCGGTTCTATTGCCTTCCTCATAATAGTAGGAAACCAACTCCTGTGGACTAACATTCAGCTTAGGGTTGGGATTATGCTTAAGAAGATAACGCACGCACTGCTCCTGGGTAGCCACCGCACCACCCATAATCATATTATCATCTCTGCTGGCGATAGCAGCCTTCTTATCAGGTTCGGCCTCACTTGGATGCAAAATCTGATAAATACGCTCCTGAAAGCTCAGCTCCCTTTCACTGTCCATAGTCTCCATCTGCTGGCCTGCCTCAACCTTTTTAGCCTTTTCCATCTTCTTGGCTATGGTATTATGCTGGGCAGTCTGACTTTGCTGTCTATTAACCTTTACCACTGTTTTACTTTTACTGCCATCCTTAATAGCAATAGATGCCTCTGTATTCACTGCACCGGAAAACAGCAGCAGGCTTAAACCGCAGGCTGCAATGGATAAAATCTTTTTAGTTTTCACAATCTATGCCCCCAACGAAAACACAATTAAAATAATGGTATATATAATATCATGAAAGCAGTATGCTATGCAACTGCTCTCATGTCTCTGTCTCCTCAATTGACTTGTGGAGAATATCTTTGCCTAGAACCGTAATGGAATAATACAGTCCCACGAAAAATGGCAGATATTCCGCAATAAACCGCCAGGCAACAGCCAAAATTCCCACTGTACCTGCTGGTACGCTATTGCTGAACAACAGCACAAAACCGCCCTCAGCAATACCGGAACCTCCCGGAGTAGGAGAAAAATACAGCAGAATATTCAAAAACATCATTCTGCCCATTACTGTCAGCCAATCCACCTCTGCCCCCAAGCCCAACATCAGGCAAGGAACCACCATGTAGATAAAAATCAAACTCAGACCTGATTCAAAAAATACCCGAATCAGGGAAGTAGGGGATTTGACCAACATCTGGATGCCAGTTTTACTATCTCGATAAACATTAAGAAATTTTCGCCGCACATTATGTGAGGAAATCCGGCGAGAAATCCGCACAGCCAGATAATCACAGGCATTGTAGCGAATACCATAAACCAGCAATACCATCAACAGCAATATACCTGAACCTACTGCCACCATAACATCATTGGATACTCCCGGCAAAATCCCTGCATCATGTAGAAAGACAAAGGGCAGACAACAGGCTAGAAACAAAATGGAAACAATGGTGCGGACCATAGCCAGCACCGCAGCCTTGCCGGCAGGTATCCCGGCCTTTTGCAAGAACATAATCTGGGCAATGGCTCCTGCCGCTGCTCCCGGCCCCAGCATAGCCAGAAAATAATTACCAAAAACCACCTGTACAGACTGCTTCAAGGTAATCCGTTCCCCTGATATTTTTACCAGATGCATCAGCCTTGTGCCATCCAATATGAGGCCAATGGTAATAGCCAAAATAGCCAAAGCCACTGACCAAGGCTGAAATACATGGAGATTGCGAATGGTATTAATATCCACAGTGGAATAAATGACCACTCCGGATATTACCAGTATAAACAATGTTAAAAGTAAAATTCGTCTGTAGACCTTATTCATGAGTTAACTCCTTGAAGGATATAAGCTCTATCTTCTGCTGCCGTAAATAACTCATAGCTTCCTCAGAGGTTACAGAAGCCAGCTCATCCTCCCAGTGATATTGCCAATCATAGACACTGCCCAAAGCCTTGGCATCACAACCAGGATGAACCATAATCTCCGAAATCCCATCAGGCAGGGCCTTAAGAATATTCAGGAAATATTTTTTCTCCATATGGCCTCCTGCCAACATACCAAAGAAGTGCTCAGGCATCGTTATATTATAACATTTTGCCCGGCGTCTTGCCAACATGGCACAGGCAGTAAGTCCACATTTTGCTAGTCGGCGAAACATACCGCTATGATAGCCTCCCGTAAAACCAAAGGCTTCGCCGGGATAACGCATCCTATGAATATTATATTTTTTCATTAGCTCCAAGCAGATTTCCGTTACCCCAGGCAGAGTATGAAGATGCTGGTGGCTGTCCAAATGGGTAATATTCAAGCCCAAGGACATAGCTTTGGCAATCTGTGCCTCACACTCTGCGTAAAGCTGTCCCTTGTCAATCTGCCCCTGCAAATATTTCTTGATAAAAACCATATGGTCAGCATGAAAATGCCCCTGTTCATCCACCAAGGTGGAAACTTTGTCCAAAGGCAGTACAGGTTTTTCTGCCACCAGAGTAATATGAACCCCGATTCCCAGCTCAGGATTCTGCCGGGCCAGCTGGCAGGCCTCCTCTACAGCTGCCCCAGTAGGCATCAGAGAGGTACTTCTCAAGCACCCCTGCTGATATCCTTTAATAACAGCCTTATTTACCTCAGTATGAAGGCCAAAATCATCTGCATTTACAATTAGCTTTTTCAAAACCTACTCACCTATTGTTTCCTCATGTGCAGCATAGGCACTATGATTATGAATGGATTCAAAATTTTCACAGGCCAGGGAGAACCAGCCCAATCCCTCTAGACCACGCATAGCCAGCACACCATCCCGAAGAATATCCTCTACAAATTTAGGATTTTCATAGGCGGTTTCTGTAACGTATTTTTCATCCTCCCGCTTCAGCAAAGGATAAATCTGACAGGAAGCCTGCTTTTCCAAAAGCTCCACCAAATCTTCAATAAGAATACATTCATAGCCTGAACGGAACCTTAGCTCCGCAGCCAAAATCCCCCGCTGATTATGAGCCCCATAACGGGAAATCTCCTTACTGCAAGGACACAAAGATGTATATGGAACCTTTACCCCCAGAGTAAATTCCAGAGCTTTGCCTCTAGACATCTTCCCTGCAAAGAAGCAATCCACATCCAGCACAGAAAGACGGCCGCTAACAGGAGCCTGACGCTCCACAAAGTATTTGAAATCAATTCTAATAGCTGCTTCTTCGGCCTGCAGCCTGTCTAGGGCCTCACTTAATATTTCCGCCATCTCTGGCTCCGCCACTGGCTTGGTGGACCAAGGATTCAGAATCTCCAAAAAGCGGCTCATATGAGTACCCTTGTATTCCATAGGCAGAGCTACGGTAAAGCATACCTTGGCGGTTACCTGCTGATAGCCTTCTGCCTTGGTTTTTATCAGAAATGGCAAATAGGCATCCTTGATGCCTACACGCTGAATGGCAATCCCTCGCTGGTCAATACTATTCTGAACGTCCTTCACTGAATCACCTGCTTATCTATTAACATCATTCTCATATTCTACAGGATCTACCACACCAGCCTCACGGAAGCCCTTCAAGCGCAGCTTACAGCTATCGCAAACGCCGCAGGCCTTGGCCCCTCCCTTATAACAGCTATGGGTAAACTGCAAAGGTGCCCCTAAACGATTGGCCAACTGCACAATCTCCTTCTTGGTCAAATCCTGCAAAGGAGTTTCAATACGAATATGTCTGCCATCAGCCGCCCCTGCCTTGGTGGCATAATCAGCCAAGTCTTGGAATTTGGCAATAAACTCTGGCCGACAATCTGGATAACCAGAATAATCTACCGCATTAACACCGATAAAGATATGATCTGCCCCAATAACCTCAGCATAGCCCAAGGCATAGCTCAAAAAGGTTAAATTTCTGGCAGGCACATAGGTTACAGGAATATCGTTATCCTCGTGAACAATCTCCCCCTCTGGCACCTGAATATCCTTATCGGTAAGTGCAGAGCCTCCCACCTGATCCATATTGGTTTCAATAATCAAATGTTTTTTTACCTGATAAAAATCTGCTATCTTTTTGGCTCCCTCCAGCTCAATGCTGTGACGCTGATGATAGTCAAAGCTAATAGGGTACAAATCATAGCCCTGCTCCTTGGCTACTGCCATACAGGTAGTAGAATCCAAACCGCCAGATAGCAAAATAACTGCTTTCTTCATTGTTTTTCTCCTTTTTTAGCAAAGTTCATTAACCACGGCCGTGAAGCTTTTTGATAGTAGCAGGAATATCCTTGCTCTTGTACACAGCAGATCCAGCTACCAGCACAGTTGCCCCAGCATCAATAATAGACTGAACATTTTCCTCGTTAACGCCACCGTCTACCTGCAATTCAGCCTGAGAACCTATCTCATCCAAAGCCTTGCGAATGCGCTGCAGCTTGCTTATGGAACCAGGAATAAACTTCTGTCCGCCATAGCCAGGATTTACAGACATAACCAGCACCATATCCACATCTGGCAGCAGCTCCTCAATCATAGCAATAGGAGTGCCAGGATTCAGGGATACGCCAGCCTTGCAGCCTAAAGCATGAATAGCCTGAATCATGCGATGAGGGTGCTTGGCAGCCTCCACATGGAAGGTTATATAATCTGCCCCAGCCTTGGCAAAGGCTTCAATATGGGTATCAGGATGCTCTACCATGAGATGTACATCAAATACAGCATCAGTTACAGGACGAATAGCCTTCACAATGCCTGCTCCCAAAGTAATCTCTGGCACAAAGGTACCATCCATAACATCAATATGGACAAATTCTGCCCCTGCATCTACAACTTTTTTTACTTCTGCTCCCAAATTAGCAAAATCTGCGGAAAGGATGGAAGGAGCGATTTTTATCATATCAGTAAGCCTTCTTTCTCTCATTAATCGTTTGTAAAATATTCAAATAAGCCTCATAACGGGCCTGACAAATAACCCCTGCTGCCACAGCCTCCTTAACAGCACAATCCGGCTCATGGCTGTGGGTACAGGTATTATAATAACATTTTTCAATGTAAGGACGGAACTCTGGGAAATAATGAGCTAGCTGAGCCTTGTCTATATTTTCCAGCTCTGCAGCACTAAAGCCAGGGGTATCCACCACCGTGCCTCCCTCTGGCAATGGCAGCAGACAAGCTGCTCTGGTGGTATGCTTGCCCCTTTTAATCTTGTCACTGATTTTGCCAGTGGCCAGCTCCAAATTGCTATCTACCGCATTGAGAAGAGAGGACTTTCCTACCCCGGAGGGGCCGGCAAATACTGTTACCCGCCCAGTAAGCAGATTTTTCAATTCCTGAATCCCCTGACCTTCCTGAGCCGAAACCATTAACAATTTATAACCTGCCTGCACATAGTCCTGCAAAAAATCCGCCTTTTCCTCCAGCAAATCACATTTGTTAATGCAAATAACAATCTCTGGAATCCCAGACCACTCTGCCAAAACAAGGAAGCGATTCAATAACAACTGATTCAAATCCGGCTGGCGGGCTGCAAAGGTTATCAAAACCTGATCAATATTGGCCACAGCAGGTCTTTTCAGCAAAGTTCGCCTAGGAAGACAGCTTTCAATTACACCGGTGCCGTCCTCCAGCATTTGATACTCCACATAATCGCCAGTAACCACTGCCCCCTTATTTCGCTTAATTCTGCCCCTCAGCCGGCAGGACAAAAGCTCCTCCTGTCCTGCCACCTGCAGATAGTAGAATCCATTATACATTTTTATAACCTGAGCTGTTGGCATAGCAATTCTCCTATATGCACATCCTATTTCCCACGAATTTACTGGCCTGCTCCGGTGCTGGATTTGCCAGCATCAGTTTTGCCCTTGGCAGTAGCTGCAGAAGGTGTAGGCGCCTGATTGCTATCAGCCTTAGCGCCACCACTGCTGCCAGAGGATATAATCAGACTAACACTGCCACCTTCAGTGGTGGTACTGCCTGCTGCCGGACTCTGACCGATAACAGTTCCCTTTGGCCTTGTACTTGCTTCCTCACTAATCCCCCCCAGGGACAGGCCATTGGCCTCCAGATTGGATTTAGCACTATCTACACTAAGTCCAGTATAGTTCTGAACTGTAACTTCCTTCTTTTTCTCCCCTAGACTTACAGTAATATCCACTGTCTGTCCTTTAGTAATTTTGGAACCGCTTCTTGGGTCCTGATTAATAACTGTACCAGCAGGCTCCTTGGAATTTTCCTCAAAAACAGCACCAATCTTCAAGCCCATCTTTTTCAGCTTTTCCTCAGCATTACTGCGGCTCATGCTCTTCAAATCCGGCATGGTCAGCTCCTGACCACCTTTGCTGACAGTAATGGTAACCAGCCGCTGCTCCTTAACCTTGGCGCCCGCCTCTGGATATTGGGAAACCACCTGACCGGCTGGCACAGAATCATCATTAGCCTCCACTATCTTTACCCGTAGATTCTTATCCTCCAAAATCTGCTGAGCCACCACAGAGGACTTGCCTACCACATCTGGCACATTGATTTCCGCAGAACTCCAGAACTTGCCAAAGGATAGGAAGGAACCTACAAAAAAGCCCATGACCAAAATACCCACCAAAACAGCAATAAAGCTCTTGGATTTAAAAATAGATTTTTCCTCCTGTGGCTGGTACTGAGGCTGATAATCGCCTCTACTGCCTGTTGGATTCTGAGCAGGACGCTCAGGCCTCTGCTCTGCCATCATCTCCGGCGTAATGCGAGGTATCATTCTGGTAGCAAAAGGATCATTGGAAACTGCTTCCTGGCTAGCCCCTCTGTCTGCCAGCATGGCTTTGGCCTGATTCAAATCAGCGTATAGCTCCGTACTGCTAGGCCTATCAGCAGGATCCTTGGACATAGCCTTTTGCACAATAGCCTCCAGCACTGGAGGTATAGATGGATTCAGCTGTCTAATAGGCACTGGCTCCTCCTGCAAATGCTTCAGGGCAATGCTAACAGAGGTTTCACCATTGAAAGGCAGCTGGCCAGTCAGCATTTCGTAAAGAACCACACCCAGAGAATAAACATCTGATTTAGTGGTAATCACCGTCCCCTTAGCCTGCTCTGGAGAAAAATAATGCACCGAGCCCATAACGCTGCCGCTGTAGGTCATGGTAGAAGCAGAAACTGCTCTGGCAATACCAAAATCAGTTACCTTGATATGACCATCAGGCATAACCAGAATGTTATGAGGCTTAATATCACAATGAACCAAATTATTTCTATGGGCAGATTCCAAAGCGCTGGCTATTTCCTTGGCAATCCGAACAGCCTCTATAGGCTCCAAACAGCCCTTCTGCTGGATAACCTCCTTCAGGGTAGGGCCTGATACATATTCCATAACAATGTATTGGCTTCCACCATCCTCCCCAACATCGTAGATATTGACAATATTGGGATGAGCCAGCTTGGCTGCTGCTGTAGCCTCGCGACGGAATTTTTCCACGAATTCTGCATCGTTGGCATATTGCTGATGCAGAATTTTCACGGCAACTGCCCTATCCAGCAGCTTGTCCTGCGCCTTGTACACATCAGCCATGCCGCCACCGCCAATAAGCTCCTGCAGCTCATAACGTCTGGCTAAAATACGCTGTATCATGAAACTTTACCCCCTATTTTGCAAAATTTATCTATTCATTAAATCCTGTATAATTCTCCGGGCAATAGGTGCTGCTGTGGAGCCACCACCGCCACTATTTTCCACAATAATCCCAAAGGCTATGGTTCTGCCTGGCAGCTCTGCCGAGCCAATAAACCAACCGTGATCAGCACCAGCACTATTTTCTGCTGTACCAGTTTTGCCTCTCACCTTGATACCAGATACGGCTGCAGCGCCGCCAGTACCATTTTCTACTACATTCTCCATATAACTATTAATCAAAGCTGCCCGCTGGCTGGTAGTAACTTCTCGCCATTGGGCAGGCTCTCCCTTGCGAATACATAAGCCCTGAGGCGAAATTACTGCATCCACCATATAAGGCACCATCATTTTGCCACCATTGGCAAAGGCCTGAGCCAGCATAGCCATCCGCAAAGGCGTTACCAGTAAAGAGGACTGGCCTAGACCTAGCTGGGCAATATCTCCCTGCTCCAGTGTGCCAAAATCTGGCAAATGAGAGGCAGTTTCCTGTATTTCTCCCTGAAAGGTATCCGCAAAGCCAAAACGCTGGAAAGCATCCTGCAAGCCACTGCCTCCCATCCGCATAGCCAATGTACCAAAGGTAAAATTACAGGAATGAGTCAAAGCCTCCTTTAGATTTACCTTGCCGTGGACAGCTCCGTGACTTTCCTCGATATACTCATTACCAATTTGCAGCTTGCCTGTACAATTAAAGGTTTCATTCAAATCTGTAACCTTTTCATCCAAAGCTGCATCTGCCATCATTGCCTTAATAGTTGAGCCAGGTGGGTATAAGCCCTGAGCAGCTCTATTCAACAAAGGACTATCCTGCCGGTTGGACAACTCTGACCACTGAGCCTCCACCACAGAAGGGTCCACTGCTGGCTTGCTAACCATGGCCAGTACAGCCCCAGTATTGGCGTCCAACACCACTACAGAGCCTCGATACTCCCCAAGAGCATCATAGGCCAACTGCTGCAATCTGGCATCCACTGTCAGCTTAATATCATTACCTCTATCAGCCTGCAACAGCTGTCCTATAGGCCCCATACCCCGCAGTTGTCTTGACTGACCAGATAGCTCATCTCCCAAGGTACTTTCCAGACCGGCACTGCCCAAAGTCTCCCCTACATAACCAGTAACAGGAGCCATAGCTGCCCCATAGGGATAGCTGCGCTGTCCCGGTGCATCGCTGTAGGCCAGCTTTTCACCATGAACATCCAATATACTGCCCCTAACCATATCCAAAGCTGCGCCCCTGCGATTCAAAGGATTGGCATTCAGCTCTGGACCTTGAATAAAGTCTATATAAAGCAAATAACAAAACAATAGACCAAAACAGCCTAGCAAAAAGAGACTGCAATGAAGAATCTGCTTTTTGATTGTCTTATCACCCATAGCTACTCCTTTTTGGCCATAGCCATTAACAAGCCTAGCATAATAAAGCCGGATACCATAGAACTGCCGCCATAACTGATAAAGGGCAGGGTAATACCTGTCAAAGGCAGAAATTTTGTTACCCCGGCAATAATGATAAAGGCCTGTAGATAAAAGCTAATGGACAGTCCTGCGGCAATCAGCATATATAGCTCCTGACGACAAGCCAGAGCAATAGATATGCCACGATAGAAGAACAGTGTATAGGCCAGCATAACAGCTGTACAGCCTATAAGCCCCAGCTCCTCCCCAATAGCCGAAAAAATAAAATCTGTGTGCACCTCCGGTATCAGCCCCGGATGTCCGTGAGTCAAGCCAGTGCCCCAGGTTCCCCCGGCGGCAAAGGCAAAAAGGGATTGCACCACCTGATAGGCCTGACCAGCAGGATCTACCCATGGGTTCAGCCAAATATCAAATCTCACCCGTACATGGCCAAAAAGCTGATAGCTGAGACAGGCCCCCGCCAAAAAAAAGCCCAAGGCAATAAAAACATAGGATTTACTGCCGGTAGCCATATAGGTCATAAACACAGCCATGCAGAAAAACAGCAAAGCAGAGCCCAAATCCCTTTGCACTACAAACATCAATATAGCCATGCCCCATATGCAAAGCAAAGGAGCAATAAATCGCAAGGGTGGCAGCTTGAGAGGCCCAAAACTGCGCTGAGCATCTTGTAGTACCTGCTTATGGTCTGACAGATAGGCTGCCAGAAACAGCACCAGCAGAATTTTACCAAATTCCGATGGCTGCACCTGAAAAGGTCCCAAAACCAACCAGTTTTTACTACCGCCAATTTCTGTACCAAAAATCAAGGATAAGCATAAAACTATCAAGGTCAAAATCCCTAGAATATATTGATACTGCATTAGCTCCCGCAGCTTGCTGGAAAGGCGCAGTACCACCAACAGCACTGCCAAGCCTATAATCAACCACCTAAGCTGTGGTATACACAACACCGGCTTCAACCTACCCAGCATCACGACGCCAATGCTGGCAAAGAACATCACCATAGGCAGCATCCACTGATCCTGAGTAAAATTACTTTTTAGCAGGAACAGCTGAACCGCAAAGGAAGCAGCAATGGCCCCTCCAGCCCAGCACAACACGGTATAATCCTGATTGGGGTACTGCGTAAGCAGCAAAATACTCAGTCCCACCAGCATAATTCCTGCATCTATCCCCAATAATATGAGGCTTTTATTCTTCATGATATTTCACCACGATAACACTTATATTATCTAAGCCTCCGCCAGCCTTGGCACAATCCACCAAAGAAGCCGCCGGATTGGTACAGTTTTTGGCCTCCAGCACCGTTCTAATAGCCTCCTCTGTTACCATATTGGTAAGGCCATCAGAACACAGAAGCATAATATCTCCAGCTTCCAAAGTAAATTCCCCTGTATCTACCTGAACAAATTCTTCAACTCCTACAGCTCGCAGCAGCATATTCCGCTTGGGATGATTTTCTGCCTCCAAAGGAGTAATACTGCCACTGGCAATCAAATCATTTACATAGGTATGATCCTGGGTAAGCTGCCGCATATTACCTTGGCGCAAAAGATACAAACGGCTATCTCCTACATGAGCCCAAATTCCCTTGCCTTGGCCCAAATGGAGGCAAGTGGCAGTTGTACCCATTCCCTTCCGTTCTGGATGAGAGCGGATACTGGATAAAATAGCCCGATTGCCGGCAATAACTATTTCCCGCAGGCCATCCTGATCCATATTCTGTCCCCGCTGAGCTAACAGCTCCTCCATAGTGGCTGTAAATATATGGCTGGCTACTTCGCCGGCCACATGGCCACCCATGCCATCAGCCACAGCAAAATCTGAAGGCGGTCTGCACAGCAGGCTGTCCTCATTAAGATTGCGGTGCAATCCTATATCTGACATCTGAAATACTTCTATCAACTTTTTCACCGCCCAAACTGGAAGCTTACAGTACCTATGTTAATAATATCCCCAGATTGCAGATATTGACGGCCATTAATCTCCTGGCCATTTACATAGGTTCTATTTACACTTCCCAAATCCTGTATTACATACAAATTATTCATCAGCTCTACCACTGCATGATGATGGGACACATAGCCATCCTGAATGACAATATCATTATCTGCCCCTCTGCCAATAGAAATGCTTTGACCAAAGGCAAAGCGCCTGCCTACCATAGCTTCATCCGCAGCCTCCAAAACCGTCAGCACTGCCTCATCTGGAGTTATCTGGGATTCTGCATAGATATCCTCCACCACTGGCTTAGCATCTTTTGCCATAAACCTTACTGCCTTATACACAAAATACAACAAAAAGAAAAGCATGCCATATTGCAGTCCCACACTAAGGACCTTTATAATCATGGCTGTAGCTTGCATTTATATCACCTCATACAGCAATACTGTCTCACCAATAGTAATCTCATCTCCTGCATGAAGCAGTTGAGGAGATAACACTCTTTGTCCATTGACAAAGGTACCATTCAGACTATCTGCATCATAGAGAATATGTCTATGTCTTTCATAGGCAATATAGGCATGTACTCTGGAAGCATTCCCATCTGTCAAAATAAAATCATTATTTACCCGTCTGCCAATATAAATCTGTTTTTCACCAAATTCCAAATATGAATCTATATCCGGTCCCTCCAAAGCCAGCAGACTAACGGTTTTGTATTCCACTGGCAAATTCATAGGAGGATTGAATTCTGATTTATCCAAAATAATGGTGTTACATTCCACCTGCTGCGGTATGGAGTCAATATCCTCATCATCTGTAAAATTGGCTGTTACCACACAGGTTCCCTTGTCAATATTTTCATCGCTATTAATAGTAATAGATAAATCCCCATCCATAAAACAATCATTGCTAATAACCAGTTTTTCCGCCTGAATATACAGATCATCCAAAAATTTCCGGACACAAAGCCGCTGATAATCCCCCGGCGTCAATTCTATATAAAAGCAGTTAGGCACCACAGTTTCCTTGTGGCCTTTTTTGCGGCGGTGCAAAAGCTCCCGCTCAAGCTGCTTCATAATCTCTGATTGCTCAACAGCACCGCCTAGCTTGCGGTTAAAAAATCCCTCTATATGAGTCTCTAAAAATGATTCGAGCTTGCCTATTGACATAAAAATCGAACCTCCTATGGAAAGCTTTACTTATCTATTATAACCCTTATATTGTACAAAGAAAATGCCTCTCCATTTTCTTATAATATGATAATAGCTATCATTGCTCCAAATGCTTGTTGCGAAGCTGTCCACAGGCAGCCTGTATGTCATTGCCCATTTCCCGTCTAACTGTAGCCGTAATATGATGCTCCGTCAGATAATTGGCAAAGAACTCTATACGAGCCAATGAGGGCCGCCGCCAATCCCTTTCCGCCACAGGATTGATAGGAATAAGGTTCACACTGGCCAGTTGCCCCCTTAGCAGGGAAGCCAGCTCTCTGGCCTGCTTAAGATTGTCATTAACCCCATCTATCAATATATATTCATAGGTTACCCGTCTGCCAGTGGACTGACCATAATCCCGGCCTGCCTTCAATACATCTGCCAAAGGATATTTGCGATTAATAGGCATCAGCTCAGAACGCAGTTCATCCTCTGGAGCATGAAGGGAAATAGAAAGGGTAATAGGCAGCTCCTCAGCAGCCAATTTATAAATATTAGGCACAATGCCAGAAGTAGACAGGGTAATACTGCGATAGCTCATGCCAAGGCAATAATCCTCATGGAGCAGGCGAATATAGGCCAACACATTATCATAATTATTTAAAGGTTCCCCTGAACCCATAATAACAATAGTGTCAACCTTCTGTCCCTCTTTGGCCAGTAAATCGTTTATATAGTAGGTCTGGGCCAGCATTTCCCCAGGAGTAAGATTTCGCACCATACCATGTAAAGTAGAGGCACAAAAACGACAGCCCATATTACAGCCTACCTGAGAAGATACACAAATGCTATTGCCATAGGGCTGACGCATCAAAACAGTTTCCACCCCTGAACCATCAGAAAAATTCAGCAGGAATTTGGAGGTTTTGCCATCCCCGGAATCCAGTTGATCCACTCTGGCGGCCCTATCAATTACATAACACTTTGCCAATTTATTACGCATATCCTTGGGAAGATTCTGCATCTGCTGAAAATCAGTAACACTTCGCTTATAGAGCCATTCTGCCAGCTGCTTGCCTCTGAATTTAGGCAGGCCAAGACCTAGAACCAGCTCTGTTAATTCAGCTAGATTTTTGCCAAAAATATTTTCCATAGCCTATTTTCTCCTCATGCAGGCAATAAAAAATCCATCTGTGCCATCCCGCTGGGGATAAAGCTGTACCATTGCATCCTCTCTTGGAACAGGCAAACGGCTGCCTGTATGCTCCAACTGAAATTCTGCATTATCCTTAAGGAATTTTTCCACCACAGCCTGATTTTCTTCCCTGGCTATAGTACATGTACTATAAACCAAAATTCCTCCCGGCTTGACACAGGCTGCTGCACTTTTCAGTATCTCCAGCTGCAGCTCTGGCAGTTCTTTCAATAACTGCTGAGTTTTGCGCCAGCGGGAATCTGGCTTCCGACGCAGAACCCCTAGACCTGAACAAGGAGCATCCACCAGAACCCTATCCGCCTGCTGAGGAAAATCCTGATGAATTTCTCTAGCATCCTTCAGCATAGGATCTATAATGTTAATGCCCAACCTGGCAGCATTTTCCATAACTCTCTGCAGCTTATGGTCATAAATATCACAGGCCACAATCCGTCCTCGATTTTCCATAAGAGCTGCCATATGGGTAGTTTTGCCACCAGGAGCACTGCATACGTCCAGTACCAGCTCTCCCGGCTGAGGGTCCACCACATGAGCTACCAGCATGGAGCTTTCATCCTGCACCTGGCAATAGCCCTCCTGCAAAGGAGCCAGATTATCCAGTGAGCCATAATTTTCCAATACATAGCCTTCGTCCACCAGTTGACTACGGGTTGCCTCTACCCCCAGAGAAGTAAGCTGTAAAAACAGCTCTGATGGACTGGTTTTCAGGGTATTGGTGCGAATGGTCAAAGGGGCCTGCTGATTGTCAAACTGACACAGCTTTTCGGCTTCCTCATAGCCAAACTCCTTAATCCAACGGCGTACCAGCCACTCAGGATGCTGCTGTGACAAGGCCAGCTGCAGGGTAGCATTCCCCTTGCCCTGAGGAAAATTCCCCTTTTCTGGCTCCCGCACCATAGTTCTTAATACACCATTAACAAATTTTGCCGCGCCTAGATTGGTAAATTTCTTGGCCAGTTCCACAGATTCATTACAAGCAGCAGAAGCAGGCACCTTGTCCATGTAGCGCAGCTGGTAAGTGCCTAACCGCAGAATTTCCTGCACCAAAGGATTAACCTTGTTCCAAGGCCGTGTCAAATATTTTTTGATAATCCAATCCAGAGTTCCCCCTGCCTTGACAGCACCATATACCAGCTCTGTCACAAACCGCCTATCCATATCAGACATCTGGCCATGTCTTAGCTCCTTGGCCAGTGCCACATTGGCATAGGCTCCCTGCTGATGGACAGCAGTCATAATTTTCAGAGCCGCTTCCCTTGCCTTATCCATTAAATAAACTTCTCCTTTATAGTCAATCAAATATGCCGAAGAATATCCCGATTTTCCTAATGCTTTTCATCCTTTGATGGCAAAATCAGAATCTCCTCTATAGCCCGGCGAAATTCCTCCAAATCCACATGGGTATTGTAGCAGGGGCCATTAGGCCGTAGATTCAGCACCCCCACAGAGGGAATAGGGTAAACATCCTGAATACCGCTGGCCAAATCCCGCTCACAGGCAATGGCCACCACTGCCTTGGGCCGAATCTTCATAACAGTTTGTCGAGCTAAAGTTCCCCCTGTAACTACGAAGAAATGAAAGCCCATTTCCTCTGCCATAGTTACCAAGGCACCAATATCACAGCCCCCACAGCGCTTGCAATTATTAGGATCTCTAGTTATTTTGTGGGGACAGGTAGCCAGCTGCAAACAATGAGGTGTCACCACCAAAAGCTTATCCGGTGTTACCTTTAGATGGCGATTTTTGATAATTTGGTTGCTAACTGCCACAAAGGAGCCTTCAATCCTTCGTCTGGGGATATGTAATAACCGCCCAGCTCCCAGAGCCACATAGAACAATATATTCATTAGCCCGTAGGTCTGTCGATGGAGGAAGCGGGGCACCGGCCAGCCCATAATGCCAGCCACCATGCTGAATATTCCCAAGGCCATTAAGCCTGCCAGAACTAGCAGACACAGACCAAAAGCCTCTGGCAGCCAGCTATTCAGCTCCAACAATCCTGGGCGGGCAATCCACCACATAGTAGTAAATACTGCCACCAAAGCCACAAAACTGCCTGTCATCAAGCTGACAAACAATCTCTTAGGATTCCTTCCCTGATTATCCATATAACATTTCATAGCTTTTCCTCAGAATATCAGTTAAAGATATCTCCAACTGCTACACCATGACCACGAAGCAAATCCCCTGCGCTCATGCGTTTTTTACTAGGTGGCTGTATCTCCAGCACCTCCAGTAGACCTTCTCCTGTAGCAAGGCAAAAGCTGTTTTTTCGCAGCTCTACCACTGTACCAGGTGCCTTATCACTGTTGCTGTTCTCTACCTTTGTACGCCAGAACTTGTAGTTTTTGCCATCCTTCAT
>Ga0129311_1000203_pt1 | contig 55451 bp, 60 predicted proteins | sample Go1ome_FD_94435 | JGI IMG/M metagenome (GOLD analysis project Ga0129311, IMG submission 94435) | Western lowland gorrila individual fecal microbial communities from Wisconsin, USA - Go1022B metagenome | ecosystem: Host-associated > Mammals > Digestive system > Large intestine > Fecal | place...
AAATCCCATCATCGGATCACCGAAATACGTGCAATCGATCTCTGCAATGCCGCCTCAGCTCTTGCCATATCCGTACCCGGTCCCTTTTCACGCAGACGCTTCTCGGCACGTTCTCTTGCTGCCTCAGCTCTCTCTACGTTGATCTCATCCGGCCACTCAATAATCTCTGCCAGAATCGTAATAGCCTCCGGCAATACTTCCACAAAGCCGGCATGCAATGCCGCGATCTTCTCTTCTTCTCCGTCGGTAATACACAGAATCCCCGGTTTGATGATCATAGTCATCGGAATATGATTCTTGTAAATACCGACTTCGCCTTCCACGGTATTAAATTCTACCATTTCTGCCTTGCCTTCGTAAAAAACACGGTCCGGTGTTATGATTCGTATTGTAAAACGATTCTCATCTGCCATACAGCCACCTCTTATTTCACGCGGGCTACAACATCATCAATGCTGCCGGCATTTAAGAAGTAAGACTCCGGAATATCATCATGCTTTCCTTCCAGAATCTCCTTAAAGCCGCGGATCGTCTCTGCGATCGGTACATATTTACCTTCCAGACCTGTAAACTGACCTGCTACGAAGAACGGCTGGGAAAGGAATCTCTGTACTTTTCTTGCACGGTTTACAACTAACTTATCATCCTCGGAAAGTTCATCCATACCAAGAATTGCGATAATATCCTGCAGTTCTTTATACTTCTGGAGAATCTCCTGAACACCACGTGCTACATCATAATGCTCCTGTCCTACAATTCTCGGATCCAGGATTCTGGAAGTAGACTCCAACGGATCTACTGCAGGATAAATACCAAGCTCTACGATGGAACGGGATAATACCGTTGTTGCATCCAGATGTGCGAATGTTGTTGCAGGTGCCGGGTCAGTCAGGTCATCCGCAGGCACATAAACTGCCTGAACAGAAGTAATGGAACCATTCTTGGTGGAAGTGATTCGCTCCTGAAGTGCACCCATTTCTGTCTGCAGCGTTGGCTGGTAGCCTACTGCGGAAGGCATACGTCCAAGAAGTGCAGACACTTCAGAACCTGCCTGTGTAAAACGGAAAATATTATCAATGAATAACAGGACATCCTTACCGCCTTTATCACGGAAGTATTCTGCCATTGTCAGACCAGTCAGACCCACACGCATTCTGGCTCCGGGCGGCTCATTCATCTGTCCGAATACCATGGTGGTCTTATCAATAACGCCGGATTCTTTCATTTCATGATACAGGTCATTACCCTCTCTGGTACGCTCCCCAACACCGGTAAATACAGAGTAACCACCATGCTCGGTTGCGATATTACGGATCAGCTCCTGGATCAATACGGTCTTACCTACACCGGCTCCGCCGAACAGACCGATCTTACCGCCTTTCTGATAAGGGCAAAGGAGGTCTACGACCTTAATACCGGTTTCCAGCAGTTCCTGTTCTGTGGACTGCTCTGCAAATGCAGGCGCCGGTCTGTGGATGGGCTCATAAGATACATCCTGAGGCACCGGCTGATTATCGATGGGCTGTCCAAGTACGTTGAAGATACGTCCAAGTGTATTCTCACCTACCGGTACGCTGATCGGTGCGCCGGTCGCCTGTGCGTCCATGCCTCTCACCAGACCATCCGTTGGTCCCATGGCAATACATCTGACCGTATCATCACCAAGATGCTGCGCAACTTCCACTACCAGAAGCTCACCGTTTTTTCTGGTGATATTGATTGCTTCATTGATCTCGGGAAGACTGCCGTCAGCAAACTTAATATCCAATACGGCACCAATAATCTGGGTAATCTTACCCATGTTGGCACTTTTACTTTCTGCTGCCATATCTCAATTCCTTTCGTGTTTATTTCGGTTAGGAAATTGCTTCCGCACCGGCTATAATCTCTGTCAGTTCCTGTGTAATGGAACCCTGACGGGCTCTGTTATACAGTAAAGACAGATTACTAATCATTTCTTCCGCGTTGCTTGTTGCAGAATCCATTGCCTGCATTCTTGCACCATTCTCACTTGCAACTGCTTCAATCAAAGCTCCATAGATCAGGCTGGTAATATATTTGGGAATGATCAGCCCCAATGCTTCATCCGCCTCCGGCTCAAAATTCATCATGGTATGATCTTCCTTCTCAGACCCTGCACTGTTTCCGACAGTTTTCTCCGGAATCTGTACCGGAAGCAGCTGCAACAGTTTCGGTTCGTGAACCACTGTATTTTTGAATGCCGTATATGCAAGATGAATCTCTCCAATCTTACCGCCCTCAAAATCCTTCAGTAACTGATCTGCAAGCTGCATTGCATCCGCATATGCAGGTTCCTCGATTACCTCGGATAAGTCCTGATCCGCCACATCATATCCGTATCGCACAAACGCATCGCGTCCTTTTTTACCAATGGCATAGATCACCAGATCCTCTTTTTTCATGTCACCCTTTGTGATCAGTTTTACAACATTGGAGTTGTAACCACCGGCAAGTCCTCTGTTAGAAGTAATGACGATCACTGCCTTCTTCTGCGAAGTTCCTGTTTTCAGATACGGATGGTCCAGATTTCCTGCTTTTGCAAGCATGGAACTGACTGTATCATACATGCACTGAAAATAATTTCTGGACTGTTCTGCATGTGTTTTGGAACGCTGCAGCTTGACTGTAGATACAAGTTTCATGGCTTTGGTAATCTGCTGCGTACTTTGGATACTGCTTTTACGTCTTTTTATGTCTCTCATAGAGGCCATAGCAATTCACCTGTACTTTCTAAAACTGTGCCTTAAATTCTACAATCGCTTTCTTCAGGGTTTCCTCGGTCGCCTCGGAAATCACTTTTTCATCCTTGATTGCTGCCGGAACTTCCGGATACTTGGTATCAAGGAATTCAAAGAATTCCGACTCAAAACGTGTAATATCTTCCGTTTTGACATCCAACAGATATTTATTGGTTGCAACATAAATGATAATAACCTGATATTCTACCGGCATAGGTTTGTACTGCGGCTGCTTGAGTACTTCCTTGATTCTCTCACCCTGTGCCAGCTTCTCCTTGGTATCCGCATCCAGTTCGGAGCCAAACTGTGCAAATGCTGCCAGTTCACGGTACTGTGCCAGTTCCACACGGATAGGAGCTGCAATTTTCTTCATTGCCTTGATCTGCGCCGCACCACCAACTCGGGATACAGAAAGACCTGCATTTACTGCGGGCCGGAAACCTGCATTAAACATTTCTGTTTCAAGATAGATCTGTCCGTCAGTAATAGAAATTACGTTGGTAGGGATATATGCTGATACATCGCCTGCCTGGGTCTCGATGATCGGAAGTGCTGTCAGGGAACCTCCACCGTACTCATCGCTCATACGAACTGCTCTTTCAAGCAGTCTGGAATGCAGATAGAATACGTCACCGGGATATGCCTCACGTCCGGGTGGACGACGAAGCAGTAAGGAGAGTGTACGGTATGCGGTTGCATGCTTACTTAAGTCATCATATACAACCAGTACATCCTGTCCGTCTTCCATCCATTCCTCACCGATTGCACATCCTGCATACGGTGAAATATACTGTAACGGTGCAAGGTCACTGGCAGTTGACGCAACCACCGTGGTATAATTCATTGCACCAAATTCTTCCAGAGTCTTAACAATGGACGCAACCGTAGATGCTTTCTGACCGATAGCAACATATACACATTTTACGCCCTGACCTTTCTGGTTGATAATCGTATCAATCGCAATAGCGGTCTTACCGGTCTGTCTGTCACCGATGATCAGCTCACGCTGTCCCCGTCCGATCGGCACCATGGAATCAATTGCCTTGATACCGGTCTGTAACGGTGTATCAACGGATTTACGTGTAATAACGCCCGCTGCGACTCTTTCAATCTGACGATACTTATCAGTATGGATCGGACCCTTGCCATCAATGGGCTGTCCAAGCGCATTGACAACACGTCCCAGTAATGCATCTCCGACAGGAACTTCTACAACTCTGCCAGTGGTCTTTACCTGATCTCCTTCATTAATGTTGTGATTGCTTCCTAAAAGTACGGCACCAACATTATCTTCTTCGAGGTTCATGACCATTCCGTATACTTCGCCGGGGAACTCTAACAATTCACCCTGCATTGCATTTTCCAGTCCGTGCACACGAGCGATACCATCCGCAACCTGAATTACCGTACCCACGTTGGACACTTCCATCTCGGACGCGTATCTCTTGATCTGATCCTTAATCACTGAACTTATTTCTTCTGGTCTTAAATTCATGGATCGTTCGCACCTTTCTTATAATTTAAGCAAGTTTTATTTTCATCAGGTTCCGTTCCAGATCTTCGATCTTGGAACGGATACTGCTGTCTACCACACGGTCTCCGATTTGGATGACCATTCCACCGATCAATGCTTCCTGCACTTCAAAATGCATTTCCATTTTTTTGTAATCGGTTGTTTCAAGCAGTCTTGCTTCCACCTGTTTCTTCTGTTCCTCTGTCAAAGGAACCGCTGTCTGCACATAGGCAATACCGATGCCCTTGTATTCCTTCATTTTGCCGATGAAATAGCTGAGTGTATCTTCAATCTTTCCGATACGGTCTTTCTCAATCATCAAAACAAGAAATCCCATCATTTCTTCGCTGATCCGACCGTCAAAAATCGCTTTCATGGTACGGATCTTCTCTTCTCTTTCGATTTTCGGATGCTTTAAGACTTTCATCAGATCCGGATTCTCAGCAAAAATCTGCTGTAAAGAAACCGCCTCCTCTAAAAAAAGATCTTCACGCTTTTCTTCGATCGCAAGTTCAAACAGCGCTTCTCCATACGTTCTTGAAATCAGCTTAGCCATGTGCTCTCACCCATTTCTTTCAGTGTTTCCTCAATTAAACGGTCCTGAGCCGCTGTATCCATGGATGCAGATACAAACTTTGATGCCATTGCGGAAGCGACCTCAATCATTTCCTTCTTCACATCATCTGCTGCTTTCTGCTTCTCAAGCTCTGCTTCTGTTCTGGCTCTTTCCAGAATGGCCGCGGCTTCTTCTTTGGCTTTCGCAACGATACGATTTTCGTTTTCCAGCCCGCGCTTTCTGGCATCTGCCAAAATGCTCTCCGCTTCCTTGCCTACGTTCTTTAACTTCTCTTCATACTCCGCTTTCATTGCCTGCGCATCGGCTTTATCCTTCTGCGCGCTGCTGATATCATCCGCGATCTTTTCAGAACGCTTGGAAAGCATCTTTCTTGCCGGATTAAAGAGAAAATGAGACAGGAATAAAAACAATACAAAAACTGCAATCATCGTGAGAACGGAATCGGTCAGCAACTGAAAATCCAGATTAAATAATCTTGTCATGGATTCCGTGCCTGTTTCCGCCAACATGACTCCAGCGCTTAAAATCGTCTGCAACTGACTGCCTCCTCTCTACTCATGAAATAAATTTTCATTGGAATTGCTGGCCGCAATTTCATTCTTAGATATCAAGAGGATGAACGAACATTAACAGCATGGCAACCAACAGACCATAAAGACCTGTAGTCTCGGCAACTGCCTGTCCAAGTAACATGGTGGACATGATATCGGATTTTGCACCCGGGTTACGTCCAACTGCTGCTGCACCATGACCTGCTGCGATACCCTGACCTACACCGGGTCCGATACCTGCGATAACTGCAAGGCCGGCACCAATTGCGGAACAAGCTCTGATTAATCCTAAATCTGACATAATGTAATTTCCTCCTTAACTTGTGATTCATCTTGTTTTTCTGTCAAATTAAAACTTTGTGACTCTGTGCGGTTTATTTGAACAGGCAGTCCGCACTGCCCAGGTTCCCTCTTATTCGCTGTCTCCATACGCATTGGTGATATACGTCATCGTCAGCATACAGAATACATACGTCTGAATTGCTCCGGAGAACAGATCGAAGTATACATGCAGCGCAGCCGGCCAGAGTAACGCAAACCAGCGTAACAGTCCGTATACCAGTGCCATCATGATTGTTCCGGACAATACATTGGCAAACAGACGCAGGGACAGGGAAATCGGTACTGCGATCTCACTGATGACATTGATCGGCAGCCAGATCGGCAGCCATGCCGGAAGCGGTGAACACATTCCTGACCAGATTTCCTTCGGCTTCTGATTCTTAAACTGCGTGATATGGATCAGCAGGAATGTCAAGATTCCAAGCGGTAATGTTACACCATAATCCGCTGTCGGCGGACGCAGTCCCAGAATACCCGATATATTGGAAAGCAGGATAAAAATAAAGATCGTTCCGATATAATTACGGAAAGTCTTTGCATGCTTTCCCATCGTTCCACCGATCATGCCGTCCAGCTTTTCCACAATCAGCTCAACGACATTCTGAAGTCCGGCAGGCACCTCCGATGCATGCTTCATTGCACGATTCGCGCACAAAGCAAATATCATCATGATCAGCATAACGATCAGCAGGCAGATATGGGTCGTTGTGATCCATACCTCATGACCAAAAACGGAATACTTGAATACTCCCTTGATCATAAAGCTGTCCGTTACACCTGAGGATAACAGGATACCCTGTGTCATTCTTTCACCTCCTTATCCCAACCCGGTTCTGGTGGTGCAGGTTCCGGATCCGGATATTTCTTAACTGTAACTCTATGAATAAGCGGCTGCAGATAGGCTCCTATCTTAAGCCCCATAATTCCCAAAAAAGCGGTCAGCGGGTTCGCTATTCCGGTAAATAAAATCGTAAAAAGGACAAGCGCAACCACCAGATATCTGCCGATTGCATGCAACATTACTTTTCTGACCGCTGCCTTCTCAGGTAACCCAAGGTATCTGTCGAAAGTCCATGACATGTGGTATGCCATACCAAGCGCCGTCAAAATGCCAAGCAAAAGCCCCAGTGCACACGATCCTTTCTGCGGTACAAACCAGATCCCGCACACAAAGCAAAGGATTCCAAACAGCACGATACCGCACATCATTTCTAGCAGCGTGCGGTTTATGCCGGTTTTATTTTTTGTCATTTTGTCCTGTTCCATTAATTTTCTTTGCCAGTTTGTAAATATTTGTAAATCCCGCCAGTGCACCCATGAAAAAAAGGATAATCACCCAAAAAGATGTTCCTGCCTTTTTATCAATCCAAATGCCGAGAAATGTACATAAAAAAATGGGAACAATCATATGGATTCCAAACTGTGTTACAAGCGCAAGCGACTGAAAAACCCTTCGGTCCAGTTTTTTGCGTTTTGGCTTCTTCGATCCTTTCCCCATATCATTTGCCCCACTCATTTAAGATACCGGCGTCTTCCTCTCTTTTTCCTGTCATATTCATTTTTTGAATACCATTCAAATTATACCCATTTTCCGTAATGATGTCCAGTTAAAAGCATGATTTTTATGTAGTTTTTTATGTAGTTTTTTATGTTGACTTTTACGGCCGCATCCTGTACCATTTCTCTAACAAAAATCAAAGTCATAGGAGGTTGCAATGAAAATTCCCGTACTTTTTCGTAAAAGACTGATTCCGGATGAGTGCATTGAATTGAAAGATGATGTGATTGTACATTGTGATGAGAAAATAATTGTGACTTCCTGGCAGGCACTCCACCCAAAGCCTGACCTCGATCACGGTTTCTCTGCCTACTTTTTAGACAAAGGGATCAAGGTCAGCCGCTTTCTCCGGGCGGATAACAGCCTCTTATACTGGTATTGTGATATTGTCCGCTATGATTTTAATGAAGATCATTCCCTGCTTACCATAACGGATCTTCTGGCAGACGTCCTGATCTATCCCGATGGTTATACCAAAGTTGTGGATCTTGATGAGCTCGCCGATGCAGCCTCCCGTTCCCTGCTATCCAGCGAAGAACTTTATGGTGTGTTACGCCGTACAAACGAGCTCTTATGCAGTATTTACAACGGAACATTTAAAGATCTCCAGACCATGATAAAAGATCTGTAATATTTTTATGCGTTACTCATTGGCAATGATCGCATCGATCTGTTGCATAACGCTTTCCATCACTTCCTCATTATTGAGTCCTCCGATGACAGGATCACCGATAATGTTTCCGTTTCTGTCTACAAGTATGGTGGTCGGAAATACCATAATGCCTGACGCATATTTTCCTGCCTCACTGTCAGAGTCAAAATAAACATTACGGTAGGTTGCACCCTGTTTATCCAGGATTGCTTTTGCTTCATCAATCACACTCTGATCTCCGTCCAATGTTTCCGTATTAATACCAATTACCGCACACCCTTTTTCCTGTAATTGTTCATTCAATTCGTTTAGTGCCGGAAGTTCCTCAACACAGGGGGAACATCCGTTAAACCAGAAGTTCACCAGTGTTACGGCATGTTCTGAGAAAATACTGTTGTCGACATCCTGACCATCGAGATCTTTTCCTGTAAATTCCGGGAATTTTTCCAGGCCTTCCGCTCCTGAAAGAGTCGTACTCTCATCTTCGTAATCCAACTGCTGCTGCAATTTTGCAATCTGTGCTTCAATTTCGCGAATTGTTTCCACATCCGCTGATAATGTTGCCAGTTCCTCTTGCGTAAACTGTTCCTTACCGCTCTCAATCAGATTCGCAAGCATATCCGCATATTCCACATCTGTCTGCGATGACACCGTCTCCTTATCTGCCAGTGCAAATACTCTGTTCCACAGATCACTATTTATGCCAAAAATTGCATTTTCCTGATCAAACAGATCATTGATCTGCTGCTCAATTTCATTCTGACTGGCGGTATCTTTATCGTTTTCACGGTCTGACTGATCCGTTTCCTGTTCCCGGCTGTTTTCTGTCCCTGCCGCATCTGCATCTTCCTTTTTTTTGCCTGTGCAGGCCGTCATGCTCACCGCCAAAACCACTGTCATTGCAAGTACCAATAATTTTTTCATGTTTTTTCTCCAATCTTTTTCATAATTCATAAATTTATTTCTTTTTTGCCCGGATATTGCCGGAGCCAAATCCGTACCGGTAACAGATCGCGTGTGCCGGACAACTTTTCACGCATGCACCGCACCTGATGCATTCAGCATGGTTTGGCGTCTTCGTTACATCCACATCCATGTGGCAGGCTGTCCTGCATTTCCCGCATCCGATACATTTTTCTTCATCCACCTTAAGCTGCAGAAGCGATACCCTGTTGAACAGGGAATAAAATGCACCCAGCGGGCAGAGCCATTTACAGAAAGGTCTGTAAAAAAGCATGCTTAGTATAATCACCGTTACCAGAATACCACTTTTCCATGTAAACAGTTTTCCAAGCACCGCACGGATCGACGGATTGACTGCAGATAATGGCAGTGCGCCTTCCAGAACTCCCTGCGGACACAGATATTTACAGAAAAACGGGTTTCCCATACCAACCACGTTGGTCACAAAAACCGGCAGAAGCATCACCATAATGACCAATACTGCATACTTCATGTAGCGAAGTGGTTTTAATCTTTCGGTAGAAAATTTCTTGCAGGGAATCTTATGAAGCAGATCCTGAAACCATCCGAACGGACACAAAAATCCGCAGATCAGCCTTCCGAACAATACTCCGATCAAAATCAGAAAACCTGTTATATAGTAAGAAAATCTGAATTTTGATGATCCTACCACCGCCTGAAAGGCGCCGATCGGGCACGCCCCCGCTGCTCCCGGACAGGAATAGCAGTTCAGTCCCGGAACACAGACATATTTTCCTTTTCCCTGATAAATTTTCCCCGATATAAAATTAGGCAGATGAATGTTGCTGACAAGTGTCGCTATGGCTTGAATACCACCTCGAAAACGTGCAATAAAGTATGATATTCCGTGTTTCTTATCCAATTCCGACACACTCCAGACATATTCTGACCGCTTTGCCAAGCACCGTCTCTGCCTCTCCCCGATATATGCCAAACACGATCATTGCCGCTCCTGCCGCCAGCAATAACGCCTGCAGCACGGTTTTTTTCTTTCCTTCTGATTTCATTTTGTACCTTTTTTCCTTTCTCGTCGTTTCCGGTGTAAGTTATACTATACACGCCAGCCTGTAAAATTTGTGTTAAGAAGAGCATTTTAACGCAAATTTTATTCTTCTATGCTATACTAGGTATACAGAATTTTAAAAGGAGTATTTCATGAGACTTTTAATAGTAGAAGATGAAAAAGAGCTTTGCGATACTGTCGCAAAGAGTCTGCATGATATCGGTTATGAAGTGGATACCTGTTACGATGGCAATACTGCCTCCGAACTGATCATTTGCGAAAAATACGATCTGATTATTTTAGATCTGAACCTTCCGGGCATCGACGGTATGACGCTTCTCCACATGCTGCGTAGCGATGATGATGAAACCAAAGTGCTGATCCTGTCCGCAAGGAGCCAGATTGCAGATAAAGTAGAGGGACTGGATGCAGGCGCCAATGATTATCTGGAAAAGCCCTTTCATCTGCAGGAGCTTCACGCCAGAGTCCGCAGTCTGACAAGACGGAATTTCATTCAGAACGATATCTGCCTTTCCTGCGGGGACCTTCATTTTGATACACGCTCCCGCGTGGCATCCGCGCATAATATACCCATCTCTCTTACCAGAAAGGAAAATGGCATCTTAGAATATCTCCTGTTACATCAGGGGCGCCCTGTAAGTCAGGAAGAATTGATACAGCACGTCTGGGACAGCAGCGTAGACACTTTCAGCAATTCCATTCGTGTACACATTTCTTCTTTGCGCAAAAAATTGAAACAGACCCTTGGTTATGATCCGATCTCTAACAGGATTGGAGAGGGTTATCAGATCGGAGGGACCCATTCATGAAAAAGATATCCCTGCAATGGCGTTTAACACTTATGACATCTCTCTTAATTGCCATTTCCTGTATTGTTCTGAACCTCTTACTCTATCGGACCGGTTCTTTCTATATGGAGTCATTAGGTGATTCCGTGCAGGATTATGGGATAAGCTTTGCTCTTCCAAAGGTGCAGGATCCGGACAATCTGTATATCGACATACCGGAAAATAATTGGGATGATTTTGTCTCCCAATTTTCCATTCAGGTTGTAGACACCAAACGCGGATACGGCATCTATGGGTGGCTGATCACTGCTGTCATCACCCTGCTAAGCGGATTTCTGACTTATTTTATCAGCGGTCAGGCACTGAAGCCCCTGCGAGCTTTCTCCAGACAGGTTGCGCAGGTACAGTTTCAGAATATTACAGACTGCAGCGTAACGCCCAATGGCGTACCCGAATTCCGGCAGCTATGTCAGTCCTTCAATCAGATGCTTGAACGTTTATCTGCTGCCTTCCAGTCACAGCGCCAGTTTACAGGTAATGCTGCCCATGAATTCCGTACACCGCTTGCACTTATGCAGGCAAAGTTAGACCTGTACTCCAGCGCCCCACACCCGGGAACCGATCCGGAAACGGCAGAGACCCTCACCATGATGCAGGAACAGGTAGAACGCTTGTCAAAGCTCGTGAAAACACTTTTGGATATGAGCGAATTGCAGACTATTCAGCGAAAAGATCATGTGGCGCTCATTCCTTTAATGGACGAAGTACTTACCGACCTTATGCCTCTGGCCGATTCAAGGAACATTACTCTGGTACAGCAAACTTCGGAAAATCCGGCATCTTCCGATCATCTCTGTGTCACCGGCAGCGATATTCTGCTATATAGACTTTTCTTTAATTTAATTGAAAACGGGGTAAAATATAACCGTGAAAACGGTAGTGTGAAAATAGACATTTCAAAAGAACAGAACTTTGCAATCATTAAAATATCCGATACCGGAAACGGTATCTCAAAAGAATATCTGGAAAGTATCTTTCAACCCTTCTTCCGCGTTGACAAATCAAGAAGCCGCGCTCTTGGCGGTGTAGGGCTGGGGCTTGCGCTTGTCCGGGAGATCGCGCTCTTACATGGCGGCAACGTATCTGTTGCATCATCCTCCAATGCAGGAAGCACTTTCGAAGTGCGCCTGCCCCTTTCCCAGTCTTAGATGCAGGATGCATCTAAGCTTCACTTTTTATCTAGTAGAAAATATGTCCGCCAATCACATAGCGGGGTGAGATTCCATCAATGGGTGTCCTGAAAAATACACAATCACTGACATTTGTCACGCCGGACATTGCTTCATCCGCTGCACGATAACAATTTGCAGTTGCACGATTCTGTGCAAGTGCAAGCGCCAACCGGCCACTCGCCACCGGAGAAAACTGACGTTTTGCATAGATCACTCCCACTACCGTATCCGGAAACAGCGGGCTCAAAACACGATTGATTACTACCGATCCAACCGCAAGCTGCCCTGCATAAGGTTCGCCACCCGCCTCACAATAGATCAGGTTGGCCAGAAGATATCTGTCTCCCTCATCAAATACAACCTGCGAAATATCTCTTTTTACAGAAGCCGCCGACAAAGCCGCCAGACGCTTCTCTTCTTCAAGCTGAGCCTTAAGCGCTGCAACATTATTGTTCAGCTGCTCCATCTGTGCCTCATAGGCAAGCATCTGCTGCTCCGTCTCGGAGATCTGGTCGGAATAACCTGCAATACTGTTGGATGTCTGCGCAACCAGACCATCAACCCGCTGCTGCTCCGTCTGTGCTTCCAAAGACAATGCCTCCAGTTCGTCCAGCTCATCCGCAAGTTTTGCTTCTTCTTCTTCAATCATCGCGCAGGTTTCCTGGTATTCCTCCAGTTTCTGTCTGTCATAGTTTTCAATTTGAGCAATATATTCACTCCGGTTTAAAAATTCACCAAAGTTTTTTGCAGAAAAAAGCATTTCCAGATATGCTGTCTGTGAATTTTCATACATAAAGCGGATCCGCTCTTTCATGCTCTCATACTGTTCCACTTCCGTCTGTCTGGCTGCTTCCAGCTGTGCCTGTGTTTCCTCGATCTGCGCCTCTTTTGCGTCGATCTGTGCCTCCAGGCTTTCCAGCCTGTTGCTTACCTCATTCAGTTGATCATTTAAATTGCTCAGTTCTTCCTGAAGTTCGTTTCTCTGTCCTTCAAGACTTGACAGATTGTCCTTTGTTTCATTCAGTTGTGACTGCGTCTGCTGCTGTTGTTGCTGTGCCTCTTCCAGTCTTTCCTGTGTAGATTTTGCAGCCGATGCCGGCGCCTGCGGCACTACACACAGTAGCAGAATCACTGCCATGAATAATGAGCGTTTCCTCAGCTTCTTTCCTACCATATTTATACTTCCAAAGTAATCGTCCTGCCTGTGTGTTCATACTTTTTGTATGTCACTCCGGCTGCATCAAACAACATCTTGCTTGCCGTATCGGACTGTGTCCCATTATATTTATCATCCGCATAAATCACTGTTTTAATGCCTGACTGAATGATTGCTTTTGCACACTCATTGCACGGAAACAATGATACATATAACTTCGCACCTGCAAGACTTCCACCGCGATAATTTAAGATCGCATTTAATTCCGCATGCGTCACAAACGGATACTTACTGTCCAGTCCATTTCCGGTCCTCGCCCAGGGGAATACATCATCCGAGCACCCCATCGGAAATCCGTTATAGCCAATGGATAAAATCTTGTTATCCTCGCTGACAATACATGCTCCTACCTGCGTATTGGGATCTTTGGAGCGCATCCCCGCCAGTTTGGAAACACCGACAAAATATTCATCCCAGGAAATATAATCTTCTCTTTTTCCCATCTGTTTCTCCGTCTTACCTATTTTGTTCCAAAAATACGATCTCCCGCATCCCCAAGACCGGGTACAATATATGCATGTTCATTCAGTTTTTCATCCAGAGCGCCAATGTACATATCAACGTCCGGATGCGCTTCCTGCATTTTTTTAACTCCTTCGGGTGCTGCAATGATGCACATAAAGTGGATTTTCTTACATCCTTTTTCTTTTAACATCTGAATTGCTGCCACAGAAGATCCTCCTGTTGCAAGCATCGGATCCACAACAAACACTTCACGTTCTGCGCAATCTGCCGGAAGCTTGCAATAATATTCTACCGGTTCATGTGTATCCGGATCACGATATAATCCGATATGACCGATTTTTGCCGCCGGAATCAGATTCAGTACACCGTCAACCATACCCAGTCCCGCTCGTAAAATGGGAACGATTGCCATCTTTTTACCCTTTAATTCTTTTACTGTCGTTTTACAGATCGGTGTCTCAATTTCCACATCACTTAACTGAAGCTCTCTTGTTGCTTCATAGCACATCAGCATTGCGATCTCACTGATCGTATCACGAAAATCCTTTGTTCCGGTTTCCTTTCTTCTGATATACCCGATCTTATGCTGGATCAGTGGATGATCCATAACCACACATTTTGCCATTGTACTGTACCTCCCATATATTTTATCTTATATTTCTTCTATTCTGCTCAGCGTTCTGGTTCCCCGTCCGGAGTCATTCTTCTATCATGCTGACCCTGCGCTGATGACGTTCCTCTCCTGAAAATTCCGTATGCAGGAATGTATCTGTAATCTCAATTGCCAGATTCGGTCCGACAATTCCCGCACCAAGCGCCAGTACATTTGCGTCATTGTGAAGTCTGGTCAGCCTGGCACTGAGCGTATCACTGCACAATGCTGCACGTACGCCTTTCACTTTGTTTGCTGTTATAGAGATTCCGATTCCTGTTGTGCAGATCACAATCCCCTTATCGCAGCTGCCATCCGCGACTGCTTTTGCAACTGCCTTTCCATAGATCGGATAATCACAGGATGATTTATCATAACAGCCTTTATCCTCGTATGGAATTCCTTTTTCTTCCAAATACTTTATAATGACTTGTTTTAAGTCATATCCTCCATGGTCACATCCAATTGCTACCATACCAAGCCTCCATTTTATGCTTTTATCACTTTATGTCCTGCTGCTTTTAACAGTCTGTTCATGATTGCCTGTCCCATCCCGGCAGTCTCAAAAGATTCAGAATACATGATTGTCATTCCTTCATCATCAAACTCCCTGAGAATCGTATACAGATTTCTTGCGATTGCTTCTTCGTCTGCACGCGCTCCGGCATTTTTGATACTGTGTGCATGATATCTTGAAACTGTCTCCTGCGTACCGATCACACCGACTTTTTCGCCCGCGTCCATTGCCTGTCTTGTCAATTCATTGATCTTTTTTACAACATCATCCTGTGCTCCCTCAACAATCGTAAGCTCACCCTTGGGTGCATAATGGCGGTATTTCATTCCCGGTGCTTTGGGTTTTATTTTGCAGGTATCATCCAGAATGGTTCTGTCAACATCCACTTCATTTAATACCCGTTCCAGCATTTCCTGTGTAATATATCCAGGACGCAATATCATCGGTTTATCCCCGGACAAATCCACAATTGTGGATTCCAGTCCGATGCCTACCGCTCCGCCGTCAATGATCATATCTATCTTGCCATCCATATCCTCAGCCACATACTTTGCCTGTGTCGGGCTGGGTTTGCCGGAGGTATTGGCACTCGGTGCCGCAATATAACCGCCTGCTGCCCTGATAAATGCCTGTGCCGTCTTATGGCTCGGATAGCGGATTGCCACCGTATCCAGACCGCCCGTTGTCTCGTAGGGCACACGATCGGATTTTGGAAGAATCATGGTAAGCGGCCCCGGCCAGAAAGCCTCTGCCAGTTTCTGAGCCTGCGGTGTGATTTTTTTTACCAAAAGTGCCATATCTCCAAGATCAGCTATATGCACGATCAGCGGATTATCGGATGGGCGGCCCTTTGCCGCATAAATTTTACGGGATGATTCCGGATTTAAGGCATCCCCGCCAAGACCATATACCGTTTCTGTCGGAAATGCTACAAGCCCTCCGTTTTTAATAATCTCTCCCGCCTGCTCCATTCCCCTGACATCAGGCTGTTCCTCTGCCACTTGCAGATAGATTGTCTTCATTGTTTTATTCACTCCAGATCCGGGGTAGCTCTGTACTCTCTATCCCTTACTCTTATTTTCTGTATATTATAGCACAAGCACCGGTTTGTCTCAACTGTTCTGTTGACAATTCAGGTACTGCATAATTCCCAGATGGATATTCCACGCAACCCGGTCCTGATACTCCGCTGTTTTCAAAAGTGCCGCTTCTTCCGGATTGGATAAAAATCCGCATTCCACAATCACAATTGTAGATTCTGTCTTTTTTAACAGGTAGTAGGTATTATTTGCTTTTGCTTCCCTATGGTTATCCGGATCCAGCGAAATGCGCAGCTGGTTTTGTATGATCTCTGCCAGTTTTTTCCCGCTTTCACTCGTTGTATAGTAAAAAACCTGTGCCCCCTTGATCTGCGGTTCATGATAGCTGTTCTGATGAATGCTTACCACCAGATCCGGCACTGCATGATCTATCATCTCTATTCTGTGTTTCAAATCTGCCGTTTTTTTATTGGAATCCGATTCCGTATATAATCCCTCGTCCCCTTCCCGCGTCATAATCACCGTGATGTTCTCTGCCTCCAGATATGTTTTCAGTTTATATGCAATCTCCAGATTGACATCTTTTTCGTATGTTGTCCCATCCACAGAGACTTTTCCTCCATCCCGTCCACCGTGTCCGGCATCGATTACCACCACATACGGATTTTTCCGGACCGATGCTCCTCCTGTTAGCGCAGGCTCCGTCCGTTCCCCCTCCCTTATCCGTTCCAGCAATACAATTCCAAGCAGCAGTAACATAGCCACTGTGAGTATGGCAGAGCCGCTCATTTTTTCCCCCATTATTTCTTTCAATCTGTTTTTTTTCATAGCCAGAATTTTTCCGCTTTCATGCGCCTTCTTTATACAGAATATGAAAAAGGCATCTGCACTATGCAGATGCCTTTTTCTATTTCATCACCATTCTCTGTTTTTAAGAATTCAGATATGCTTCCACCAGCCCCCAGATATCCGCTGTTTCATATCCGAGTTTCCATGCCGATACTCCGGCAACATTGTAATTGTTCATAATATTAAACTTTACCTGCAGGGACTGTCCGTCTTCCACCCAGACCTGATAGGTGCTTCCGTCTGTTCCCACAAGTTCGCCGTAATTCTGACATGTTTCTTCATCCCACTCAACCGGAACATTGTATTTCGCGATCCAATCCTGTACCGACTGCATATCAAGCGCACTGCTGGTCACTTCCGCACCGCTTGTTTTCCATACTCTTGTGTAAAACGGTACCGCATTGATCACCTTCGATGCCGGTACCCCGGTATTGATCGTATCTCTGATGCCACGCTCCACATATCCGATAGAGGCTACGGAACCTGCTTCCTGACATCCGGACCAATGCTCGTCATAGCCCATGATCACAACATAATCAGCCACAATCCCCTGTTCTTTACGGTTATACTGCGCAGAGCCGCCTTCAGGAGCATAATTATCTACAGAAAGCACAATGCCCGCACGATGTGTCAGAATAGACAATTCCCTTAAAAATTGGGCAAAATGCGGTCCGCATGCGGACGACACATGTTCAAAGTCGATATTGATTCCGTCCGCGCCCACCGAAACAACCTCATTCACAAGTCTGTTTGCAAGACTCTCCCTTGTCTCGGTAACAGATAATATCTCATTCAGATCCACATCATAAGTGAAATCATCCACAAGCACCCACACTTCCATACCAAGTGCATGTGCTTTCTCCACATAATCAGCAGATGACAGGCTGGCAAAGCTGCCATCATTTGCAGACAGCTGAATCCATGTCGGAGAGATTACATTCAGGCAGCCGGCATTTGTAACCATTGCAGACAATGTACTGTTGGCATCTTTATTCATCACCTGATGCCATGCCATTGCGATCTTTCCTTCATGGGTAATCTCCGGCCATACCGGATCTGTATAATCCGGTGTCTCCTGTCTGGTCACCTCTTCAATCTGTGTAAGATACTTTGTCTCCACATAGCCAATTACACCGTCCTGCGTCTTGACTTCACTCCAGGTATCCATCTGGTTTAAAACCACAACAGTATCACTTTTCATAACCTCTTCCAGAATTGGGCTCTTGATGCCGCCAAGCTTTCTGACCGCTGTATTCTTGCTGATCACAGCACTGGTAATCAGGTCATCCGTTGTATATACCTGTACCCTGTAAGGATCCTGATATAAGGCATAGGACATTTTACAATAATTATCCACCAGGTCTGCCGCAAGATATAACGTCTCATTTTCATAAAAAGCCAACGGATATCCGCAGTCATCCGTATTGCTTATTACACCCCCATCAGGTGTGCTTGCATAGATCACTCCCGGCTGTACATCCAGATATACCGTATCCACCTCATCCGGAAGAGTGTATTTTACCACCATTTCCGTAGTGTTGAAATAGAAACGATCCTCCAGATAGTTATTCACGGTTCCCTGTGAGAAGTACACAACTCCGTTTCTGACAAGCGCTTTGTCCTCCAGAATCTCGTCCTGTAACAGAATTGCTGCTTCCTCTCCGGACACGCCAAAATATTCAGAAAGATCCGCTCTCTCTTTAGAATAGGAATATTTATCTACAATTTTCGGTACTACAAGGCTTAAAACCGCCACGCAAATAAGGACGATTGCAATAAGTACCGGAACGATCTTTTTTTTCATCCGCTACACCTCCAAACGTCCTTATTATAACAGACTATCCGCACTCCGTCATTACCAATTTTGACAATTATCGACTTTCTCTGTCATATTCTCTTTTCTCCCGTTCAATGTGGTTTCTCTAATCCGCCGCAACCCAAAAACACTTGTGCTTCTGATTTATTTTATACGGTCATCATAATCGTTCTCCTTCCTGTATTATTAGAATCCGCACTGCAATTTTGGTGTTACTTCCCATCGAACGCTTTCTGATTTTATTGCGAGGCTTTATCGGCTTACATTATTTTTTCACCTTGTCGTATCTGACTTCCCGCAGCATTCCACTTTCGTTAAACACATAATCCGGCATATATACATGATCCTCATGCAGCTCATAGCATTTCAATGCCTGTGCCGGTGTCGCGGTCTTACCATCCACGTATAATGAGATGCCGCTTTGGGCAAAATAAGATAATCTGGAGAATATTTCCAATTCTTCATCCGTTATGTCATTCATTTTTTCTCCTTCCCGGAAAATATGACGATATTTCCTGTTTTCCAAAAGGTCCGTGATATATTCGGAAATATCATTTTCAGTACCAGAAACAGATATGCCTGTGCGGGAAAAGATGTGCGGACAGTATCAAAACAAATATACTAACAAAAATTAACAAATTTGAATTATAAAGTGAATTACCTATTTGGTATGTCTGGAAAAAATTATTCTACGAACAGACACATAAGCCTGTAAGACAATTCCATACTAACTGTATGGAGTGTAGATGAAAGCTTTCTGCAAAAAGCTTTCCATTGATGCTTTGAACTGTAGTTAAAAAGATGCCTCCTCACTGATACATGATTTATCCTGTGCATCTTTTCCTGATCATTATTATACACAATATCCAAATTTATGCAATAGTATTTTTTGTTTTTTATTCAATATGCACTATTTCAAAAAAATTCTTCACAGCATATGCGTCTGACAGCGCGATTTATTTATGCATTAAAAAATTATAAACTGTCACCCCATGCTATTGACTTAATAAACTATAAAGTATAAGATACTTTTACTTGGTGATATGGCGTTTTTTCGCATTTGCGCCGGTATCTGCCAGGGACACACAGCATGGTTTTCGATAGAATAGGATGTGATATTATGAAGATCGAAAAAGTAAATGATTACCAGATACGCTGTACTTTGACAAGTGATGATCTTGCCGACAGACAGATCAAGCTTAGTGAGCTCGTATACGGCTCGGACAAAACAAAAAAACTCTTTCGGGATATGATGCGTCAGGCATCTGCACAGTTCGGTTTTGAAGCAGAAGATATCCCTCTGATGATAGAAGCAATTCCGCTTAATTCCGGCTGCCTTGTGTTAGTAATTACGAAGGTGGAAGATCCCGAGGAACTGGACACCCGGTTTTCCAGCTTTTCACCGTCCATTCATGATATTGACGAAGATGATGAAGATGCCGATACCGATTTTGACAGCTCCATGTTCTCCGACACTGCTGAAGACATGATGAATCTGTTTCGGAAAATGAAACGTTCCAATATGCAGGAGACCTCTCCGGATACGGTTCAGGTATCGGAAAATGTTTCTGCCGCAGATGATTCTGTCTGCATACTGTATACATTCAAAGCACTGACCGATCTGATCCGTGTTTCAAGAATTCTTGCAAATGCAACGCAGCTTTCCTCTTCTTTATACAAGAAACCGGAAAGCGGTGAATATGTTCTGGCCGTTCATAAAAACGATATGGACGCAACCGAATTCAACCGCATCTGCAATACCATTTCGGAATATGGCAAGGGCATCCGCATGAATGCTTCTTCCACAGCTTTTATGGAAGAACATTATGACGCCCTGATTAAAGAGCATGCAATTGATTCACTTGTACAAATGGCATAAAAAGGACGGTGGAAAGATCTCTCAACCAATAGATTTTCCCGCCGTCCTTTTTTATACTTTTCATACTGCTGCACTGTTCCGGATCGTTTTTACAGTGTATTCAGCTTCGTCATTAATTCCTCAATCTCGATACCGTGTACCATAGCTGCTTCCTCTAAGGACTCTGCCTGCGCTGACGGACATCCAAGACAATGCATTCCTGCATCAAGCAATACAGGTGCTGCTGCCGGATTTGTTCTGAGGATCTCACCGATTGTCATTTCCTTGGTAAATTCTGCCATATAAAAAACCTCCTTTGCATTTCTAAGCTCCGAATTCTGTTCTTCTGCGTGAGCCAGTCTTATGATAACACAAATTTTCTGTTTTTCCTAATTTTTCTTTGTTTTTTTTGACTGTGTACTTGAAAAAGTACACTTGGTCTATTGACGTTTCAGGCGCATTTAACCTATAATCAGTATATGTTTAAAGCATACTTTTATGCGTAACAAACGGTGCAAACCGTATAACAACAAATTTATAGGAGGCTATTTCAAAATGAGACCAGAATGGAACGATTTTGTAGGCGGCAAATGGGCAAATGAAGTTAATGTTCGTGACTTCATCCAGAAAAACTATACTCCTTATGACGGAGATGAGTCTTTCTTAGCAGGACCTACACAGAACACAAAGGACTTATGGGCAATGGTTCGTGACTTACAGGACAAGGAACGTGAAGCCGGCGGTGTGCTTGACATGGACACCAAGGTTGTATCCACCATCACATCCCACGGACCCGGATACCTTGATAAGAGCAAAGAGACTATCGTAGGTTTCCAGACAGACAAGCCTTTCAAGAGATCTTTACAGCCTTATGGCGGTATCCGTATGGCAGAGAAAGCTTGCTCTGATAACGGCTATGAAGTAGATCCGGAAATTTCCGAATTCTTCACAGTTCACAGAAAAACACATAATGCAGGATGCTTCGATGCATATAACCCTGAAATGAGAGCATGCCGTTCTTCCCACATCATCACAGGTCTTCCTGATGCTTATGGCCGTGGTCGTATCATCGGTGACTACAGACGTGTGGCTCTGTACGGTATCGACAGACTGATCGAAGATAAGGAAGATCAGAAGGCTTCTACAGGACGTGTTATGACAGATGATGTTATCCGTCTTCGTGAAGAGATCTCCGAGCAGATCACAGCTCTGAAATTAATGAAAGAAATGGCAGCTTCCTATGGATGTGATATTTCCAGACCTGCTGCAAACGTACAGGAAGCAATCCAGTGGACATACTTCGGTTACCTCTGCGCAGTAAAAGAGCAGAACGGTGCTGCAATGTCCCTTGGACGTACCTCTACATTCCTTGACTGCTACGCACAGAGAGACCTTGCAAACGGTACTTTCACAGAGGAGCAGATTCAGGAATTCGTTGATCATTTCATTATGAAATTACGTTGCGTAAAATTCGCTCGTACACCGGAATACAACCAGATCTTCGCCGGCGATCCTGTATGGGTAACCGAGTCCCTTGGTGGTGTTGGTGTTGACGGACGTCATATGGTAACAAAGATGAGCTTCCGTTACCTGCATACACTTGAGAACCTTGGCGCAGCTCCTGAACCGAACTTAACAGTTCTTTGGTCCACAAGACTTCCGGAAGGCTGGAAAAAATACTGTGCTAAGATCTCCATCAAGACATCTTCCATCCAGTATGAGAACGATGATCTTATGAGACCTGTTCATGGTGATGATTACGGTATCGCTTGCTGCGTATCCTCCATGGTTATCGGTAAGGAAATGCAGTTCTTCGGTGCTCGTGCAAACCTTGCAAAATGTTTACTGTACGCTTTAAATGGCGGTATCGACGAAGTTACCAAGAAACAGGTTGGTCCTAAGTATCGTCCTGTAACCGGTGATGTTCTTGATTATGATGATGTAATGAGCAAATTTATGGATATGATGGAGTGGCAGGCAGATGTATATGTAAATACTCTGAATATCATTCATTATATGCATGATAAATACTGCTATGAAAGAGCTGAAATGGCACTTCATGACAGAGATGTTAAGCGTTACTTCGCAACAGGTGTTGCTGGTCTTTCCATCGTAGCTGACTCCTTATCTGCAATTAAGTATGCTAAGGTAGAAGTAATCAGAGATGAAGACGGTATCATCGTAGACTTCAAGACAACTGGCGATTTCCCGAAATACGGAAATGATGATGACCGTGTTGATACCATCGCTCATGACATCGTTCATAAATTCATGACCGCTGTCAGAAGACACCACACCTACAGAAATGGTATTCCTACAACTTCCATCCTTACCATTACTTCTAACGTAACTTACGGTAAGGCAACCGGTAATACTCCGGATGGACGTAAGAAAGGACAGCCGTTTGCTCCTGGTGCCAACCCGATGCATGGCCGTGATACTCATGGTGCAGTAGCTTCCTTAGCTTCTGTTGCTAAGCTTCCGTTTGAAGATGCTCAGGATGGTATCTCCAATACCTTCTCCATTATTCCTGGTGCTCTTGGTAAGGAAGATAAGGTATTTGCCGGCGACATCGAAGTTGATCTGAGCAAATAATGGATCAAGGATCTGATTCTATGAATGAAGACCAGATGATTCAGGATCTTATCTCACAACTTGACTCCGGCATCAATAAAGGAACCGGTCACATCAATGTTGATGTAGATGAGACATTAAAAGAACAAAAATCTGTGGAAACCATGGGCTGTGTAGATTGCTCCAAAAATGCATTCTCCTGCAGCATTCCGACCATGCAGGAAGGATTGGATGATTTCCACGGAGATAATCATTGATTATAATAATATAGGAGGTATTACCATGGCAGAGAATACTGTACAGGTTGACAACTTAGTAAACTTATTAGATGGTTATGCTACAAAAGGTGGCTATCATCTGAATGTAAACGTTTTAAACAGAGAAACATTGCTTGATGCTCAGAAGCATCCTGAGAAATATCCTCAGCTGACCATCCGTGTATCCGGATATGCAGTTAACTTCATCAAATTAACTCCGGATCAGCAGGCAGATGTTATCTCCCGTACATTCCATGAATCTCTTTAATTGATATAAGAGACAAACAAATAAATCCCCGGAGATTCATTCTCCGGGGATTTTCTCTTAGCAAATGAACCATAATAAATAGGATAATTACTATTTATTATGATAGGAGGAAACTATGAGCGGAAGAATTCATTCTTTGGAAAGCTTTGGAACTGTTGACGGTCCCGGTACAAGGTATGTTGTATTTGTACAGGGCTGTCCCATGAGATGTGCATATTGCCATAACCCTGACACCTGGGAAATGAACGCCGGTACGATTATGGAAGCATCTTATATCATGGAACAATTTGAACGAAATAAAAGTTTCTACAAAAAAGGCGGAATTACCGTAACCGGTGGAGAACCTCTGATGCAGGTTGATTTCCTGATCGAATTGTTCACACTGTGTAAAAAGAAAAATGTCCATACCTGTATCGATACCTCCGGTATTGCATTTAACCCCAAAAATAAGGAATGGATGGAAAAGCTGGACTATCTGATGACCATGACGGATCTTGTAATGCTTGATATCAAGCATATTGATCCGGAACACCACAAACAGCTGACCGGTCAGCCCAATGATGGAATTTTAGCATTTGCTGAATACCTTTCCGAAAAAAATGTTGATACCTGGATCCGTCACGTTGTTGTTCCCGGCATTACCGATGATCCCGTATATCTCGAAAAACTGGGGTATTTTATCGGTGGTCTGAGCAGCTTAAAAGCACTGGATGTTCTGCCCTACCATACCATGGGTAAATCAAAGTATGAAAAACTTGGTATGGACTATAAGTTAAAGGACGTTCCTGCAATGTCCCAGGACAAAGCAATTGAATGCAAGAAAGTTATTCTGGACGGCATCAAAAAACGCCGTGCAGAATTGCAGGCATAAATTCCCTGCTTTCTCTTTCTATAATTCAAGGATTTGCTCTTGTCACTTTTTGTCTTTTGTATTAAAATAATGCTAGTATAATCAGATATCTTAAAGGAGGATACAATTATGGCACGTGTTATTAGTGATGCTTGTGTAGCTTGTGGCGCATGTGAAGGAACCTGCCCTGTTGGTGCAATCAGCATGGGAGATGGCAAGTTTGAAGTTGATGCAGATAAATGCATCGATTGTGGTGCTTGCGAAGGTGGATGCCCTACAGGAGCTATTTCTGAAGGCTAATTGTCATCAGGCAACTATGATTCAATAAAAAATGTGCCCACTGTCTTCATGACCGAGGGCACATTTTTTATTTTTCCGCGTTCTCCTCATCCTGCTGTTTTTTAGCCAAAAGCATTTCTTTTTCTTTCTCTGCCTTTGTCTTTTTCTGTTTTCGTTTTTGTTTTTCCCTTTGTCCGTCCTTTTCCGTCTCATTCTGCCCATTTCCGGAACGAAACAGTCTCTTTTTTCCACTCTTTTCCCGAAGCAGTGCATCTATCTTCTGATAATGTTCTTCTTCTCTTTGTTCCTGTATCCTGAATTGATAATTCATTTCTTTGGATACCGTATCCGCAACACTTCGTTTCAATTCGGACATCAGCATCTGGTTTTCTTTTCTCACCGCCTGTCCTACCATCTGTTGTAACATCATGCAGAGTTTTGTGGCTCTTTCATCGCGCATTCGTTCTTCTGCCGGTAATACTACCGCAGATAACGCCATTCCTCTATGTGATTGCTGCGTTTCCGCCTCTCTGGTTGTTTCTTCTTTCAACTCGCCCGGATGTACCTTTGCCCGTATTGCACGCAGCTGCAGCCCCTCCTTTTTCAACTCCTTAATATACAGAAAACGATTCAGATCCTCTTCTGTATAAAGTCTATGTCCCTGTTTGTTCCGTTCAATAGGAAGCTCTAATTCTTCCTCCCAGTAACGCAGGACATGGCTCTCCACATCCACTTTCTTTGCTGCATCCGTAATCTGATAATACTTCATAATCCGTCCTCCTTCACAAATATGTAAAAAACACTCCACCAAAATTGGTGGGGTGTTTTCTTTCGTACATCCGATTATTCATCCGTATGGTTACGGTAATCGTTCTTTTCCATATTGGCAAATTTGGTATATTCGGGCAGCCAGACAAGCTTGATCGTTCCAATTGGACCGTTTCTCTGCTTGGCAACAATAATCTCGGCAACGCCTTTTTCTGTTGAATCCTTATTATAATAATCATCTCGATAGATGAACATAACAACATCGGCATCCTGTTCGATCGCACCTGACTCACGCAAGTCGGAAAGCATCGGGCGATGATCCGGTCTCTGTTCCACTGCACGGCTCAGCTGCGACAGTGCCAATACCGGCACCTGCAATTCTCTTGCAAGCGCCTTTAAGGATCTGGAAATATCCGAGATTTCCTGCTGTCTGGAGTCAGATTTTCCATTTCCCGTCATCAACTGTAAATAGTCAATAATGATCATTTTCAGATCGTGTTCCAACTTATATTTGCGGCATTTGCTTCGAAGCTCAGAGATACTGATTCCCGGTGTATCATCAATGATCAGATTGGATTTTCCGATGATCGCTGCACTTTCGATCAGCTTCTCCCAATCAGTATCATCCAGACTTCCGGTACGAAGTTTCTGTGCATCCACCCTGGACTCCAAGGAAAACAAACGGTTTACCAGCTGCTCCTTAGACATTTCCAGGCTGAATATTGCAACTGTCTGGTTCGAGCGAAATGCAACGTGTTCCGCAATATTCAATACAAATGCGGTCTTACCCATGGAAGGTCGTGCTGCAATCAAAACAAGATCGGACGGCTGCATTCCTGCTGTACGGTAATCCAGATCGATAAAGCCTGTTGCTATACCGGTAACCGCACCTTTATTATGGGATGCAATTTCTATCTTATGAAGCGCATTTGCAACCACCTGGCGGATTGGTACAAACTCTTCGGTACTACGATGTTGAACGAGATTAAATATCTTCTTTTCCGTATCTGCCAGAATATCATCCAGGGGTTCTTTTCCAACATAACAGGTATTGGCGATCTCCTCGTTGGTCTTGATCAAACGTCTGAGCAAAGCTTTCTCGGCAACGATATTCGCATAATATTTTATATTCGCTGACGTCGGCACATTGTCCAGTATGTCCTTGATAAACTCAAGACTGCTGACCTCCGGCGGTACATCCTTTTCTTTTAAGCGGTTCTGCAGCGTGATCATATCGACCGGTTTTGCCTCATTATGAAGTTCCACCATTGCATCGAATACAATCCCATACTGTTTACTGTAAAAGTCATCGCCCAATAGGATCTCAGAAGCTGCTACTATCGCTTCACGATCCATCAGCATGGAACCAATGACGGACTGTTCAGCCTCTATACTGTGGGGAAGCACCCGCTTTAACAGAGCCTCATCCAGTTCTGCCATTCCCTTTTCCTCCGTTTCTCAAGCGTAACTCTGTTCCAATTACGCCTCCGCAACTTCAACCTTCAACGTTGCTGTTACCTGAGGATGAAGCTTTAATGGAACTTCATGTACCCCATAAGTCTTGATCGGTTCTTTTGCCACGATCTTCTTTTTATCAAGCTCATAGCCAAACTGCTCTTTTGCGGCCTGTGCAATTTCTTTTCCGGTTACAGAACCAAATACCTTACCGCCTTCCCCTGCTTTGATTGTTACGCGGATGGTCTTTCCTTCAATCTCATCCTTAAATGCCTTTGCATTTGCAAGATTCTCGGCAGCAACCTTATCCGCATTTGCCTTCTGGAGCTTCAGATCATTCAGGTTTGCGTTTGTAGCTTCCATTCCCAGTTTCTTCGGGAGAATAAAATTACGTGCATAACCATCATTTACATTGACGATCTCTCCCTTTTTTCCTAAGGTCTTTACATCCTGTAATAAAATCACTTTCATGAAATGTCACCTTCTTTTATCATATTATCAAGCGTATCTTTTAACGTCTGAATCGCATTTTCCATGCTCGTATTTTCCATCTGCGCACCGGCAATATTCATATGTCCGCCGCCACCAAGCTTTTCCATGATGATCTGTACGTTGACTTCGTCGATCGATCTGGCGCTGATATAGATCATATTCTGATACTCAGTAAAAACAAAGCTGGCTTTAATACCCACAATATTCAGCAGTTCATTTGCAGCCTGTGCACCGATAACCGTCGGACTCTGCAGTCCCTGGGAAGGACATACTGAGATTGCATATGCATCATGAAAAATTTCTGCCCGCCTGACCGCTTCTGCTTTTGCTTTATACTCTGTCGCATCCTCACGGAACATCTTACGCACCCTTGTTACATCCGCTCCGCTTCTACGAAGAAATGCAGCAGCTTCAAAGGTACGCACACCTGTCTTACTCATAAAGTTATTGGTATCGATCATAATTCCCGAATACAGGCAGTCAGCCTCCACACTGCGGATCTTAATACCGTCCCCTACATACTGCAGAATCTCCGCAACCATTTCACAGGAGCTGGAAGCATACGGTTCTACGTAGGATAATGTGGCATTTTCCACAACCTCCGCGCCCTGTCTGTGGTGATCAAGTACCACGATGGATTTACACAGATGGAGCAGCTCCGGGCACTCCGTGATGCTCGGTTTATTGACATCCACGATAACCAGTACCGTATTGTTTCCGGCGCGTTCCATCGCCTGCTGGCTGGTTAAAATCATATCGTTCTCATAATCCGGCTGGCTCATGTACCGGTCCACGATCGGTTTTAAGGACGTTGTTACATCGTTCAGGACAATATATGCTTTTCGCTCCAATGCCTTGGCAATACACGCAATACCGACCGATGCGCCAAAGCTGTCGACATCGCCGAGACGGTGACCCATAACGATCACCTGATCCTTGGTGCTGATGATCTCCTTGAGTGCATGCGCCTTTACACGCGCCTTCACACGGGTATTCTTCTCTACCTGCTGGCTCTTTCCTCCGTAATAGGACACCGCATCCGGACTCTTCACGACTGCCTGATCACCGCCACGTCCAAGTGCCAGATCGATGGCTGTTCTCGCAAATTCGTAATCCTGTGCATAGGTCAGCCCATCCAGACCAATACCGATACTTAGCGTTACCGCCATTTCGTTTCCGATATTCACGGTCTTCACATCTTCCAACAGGTCAAACTTGACTTCCTTTAACTGCTGAACGGATTTCTTGCGGAGCACGACCAGATACTTATCTTTTTCCAGTCTCTTCACGATTCCGTCCTGTGCAGAAATATACTTGTTGATCTTTCTTTCGATCAGCGCCGTCAACAGGGATCTTCTGACCTCCTCCACACTTTCAAGCGCTTCATCATAATTGTCCAGATAGATCATGCCGACCGCGAGGGACTGATCATCATTCTCCTGTAATGCTATTCGCAACGCTGTCTCATCAAACAGATACAATGCAATCAGATAACCGTCATAATCTTTTCCTGCTACAATATCGCTGTTTTCAACAGTTTCCCGTAATGAAATCTTCTTCATCCTGGCAGCATAGACACTGCCCTCATATTCGATCGTCTCCTCAGTGGTATCTTCCACTCCCGGCAGCTTCTCTTTGGTCAATCCGGGAAATAAAGTTGTAATGGACTTGCGGTAGCCCTTTTCCTTATGTATCACTTCCTCAAACCGTGCATTGGTCCATATGATCTTACCGGATTCATCCAACAGTGCATGTGGCAGCTCCAGATCCCGCAGCAGCTGCTTCTGGATCTGCCCATACTGTGTTGCAAAGCTGATCAGCTCATTCATAATGATCGGCTTATTATAACTCATCAATAAAAATACGATCACAAAATAGACAATTACAAACGCGCTTAACAGGATCCCCGCTCCGATACTTACAAAGTAAATGATCACATTAATCAGCGCCAGCAGCACACCCAGTAAAAGCGTGGACTGCAAATACGTTCTTAACCGTCCCTTCAGACGTATCCTATTATTACTACTCATGCAAAAACCCTCTTATCGATAAATGCCGGCAATAATTTCTCCCGGCAAGCAACCGCTTTGGAATTATTATAGCATTATTCCTCAAGATGCGCCATAACATTATATAGTGTTTTCTTGTTGTTTTATCGCAAAAAAAAGCACTTTTTAGAACCGGGGTTCTAAAAAGTGCCTTATACTGCGAAAAATTAATCCTGAACGTAAGGCATCAGTGCGATGTGTCTTGCACGTTTGATTGCAACGGTTAATGCTCTCTGATGCTTAGCACAGTTACCGGTAATTCTTCTGGGAAGAATTTTACCTCTTTCAGATACGTATCTTTTCAGTTTAGCTGTATCTTTATAATCAATTACATTGTCTTTGCCACAGAATACGCAAACTTTTTTTCTTCTGTGCAGACCGCCACGTCTCTTCATAGGAGCGTCGGTCTTGTCACCTGCTTTATTGTAAGCCATTGTAAAGCCTCCTATCATAAATTGCTAACTCTTAGTTAAACGGCAGTTCCTCGTCAATTCCGTCTGGAATGTTCATGAAACCGTCACTCGCCGGTGCCGGAGCTTCACGTCTTGGTGCTCCTCCGGTATAACCCCCGTCACCACCGGACATGGATGCATTCTTGCTTTCAGCAAATTCCAAAGTATCTACCATAACACGTACGCTGTAGACCTGCTGTCCATCTTTGTTCGTGTAATTATCGTTCTGGATTCTGCCTTCCACCAGCATCTTGGCTCCCTTGTGCAGATATTTCTCAACAAACTCAGCCTGTTTGCCAAATGCCGTGCAGTTAAAGAAATCTGCATCAGCTTCGCCCTCACGCTTGAATCTGCGGTCAACAGCAATCGAAAATCTTGCCACTGCGGTATTGCTGGCACCCTGAGAATATCTTACCTCCGGATCTCTGGTCAAACGTCCCATAAGAATTACTTTATTCATACTTCTCTCTCTTTCTTTATGCTTCCTGTTTTACGCACAAAAATCTGATGACGTTTTCCATAATACGAACGTTGTCTTCAACCTGTACAGGAACAGTTGTGTCTGCATCAAACTGGATGAAGTAGTAGTAGCCCTCTTTCATATGCTGAATATCATATGCAAGTCTCTTCTTTCCCCAGTCGTCTACATTCGTAACCTGTCCGCCGAATCTTTCGATATAGCCTTTACATTTTTCAATGATAGCTGCTCTTTCGTCATCTTCGACCTTTGCACTTACAACAACGCATAATTCATACTTGTTCATGCTTTCGTTACCTCCTTTTGGTCTCTGGCCCCTTCCTCAACAGAGGGAGCAAGGAAAAAATAATATATCACGGATTTATAGGATACCATACGACATCCGCAAAATCAAGCTTTTTCGCGAATTTCCCGCACATTTTTTTCAAGTGCCGTACGTGCCAGCATGATCTGGTGTCCGCACCCGCAGCATTTCAGTCTGAAATCGGCTCCGCTGCGCAGTACTTCCCATTCCCTGCTGCCGCATGGATGCTGTTTTTTCAATTTTACAATATTTCCAACCTGAATATCCATTTTATTCCTCAAATCATTGCATTGTATAATTTTTCACACTATCTCAAACACGGATCTCTGATAATATTTCTCCGATACTGCCCTGTATCACAAGGTCAGCCACTGCATCTCTTGCGGTTGCTGTCTTATTGATCAGTACCAGCCTGTTTCCTTTGTAATAATCGATCAGACCAGCAGCCGGGTAGACTACCAGTGATGTGCCGCCGATTATGAGCATGTCAGCCTCGCACAGACAACGGATGGCTTCGGACAAAACCTCCTGATCCAGTCCTTCTTCATATAATACAACATCCGGCTTGATGCTGCCTCCGCACGCATCACACACAGGCACACCATTTGCGGCCTTCATATACTGTGCATCAAAAGATTTCCCACAGTTCTCACAATAATTACGATGCACGCTGCCATGAAGCTCCAGTACTTTTTTGCTGCCTGCCGCCTGATGCAATCCATCAATGTTCTGTGTAATGACTGCCGTCAGTTTTCCTGCCTGCTCAAGTTCTGCCAGCTTTTTATGCGCTGCATTCGGTTCTGCATCCAGACAAAGCATTTTATCCTGATAAAAACGATAAAATTCTTCCGGATTTTTTCTGTAAAACGTATGGCTTAAGATTGTTTCCGGAGGATATGCATATTTTTGATGGTAAAGTCCGTCCACGCTTCTGAAATCCGGAATCCCACTCTCTGTTGATACACCTGCTCCGCCAAAAAATACGATGCGGTCGCTTGTATCAACCCACTTTTGCAATTGTTTTATTTTTTCCACATTTTCACTCATCATTAAACTCCGCGCACGTTACGTATCACTTCTACTTCATTTAGTTTTGTTTTTCTGCATTCCGAAAGATTAATATGTCATTTTCTCTGCATATACAGGATGCTCTCTCAGATATTCATCCACAACCGTTCTGATCAGATGCAAATTCTCCTGTGGTACATCCAGTGGTAAGGAACAGCCGGGCGCAAAAATGAAACGATTGTCTCCGGCTTCCCTGACTGCTGTCTGCAGGCGCATGCGGAAACGATCTGTTACTTCTTCCACCGTTCCATAGAAATCATAGAATTGATCCGTCCCGCCAATCAGGATCTTGTCCGTCTTTGCCCGGAGATCCGCAACCGTGGTAACTCCTTTTCCGGACATTCCGTGAGGGACATTCTCCCAGTTGATCGCCTGTACATCATAATCTGCATAGGCATCCATGTATAGATTATGCTGCCCGTGAACATGCAGAATATTAAACCATGCTTTTCCCTTGATATGGGATAACAGCTTCTCGTCATAGGATCTGCTGAATTCATCAAACCATGCAACGGGAATCATTTCCGGTGATGTGTTTTTCGTAGAAATAAAGAGTCCGTCAGCTCCTGCTTCAATCAGTGTATCGGCAATTTTTTCAATGCCTTCTAATAATGTATCAAGTGCTGTATGTACTTTTTCCGGGCATGTCTCAATATAGTGCAGGAAAGCTTCGTTGCTTCCGCATAAATCGGGTAATATAGTGCTTGGTGTAAAGATCGTGGCAATAACCGGCTTTTCTCCGTGGTAATGCTCCGCAAGCCGTTTCACCACCTCTGCATTATACCGGACAACCGCATTATTTGCTGCATCCAGCAAAGGCAAGGTTTCCAGATCCTCTTCACATGTTACCAGGGGTTCTTCCATATCGGCAAGCCGTTTGATCTTCTGAAATGCAAGCGGTATATTTTCCTCATAAAAATGAAGCTTCTCGCCATATGCCTCCTGTATATACCAGCCGTTTGACATCAGTTTGATAAAATCCCACCGATGCTCATCCGTCAGTTCAATCACTCTGTGTACAAATTCATCCACAGGTTTACGATCAGCTTCCGGTGTATGAACCCAGCCACATGCGCCGACCGCATCAACCGTTTTATTTTCAAGCATTGCCTTTATCTTCTCTGTACCTGTCATCTTTTCCCCCATATCGCTTATAAAAGCGTTCTGATCTTATCATAGCAATTCAGTGCATTCTCGCGCAATACCATTTTTGCAACATCTGCAGCGCGTTCTTTTGTCATATATCCGTCTTTCACAAAATCTGTCAGCACTCCGTTAAGCAATTCCCTGAAATGATCCGGACTGTACCAGTACAGTTCCGGCAGCATGGTTGCATCACTTCCGTACATAATCTTATCAAGCGGTGCCCGCTCGCACAGCGCCTTAAGCCTTGCTGCACCATTCACGGTTCCGAACCAGACCACACCGGAAAAATCGGTATATACATTTGCAAACTGCAGTACCAGGTTTCCCGTATCTTCCTCATACGGATGCCCACCATGCAGTAAAACGATCCTGATCCTGTCTCGTACGCGGCTGTCCATCAGGAATCTGGTCAGGCAGATCGGGTTCATACTGCGGTAATCAATATAATCTCCCGCACCCTGTCCTGTATGGATCTGGATGGGCAGGTCATACTTTGCCGCAAAATCAGTGCCATGCCATAAAAAATACTGATACAGTGCTTTTTTGTCCTGTCTGTCCGCATGCCCGTTCCGTATCTGTTCGTAGGCCTGCGCAGCCTGCTTTTTAGTAACATCATCCACATCCAATCCGCCGTAATAAGCGGCACAGGACTTGATTCCAACCGTTCTTTTGTCCGAAGTCTGACTGTCAAATTCCGTGTCAAACTCCTGTAAAAACTCCGAAAACGGAAGTTTTTTTGGCAAAAGCTCATCAACCAGCCTTTCTATTCTTACAATATGACACTGTTTTTCCTGCGGAATGGATTCATTAAAATATGCAATTTCTTCCAGTGAATATAACTTTCCGAATAATGGGCTTCCGATCTCCATGCAGTACATATCCACATGACTGTCATGTACCATATCGGCAAAAAATTGCTTTGGATCCTGACGATATCTTCGTTCCCTTTCTGCCTCGACTTCACTCACCGTTGCCGTCTGCGGCAGCTTAAGATATGCACGAAGCCGCTCGATCATTGTATGATAGAGAATGGTCTGTCTCGTATGAATCTCCTGCCCTTTTCCGGGCGCATAGCAGTTCACCTGGGACAAATCCGGTGCTCTGTCAGGATGGATTCTGTGTGCATGGGTATCGATTATTCCAATACTCTTCAGATATGCTTCTTCCAGCACATATTGATTCTTCATATGCGTTTTTCCTTCTTATTCATCCAGCATCAGTCTTACGATTTCCTTATCTGTCTGCTTCATGCCCTCTTTTCCGAGATGTCCGATATTCCGGATTGTTGCCTCGACACCGTTATTGACAATGCCGTCACCATATTTAAATTCCTGTCCGTTCATATACATATGATAACCGAGAATTCCCGCTTCTACACTGGACGCAATTTTAGCTGCGCAGGAAGGCTTCGCCCCATCACAGATAATGCCGGATACAATGGCAACGGAGTTGACCAGTGTATGCGCCAGTTCTTCATAGCCGCCGCCATACAGATACGCAATACCGCAGCCTGCCGCACATCCGGCACTTACCGCACCACAATAAGCAGAAAGTCTTCCGATACCTGCTTTTTCATGTACTGCCACCAGGTTAGATATGATCAGGGCACGATATACTTTATCCTTCGGTGCGGCTAATTCTTTTGCATACTCTATAACGGGTACGGATACCGTAATTCCCTGATTTCCGCTGCCGGAGTTGATGATGACAGGCAGTTCACAGCCACTCATCCTCGCATCGGAGCCGGCTGCTGCATGCGCAATCGCACGATTTCTGACATCACCGCCATAGGCTTTTAAAATAGTGGTTCCGATGTTGGCACCGTAGTCACCAAGCAGTCCTTCTTCGGCAATCGCCGTATTATACTGAATCTGCGGATCAAGGATCGCGCGGACATCGGAAAGATCACAGGTATTTGCAAAATCAATGATATCCGCAAGGTTTAACAGACTTTTATCTGCCAGTCCGACTTCCTCACCCTCTTCTACAATGCCCTGTTCCAGTTTTTCCTGCATATCCGTTGTAAACAGAACTTTACCGTTCTTTTCCACATGGATGATATTGGTATGATACTGACTGATGCGTACCTTGGAATATTCTTCTTTTGCATGAAGTATGATGATAATGTCAAATGTTACGTCATTATCCAGTGCTGACACTGTGATAGGAACCTTTTCAAGAAACAATTTCATTGTTTCTTTCTGTTCTTCCGATACCTCGGAGATTACTTCCAGCTGCTTTTGTGCAATTCCTGCTACAACCCCCGCGGCTGCCGCTGCTTCAATACCCTTGAGGCCGCCCGTATTGGGAACGACAACGCTTTTTACATTCTTAATAATATTATTGCTGACAAGGATCTCCACACGGTCCGGCTGCATTCCAAGAACTTCTCTTGCTTTTGCCGCCGCATACGCGATTGCAATCGGTTCCGTACATCCCATTGCCGGTACCAGTTCTTCTTTCAAAATCTGTACATAAGTTGCGTATTTCTTATCCGTCCTCTCCATAGCTGTCACCCTTCTTTCGCATTCTGACTGTGGTTATACAAATTGCATTCCACCGTTTACATTCAGTACTTCTCCTGTCATATAAGAACTAAGATCCGATGCCAGAAATAACACCGCTCCGGCAATATCTTCATCCTTTCCGATTCGTTTTATCGCCAGTCTGGACAGATACGCTTCCCTTCCTGCCTCAATTCTGGCATGTGTCATCGGCGTGTCCGTAATTCCCGGTGCCACCGCATTGACACGTATGTCATATTGTCCCAGTTCCAGTGCGAGTCCTCTGGTCAGAGATACCACCGCCCCTTTTGCCGCAGAATAGCCGGTATAGCCCCGGCACCCCGAAAAGGCATCAATGGACGAGAGATTGATAATGCTTCCGCCACCGTTTTCGATCATTTTAGAAAGCACCGCATGGATCACCTTGACCATTCCCATGACATTCACATCCATAAGCTCCTGCCAGCTTTTCTCCAATTCCTCTGATAAAATATCTGTTTTCAGAAAAACTGCGGCATTGTTGACAACCGTGTCAATCTTTCCATATTTTGCTATAACCGCCATAACCAATGTTTTCACTTGTATATCATCAGAAACATCACAGCAGGAGTATGCGCAATTACCGCCCTGCGCCTCGATGATCTGTACCGTTTCCTTTAGCGGCTTCTCCCGGCGTCCGGTAATATACACCTGCGCATGCTGTTTTGCCATCATGACGGCACAGGCTCTTCCGATTCCGCCGCCCGCTCCGGTCACCAATACAGTTTTCCCTCTTAACATATGTACTCCTTTCCTGACGCATAGCACTTGTCCGTGCAGCCACTCGGACAGTTCAACGCTTAGTCAGCGAATTTATACCGGATAATGTTCTCCAGAATGTTGACACAGGTGTCCCTTCCAAACTTATCGCTATTCAGGAACAGATGATAGTTGGTGGGATTTAACCAGTCACATCCACCGGTATAATATTTATAGTAATCCGAACGATATTTATCCGTTTTCTCGATCATTTTATTGGCTTCTTTCTCATTGACGCTCATTTTGCTCATAATAGAGCTGACACATGCGCTTCTGGGTGCGTCAATATAAACCGACAATACGTTATTGTTATTTCTCAAAATATAATCCGCACACTTCCCGACAATGATACAGGATTGTGTATCCGCAAGTGTCTGTATGATCTCCGTCTGGATTGCAAATAAATTGTTATCGGATGTAAACGCTTTGTCCTGCGGGGATAATACCTTACTTCTCGGAATCTGCGTCAGTTCCTTGACCAAAAGTGAGCGCTTTAATTTTTCGTCGGATTTCGCAAATATTTCCAGACTGATTCCGCTCTTTTCACTTGCCATAGTCAGAATCTCTTTTTCATAACAGGGAATGCCAAGACGCTCCCCCAGTTTTTCTCCTATGTATTTTCCTCCGCTTCCGAATCCTCTTGCTATCGTTACGACAAATTTTTTCATAATACACTCCTCCCTTTCAAGGCAGCATTTCCTTTTTCTGAAGTTTCATATAATGTGTAAATGCAATTTGGGTCGCGATCACCGTGATCACGGTTGATACTGATTCTGCCAGAAAAATTCCTTTTACTCCCATAAAAACAGGTAATATACAGGCAATGGGGATTAATAATAATACCTTTCGCATAATTGCAAAAATAAACGAATACTTCGCATTTCCCATAGCCACAAACATATGTTGATTGATCATTTGGAATCCAAATAAGAAACATTCCCAGAAAGCAATTCTAAGCGTTACTTCGGACAAGCGGATCAAAGCCTCATCCGTTGTGAAAATAGATGCCACGAATCCCGGGGCAAACATAAATGCTGCCCAGAAAAGTGTCGCGCAAGTTACACTCAGCACTTTTGCATCCCGGAGTGTCTCTTCCAGTCTCCGATAATCGCCTGCTCCCTTGCAGTAACCGACGATCGGCTGTGTTCCCTGTGTGATACCCTGCAACGGTAAGAAAAATAGTTGCGACAGACTGACAACAATTGTCATCGCGCTGATATACAGATCTCCGCTTTCTCCATACCCTTCGTACATACGAATCAGACGATTCATAACAACATTTACCAGTGACTCATTTGCCATAAATACAAAGGAAGATATTCCCAGCGCACAGATTCGTTTTACATAACAAAACCGCAGCCGCATACAGGCTATACGCACTTTCGTGCCGATCTGTTTTCCGAAAAACAGCAGGGCTGTCACCCATACTGCTGATACAAACTGTGATACTACCGTTGCAATAGCTGCTCCTCTGATTCCCATATCAAAAACGTAGATCAGAAGCCAGTCAAGAACGATATTTAATACCGCACCGATCACGATCGTAACTGTTCCCAAAAACGTGTGCCCCTGCGCGTTGATAAAGGCATTCATGCCCGTCGTGATCATAACTGCGGTAGATCCAAGAACATAGATTTTTAGATAAGTTGCTGCATATGGAAGAATCTTCTCGGAAGCTCCGAACAGCATCAGGATCGGTTCTGCAAAAAAGTAGCAGACTACAGTCAGCACAATACCGATCAGGAGAAGCAGGCAATAAGCATTGGACTGGATATCCTGTGCATCCTTCTCATTTTTTTCTCCAAGACTGATGGATAAGAGCGGTCCTCCGCCCATTCCAACAAGCCAGGCAAATGCCGTTACAAGGCTGATAATTGGAAAGCAGATCCCAAGCCCGCTGAGTGCCATTCTGCCCTCTCCGGCCATATGACCGATAAACATTCTGTCCACAAGGTTGTAAAGTGCATTGAATACCTGTGCAAAGACAGCCGGCATGGTCAGTTTGAAAAGCAGCGGAAAGGTCTTATGCGTTGCAAGCTGCTCTTCCAGATAATGGTTCTCCATATTCCTGCCCCCTACTTATCCCATGCATATGCAGGGTTTAAAGTAACGCTCCGTCCACCGGACACTTCAATGGTTGTTCCGGTCATATAAGATGCTGCATCGCTTGCCAGAAATACCACCGGCTTTGCAATATCTTCCGGTTCTGCCAGACGGTGCAACAAAGTTCCCTTTCTGTTATATTCAAGCTCTGCCTCTGAAATATTGGCTTTCACAAGCGGTGTCAGTGTAAATCCGGGCATAACACAATTCACACGGATGCCCTCCGCACAATATTCTCCTGCCATTGTCTGTGTCAGATTTACAACAGCAGCTTTCATCGGTCCATATAAGGTGCTTCGTCCGGCTGACGGACACCTAGCTGCCAAAGAAGAGATATTTACAATGCTTCCGCCATGTTCCTTCATATAGCGATGTGCCGCCTGACATCCGTATACGGCTGATTTAAAACAGACACCTGTTACAAAATCAATTTCCTCAGAGGTATAATCTTCACCTGCTTTTTTTCCGGTTGCTCCGACATTGTTGATCCAGACATCCAGTGTTCCAAAGTGCTCATACGTTTCATCTGCAACACGATATACCTCTTCCTCCATGGAAACATCTGCGCTGCACGCATATACCTCACCCAGTCCGGCAAGCGCTTTCTCTGCCTGCTCCAGCTCCTTCGCATTTCTTGCTACAATGGTGACCTTTGCTCCCTCTTTCAGAAACTGTTCAGCAATCGCATAGCCGATTCCTTTGCTCGCACCGGTCACGACGACCACTTTCTCTTTTAAATGTAAATCCATGTTATCCCTCCTGTGCGTTACGCACCAAGATATGCCGCCTGTACATCCTTGTTTACTAATAACTCCTGACCTTTGCCCGTCATGGTAATAACACCGTTTTCCATAACATATCCACGATCTGCAATACTCAGTGCCATGGAAGCATTCTGCTCGATCAGCAGAATTGTCTTTCCGTTATCACGGATCTTCATGATCAATTCAAAGATTTCTTCTACGATGATGGGCGCAAGTCCGAGGGACGGCTCATCCAGCATAATGATATCCGGATCCATCATCATTCCACGGGCAATCGCAAGCATCTGCTGCTCGCCACCGGAAAGTGTTCCGCCATCCTGATTCATACGTTCCTTCAGTCGCGGAAACAGGGTATATACTTCTTCTAACAGCTCCTGAATCTTTTCCTTTTTTAAATCAGGGTTTCCAAAGGTTCCTGCTATCAGATTTTCCTTTACGGATAATGCCGGGAAGATTCTTCTGCCTTCCGGCACATGGCACATACCCATTTTTACAATTTTATGGGGAGCCAGGTTCGTAATATCCACACCTTTGAAGGTTACTTTTCCGGACTCCTTTTTCTTAATATTTGATATAGAAGTCAGTGTCGTAGTTTTTCCGGCACCGTTGGAACCGATCAGTGTAATGATCTCGCCCTCATTGACTTCAAAACTGATGCCGCGGATCGCACTGATATATCCATAATTGACTACAAGATTTTCTACTTTTAACATGATTTCGTCCCCCTTGCAGCAATAATTCCCTTTCCGAAATAAGCTTCTTTTACTTTTTCATCATTCTTTACTTCATCCGGGGTTCCTTCACAGATCTTCTGCCCGAAATTCAATACCAGAATCCGGTTACAGGAGTTCATGACAAACTTCATATCGTGCTCAATCAATGCAATGGTATAGCCCTCCGCATTTAACATTTTAATGAACTCCATCAAAGAATCTGTCTCTTTTGGGTTCATTCCTGCTGCCGGCTCATCTAACAGAATGATCTGCGGTTTTACGGCAAGTGCCCTTGCGATCTCGACCTTCCGCTGCACACCATAAGGCAGATTCCCTGCCATCGTGTCTGCATATTGACTTAATCCGACTTTTTCAAGGATCTCATATCCCTGCTCACGGATATATTTTTCATCTTTACGATAACGCGGTGTATGAAGAATTGCATCAAACATATTCGTCTTTGTGTTGATATGAGAACCGATACTGATATTATCCAGTACGCTCATATAATTGAACAGCTTGATGTTCTGAAAAGTTCTTGCAATTCCAAGGTGCGCGATCTTATCACAAGGCATGTTGGAAATATTTTTTCCATTCAGATAGATAAATCCCTCCGAGATCGTATAGAAGCCTGTGCACATATTGAAAAAGGTTGTTTTTCCGGCACCGTTTGGTCCAATGATTCCAAAGATGTCACCCTTATTGATCGTCATGTCAACGCGGTCAACAGCGGTCAGACCTCCAAAGATCTTACTTACACCTTTTGCTTCCAGTAATGCTTCTGCCATGGATCACACCTCCCCGCTTTCTGCTTTTTTTGCTTTCTTTCTGCCGGCCTTTTTACCTGCTCCGGCAAGTTTGGAATTGGATGCACCAACCAGACCCTGCGGACGCAGCCACATCATTACGATAATCAAAAGGGCACAGGCAACGAAGCGCCATACACCAATCGGACGAAGTGTCTCAATGATCAGCTGATATACGCCAACACCGACAAACGGTCCTGCAAGTGTTCCCTGTCCGCCGATTACCAGCATGGCAAGAACATTGAATCCTTCCTCCAGTGTAAAATAGGTAGAATCGATGTAACGTGTATACGGTGCCAGTAATGCACCTGCAATACCTGCCCAGAAAGCACCATACATAAAGTTGTAAATTTTGTACTTTTTAATCTCTACTCCAAGAGACTTTGCCGCCATCTCATCCTCACGGATGGACAGCCATGCACGTCCGACTCTGGACTTCATGACGCGCCTTGTGCAGAATAAGAATAATAGTACGATAACAATATAAATATAGTAATATTTGGAAGCACCGCCCATTTTGATACCGAAAAAGGTTGGTGACTTGATTCCCTTAATACCCATTGCACCACCGGTAACGCTTGTCCAGTTTAATGCAAGCAGACGCATTACCTCGGAAAAACCGATTGTGATCATCGCTAGGAACATGCCTTTCATACGCAGTGCCGGAAGTGCAACTACCGCTCCTAAAAGCGCAGCCACGATACCGGCCGGGATCAGTGCCAGCCAATAACTGACATGGAACGTCTGCATCAGAATTGCCATCACATAAGCACCAACGCAATAGAATCCGGCAATACCAAAGCACATCTGTCCACAGTAACCGTTAATGACATTTAATGCTCCTACAATAATAAAGTAACCGCACATTGTACATATAATCGTCATTTTTGATTTACTGAATACCTGCGGTACAAACATCAGTGCAATGATGATCAGGAGGTTGAATATATAATAAAATCTGCGATAAACATCTTTTATCTTTGTCAGTGTTGTACCTATCATGCTCTGCTGCCCCCTCTCTTCTTCGCAAATCCGTTCGGTTTAAAGAGAAGCATAATGATCAGGAATCCAAATGAGAAAATATCGCGGTAGCTTGCAGATGTGAATGCAATACCAAGGTTCTCCATAATACCGATCAGTACACCACCCAGTGCGGAAAGCGGCACATCCGTCAGACCGCCAAGTGTTGCAGAAGTAAATGCTTTCATACTTAATGTAGAGCCCATTGTTGCATAGGCACTCTGATAATAAATACCGATCAGAGTTCCCGCAATACCTGCCATTGCACAGCCAATGCAGTTTCCAACCATTGCCGTTGTCTTTACATTGATTCCTACAAGAGCAGCTGCCTCCCGGTTCTGGCTGACTGCCTTTAATCTGATACCGAGGTTGGTCTTCGTAAATACTAAAACCAGGATCAGACATACGATCAGCACAGTTGCCATAATAACAAGCTGTACCTTCGTTACCTGAATTGGTCCGAAATGATAAATCTTGTTGTTAATAATATCAAGCATTGGTTTCTTTTCCACACCAAAAACAATGGTTGCAAGATTTTTTAACAGCATGGAAAAACCAATCGTACACAATAACGATATATGTTCCGGCGCATCCAGAAAGTGTTCATAGCATACCTTATATATCAACATACCTAAGATCCAGGTCGTTGCAAAGCTTGCAAGAAGTCCTAAAACAAGATGATTGCCCGCTGATGTAAATACATAAAAAGAGGTATATGCGCCGATCATAACAACTTCGCCCTGGGTAAAAGTTGCAAATCCAACAATACCAATGATAACCGCTACACCAAGCGCTACCAATGCATATATGAAGCCCTGGCAAAGTCCGTTTACCAACTGGTTTATGATATACTGTGAGGTCATATTACATCTCTCCTGTCAATATAAGTAATGGGCACTGGGTTGCTCTTTTGCTGTGCCCGGTGCCCATCCACTCATGTACTCTGTTTATTCGTATCCGTAGTTCTCTTCAATGACCCATGCGCCGTTTTCAACGCTCATGATCAACTGTTCACGGGTAACCCCGCCTTCATCGTTGAACTCAATATGTCCGGTCATTCCATCATAAGTTGCAGTTGCAAGTGCATCTCTGATTGCAGATCTTGTCAGCTCCCCGTCACCAATATTTTCAATTGCAGCTTTCAGCATATATACGCAGTTATAAGCACATACTGCATGGTCTGTCGGTGCGCATCCGTTGATCGCATAGAACTTATTGCAGAATTCTGCAGTTTCATCATTATTTGCTGTAATATAAGACGGTGTTACAAGAATCAGTCCGTTTGCATTATCACCGCACTGCTCAAGAATCTGATCGGAAGCACCCGGTCCAATGGATGTAACAAGAGGATCCCATCCGCTGTTCTTGATCTGGTTGATGATCGTCGGCAGGTTGCCCTGATCCAGAATGATGATCGTATCGGAACCCGCTGCACTTAATTTGGAAATAACGGAGCTGAAATCTGTTTCATTCTCAGCATATGCTTCAGATGCCAGGCATTCAATACCCTGTTCCTCCAGTGCCGCGCTTACATAGCTATAAGTTGAGTTGCCCCAGTCAGTATTCAGATACATGCAGACATAATTATCAATTCCAAGATAATGGTCATACACTGCTGATGCATACCAGGGTGCTGCATCTCTCTGATTATACATTACAGTAAAGCAGTAGTCACTCATTCCTGTATAGGATGGGTCAGAAGCTGTCGGTGAAAGAAGTACCAGACCATATTCATCGGCAATCGGTGCATCTGCCATACAGCAGCTGCTTGTGAAGTCTCCTATAACGGCCATGATCTCATCATCCTCGGCAAATCTTGTAAAGATATCGGATGATGTTTTTGCATCTGCTGCGGAATCCTGCACTTCGATCTCAATACGGTATCCGTTGATACCGCCTGCCGCATTGATCTCTTCTGCTGCGATCTGAGTAGCTGCATCAAATCCCTGTCCGTATTCGGCATGTGCACCTGTGATCGGTGCAACCAGACCAAACTTGATGGTTCCCTTAAAATCGCCATCCGCTTCTGCGCTGTCCGTTGTGCCGGAATCAGAAGGCTGTGATGAATTATCGGATCCCTCCGAACCACATCCTGCAAGCGCCAGGATCATGGTGGTACTCATTACCAATGCCAGTGATTTTCTCCAAGTCTTTCTTTTCATAATCTCTCCTCCTTTTCTACTGCCTTGCTGTTTTGTTTTCTTCTTTTCCTGACTTTCTTCTATTATTTATGGAAATGAAGTTTACAAGTCGGGCAGCCCTGTGCAATTGTATCTGTCAGATCCAATTTCAATCCAACCGTCTTAGCGATGTTTCTGTCTCCATCCATTGCCATATCGCACAGCTTTGCACAGGTCTCATCATCAAAACCTAACTTCTGCCATGCTGCAAGCAGCGGACAATAGTGAAACTCAATCTTCAGATCATCTTCTGTTACTTCAGGAAACTCCATCTGGAAAGTTGTCTTCGCCAGATCATTCAAAAATGCTTCCTTGAACTGTCTGCAATCAGATGCATCGGTACAGGCTGCTTTAATATTCTCACCATCGATACATCCTGTTTTTGCAATTGCCTTTCTTGCAATCCCTTCTGCATCAACACCTGCTTCCACACCTGCCTGATAAGTTAATCCCATCCAGGTTGCTCTGTGTCCGATTGCCTTGCGATTGTTTGTTACATTCACGTCGTACACCACACTTGTGTTTTTGATTGCCATGTTACATTCCTCCTCTGTATCTATCTTTCTTATTTCATAGTTACCATATAGGATATGTGTGATTTGTATTATACATCCCTTACGGCACTTTTTCAACGATTAAGTTTATCACATTTTTTAATAACCCGCTATTGTTTTTGCCTATTACGATAAAAAAGAAAGGCGCAAATAATCTCTATTTGCGCCTTTGCAGATTGTTTTTATGTATTAAATTGTTATGAAGTATAATTCCAAAATAATTCTTTGTCAACCGCAATATTGTATTTATTTCAGTACAATAACACTATTTTTTTAAAAATACGATTTTTGTTGCAAATATATTAGCTTTTTTAACAGTATATTAGCGTCATTTTTTACTTGGCAAGATCTACAATATATACGACCTCATTCTCTTCATTCGGATATCCTTCAAATACCACTGTCCCCAGTGACTGCAGGAATTCTACATCCATTCCCAGATCCTGATATTTTTCATACTCACAGGAGCCAATAAAAATATAACGGATCTGATATTTTTCCAGAATATCCCTAACATAAGCTTCATCCTGACCGGTATAAATGCTCTGCACATCTGCCGCACGTTCCTCAATCGGATTCACACTATTATGCCACAGCCACTCATGCGTGTGCCAGCCCAGCACTGTCGACAGTCCCGTCAGCACCGATACTCTGTTATAAATAGTATAGCTGTCACCGTTCGCTTCCAGCACAACATCCGTATCCTGTGCATTTTCCTGAAGCCATTCAATCGCTGAAGCATCTCCCGGCTCCTGGGAGTAAATATAGCGATCCGCTTCTATCCCTGCATAGCCATCGGGTTTTGATACATCTCCAAACCACGCTTCACAGGCTGTCGGAAAATATCCGAATGTAACACATAAGACCACAAGTGCGATAATACCACCACGCTGTTGCGCCTTGCTCTCTCTGTAGAAAATGAATCTGGTAATGATATATCCCATACTGATTCCAAACAAGATGAACGCCTGATATACCAGTTTAAACATCGTATTGGAACGCTTGTAGCTGCCACCATAAATATCCACAATATAGATTACTTCCGGCATTAATACCAGTCCGGCTGCGCACAGACCAAGAATCAGAATAAACAGATCGGATAGTGTCAGATTCTTTAAAAATGACGGGAATTTTTTCCCTTCATCACCATTGCAGCTATTGCGCGTACATTCTGCATGTATCAGGGCCGCCACAAAGCCTGCTACTACTAATACAGGCAGCCCCCACAAAATTACCAGCTGATAGAACATCGTATGGTTTTCTGCGAGTGCAATTCCGTTTGTCATTGCCTCAAAATTCAGGTTAAATGGCAGTGCCACAATCTGGGCAATTCCAAAGACTACAACTGCATGCAGACCTGTCCGTTTGAGAGTATCCAGACCAAAACCGCTGATGATCGCATTGGAACATAAAATGACTGCTCCTGCCACAACATAGTAGATCGGAAAATCCCAATAATTGGTCATCATAAAAATGCCAAGCATAAATCCAATCATCAGTACATGACTGTCCGCAATTTCTTTTCTCCAGTCCCATTTCTGCGGTTCTTCCCCATTTGTAACTGCCGCCATCCGTGCATCTCGTTTTAGTAAAAATGCAAACAAAATGCCTAATACCGTCAATACAAACGTCACATTGATCACATGTGCATGTAAATCCCCTAATATAAAAGAATAGGAGGGAAATTCATGTATCGTCTTATCCGCAGTATCCGGCATATATCCGATGTAACGTGTGGAATTCGGAAACCAGTATGAGGGCCTGTCTCCCGGGATCTGCAGGATGTCCCACATCATGGGAACCAGCTTCTTAAATACAATATAATGACCGTTTCCGGCAATGCTGACCGCAAGTGCCGCCAAAAAAGCACCTGCGTGGGCAACACCGTTGCCATATGTTACCGTATGCTGTTTTTTGCTTCTGGAACCGCAATATTTTAATATCTGATATACCAGCGCATATACAAGCGACACGCAGAAGGCAAATCCCATCCCGAGTGCCAGATTATAGCCATAGCCAACCGTATTCCACGAAAGCTTTGTCAGAAAAGTCATCAGATATTGTCCGAAATAATAATAGTTCAGATTTTCACCCGTAAACCAAAAATCATTAACAGGAAAATAGTCCGTTCTGTAGATGCTGGTCATAAAACCATAATCCATCATCTTCTCTGTGCCGAACGCCTTTGCATTATATCCTTTTATATACATAAATGAAACGAATACAATCAAAAACAACAACTCTAAAAATGCTATTCTGGTATAATCCGGTAAAAATGACTGCAGAAACGCCTGTTTTTGTTCCCCTTTCCTGCGTCTTGACGCAAAAAACAATCCACCATAATTACATAATGCACACAGAATCAGAACGATTACACAATTTGTCTGCGTAAATTTCATAAGATGAAAAGAAGAAAGCAGCCACATCAGCCATCCCGCACCGGCAATTCCGATCGCCTTTGCAAACAAATACCCCTTGTCTTCGTATCCCGCAAAAAGCTTCGCTGTTAACGGATAAAATGTGATACCCAGGATAAACAGTACCACCCACCACCTGGCAATAGCAGAAAAGTCGTTTCCAAATGTTTCCACCGATACTACAACCGTTAGCAATAATAAGAACAGAATGACAAACAGACGAATCCACGATTTCCGGGATTTTTTTACGATCTCGCTATTCACTTGCAGTTCCTCCGTTTTTCTTATCACTCTCTTTTAATATATGGTTAATCCGCACAAAATCCCTGCATGCCTGTTTCCCGATCTTAAAGATCTTCTTCATATTTATGGAATTAACGCCTCCCTGTCTGGGACGGAATGTAATCGGTATATATCTGACTGCCAGTTTCTTCTTTGTAAAGATTACAGAGATAATAACATTTGACAGGTTATAATCTTTCGGAATGAGCGGAAGATATTTTTCCAGGGTATCCGCCTTCATCAAACGGAAAGGCGTATTCGCATCTGTCACATTTACATGGAACAGCAGCAAAAGAACAAATTTGAGTGTCTTTGTAACAAAAACACGCGAAAATCCATCCTCTCTGCCTTTTCTATGTCCAATCACCATATCGTATTCATTGCGAAGCTCCCAAAAAGTCCAAAATTCATCGGACTTGGTCTGTCCATCAGAATCCGTCTGAAAAATATAGTCTGCTCCCTGATCGAGTGCATGCTGATATCCATATAAAATTGTTGCTCCATGCCCACCGTTTGGTTTTGTCAATGGTTCAAAGGCTTCACGTGTTTTTGCGCACTCCTGCATGATCTGATAGGTCTTGTCCTTACTGCCATCATCAATAATAACCAGCTTACTGCCATTTCCAATCTTCTCAACGATCGGATACCAGTCTTCAATCACTGTTTCAATTGTATCCTGCTCATTATATGCAGGAATGATAATATACAGTTTATCTCCGTTTTTTCTCTGTTCCATGATCTTCCTCCTTTAGATTCCTTTTACACACTATTTTTTTGTGTCATATATTGTAAACTGCCATTCTCCTTCTCCCTCTGTATATACTGCACGATAGGTATTTGCGATCAGATCCTCATGTACGGTATAATTCTCGCTTGTACGCACATCCCTGTCCACTACAATATAACGGATATGGTTTTCTTCCACCAGTTCCCTCAATGTTTCTTCATCCGTAGCTCCATAGATCCGGTTTACCGTTTCTTCCCGGGCATAAGTATCATAACCTGCACTCCAGGCATAATACGGCCAGCCATAATAAAGCATTGCTCCTCCGAGTACTACCCTGTGCAGCGCATACATCGGCGTCAGCCAGATATCATCTGAATCCGAATTTTTCTCCGTCCACTCAATTAACGGATCGTCCAGCCGATAATTCAGGCTGTTCTCATCAATTCTCCTGAGTACAATATAGTCAAAAATACCGGTTGCAGTCATAATAACAATCATGGAGATTGCTGCAAGACGTACCAGAATTCGTTTCATCCGCAACATTCTCTCTATCATCAGTGCCGGAAAAATCGATAATAATATTGCCGCAATCATAATAAACTTATGGTTTACCGTAACATCCGGAGTCATGGAAATATATAGAGCAATGATCAATGGTGCCGAAAATGCAAAAACAAGGTATCTCTTTACACCTGTCCCAAATATTGCATAAACCACGACCAAAACCAACAGCAGGCCCCATAATGCAAACATATACTGAGTGACACCCCAGAATGTCCTGTTTTCTGCAATAAATCCATAATAATACTTCAGTGATACCGCACTTCCATGAATAAACAATTTTGATTCCAGCATGGAAAGCAGGACAGCAATTATCGCCGTGATCAGATAATCCATTCTATGCGTTGATGCCAGTGCCATCACAAATAATACGGATAAGCACGCAATCAAAACTGCTCCATTCCAAAATGCTGTACATCCGAGTATGACTCCCATACATATCGCAAAACGGATATTTTTAGGTAATATGGCCTCTTTATCCAGAATAAAATATCTGAAACGCTGCCCTTTTTCTTTCATCTTTCCATTTTCAAACATTTCGTATAAATACGGCATATATAAGATTAATGCAAGAAACAGAATACCAAGCGAAAATGCCAGATGCCTCTGATTACAATATACCTTCAGATTCCAAAGCCCCCATCCTTCATTCGGTGTATAGGCTATATGCTCTGTCTGCGTCTTTAATCTCATCCAGACACTTTCTTCCTTCGGGATCTCGGCCAGAAAACGGAAAAAACTCGGTGAACTTCTGAACAGCATAAACAATACTGTCAGATATCCCACCGGTCGCCTGCCGGATATTTTTACTGCCAGCATATATAAAAGCACACATGCAAAGAACATGGATAAAACGCTCGGAATATTAAATGCATGATCCAGACGCAGTCCCAGAAATTCCAGATTACCAACCATAAACTGGAATAAAAAATGATAGCGGATATCTTCTCCTGCAAAATGGGAATATTCTGTGGGGAAATTGTTTCCAACAGAAAATGAACGAATCATTCCCAGATGTACTGCGAAGTCGCTGAATACCGAATATCCGACATTCAACTCCCCTTTGACCACACAAAAAGAACGATACATCATAACTGTAATCAGCACAAACACGAAGACTGCTAAGATAAGTCCGACTTTCGATACCGAAGCTTTCCCTGTTTCTGTATCCTTTGGTTTTGCTCTCATTAGCAAAAAGACTGATAGTGCAGTAAATACAAGAAATGCGATCATGTTGGCAGGCATAAGCGGCTTCTTTATTTCCGGATTCATCACAGATATGATATATGCTGTCAGATATACAAACCATGTAACAACCAGAGTTCCTACGAAATAATAAGCCGGTACTTTTACCAGCCAGCTACTCATATGAAGTTCTTTTTTGCTATAACTGTTTTCTCCCACCGTTCTTAATTCCGGTAAGCAAACCGTGCATAGCGCACACCCGGTAACCATGCATAATACGATATATATAATTCCCAGCATATTTTTCCCTGATATCCTTTACCCTTTTATTTACTCGTATATCCCTGTTGTTTTATTTCGTAGCTTTCCCGCTCTATGTAAATTGGGCGATTTTTACCCTGTATGTATGCACGCGCAAGATATTCACCGATAATCCCAAGAATCAATAACTGCACGCCACCCAAAAACAGAATCAGTACAATAATGGTAGGATATCCCGGAATATCAATGGAAAAAGCGAGTTTCTGTATCACGACAATAATCAGATATAAAATCGCCATTGCGGAAGTCACTGCACCGATATAAGAAGCAATTTTAAGCGGGAATGTAGAAAAGGAAAAAAACCCTTCCATTCCATATCTTAATAACTTACGAAATCCCCATTTGGATTCTCCTGCGTTACGTTCTCCTGCAGTATAGGGCATATAATAGGTCGGAAAGCCAACCCATGAAAAAATCCCCTTCGAGAAACGATAATATTCCGGCATATCCAGAATTGCATCCTTCACGATCTTTCTCATCACACGAAAATCGCTTGCTCCCGTATGAAAGTCCGTCTCACAGATCCTGTTCATCAGCTTATAACCGTTTTTTTTGCATATACGCATGAACCTGCTCTCCCGCCGTTCTTCCTGATATGCTGCAACACAGTCATACTCATCCGAGTCCTGAAGAATCTTCAGCATCTCAACAACCAGTTCGGGGTTTTGCTGCAAGTCCGCATCTATGATCGCAACATAATCCCCCTTGGCATGCTTCAAGCCGGCCAAAAGTGCCGCTTCTTTTCCGAAATTTCTGGAAAATCCAACAATTGCAATATGCCCCGGATCCACTGCATATAATTCGCGCAGCTTCTTCATTGTCCCGTCCTTGCTTCCGTCATTTACACAGATAACTTCATATTCCATATTCAATGAATGAAATGCACACTGAATGCTATGATATAAAGGCTCAATATTTTCTTCCTCATTATAGCAAGGAACCACTAAACTCAATAACATGATATGCTCCCCATTGTCACAATTACAATCCCTTTTACGTTTCTAATTGTACCATATCCTATGTCTGCTTACAAAAAGAAATGCTCTCACAATACGAATATACTGTGAAAGCATTTCTTTTTCTGTCATGCATCTGCTTAATTAATATCCGAAGATCTGCGTCCAATATAATGTTCCGTTCGCATCTTCATATACGGCAATCCCACAGCTTGTGAAACCATATTCTCCAGCAGAAAGGATATTTGCCCGATGATCCGGAGAATTCATCCAGCCATTTACACATCCGGCCGCAGTTGAGAATTTTCTTGCAAGGTTCTCACCATACATAATATTTCCGTTAACGGTCCACCATTCTGTGCCGTTTGGCCTTGTATGGGAAAACAATGTTACGGTTTCAATCGCTCTTACCTGCGCTACTGCAGCAAGATCATCTCTCCATACCAATTCCGGCAAACCATTTGCTACCCGCTGCTCATTTGTAAGGTTAAATGCCTCTACTGCAAGTGCACGAAGTTCTGCAGAGCGCTGTCTCTCAGCATCGGTAAGTGTCGCGTCATCTACCGATCCAACCAGTGCCGTACATTCATCTTCAATGTATACAGTGGTATCATTCGGATCGTATTCACGAACTGCTGCCTGATCACTGAGTTCTCCTTCGGATTTGCCACATCCAACGGCAGATACTACCATGATGCCTAGCAATAATCCTGCTAAAAACTTCTTCATAAATATGTACCTCCTGCAATCGTTGTAACATATTTATAGACCATTGTATGAGGGGTGTATGCCCCTCATACAAATGTTACCTTGATACAATTATTATATCATTCTCTTACTTATTCTTCAACATTATCCCGATTGTTTTTCTTTCTAAACAGAGACCAGGCTCCTATTCCTGCTGTGGATCCAAGAAGAATTGCAGTCCACAGAGCAGATCTGTTATTATCGTCCGTCTGTGCAGCTCTTCTTGCTCCAAGGACTTCACCCTCATCCATCGGAAGTCTGCTGACACCAAGTACATCTCCGTTATCCGGTCCCGGTGCCAGAGGTACATCCTCATCCGGAATCTCAACAATCGTTGTCGGGGTCGGGGTCGGTGTTGTTGTCGGAGTAGGCTCCGGCGCATTTGTCGGAGTAGGTTCCGGCGCATTCGTCGGAGTAGGCTCCGGTGCATTCGTCGGAGTAGGCTCCGGTGTATTTGTCGGAGTAGGTTCCGGTGCGTTGGTCGGAGTAGGCTCCGGCGCATTTGTCGGGGTCGGTTCCGGTACGTTGGTCGGAGTAGGCTCCGGTGCATTCGTCGGAGTAGGCTCCGGTGTATTTGTCGGGGTCGGTTCCGGTACGTTGGTCGGAGTAGGCTCCGGTGTATTTGTCGGGGTCGGTTCCGGTGCATTCGTCGGAGTAGGTTCCGGTGCGTTCGTCGGAGTAGGTTCCGGTGTATTTGTCGGTGTAGGCTCCGGTGTATTTGTCGGGGTCGGCTCCGGTGTGTTCGTCGGAGTAGGTTCCGGTGTGTTCGTCGGGGTCGGTTCCGGTGTGTTCGTCGGGGTCGGCTCCGGTGTGTTTGTCGGAGTAGGTTCCGGTGTGTTTGTCGGAGTAGGTTCCGGTGTATTTGTCGGTGTAGGCTCCGGTGTATTTGTCGGGGTCGGGGTCGGTGTTTCTGTCGGCGTCGGCGTCGGTGTTTCCGTCGGGGTCGGCGTCGGTGTTTCCGTTGGCGTCGGTGTCGGTGTTACTGTGTAAACATTCACAAAGTTAGCCACAACACCATCCAATGAAATCGTTCCGTTTGCTCCATCAGATGTTACTATATAACCTTCCGTTTCATTTTCAGAAACTGTATAACTTGTTCCTACCGGAAGTCCTGCGATTGTAATCGACGCATTCTCATTTGTCAGTGTGATCGTTGCATTGTTGCCATCTGCAAAAATGTCAGCCGCGTTACTTCCTGCCGCAAAGTCTGTATCTTCCGGAAGGGATACTTCTACATTGAAGTCAAATGACCATGCTGCATCTTCTTCCATGCCTTCTACAGATTTCACAACTGTAAGTGCGCCATATTCCGGTTCCTCATTCTTAACATTGGTAAATGCTGCAACTGCTGTCTCTGATGAGATCGCTCCCGTATTACCAACTGCTGTACTTGTATAGTCTTCATTTTCTACTTCGGTTACAGTATATGTTGTGCCTTCAGGAAGTCCGGAAATAGTCATTGCCGGTGCTTCATTTGTTAAGGTAATTACTGTACTCATTTCATCTGCAAATAAATCTGCAGCATTGCTCTCAGCTTCAAATTCTGTATCTTCAGGAATATCAATACTTACTGTAAAGTCAAATGACCATGCTGTTCCTTCTGCAACACCTACAACTTCTTTTGTTATGGTCAGTTCACCATATGCCGTTACCGGCGGAGTCGGTGTGGGAGTCGGCACAGGTACTCTCTTTGAAATAAAGTGCCACTCACCGTTGTTGCCTGTAACCTTGTTACATACCAAATTTCCTTCTGCAGTAGTTGAAATAAATGTATCTGCAAGCGGAGCAATAACGGTTGCTCTCATTCCATCCGAGTTAACATTTAAGGATGTTGCATTCGGAATGTTCCAGATCACGTTCTCAGCCAGTTCTGTATTAGACAAGCTGCCAACTACAGTAACTGAATAACGTGGAATTCTGAAAGACGATGCCGTACTGTTAAATACTACAGTCTGATCATCTCTCATCTGAAGCTTCATCCCGCCATCTGCAATTCCTGTGAAATCAATCTGATCCAGATTTACATATACATTTCCGGCTTCCAGTGAAGTAACATCCACTACATAATTGTTCATCGTGCTGCCATTTACTGCCGGAAGTGTAACAGAATTATATGCAACCACACTGTCTGCATATGCCTTGACCGCTGCAATCATATCAGCAACAATCTGTTTTACACCAGGATCAACATAAATAACAGTGCCTGCAGTGCCATTATTCAGCTTCACATCGCCAATCAGCTCACCGATCATCATATCACCGGGATTATTGGATAGATCCGCACCGGTATACTGTCCGTTTCCATTGAACTTCCCTGTTGCAAAATTCGTCTGCATATGTGATGTCTGATTCAGTTCATTACATACGATACCATACTTTGCGCAATTCCCAAGGAAGTTTGCTGCGCCATTGTTAGCTGCATTTACTGTAAAGCCAAACAAACCGGCAATGTTTGTTGTGATTAATGCTGCTGTAATTGCACTAACAACTGCTCTCTTCGCTTTCTTTGTCATTTCCCTTACATTCATATACTTTTCCCCTTTGCTTCTACCGTTTATATTGGTTTTCTGCATATCTACTATATAAAGACTGCATCCAATCATGAAAAAGCTCACTTTTTTCCATCAGATTGTACGAAAATTTATACAATTTTCATTTTCCAGATTTGTACAAAATATCCTATGCTTCTATTTATCATCATATGCATAAGTCGCTGTCAAAGTTCCATGAACAACGAATCTTTTTGTTCCTGAATTTCCGGAGCAGGTACTGAGCGTGATAATATTTGGACGTGTGGTAAAATCAATCGCTTCTGCCGGTGTATATTCAGAATAACGGATTGCACTTTCAATATAATAATCATAATCATCCTCTGTGTTAACAAGCATAAAACGATCACTATCGTATTCCGTTCTGTAATATGCAAATATCTCATATTGATATACAGCATCGGGCGTATACAAATAAAAATATGGATTTGATGCACACAGTCCCGGCTCTGAACGAAAACGTTTCAATGAGCCAAACATGGATCCATTTCGCATATTATGTCCATAGATATAAGTATTATAATCGCTCAAATCATCACTGTTTTCATAATCGATAAACAAGCATCCCGCGCCATTCCATTTTCCTTCAAAGGTATAATTCAGATAATGTTCATTATCATCCGCTCTTACAACCGGATAACTGATATCCAGTACCGGTACTCTGATCCAGGCTCTGAAATCTGTATTTATTTCTGAAAGAGCTTCAAAATTAATATACATGGACGGATAATCTGAAAAATATTCATCTCTCTCAATCCGGTTATCATTATTTTCTGTAACACCGGATTGAATCACAACCATTTTCCCTGTATTTCCGGTACCTTCTGCATAATCTTCCATTAAAGCTTCATATTCATCATTTGCCTCTCTGTATGAGAGCTGTATGAAGATCAATTTATATGCCGATACAACGACTAAAAACAGCAAAAGAACCGGGATCGCAATTTGAACTATTTTTAATCTTTTTTCTTTTGCTGTTATTTTTTTATGTTCTGATTTATTCGTTTCTTTTTGCATAGTTTCATTCCATATAAGACAACCGACGTTCTAAATTTTATATATTATAGCATTTAAGATCTTTCATGAAAATATTGATATTTGCCAACTATTCCAATAAAATATTATGCAAGTTTTCCATAATCATTCAAGCCATATACAAATACGAACCTGTAACATTCATCACACGGAGAAAAACACAAAAAAAAGAATCCATATAATGGATTCTTTCAGAGGCGACAATCGGATTTGAACCGATGAATCAGGGTGTTGCAGACCCACGCCTTACCACTTGGCTATGTCGCCATATTAGTTTAAGTGACTCCAACGGGAATCGAACCCGTGTTACCGCCGTGAAAGGGCGATGTCTTAACCGCTTGACCATGGAGCCTTATGTTTTCTCCCCGCGTGTCCGCGGCTCCTGAGCTGCTTCAGG
>Ga0129311_1000204_pt1 | contig 55294 bp, 51 predicted proteins | sample Go1ome_FD_94435 | JGI IMG/M metagenome (GOLD analysis project Ga0129311, IMG submission 94435) | Western lowland gorrila individual fecal microbial communities from Wisconsin, USA - Go1022B metagenome | ecosystem: Host-associated > Mammals > Digestive system > Large intestine > Fecal | place...
CGACGTGTCAGTTCCGGCGAGAGCGGCAGGATATCTGAGTGTGCTGAGTTTCCAGTCCGGTCCGGGGGAGATCCTGGAGAAAATGCGGGAGCTTGGGGCTGAGGCGTTTGAGGACTACATTGAGAAGATGGACGCAGAGCGGAGAATGCTGGAGGAGAAGCTTTCCGGCAGGGCAATGCAGGGAAGGAAAAAGTGCGTAAAGACTGCAGAGTTACAGGCGGCAAATGTAGAAAGTATAGATAATACAGATAATACAGATCCGGTATCGGAAGAATATGCGGACAATGTTGGAGAATGTGAAAAAACGAATGACGCCGTTCCGCAGAAGTTCAATGTCTTCTCCTTCGCGGAACTCTCCGAACAATGCCGCAGGAAAAATGCGGATGGCTTTGAGCATTTCATGGAAGAACTAAAGGTCCGCACAGACGCGCGGATCCGCAGCGGGGAGACAAATTACCCACAGGCGACTATCGACATGATGACGGAGGTCCTGGACTGGTCCGGACTCACAGAGCCGGTGATGGTCATCGGCTTCGCTCCACCGCTCTACCCGGCATACCACAGCGATCAGATGACCGGAAAAGAGGGCGCCGGAAGCTGGAAGTTCAGAAAGATCAAGAAAGCGTCTGAGGCAGCCGGATGCAAGGTAAAGAAAGTCCACTATTTTACAGGAATCTCCGACCTCAGCTATTGCGGCACCTGCGGTGACATGGACTTTTCCGGCTACGCCGCCGAGACTCCGCTCTGGGGCGGCGGCTACCAGGTAGACTTTGAAGAGATCGGAAAGCTGAACATCCCAGCCGTCCTCATGGGCCCATGGGGAAAAGACATCCACAGGAGAACGGAGCGGGTAAACCGAAAGAGCCTGCTTGTGGAGCTGCCGGAGATTTTACATGCATTGATAGAAGACCAATCCTAAAAGAGTAATGAAATCGACCAGCAGTATGCGGATATCGCTTCAATAGAACAGAAGGAAAGATCGATTATCGGATGCCATTTTTTCTACAGGAAAATGTCCTAAAAAAGTAAGAGAAAAGATAAAACGCCGCAATGTTTTTCTGCTATACTCCTTAATATAAGAGACGTGTTTTCGTATGGTTCACAGTCACCGCAGTAAATACGCATATCTGCGGATATGGCGGGTATGTCTTGGACTGTGGAGCCATATCATTCAGGGATAAGGAGGAATCCAGTATGAAGAAAAGAACATTGGCGGCGGCAGGTTTGGCGATGATAATGGCAGTTTCTCTTGCGGGATGCAGCACGACGGTGTCTGTGCCGGATACTGTGAAGGTAGAGAACGTGGGAGACAGCTCGGACGGGAAGATCACCATGGACAGCAGTGAGACGGTGAAGATCGTGCCGGACATGGCGAAGATCGTGTTTGCGGTTACGTCTGAGGCGGCTAAAGCAGATGAGTGTCAGCAGAAGAATACAGAGAGCTTAAATTCCCTGACCGGGTACCTGAAAGGACAGGGGATCGATGAGAAGTCCATCAGTACTTCCGGGTATTATCTGAATCCAAGGTATGACTGGAGCAGCAACACGAGAAAGCTTATCGGATACGAGATGCAGACGGAAGTGACCGTCTCCGATGTGGCGGTGGACCAGGTCGGCACGCTGCTCTCCAACGGTGTCGGAAACGGGGCGAATGAGATCTATTCCGTGTCTTACTATTCCAGCGGATATGATGACGCGTATGCGGAGGCATTGAAGAAGGCAGTTGACCTTGCCCGGACGAAGGCGGAGGCACTTGCGGAGGCCAGCGGACGGACACTCGGATATGTGGTGAGTATTGAAGAGTATTCGGACAGCCAGTACGGCAGGTATGTGGACGGCGGCGTGAACCTGCAGAAGGAAAGCGCTGTAATGTCGGCAGCCGGGGCAGAGGACACCGCGGCAGACATGAACGTGATGCCGGGTGAGATGGAAGTCAGCGCGAATATTAAGATCGTGTTCTCCATGGGAGAATAGGTATTTCACGTTACAGTTCAGCCATGCGCTGGTTTGAATGAGAAAGTGTGTTGCAAGCTTGCTTGCATAAGCACTTTTTCATTCAAATCAGCATATGGTGGAACCACCAAGCTTCTTGTTTTCATGAATATGAAAACAAGAAGATGTAATGACTGAACTGTAACTATTTCACAGGGCATGGACCGGAAAACAGTGGACATCCGGGACCATGCCCTGTATAATATATGGTACGATCAGGTGGCTGTCCAGTATCTTAGCAGCCACGTAAATTACTGTTCAGGCGGTAAAAGCCCACAGTTAAAAAGGAGAAAGACAATGGCAGAAAAGAAAAATCCGGTCATTACCATCGAAATGACAAACGGCGATATCATTAAAGCTGAGCTTTACCCGGACGTTGCTCCGAATACGGTAAACAACTTTTTAAGTCTTGTAAATAAGGGATTCTACAACGGACTGATCTTCCACCGTGTGATCAAGGGCTTCATGATCCAGGGCGGATGCCCGGACGGCAACGGAATGGGCGGCCCGGGATACTGCATCAAGGGCGAGTTCTCCCACAACGGTTTCCAGAACGATCTGGCACATACCGAGGGCGTTCTCTCCATGGCCCGTGCAATGAACCCGAATTCCGCAGGCTCCCAGTTCTTCATCATGCACAAGGACGCTCCGTATTTAAATGGTGAGTACGCAGCCTTCGGTCAGGTCATCGACGGTATGGACATCGTCAACAAGATCGCTGAGGTCCGCACCGATTACAGCGACCGTCCGATGAAGGAGCAGAAGATCAAATCCATCACAGCAGAGACCTTCGGCGTAGAGTATCCGGAACCGGAGAAGTGCCGATAAAAATGGCAGTTGGATTCCAGACATGGAAAAGTACTGTTTTTGAGCTGTCATGCATTCGGAAGAAGCTGCCGGAGGAGATTCGGCAGGTGTGCAGGCGGAGCAGGAAAAACTGCCGCAAATATAAAAAAGGAGATGTGCTATGCAGGAGACCCGTTATGCAGTTGTAGACGGTGAGAAAATTCCTGTCCTGCTCTCCGATGAAAACGAGGCTCTCCTGGCGGCAAAGGCTGCCGGGAGGGCCATTGTTGGCTTATGGAGAGAAGACACACAGGGGGATGAGTGGTGCGCGGCGGACACATTGATCGCGGATGTGGAGGATGCGGACGAAGAGTTTTTGGGGCGGATCGCGAGAAGGCATCTTGGGCTGCCGTGGGCGATCTGCGAGACGGAGCGGCTTAAGATCCGGGAGATCGCGGAAGGCGATTATGAGGAGATCGTGGAGAACCATGTGGATGCCGACCTGGATACGGTGGAGAAGGTAGCCGGTTACACAAAGCACCATTATGAGGTGTTTGAGTTTGGATTCTGGGCGGTCGAGGAAAAGAAGAGCGGAAAACTCACCGGCGTTGTGGGGTTCCGGATCCCGCAGGATGACGGCATCGGGGATGTGGATTATTATGTCCTGTCCCTGGAGGATGAGAATATCCTGGATGACACGCTGGAGCTGGGATACCATATTTTCCCGGAATACCGGAGAAAAGGATACGCGAAAGAGGCATGCCGGGCGGTGATCGAATACGCTGAGGAAGAGTTTGGAACTGTCCAGTTTATCGCCAGGATCGGGAAGGAAAACATCGTGTCGAAGAAGGTGGCGGAAAGTCTGGGATTCGTGAGGGCGGAATAAAGGTTTATTGAGGAAAAAAGTCATTAATTCCGCAAGATTCCGCTTGTCAAATGGTGTATCAATCATGTATATTAAACATTGTATACAAACAACACAAATACATTTGATGATACCAGGGTAACAGGCTTAAAGGTTCGACGCAAGCCTGCTTGCAGGAGAAGCTTTAAATTTGTTTCTGAGGAATGCGAAGCATTCCGATGGTAGGACTCGCGTGTAGAAAATATAGAAGGTGACAACATGAAAGACCATTTAGACCTCAAAGCCTACGCCAAGATCAACCTTGGCCTGGACGTGGTCCGGAAGAGAGAGGATGGGTACCACGAGGTCCGCATGATCATGCAGACCGTGAACCTGTATGACCGGATCGAGATGGACCGTACCGAAGACGGCGTGATCAAGACGGAGACGAATCTCCCGTTCGTTCCGGACGGGGAGGGAAACCTTGCGTGGCGTGCGGCGAAGCTGCTTCTCGATGAAAAGGGGATCAAGGACGGCGTGACCATAAGGATCCGCAAATATATTCCTGTTGCGGCTGGCATGGCCGGCGGCAGTACCGATGCGGCAGCTGTTTTAGTCGGCGTGAACCGGATGTTTGATCTTGGATTCACGAAAAAAGAGCTTATGGAGCGGGGCGTAAAGCTCGGCGCGGATGTTCCATACTGTATCATGCGTGGAACGGCCCTGTCGGAAGGAATCGGTGAGATCCTGACAGAACTCCCGGCACCGCCGCAGTGCCATCTCGTGATCGCGAAGCCGCAGATCTCCGTGTCAACGAAAGCGGTATACGGAAAACTGCGCGTGAATGAGCTTGCACCGGAGGAACACCCGGATATCGATGGCATGATGGCGGCGATCAAAAATGGTGACCTGGACGGAGTGATCGAACGTCTTGGAAATGTCCTGGAGACCGTGACGGTCCCGGATCATCCGGAGATCGCGGAAATCAAGGAAATGATGATGGAGAACGGCGCCTGCGGCTCCCTGATGAGCGGCAGCGGGCCGACGGTATTCGGCATATACAAAGACAGGGAACTGGCAGAAAAGGCCTGTCAGGCCCTCAGGGAAGCGGATGGCGGACGTCTGACCCGTCAGGTGTACCTGACTGAATTCTACAACCGGAAGAAAGCCAGATAGAGGAGAGAGACACGATGACGAATCATTTTGAAGTAAATATGGATGAATATCTGCCGTTACGGGATGTTGTGTTCAAGACCCTGCGCCAGGCAATTTTAAAGGGAGAGCTGGAGCCGGGCGAACGTCTGATGGAGATCCAGCTTGCGGAGCGGCTTGGCGTGAGCCGTACCCCGATCCGTGAGGCGATCCGTAAACTGGAGCTCGAGGGCCTGGTCCTCATGATCCCGAGAAAGGGCGCGGAGGTTGCGAAGATCTCTGAGAGCAACCTGCGGGATGTTCTGGAGGTGCGCCGTTCCTTAGAGGAGCTTGCCATCGACCTTGCATGCCAGAGAATCACCGAGGAAGAGCTGGAATCATTAAATAAAGCCGAAGTTGATTTCAAGGCAGCCATCGGGAACGGGGACGCGATGCAGATCGCCCAGACTGACGAGCAGTTCCATGAGATCATCTACAACAGCACGAAGAACCAGAAGCTGGTTCAGATCTTAAACAATTTAAGAGAGCAGATGTACCGCTACCGCCTGGAATACATTAAGGATGCGGACAAGCGCCAGATCCTTATGGTGGAGCATGAACATATTTTAAAGGCACTGACGCTGCGCCATATCCAGGAGGCGAAGATGGCTGTGCGGGAACACATCGACAATCAGGAGATCACGATTCTCAAGAATCTGAAGGAGCAGGAAAATGACATTCAAAGAAAAGTACCAGGCAGGAGAAATTGAGTTTGAAGCCATCGACGACTATGTGGATGAGTGGAATAACAGCGATGACGAGAGAACGCTGGCGAAATTCCTCGGTCTCAACGCGGACGAAGAGGACGCGTGGATCGATGACGGGGATGAGGTGCTGAAGGAGATGCTGGACGCCGGGAAGCAGTAGCTTTAGTATGCCCGCAGCCATAGGCCACAAATGCGTGAAAAGGTTACGGGCAAACGTATAGGGAGAAAGGGGAGTCTTCATGACAACAGTTACACTTGGAAAGACCGGGATCACGGTGAACAAGAATGGATTCGGCGCGCTTCCGATCCAGAGAATCACGAAGGAAGAGGCCGCAAAGCTTTTGAGAAAGGCATATGACGGCGGAATTACATATTTCGATACGGCGAGAGCATATTCTGACAGTGAGGAAAAGATCGGATATGCCTTAAGTGATGTCAGAAACCATATCTATCTGGCGACAAAGACAGCGGCAACGACAGCAGAAGGCTTCTGGAAGGATCTCGAGACCAGCCTTCGTCTTTTAAAGACGGACTGCATCGATGTATACCAGTTCCACAACCCGGCAGTCTGTCCGAAGCCGGGCGATGAATCCGGCCTCTATGATGCTGCTTTAAAGGCAAGGGAACAGGGAAAGATCCGGTTCATCAGCATCACGAATCATCGCCTTGCGGTTGCAAACGAGGCGGTGGATTCCGGTCTGTACGCGACGTTACAGTTCCCGTTCTGCTATCTCTGCAGCGAGAAGGATCTGGAGCTCATGGAAAAGTGCAAAAAGGCAGATATGGGCTTTATTGCCATGAAGGCATTGTCCGGCGGCCTGATCAACAATTCAAGAGCCGCTTACGCGTTTCAGGCGCAGTATGACAGCGTACTCCCGATCTGGGGTGTCCAGAAGGAACATGAGCTTGACGAATTTTTAAGCTATATCGACAATCCGCCGGTGATGGACGACGAGATCCGCACCCTGATCGAGAATGACAGAAAACAGTTATTCGGAAGCTTCTGCCGTGCCTGCGGCTACTGTATGCCATGTCCGGCAGGGATCGAGATCAACACCTGCGCGAGAATGTCCCTCCTTCTCAGAAGATCCCCGTCCGAACTCCAGCTCACACCGGAGGTGCAGGCGAAGATGATGAAGATCAAGGACTGCCTCCACTGCGGCCACTGCATGAGCAAGTGCCCGTATGGTCTGAATACGCCGGAGCTGCTGCAGAGAAACTTAAAGGATTATGAGGAAGTTCTTGCGGGCAAGGAGATCCTGTCGGGGAATTTCTAAGAGAGGCTGAAGCGGCTGAGCAGCCGGGCGATCTTGTGGAGGCGGTGCATGGGATCGTGCTGAAATAATAGGGTATATTTGGAAAGTGGATAAAGGATAAATGGATCAAGGGGACGGGGGACCGTTCCCTTTTTTCTGTTAGAAAATTTTGCGTTTTATGTGCGGTTTTATACTGGAGGCGATTGTGTAGGGAGAAGGTGGCGTGTATAATGGAAGGAAACTTAGGAATGGGGGGAGAATTGTATGGTTAAAAAAATGGCGGGAATAGAGCTGATCGATGAAGAGCATGGGCTTCTCGAGACTGCATTTATAAAGGAGAGGTGCGCAGAGGTATTTGAAAATTACGAAGTAGATTTCTGCTATTTATTTGGCTCATATGCGAAAGGAAAGGCAACGGAGACTAGTGACGTGGATCTTTTGGTTTCAGCAAATGTGCGAGGACTCAAATTTTATGGCCTGGTTGAGGAAATGAGAACTGCACTGCATAAAAGGGTTGATGTGTTGGATCTTAATCAGCTGAAGAATAATTTGGAACTGATGAAGGAAATATTACAGGATGGGATAAAGGTATATGGATAATATAAGCAAGGTCATTTTGAGGTCGGAAATGGTTCCCGACGCACTCTGAAAGGAGTACCTGAGATGATGGATACACCGCCCATCCAAAATAATTCGCTTTTATTATAACTATGGAAAAGGCTTTCCGGAGAGAAATCTCTGAAAAGCCTTTTTTCACGAAAAAAATATAAATAATGACAACAAATGACATATATGACAGCTTTTGTCCATATAAAGTGCTATAATAACAGTATCATGATTCCTCGAACACAAGAAACTTCTGAGCATCGACATGCAGGGCGTCAGCGATATCGAAGAGGGTATCTAAAGACAGCGCCTTGGAAATATTCGGTGCCTCGAGGTGTCCGATGTAGGCGGGAGTCAGTCCGACCTGTTCGGCAAGCTCTTCCTGGGTGAGACCGCGGAGCTTGCGGTAATAGGCGATCTTCAGACCAATTTGGCGATATTTTTCAGTGTGGATCGATTTCATGAATGTTTCCTCCGAGTACTGCTGTTCCTGCTCTGGGCGGACAGCAACGGGACAGTGAATGATAACTTCAGGCACATTTAATGATAGCGAATCACGACAAAAATTGACATGAGCTGAAAAATATAATATTATAACTAACAGATAGTATTATATGCTTACAAAGCCATAAAATACATGGGAGGGCGTATGAACAGTACAACAGGTAAGTCAGACCGTCTGCTTCAGATCTATTCCAGACTCGTCAACGGGGAAATCCTGTCGAAAAAGGAGATGGCGGACCAGTTCCATATCACCGAGCGAAGCGTCCAGCGTGACGTGGAAGCCCTGCGGTGCTTCTTCCAGGAACAGGGCCTCAGGCAGGACGTGATCCTTGACCGGAAATCCGGCGGATACCGCCTGCAGCGGGAGGAAAAACCTCTGTTAAATAACGGGGAGATCCTGGCAGTCTGCAAGATCCTCCTGGAAAGCCGTTCCATGAAGAAAGAGGAGATGTTCCCCATTCTTGAAAAATTAACGGCAAGCTGTGTCCCGCCAAAGAGCCGGGCCGCAGTCGACTCACTCATTTCTAACGAAAAGTTCCACTACATCGAACCACATCACGGAAAATCCATCATCCCCGGTCTCTGGGACATCGCGCAGGCCGTACAGAATCACTATGTCATGGAGATCGAGTACGAGCGCATGAAATCCCCCAACATCGTAAAAAGAACCATCGAGCCGGTCGGGATCCTGTTCTCGGAGTACTATTTTTATCTGGCGGCATTTCTGCGGAATATCGACCGGGAAAAGGAGTTTACCAATAAAGATGATATCTACCCAACCATCTACAGGATTGACCGCATCAAGTCCTTTAAGATCACCGACGAACATTTTAATGTGCCATATAAAGACCGCTTCGAGGAAGGCGAGTTCCGGAAGCGGGTGCAGTTTATGTATGGCGGGAAGCTGAAGAAAATCCGGTTTAAGTATACGGGGATGTCGGTGGAGGCGATTTTGGATCGGCTGCCGACGGCGAAGGTGATTGGAGATGATGAGGATGGAAAGGTGATTGAGGCGGAGGTGTTTGGAGATGGGGTGGATATGTGGTTGAAGGGGCAGAATGTGGAGCTGATGTCCTAAGTTACAAATAAACCGATTTAGAATTAAACCTTTTACAAGAATATATGGAGGAACTAGATATGGCAAAAAAAATTAGATTTCCATTAGAGATGGAGAATGGCGTTGAGGTAAGAGATTTAGAAGAGTTAAAGGATAATTTTTCGTTAGCGAGAGTTATTGGTTATTTAAATGATGGAAAGCTTGTAACATGGCTTCAGGACAGATATGAGAATGAACTTGCTGAAGAAGTAGAGAAGATTGATGTTGAGGCCGAAGACGCAGCAAAAAAGATATGTGAGTTGTTTGATGTAGAATACGATGAGGCAGCAGAAGAAGAGGTAGAAAAGGCAGAAGAAAGAAAACGTAAGTTGGAACTTTTGAAGAAATTTCCTGATTGTATGGAATATGCGAAATATATTGATTCAATAGCGTTTGATCAAGATGATTTGTATGATCTTTTGGATGAGGATGTAAGTGAAATATATTTGTGCGGAAACAAATTTATAATTCCGATTGCTAAGAATAATATAAAGTACATTGGTATTTTAGATGAGGTTACAGTGGTAATAAATTCAAAAGAGGCGGTCGATTTTAATTCGAGAGGAATTACATTTGAAAATTGTGTTTTTGATGAGAAATATGCAGGACTATTAAAGGGAAAAAAGAAAAATACAAAGACAAAAAAATCTGAAGAGGTGAAAGAAAACTTGGCAGATTTTGATGTTGATTTAGAGGGCGTAGATGCAGATGAACTTCATGATTTTTATGAAAATATAATGGAAACAATTGTAGAATTTACGGATAAAGAGTTTGAAAATGAATATGACGAATTATATGAATATGATAATTCTATTGAATGTGATGCAGATGATTATAATGATGGAGGGTTTGCGACAAAAGCAAAAGCCAAGGCAGCATGCAAAACAGAATTAACAAAGGCAATTGCAGATGTTAAGAAACTTTATGAGTCTGCAAAAAAAGAACTCACTGATGCAGCAGAAATTTATTATGCGGACATGATGAATGATTTAATTGCATTTTTAAAGGAAGATTTTTTTGATTCATATGGGACATTGATAGATGTATACTGTACAGGAAAAACAAAAGAATATCTTGAAAAGAGAATAAATAAATTAAAGGAGAAAGTTAATAGTTGGGAAACAGATATTAATAAATTATATGAGGGGGCATTTGGATTAATTGTAAAAGAAAGTTTTGAAGATGTAGAGAAAGATGAGATGGACGAGAAAGCAATTTTTGAGATGTGTGAATATGATGAGATGGATGAGTCATATAGTTTCTCTATGAATGACGCATGTGAGAAATTGGTTAGTATATATGAAGGTATAATTGAAACAGAAGAATCAGACTTTCCGCTTGACCTTAGAAATGCATATGGTGTAATTAATGATAAATATGTGACCTTATTAAAAGCAATTGTATTTGATGATAAATATGGCAAGATAGTAGCGGATGAAAAAATGAAAAAAAATGAAGGACATAGAAAAAAAAGTTTGTTTCTATTAGCAAGAGAACAACTGAAAAAGCGTGATGAAGCATTCTTAAATAGATTAACAGATTATCTTAAAAACTAAATGTTTTATGTATGGAGAGAACTCTACTTTGAATATATATGGAACCTATTGACCGTTCAACGAACTAGTAAAAACAAGGCTTTTGTTGAACATGCATTAAAAAGAATAGAGAGAATGTAGTATGGCAAAAAAAATTAGATTTCCTTTGGAAATGGAAAATGATATTGAAGTGAGAAATTTAGAAGAGCTAAAGGAAAATTTTTCGTTAGCGAGAGTTATTGGTTACATAAATGATGGAAAACTTGTAACATGGCTTCAGGACCGATATGAGAATGAACTTGCGGAAGAAGTAGAGAAGATTGATATTGAGGCGGAAGACGCAGCAAAAAAGATATGTGAGTTGTTTGATTTAGAATACGATGACGCAGCGGAAGAAGAGGTAGAAAAAGCAGAAGAGAGAAAATGTAAGTTGGAACTTTTGAAGAAATTCCCTAATTGTATGGAGTATGCGAAATATATTGATTTAGTGGCATTTGATCAAGATGATTTGTATGATCTTCTGGATGAGAATGCGAATGTAATATATTTATGTGGAAGTAGATTTTCGATTCCGATTGCGAAAAGTAATATAAAGTATGTTGGTATTTTAGACAAAGTGGTTGTAGTAATAAATTCGAAAGAACCGATAGATTTCGACGCAAAAGGAATTTCTTTCAAAAACTGTATTTTTGATGAGAACTATACTAAATTATTGAATAAGAAAGAAGCAGAGAAAAAAGTAGAAAAAGAGGATAAAATCAATACCGATGACTCAAAATTTAGTTTAGACTGGACTGATGCATTTAATGAATTTTATAGATATGATGATTCAGATGTTAATAATCATAAATACAAAACTAATGAGTTTGCGGAAGCCGAGAAGAAAATACAAAAAGAAGGTGTGGCATCATCACAGCATGTTGCATCAGAACTAGCTGAAGGTATTGTATCATTTTTAAAAATGTCTACATATAAAAATTAAAAGGAGGAAAGAGTCATTTACTATTAAATGACTAAACATAGTATGGGCGACGGATCACTTAAATCTAAATTAGTAAGATATATAGATGCTGGTTTTCCCATCATATATGTGAATACCTTCGAAGAGGACAAGGTAGATACAATTATTTCGGAAATCAGATCAGGCAAGGAAGTTTATGAGTGGAATGAAACGGATGGATACATAGATTTTGAGACAAAGACCCCAATGATGGAAGACTGCACACTGGAAGGGCTGCTCGATCAATTAAAAACTATGGAACTTCTCAATAGAAAGCTCATAGTCTTAAAAGATATTACTGCGTACTTAGATGAACCGAGATTGGTTTCAAAAATCAAAGGTATAGCCAGATTGATCAATCAGGGAGCGGATGCCAATGTGATTATTGTTTCTACTACACTGGTAATTCCTAAAGAACTTGAAAAATATATTACAATTCTAGAGATGGATTATCTTAGTACAGATGAAATAAAAGGAATTATTAGATCCTTTATAAAGGAGAATGGTATCGAAAATATCAGCAGTTCATTGGTAGACGAGCTGGCAACTGCATTCAAGGGGCTTACAGAATTTGAAATTAACAATCTTCTTGCATTATCATATGCAGATGATGGAGAACTTACTCGGAGAGATCTGCGTTTAATATTTGAACAGAAACAGCAGACAATAAAAAAAGCCGGAATATTAGAGATGATTCCGCTTAAAGAGTCTATTGAAGATATCGGTGGTCTGGAGAACCTTAAGGAATGGCTTATTAGAAAAGCCAAAGTCTATAAAAATATGAACACTGCCAGGGCTTATGGAGTAGACATGCCAAAAGGAGTTCTCATTGCCGGAGTTCCCGGATGCGGAAAATCACTCAGTGCAAAGGCAGCTGCAAAATTATTTGAAGTGCCGCTTTTGCGCTTGGATATGGGAAGACTGATGGGGAAGTATGTTGGAGAATCTGAGGGCAATCTGAGAAAGGCAATATCACTTGCAGAGGCAATATCGCCGTGTGTATTATGGATCGATGAATTGGAGAAAGCTTTTGCCGGAATCGGCGGGAATGGTGGTGGAGCTGAAGTAACCACACGATTATTTGGAAATTTCCTGACCTGGATGCAGGAGAAAGAAAGTCCTACATTTGTTGTTGCCACGGCAAATGATATTACAAAGCTGCCGCCAGAATTAATGAGAAAAGGTCGTTTTGATGAGATATTTTATGTTGGCCTGCCTAACGAGGAAGAACGGAAGAGAATATTTGAAATCCATATCAGTAAGCGCAGACCTCAGGATTTGAAGAACATTAAAATAGTTGATTTAGTGAAAAAGTCAAAGGGATTCAGCGGGGCAGATATTGAAGGTGTTGTAAAAGACGCTGTAGAGAGTGCATTTGCAGACGATAAGAATTCTATTGAGACTCAGGATATCATTTCAGCTATCGGCAACACACATTCTCTTTCAGAGATAATGAAAGAGGATCTGGATAAGATGGCGAAGGAATATGAGAACCGGAAATTCAAAAATGCTTCGAGGTAGAAAAATGTTGGAGGAAAAAACGGAACGGAAAGTATCTGAATACTTAACAAAAAAAGAAGCAAAAGCCGTCAAGGAAACGTTCAGGAAGAATCTTAAATCTTATAAGGAAAAAGATCCTTCTATGACAGATAAAGAATGGCTGGAGCAGCTATTTAGAACAGAATTGCCGGAAATACGAGAAGAAGAACGTGCTGAAGATGCAGAAAAAATTGTAGAAGCTATTCAGGTCTTCGATGACTGTCTGACATCAATCAACGAAACTGCTCAAAAAGGTAAGTCAAAGGAATCATGGTTAGCAGATCGGCTTCAGGAAGTTCCGGTTGGAATGTCGGTTCAGGAATATGGGCGGACACTGCAGAAAGTTGATGCATTTCTATTTGAGAAAAATGCAGAGCTAGCGGAGGCATTGACAGTCGCAAAAGATGGGGAAATCACGAGGGTAAACATGAATCCCAATCTTGACGGCATTCTTGCAGAAAACATGATTGCGAAAACCACAGAATTAAGTGGTTATATGCAGGGGAAAAATATAAGAGTTGATGTCCTTCAATCGCACAATGCAAATTCTGTCGATGTACGGGCGATAAACTTGGACACGGGGAAATACCAAAATTATCAGCTGAAATTTGGTAAAGATGCGGCACATACAATTAAATATATTGAGGACGGCAATTACAACAATCAAAGAATTATTGTGCCAACGGAACAATTAGAAGAGATTCAGGAGTATTTCAAGTCCAAAGGCTCAAATAAGACAATAACAGACCGGATTTCTATAAATGGTGCTGAAGGAAAACCATTCACGAAAGAAGGCTTGAAAGAACTTCAGAGATGTGCACAGGAAGATGGTAATCTTCCAGTTGTGGATTATAATCATTTCAATACAAAAGATTTAGCAATGTCGATTGGAAAAAATGCTGGGGTGATGGCATTGCAGACAGCAGCTGTAACGACGGGGCTTACAGTCGCAGGTAAAATATTTAATGATGAAAAAGTCGATCCAGATGAACTGGTAGAGATTGCGATCAAGACCGGAACGGATACATCAATTAAGACTGTCACAGCAGGAACATTACAGGTTGCTGTCAGAAAAGGAATCATCGAAATCATTCCAAAGGAAACACCTGCGGGAGTCATTGCCAATATTGCCTGTGTTGGGGTTGAAAATGTTAAGATACTCGGGAAGATTGCGTCTGGGGAATTATCTATGACAAAAGGTCTGGATCAGATGGGACGTACAACGACATCGATGGTAGGTGGCTTGTGGGGAATGGCGAAAGGAGCAGCAATCGGGGCAGAACTGACAGGTTGGATTCCGGTGGTAGGTTCTGTGTGTGCAGTTGTTACTGGGTTCGTTGGTGGTATGATTGGATATTTTGGCGGTTCAAAGGTTGGTGATACGGTTTATACCACAGGAAAAAAGGTCGCCCATGCTGCTAAAACGGTAGCGAAAGCAGCATGGAATGGTATAAAATCAGCAGTAAATACTGCTGTTAATACGGTTAAATCGGCAGGGAGAGTTCTTTCTGGTTTATTTAGTTTTTAAAGGTGTCAGAATATGTGCCAGAGGTCAGTGATAATTTGTCCTCTGGCAGTTTTTATTTTTAGACATTTTTATTATGTAGTAATAAGCAGTTGCGAAAAATATAAATATATGCTATGCTCAATCCAGACAAATTTTCTAAAATTCTAAAATTCTATTCATTTAAGGTCGTTCTGGCCGTCGGAAAATCATTGTCTATTTTGTATCCTGAACACACTTGCAAACGAAATACGGGAAACGTATAATGAAGGGAGAGGGTTTATTAGCGGAGAGAAAATAATCGTGCATTGGAAATCTAAGACAATTGAAAACGACATGCATGCCCTATATTATAGGAATAGTGCAGTCGAGTGCGAGCCATAGTAGACGAGGAGGTGGTAGACATGGCAACTTCGAGCATCACGAAAACTTTTATTGTAGAGGGTAAAGAGCAGGCTGAAAAATTTGCTAATGCGATCGAAGAATCTTATCAGGAGTCTCTTCATAGAAAAACCACACCTGATTTTGAGATCACGTATTTACGCGGAGCAGCTGAAGTAAAGGAATTCATGGCAAAGAGGAAAAAGGCAAATGTATGACGGCGTAACAGTCTTTAACATTCGCGAATACTTGTCAGGTGAGAATGATGTGAAACTCGGAGAGGATGAGCTACGGCAACTCTTTTCCGAGTTTTTTTGTGACAAAAATCCGGATGTGGAAAGATTTTTGAGAGAGCAGGCGATAGAATTTACCAAGAAAAACCAATCGGTTACATATTTGGTATTTTCTAAGCCTGATGATGAGCTGATAGGATATTTTACATTGGCAGTAAAACCGATTACAGTTAATCCGAAAAATTTTAGCAATCGGATGAAGAATAAAATTGCCAGAGTGAGTGAAGTGGATAAAGAAACAGGTACATATACACTTTCGGCATATCTTATTGGGCAGCTTGGAAAAAATTTCAGAAATGAAGTTAATACGAAGATTACAGGTGAAGAATTGCTTCAAACAGCTATGGATACGATTAGAGAACTTCAATATAGGGTTGGCGGAATGGTTGTATTTCTTGAAGCAGAATGCGAGGAAAAGCTTTTGAATTTCTATGAGTTGCAGAATGGATTTAAAAGCTTTGACATAAGAGAAGTGAAGTGTGGCACAGAGAATGCGCATTGTTTAGTTCAACTTTTGAAGGTGCTGTAAAGTTGTAGAAATTTTATAGAAAATTTATCCTTTTTTATATCGGACACGCTTGTGTGTGAAACGTGAAAAATCCATAATGAAATAAAAAAGGAGATGCAGAATAATATAGAAAGATATGATGTGTATAGAAAAAACAAGAGGGGTGAAATGAAAACAGCCGCCATAGTCACAAAAAGTGACAGTGGCGGCTGCTAACATACGGTGGAAAATTTTGAGAAGATTTCGAAATGCTTACAATAACATTGTCATATACACCGGCAAATACAAAATCCCATTTTCTTCCTTCAAATCCCCAGTATGCAGCACATACGGAACATGGAGCTGTTCATCATATTTGGCTTTAAATTTCTGAAGAGAAGAAATCGTATAATTTTTACTGGACTTCACCTTAATCGGTGAGATATTGTGACGGTTGCTGATCTTGCTTTTGGCAATCAGGAAGTCGATCTCCATACGACTGGAGGCATCATTGCGGGATGCGTTGTAGTAGAAATAGAGCTTATGGCCGCTGGCGGCGAGCATCTGGGCGACGATATTTTCCATGATAAAGCCCTTGTTGACTTCGAGTTTATCGAAAAGCAGTTTCTTGTAGATCTCCTCGCTGACGATTCCATTCTCATCAAAAGAGTGGCTGATCAGCAGACCGGTATCGGCCATATAACATTTTAAGGTCATGCGGTCCATGTTGAGCTTCAGGCCGATATTGGGGGCGGTGGAGTTGTAACACACATTTACGATCATTGCGTTGGACAGCCAGAAAAGCGCGTCCTCATAATCGCGGAGTCTGGCATCCTTTCTCAGGGAAGATAGCCTAAAGCGTGTATCATGCTTCTGGAGCTGTGCAGGGATATCATCGAAGATCTGCTCCACCTTCATTTCGTAGCCCTCAGCATGCTTTACGATATCGGCCCGGTATAATTCCAGAATATCGCGTTTGACACGGTCAACACGGTCAAAATCGCGTTCTTTGATGTAAGCTTCCACAGCCTGCGGCATACCTCCGACGATCAGATACTGGCGGAAATAATCCATGGCCATCCGATGCAATGCCTGACCAAGAGGTTTCTTTTCGGTAAAGCATTTCCGGACAAGCTCCATCAGGGTATCGTTTCCCATCGCCCACAGGAATTCTTCGAAATCCAGAGGATACATTTTTAAGTGGCGTTCTTCAGATGGGATCACGATATCGCGCACATTTTTCTTGATGGACATCAGGGAGCCGGTTTCCAGGTAGTCATATCGTCCGTCAGCGACAAGGTATTTGATTGCGGCGCGGGCTTTCGGGAAGAGCTGGACCTCATCAAAGATAATGAGAGATTCACGCGGATACAGTTTTACGTTATAGTAGCTGGACAAATACAGAAAAAATGTGTCCAGATCATTCATATAGTGGAGAAACAGATCGGTGATCTCCTGGGTGACACGGTTGAAGTCGATCAGAATATAGGACCGGTATTCAGATCTTGCGAATTCCTCCGCGATATAGCTTTTTCCAACACGGCGTGCCCCGTCAATGAGTAGGGCTGTTCTGCCGTTTTCATCTGTTTTCCACTGCATTAAAGAGTCATAGAGTTTTCTTTTCATATGGAAGCACCTCTGTAAACACGAAAACGAGATTTTTATATCAAGTATTATACACGAAAACGAGAATTTTCTAGAATTTAATTTACACAAAAACAAGATTTTAGATCAGCCATTTGTAGTAGTCAAGAAAAGTAGACATGGAATCATTAAAAAATTATACAGTCCATCTTGACAGTAAAAAGAGGATAAGAAAAATCGAATCTGAAAAAGAGTTTGAATAAACGAAGCCAATAAACTACCCCCACAGATCCTCGTAAAAAAGGTTCTGCGGGGGTAGTTGTCTTAGCAGGATAATCTTCCCGGCACGTTCATATGGTAAATCATAACAGATTTATTTATACAGTAACTTTCTGATAGGCTTCCGTCATGCCGGTTCCGTCTTTGCGGATTCCGGCAAATAAAGAGCCTGATATATTGTGCCATACGCTGAAGATCGCACCGGGAAGCGTAGCCAGTGGATTGGCTGCAAAATTAGCGGCTGCAAGGGAAATGGCAAGTCCGCTGTTCTGCATTCCGACTTCAATTGCAATCGCAGTGGCTTTATTATATTCGATATGTAAAAGTTTTGCGGCGCCGAGTCCGATCCCCATTCCGCAGAGATTGTGAAGTGCCACAACTCCAAGCACGAGCAGACCACAGCTTATGATCTTCTCTGAATTGACAGAGACGATTCCGCTGATGATCATGACGATGGATACAACAGAGATCAAAGGGAGTACTTCTGATATTTTCTGGATCTGCTTCCCGAAGCAGCAATTGATCAGAATACCAAGAAGAACCGGAACCAGTACAACCTTCACGACGGAAATTACCATTGCAAGGAAAGATACTTCTACCCAGGCACCGGCAAGCAGATACACGAGTAATGGTGTCATCAGTGGAGCTGCAAGCGTAGAAGTGATTGTCATTCCAACAGAAAGCGCTACATCACCTCCGGCAATATATGTGATGACGTTGCTTGCTGTTCCGCCGGGACAACATCCCACCAGAATAACGCCAAGTGCAAGATCGGTCGGAAGCTGCATCAGCCTGCATAAGCCCCATGCCACAACCGGCATGATCGTGTACTGTGCAACAAATCCGATAACGATTTCTTTGGGTCTTGAGAAAACCCGTTTAAAATCTTCGATCTTAATGGTAAGTCCCATGCCGAACATGGCAACTCCTAAAAAGATGGAGGTATATTTGGTTGTCCATGCAAATCCGTCATGCCAGAAAAATGCGATCACAGAGAAACAGATAATGATGATTCCAATATGTTTTGTAAGGAAAGAACTGGCTTTCCCTGCTTTTTTCATCATATTTTCCATTTCCTATACCTCGTAGCTGAAGTTGTCGATCAGTCTGGTTTTTCCGATATAGACTGCCATAGCGACCAGAACATCTTTTTCTACGCTTTCTACCGGCTGCATATCCAGTGCATCTACCATAGATACATAATCGATCTTTGCCAGAGGCTCAGCTTCAATGATCCCACGCATTTTTGCTAATACTTCTTCTGCCTTGATTCCCTTACAGATGGTATCCTGACCGGCTTTTACAGCTCTTGAGAGACAAAGAGCGGCTGTTCTTTCGGTTTCACTTAAATATGTATTTCTGGATGATTTGGCAAGACCGTCTTCCTCACGGATGATCGGGCATCCTACGATCTGGATATCAAAATTCAGATCCTGTACCATTTTGCGGATGATCGCCAGCTGCTGTGCATCCTTCTGACCGAAATACGCTCTGTCCGGTGCTACAATGTTGAATAACTTGGAAACGACCGTACAAACACCTTTAAAATGAATGGGTCTTGTTTTACCGCACAGGGTATCGGATAAAGTATCAATGCTTACAAATGCATGCGGATCATGGTACATATCTGTTGGTTCCGGATGAAAGATGAGATCAGCTCCAAGGCTCTCGCAGAGTTCGCTGTCACGTTTGAAATCTCTTGGGTATGCTTCCAGATCTTCGGTCGGTCCAAACTGTGTCGGGTTTACAAAATCGGATACGACAACGATATCATTTTCTTCGCGGCACCGTTTGATCAGACTTGCATGTCCTTCGTGCAGGAAGCCCATTGTCGGCACAAGTCCGATGGTTTTTCCTTCTTTTTTCCAGTTCTTGATTAAAGCTCTTGTTTCCTGTACTGTTTTTGTTACCTGCATGATGTTCTCCTTTTTAAAAATAAATTAGGAGATAGCCTCTTGTCCTGAATTCAACAAATTTCGTTTTTATTGATATGTTACAGTCAATCTTATCGTTATGCCATATCTTTCAGTAATCCGTGCTTTTCATAGTTTGTAACACGGCTGATCTTATTCGCATCATCTACAAACACAACCTGTGGTTTATGTTCTTTGGCTTCTTCAGCCTCATATTGTGCATAGCACATGATAATGATCTTGTCACCATTGCTTACGCATCTTGCCGCAGCACCATTCAGGCAGATCATTCCGCTTCCGCGCTTGCCGCTGATCGTATAAGTTTCAAACCGGCTTCCGTTGTTCACATCCACGATCTGAACTTTTTCATATTCCATAATTCCTGCCGCTTCCAGCAGCTCTTCATCGACAGTAATACTTCCGACATAATCCAGTTCGGCCTGTACTACGGTAGCACGATGAATTTTTCCTTTTAACATCTCAACAGTCATTTCTTATTGGTCTCCTTATAAAAAAAGCATTCGTCAAGGCATACTTGTCCCTGCAAATGCTTTTGCTATTCTTCGTATTCCCTGAGTCTTATTTTATGTCTTGATAAATATAAGCTTGATTTCCACCGGTTCCGGCGGGGTAACTTTTCAATATGAAATTGTTGTGATTCAGTCAGAGTATAGTTTTGTAGTATTCCAAATACTATCTCCGCGGCTATTATGACATTTTAGAAAAGGAATGTCAATACGAAGATGGAAATGAACGGTAACCAGTCAGCGCAGCAAGTGCGCAGATCTGTCGAAAGTTACAACGAAGCTATCTTGTGACATAAGCCTTCAACAGCTCAAAGGTATTGCGAACTCCGTCCATATGGGAACGTTCGTAATTATGGGAAGCATAGACTCCAGGACCGATGAGACCGTGACGGATATCGTATCCGGCGCGCAGGGTAGTTTCCACATCGGAGCCATAATGCGGATAAACATCAATGGCATAATCCAGCTTCTTCTCCTTCGCAAGGTTGGAAAGAGCCGTGATCAGATCATAGTTATAAGGGCCACCGGAATCTTTGGCACAGATAGAAACCATCCGTTCGGTGCAGCCAAGGTCACTGCCGACACAACCCATATCGACAGAAATCATCTCCTCTGTATCATCCGGCACGACACTTCCGCCGTGCCCTACTTCTTCATATACCGTAAATAATAAAGAAACTTTGCGGTTCAGCTTCCAGGCATCTTCACGTACGGCTCTGGCAAGACCTAGCAGGATAGCGGCGGAAAGCTTGTCATCAAGAAAACGGCTCTTGATGTATCCGCTTTCTGTTACAACCGTGCGCGGGTCCATGGCGATGATGTCACCGGTCTGGATCCCAAGTGCCAGAGTATCCTGATCGGAAGCGACATTTTCATCCAGCAGGATCTCCATATTTTCTTCGATCAGCTCGGTCTTCTGATCAGCAACGTGGGAAGAAGGTTCCTTATTCAGCACTACACCGGTGTAAACTCTGCCGTCACGGGTGTGAATGGTGCAGTTCTCGCCGTCCGCCGTGGACCACTGATGACCTCCGATGGTTGTGGGCCGCAGACGTCCGTTTTCCTTGATGGAACGAACCATAGCCCCCAGTGTATCAACATGGGCTGCCAGTACCAGAGGCGAGCCGGAACCACCCAGGGTAACGAATACATTCCCCTTATTGCTGCGCTCCGGGGAATACCCCAGAGAAGATAATTCGGACAACAGGTAATCTGTCACTTTTGCTGTAAAGCTGGACGGACTTGGGATAGAAGTCAAGGTGTATAATTGCTCTTTGATAAAATTCATATGAGAGTTCATGTCTACATTCCTCCTGAAGGATATTTCTGATTACTATTGTAGCGAACCGGAGAAGAAAGGTCAACAAAGGACCTGACGAAAAGAAGAACGGTCCAGTTCACCGCCAACCGATAACAATCAGGAAATGAGGTCTGCAAATCCGGTGGATACCAGGAATAAGACGAGCATTACGACCGGTACGACATAGCGGATCATGAAACGGTACAGACCGGCGCGCCTGAAGGATTCTCCGTTTCGTTCCACTTCCCCGATGATCCAGTCAGGCCCGATCACCCAGCCGATCAAAATACTGGTCAGGAGGGAGATGAACGGCATCAGGAAGCTGTTGCTGAGATAGTCCATAACGTCGAGCAGCTGCCCGATGGATCCGTTAGGAAGCTTTAGCTCAAAATAAAGCCTGTTGTATCCAAGACAGATCAGTACGGCAGTAATGAGTGAATAAATACCAACAGCACCGCACATGCTCTTACGCGGTTTGTGATATAATTCCATGCAGTTTGCGACCAGTGTTTCCATAACGGATACGCAGGAGGTCAGCGCCGCGAAGCCCATCATCAAAAAGAATGCAATCGCAGCAGGACGTCCGAATACTCCCATGGAATTAAAAACCTTTGGCAGGGAGATAAAGATCAGGCTTGGACCGGAAGCCATTCCGTCATTTCCGAGAAATACGAAAACGGCCGGTATGATCATCATTCCTGCAAGAAATGCAACACCTGTATCAAACAGCTCGATCTGGTTGGTTGCCTTGTTTAAATCGATCTCATCTTTTACATAAGAGCCGTAGGTGATCATGATTCCCATGGATACGCTTAAGGAAAAGAATAGCTGGCTCATCGCGTCCAGAAGGATCTCTAAAAAGCGTTTTATGGTCAATCCATGAAAGTCCGGCTTTAAATAAATAAAGAGCCCCTGCATACCGGTACGGACTGTACCATCGGCATCTGTATGGGACAGGGTCAGGCAGAAGATCGCAATAATCACGATTAAAAGGATCAGCCCCGGCATGATGATGCTGGAAAACTTTTCGATTCCTTTTTCAACACCGCGGAATACGATCCATGCAGTGAGTGCAAGGAAAATCAGCATAAATGCGATCGGTGCAACATCGGATGTGATGAAGGAGGTAAAATACCCATCCGCCGCAGCCTCTGTTCCGTCAGAAACAAGATAAATAAAAAAGTACTTTGCGATCCAGCCGCCGATCACCGAATAGTAAGTCATGATCAGGGTCGGAACCAGAAATGTTAAGCGTCCAAGAAATTTCCATTTCGGATCAAGTGCTTCAAATGCTCTCAGGGCATTTTTCTTTGTCTTTCGTCCGATCGCAACGTCAGTTGTCAGCAACACAAAGCCAAAGGTCAATACGAGCATAAGATAGATTAAGAGAAACAGACCGCCCCCGTCCTTCGCACAGAGATACGGAAATCTCCAGATATTTCCGACACCTACAGCACTTCCGGCAGCTGCTAACACAAATCCGATGGACCCGGAAAAACTACTTCCTTTTTCTTTCATTTTAAATCCCCTTTTCCAATACATGTTTATCAAACGCTGGCGCCCCACAGCCAATAGCTCTATTCTATATGAAAAAAGATAAAGTGCAAATCGGAGAAATTTCTTTACGGGAAATTTTGCACGCAAAAAGTTTCGTATCGCTTTACAAATCACCGGGTTCTCCGATATAATTGTTTGAGAAATCAAGGAATAAGAAGAATGGATAGTTTAAGGAAACAACATGAGTGAATTTACCTGTTATGTAGGGGAACAGATACGGAGATACCGGAAAGCCGGAAATATGACATTGCAGGATCTGGCAGATGCCATCCATAAAAGCAGGGCGACCATATGCAAATATGAAAACGGGGAAATCTCCGTTGACGTTGAAACATTATATGAGATCAGCCAGGTCCTTCAGGTATCGATCTCCCAACTCACCACATATCTTCCGGAATCTGAGAATGAACCGGTCAGCATCCCGGGAAGAGGACAAAAGAGCCCGTTCTTCCAGGCGCAGAGATTATACTTTTACTTTTATGATGGACGATCCCAGCGCACAAAGGACGGTATCATTGATATATATGAAAAGAGAGGGGAAACCGGAAAATACGAGGCGACCCTGACGATCTGCACGGTTTCTGCCAATGGAAGAAGCAGCGAGATCTTTTACACCGGAAGAGTCGTTTACAGTGATATGCTGATCCGTTTTTCCTTCGTCAATCAGTATAATCCGCTGGAGGAGGATCTTTTGTATATTTTCAATCCTCTGGAGCGGAGAGATTATACGATGGGACTTCTGTGCGGAATTTCCAGTGCGGATCTCATGCCATGCGCATACAAATGTATGGTCACGTTAACGCCGCAGGAGCATACGGAAAGCTTCCGAAGCCAGCTGCTTTTTACAAAAAAGGATCTGAAACGTCTGGAACAGCTCAATATGCTGCTGGTAGATAATATTGAGCAGTAGAGATGCAGACGGGAATGGAAACATGGAAACCAGGAGACAATAGGATATCAAACGAGAAGGAGAGATCAGGTTGTTGCGAACAAAAAAGGCATTATTTCAGGGAGCTCTGCTGATTGCCGGTATGGTCATGCTGTGCGTCGGCGTTATGCGGGGAGAGGCGGATACCGTGTTAAGTAAGGCGATCAGACTGTGTTTGGAGTGTGTGGGAATTGGATAACAGAAAACAAATCATATCAAAGGGCCTGAGCCGGTTTCGCGGCTGGATCCAGGCAGCGGCAGCGCTTCTTACGAATATTCACCTGCCGAATTTTTTCAAAGGCGGGATCTATCAGGGAAAGGCAAAGGCAGTCTGCGTGCCGGGGCTGAACTGCTATTCCTGTCCGGCGGCATCCGGTGCCTGTCCGATTGGCTCCTTTCAGGCGGTGGTCGGCTCATCGAAATTCAGCTTTTCTTATTATATAACCGGATTTCTGATCCTGTTTGGTGTCCTTTTAGGGCGCTTTATATGCGGATTTTTGTGCCCCTTTGGCTGGCTGCAGGATCTTCTTCACAAAATTCCGGGAAAAAAGCTGTCTACGGAAAGGCTTAAGCCTCTGACTTATCTTAAATATGCCGTGTTGTTTTTTACCGTGATCGCACTGCCGGCGCTTGTTGTAAATGATGTGGGAATGGGGGACCCATTCTTTTGCAAGTATCTCTGCCCGCAGGGAGTTTTAGAGGGGGCAATTCCCTTGTCAGCCGTTAATCCGGGGATTCGGTCGGCATTGGGACATCTGTTTACCGGAAAGCTTATGATCCTGATCGGAGTCGTTGTTTTGAGTCTGCTGTTTTATCGGCCGTTCTGCAAATGGATCTGTCCCCTCGGTGCGTTTTATGCACTAATGAACAAGGTATCCCTGCTGGGGATCAAAGTGGATGAACATAGATGCATCTCTTGCGGAGCATGCAGAAGAGTCTGTCAGATGGATGTTGATGTCACAAGCTCACCCAATCACACGGAATGTATCCGGTGCGGAAAGTGTATCAATGCCTGTCCCACAGACGCCGTCAGCTTTTGCTACGGTTTTGCGTCCGACTCAAACAGAAATGGAGAAAAGAAATGAAACGATCAAATATGACAATGTTCCTGCTCATTCTTGTGCTGGCATTTGGCCTCACAGCGTGCGGGAAAGCAAAAAATAACAGGGAAACTGCCTCCGGGCAGACATCAGAGAGCGGGACGTTACTGTCCGCGGAGCCGGGAGATGCCAAAGAAGCAGCAGACCTGTATCAAAAGCTGATGCAGAAGGAGGAGGAAATTCAGTCAGCCAATGCAACGCTCTGGGAAAAGCTGTTCCTGACGATCGATAAAGACCAGGTGGTAAGCGGAGACAATAATAATTACGGCGATTTTCTTCTGAAGGCGATCGAAGCTGCAAAGGATCAATTTACAACAGATGAGTTGAAAATTCTGAATGACGGAGCGGGACAGATCCGGGAGATCGAGGAAAAGCTGATGGCTCTGGAGGAGAAATATCCGGATTGCGTCAAGATACCGGGGGAAGGTGAGAGTGCTGCGGCAGGAAGTGCTGAGAGCAGTCAGGAAAAGTTCCCGGACTTTCAAGGAAAGGATCTCGATGGAAAGGATGTAAACAGCAATGAACTCTTTTCCGGCAATACCGTAACTGTCGTGAATTTCTGGTTTACGACCTGCAAGCCCTGTGTCGGAGAGCTTGCGGATCTGGACGCGCTGAATCAGGAGCTGGCGCAAAAGGGCGGTGCGGTCGTAGGGATCAATGCATTTACGCTGGACGGCAATGAGGGTGCGATTGCCGAGGCGAAGGAGATCTTGTCAAAAAAGGGAGCAGCCTATCAGAATCTCTGGTTTGACTCCGACAGCGATGCCGGTCGTTTTACTGCCGGACTGTACGCATTCCCAACGACCTATGTCGTTGATCAGAACGGGAACATCGTGGGACAGCCGATCGTAGGCGCGGTCACATCCCCGGAGCAGACGAAAGCGCTCCATGCCCTGATCGAGCAGGCGCTTGCAAACGGTAAATCATGATATGAAAAAGCAGGGACAGATGAATTTTGAAGGTTCGTCTGCCCCTGCTTCTCTTTTATAAATGTCTCGTTTTGAAGTTCTATTCGGCTTCGGAAGCTTCAGCATAATTTCTTCTTTCGCTGACGCGAAGCACGATCTCTTCCGGATCGATCTTAAGTTCAAGCTTATCGCTCATAAGCTCCGTAATATCCTTTACCGTGAGAACGGTGCCGGTCGTAATTCCGTCCATGTCGATCGTGAGTGTATCGATCATATCTCCCGGTAAGGAAGCGTAGGGGATCTCCATCAGCAGCTTTTCGAGCTGACCGGAAACTTTATCATCATTTGCGAGGAGAATATGGATCACACTGTTTACTTTTTCATCGGCGGTCAATGTCTGGAAGCTGATGTGCTGAATTTCTCCTTTTATACTGTCAATGGCTTTTTCTTTGATTTGAACCAGCAGTCTGGTTCCGTCTTTAAAAATAATAAAAAAAGTTCAGAGAATTAGGAAAACAAAACGGGCATATGTCAAAAATGTTATTGACATATGCCATTAACTGGGCTAAGATATAAGAAAAGCGAGAAGGGAGTCGTTTATGCCAAGACCAGTAAAATGCAGAAAAGTCTGCCATTTCCCGAATGTCTTAGAATTTCTTCCGGCAGATGATCATAAAAAAAATCCCCCTATCGTTCTGACGGTAGATGAGTACGAGACGATCCGGCTTCTGGACAAGGAAGGTTATAGCCAGGAGCAGTGCGCAGCATTTATGCAGATTGCCAGAACAACGGTCCAGAGAATTTACGAGAGTGCCAGAAAGAAGATCGCAGACGCGATTATTGACGGACGTGCGCTTCGGATCGAGGGGGGAGATTTTAAGATCTGCGATGGTCAGAGCAGTAACTGTGGACTCGGCGGATGCTATAAGCAGGCGCTTTATCAAAAGTATGCGGCAGAAAAAGGAGAAGGTATGATGAGAATCGCAGTAACATATGAGGCTGGACAGATCTTCCAGCATTTTGGGCACACAGAGACATTTAAGATTTACGATGTAGAGGAAGGAAACGTGGTACATTCAGAAGTCGTAGACACGAATGGAAGTGGACACGGTGCATTAGCAGGAGTCCTCAACGCGCTGAATGTGGACGTTTTGATCTGCGGCGGAATCGGCGGCGGCGCGCAGGCGGCGCTGGCAGCAGCAGGAATCAGACTTTTCGGAGGCGTTTCAGGGGATGCGGATCAGGCAGTGGAAGCGTTTCTCAATAAAACACTTGATTACAACCCGGATGTAAAGTGCTCCCACCACGAGCATGGACACGGGGAAGGTCATACATGCGGTGAGCATGGATGCGGAAGCCATAGCTGTCATTGAGAAGAATTGTAAAGAATGCTGGCACAGTTACTGTACACAGTAACCTGACACAAAAGGGTGTGCAAGGGTAATGGAGCAAAGTTACCTCAGCACATCCTTTTATGTTTTTTATGGTTTTTAGAGTATCTCATAAGAACTCGATCCAGCCAGGGTGGGTGATTTGACGTTTACGATTTTTAGAGTGCCATATACTGCACGGAAATGAGATTTTTGACAAGATACTTGTAAAAGAAATCCCCGCCCCGTATAATAAAAGTCAGGGAATGGAAACATGATTTCCAGGAAAACATTTGAATGGAAAAGGTGAAAAAAGGTGCAGACAGACCAGAAAACAGGCGCACAGGCGGCGGACCCGATGACGGGGGAAGAGGTGCTGACTTGTGCGATCAATATTGGGGAGCAGCTTTTGGTGAGTGGGGCGGAGATCAGCCGTGTGGAGGACACGATCCAGAGGATCTGCAATGCGTATGGGATCCGGCAGAGCCATATTTTCTCCATCGCCTCATGTATTATCGTGACGCTGGAGACGAAGGATCGGCAGTGGATCACGCAGACGCGTAGAATTTTGGGTTACGGAACGGACATGTGGAAGCTTGACCGGCTGAATGATCTTTCCAGGCGGATCTGCGCGACGCAGCCGTCCTTTGAGGTGATCAACCGGGAGTACGAGAAGATATTGAAGGGGCCGACCTATTCCCCGGCGGTGCAGTGCGCGGTCTATGCGATGACTGCGGGGGCGTTTGCGGTATTTTTCGGGGGGAATCTCTGGGACGGATTTGCGGCGCTGTTTGTGGGGGCGCTGATCCGGGTGACATTGTACGCGTTCGCGGCGATCCATATGAAGGCGATCTTCTCAAATATCCTCTGCTCCCTGATCTCCGGCATTGCGTGTATTCTCGTATGCTATATCGGACTTGGGCGGCATGTGGAGATGATCATGATCGGAAATATCATGCTGCTGATCCCCGGAGTTCTCATGACAAACTCCTTCCGTGACTTTATCAGCGGGGACATGATCAGCGGACTTCTTCATTTCTCGGAGGCGATGATCACGGCGGTCTGTGTGGCGGTCGGGTTTATCATGTCTAAAATGCTTCTTGGAGGTATGTTATGATTCAGGATGTGATGTCCGTTATCGCGGCGTTTTTTGGTTCCCTGGGATTTTCCATCATTTACAACATCCGGGGACAGAGGCTCTGGATCCCGTCTATCGGCGGCGCTGTCTTCTGGGCGGTTTATCTGGTGTTTCTGCATTTTGTGAATAATGAGTATCTGGGATTCTTTGTTGTGGCGATCTTGATTACGATCTATTCGGAGATCTGGGCGAGAATTTTGAAGACTCCGGCTACGACGATCCTGATGCCGACAGTTATTCCTCTGATCCCAGGAGGTTCCCTGTATTACGCGATGGACGCGGCACTTCGCCATGACGTGCCGGAGTTCATCCTGAGGGCGCAGAAGGCCATTGGGCTGGCGATCGCGCTGGCGGCTGGAATCATGATCGTGACGTCCTTAAGGCGGCCGATCGAGGCAGTGGTGCATGTTATAAAGAGAAAACAATTGACGAACAAGTGTTCGTAATATATAATGGTGATGTGGGAAAGCAGAATACATGAAAGGCGGCCTGCCCTCCGGTTTCGGAGGGGCTTAACCCTCCAGACATAAGAAAGGAGGTTGCTGAGTGCCGGTGGCACTCGTCCAGCAACGACCGGAGTGGAACGTAGAAATGCCAATGTACGTTACATATTCGGATTTAGTCCAGATAGGTATCTTCATTGTTGCTCTCGTTGGATTGTGTTACACAATCTTCGGGAAAAGAAAATAGCCGCCACTACCGCAAATAGTGACGGCTGTTACAATGTAACAAACTAAACTATGAAGGGTAGGCCACATGTATCTGACTTTCCCCTTTGTATTTATAGTGTAGCATATTCGGAAATTGAATTCAAGTCTTTATTTATTTTCCGTCGTCACCGACATTCCCGGTATAATCTTCCCCTCAGCCACCTTCTTAAACATCTCCTCCATCGTATGCCAGCCTAACACGGCGCATTTTACCCGCGCCGGCATATGGGACACATCCTGTAAGATGGAAGCTTCCTCTAACGGTTCCAGTGCATCGCCCTTCGCAGTTCCTTTGATCATCTCAAGAAACAGGTTTGCGAGGCGCAGCGCCTCATCCTTTTTCTTACCAATGATCAAATCTAACATCATATCCGCGGAGGCCTGGGAGATTGCGCAGCCGTCTCCGACGAACGCTCCGTCGACGATCTCATCGTTCTCGACCTTTAATTTCAGCCAGATATCATCGCCGCAGCTCGGGTTTACTCCCTCTAAAACGAGGTTTGCGTCCGGCAGCTCATGCTTGTGAGTCGGATGAAGATTGTGTTCAATTAAAATTTCATTATAAAATGTATTACTCATATCCCATTTTTCTCCTTAATCCGCCAAGACTTGTGAGGAACGCACGGATCTCCTCCTCAGTATTGTAGAACGCGAGGCTCACACGCGTCGTGGAGGCGGTTCCAAGGTACTGTAACAGCGGCTGTGCACAGTGGTGACCGGCACGGACACCGATATTGTCTGCGTTTAAGATCTCAGCCACGTCATGGGGGTGAACGCCGTCGACAGCGAAGGACAGGATCCCGTGGTGATTGTCAGGATCGGAGCTTCCGAGAACGCGGATTCCCGGAATATTCCGCATGCCCTCGTAGGCGAGTCTCGTGAGCCGGTTTTCCTGTGCCTCAATCTCATCAAAGCCGATATGATTCATATACCGGATCGCTTCTGCCAGAGCATAAGCGCCTGCGGCATTGACGGTCCCGGCCTCGAATTTATGCGGAACCTCTGCCCAGACAGCGCCCTCTCTTGTGACAGATTCGATCATCTCGCCGCCGGTGAGGAAGGGCGGAAGCTTCTCAAGAAGCTCTTTCTTTCCGTAAAGAGCGCCGATTCCCATTGGAGCCAGCATCTTATGACCGGAGAAAGACAGGAAATCCACGCCCAGCTCCTGCACGTCAACAGCGATATGCGGAACACTCTGGGCGCCATCGCCGACCAGGATCACACCGTGGCGGTGGCAGATCTCTGCGAATGTCTTTAAATCATTCCTGCATCCGAGCACGTTGGAGATCTGTGTGATCGCGGCGATCTTTGTATGGTCTGTGATCATGCTCTCCAGGCGCTCAGCCGGGATCGTTCCGTCCATGTCGCACTCGAGATATTTCACCGTCGCGCCGTAACGCTTTGCAGCCTGCTGCCACGGGAGAATGTTGCTGTGATGCTCCATGATGCTGACAATGATCTCATCGCCTGGTTTTAACAGGTACTCGGAGAGCGTGTAAGCTGCAAGGTTTAAACTCTCTGTGGCGTTTCTCGTAAACACGATCTCCTCAGGACATGATGCGTGAAGAAAGTCAGCGACCGTCTTTCGCGCGTCCTCGTAGCATTCCGTCGCCTCTTCACTTAACTCGTAGAGACCACGGAACGGGTTTGCATTATATTTCTCATAAAACCGCTTTTCAGCGTCCAGGACACATGCGGGCTTCTGGGAAGTTGCCGCATTGTCCAGGTAGATAATGTCACGATTCTTTAACAGCGGGAAATCTTCCCGGATCTTATTCACATCCATTGGAACCCTCGCTTTCTAAGTAGGAGGCAACGTCTGCCTTCGTCTTCTCATCAGGTACGAAACGGAGAACCGCATCGATCCTTGCTTTCGCCATCATTTTGTAGATCTCGGCGAGAGCCATGCCGCGGCTTTCCAGATAGAATACAAGGTCGTCATCCAGCTTTCCGATGGTGGCACCATGGTTTCCTTCCACATCCTCCTCGGCGCAGAGGATCAGCGGGATCGTCTGGTTGACTACATCATCATCGAGAAGAAGAACGTCCTCTTTCTCGTTTCCGACAGCCCCCGCAGCGCCTTTCTTAAAGTCGATGGTCCCGCGGAACAGCTTCCTTGCGTTCTCATGGAGCACGCCGTCAGTCCTGATCTCACTGACGGATTTCTTTCCCTCGTGGAGTGCCACATAGTTCATATCGAGCATGCAGTCATCGGCAACGGTGTAGGCAATGTCTGCTGTAAAATTACTCTTTTTGCCGATAAGTTCAGCCTTACAGCCGTTGTAGACCTTATCGCCGCCAAGGAATAAGTGGATCACAGAGAGTTTTGCGCCGTCAGCAACCTTCGCCCCGATATCATTCAAAACGGTCTTCGCGTTTTTGTTGCGGATGATCTGGACGAGAGTCACCTTCGCATTTTTTTCCAGAATTAATTTCGTCTGCACGGAGGAAAGCCCGGCGTGTTCAATCAGGGAGACGGCAGCAGGACTTACTCCGGCCGTGGTGCCAGTCCTTACAGGGGCATCGTTTCGTTCAGCCGCCATATCCATGATAACGGTCATATTGCTTCCTTCTTTTGCCAGAATTCCAAAGGTGTTCAGGCTATGCTCAGAAGCACCGTAGGCAAATCTGATCCGCGCCGGTTCCCCGGAGACATCGCTGTCAGCAGAGAGCAGTACCGCACCCGCGGCACTTTCCTTCACCAGCATGTCCATATCGGATCCCATGCCGCCCGCGATATCCTTAAAACGGTCCGGAAGACCGGCCGGGCAGACAGTCTTTGTGATTCCTTCCGGGATCTCAAGGTTTCCTTCATGCGCTCCGGAAACAGAAATCCCGGAGACCGCAGTCTCATTCATTTTCAGCCAGTTCCATGTCTTAGAAGGGAGCTGGTTGATCTTCATGTTCTCCATCATCCAATACTTCCTTTCATTTCCAGATGGATCAGATTGTTCATCTCCACCGCGTATTCAAGCGGAAGCTCCTTCGAGACATTGTCGGCGAAGCCGCTGACGATCAGGGCCCTCGCGTCCTCCTCAGAGATTCCGCGGGACATCAGATAGAAGACGGCGTCATCGCTGATGCGGCCGATCTTTGCCTCATGTCCGACATCGGCATCCTTTGTGCGGATATCCATCGCCGGGATCGTGTCGGAACGGGAGATATCGTCTAACATCAGGGATTGACAGGAGACAGCGGATTTGCTGCCCTTTGCCTTCGCGGATACGACAACGGAGCTTCGGAAGGTGCTGATTCCGCCGTCCTTGGAGATCGATCTTGTATTTACATAGGAAGAAGTCTTCGGTGCGTTGTGGACCACCTTACATCCGGTATCAAGGTTCTGTCCCTTACCGGCGAATGTGATCCCGGTGAATTCGGATCTTGCGCCCTCACCGTTTAACACGCTCATCGGGTAGAGGTAGGAGACATGGGAACCGAAGGAACCGGATACCCACTCGATGACTCCGCCTTCCTCGACCTTCGCACGCTTTGTGTTTAAATTGTACATATTTTTCGACCAGTTCTCGATCGTAGAATAGCGGAGCTTTGCGTTTTTTCCGATGAAAAGCTCAACACATCCTGCATGGAGGTTTGCCACGTTGTACTTCGGTGCGGAACATCCCTCGATGAAGTGTAAGGACGCGCCCTCATCGACGATGATCAGGGTGTGCTCAAACTGTCCTGCACCTGCGGCGTTTAAACGGAAGTAGGACTGCAGCGGGATCTCGACGGAAACTCCCTTCGGAACATAGACGAAGGAACCGCCGGACCAGACAGCGCCGTGCAGGGCTGCAAACTTGTGGTCATGAGGCGTCACGAGCTTCATAAAGTGGTCCTTTACCATATCAGCATATTCGCCGGTCAGGGCACTCTCCATATCGGTGTAGATAACGCCCTGTTCCTCAACCTCCTTGCGGACGTTGTGGTAGACGAGCTCGGAGTCGTACTGGGCACCCACGCCTGCGAGGGAGGTGCGCTCCGCCTGCGGGATCCCGAGCTTTTCGAAGGTATCCTTGATCTCTTCCGGAACCTCGGACCAGTCACCCTTCATCTTTGTATTTGCGCGGACATAGGTGGCGATGTTGTCCATGTTTAAACCTTCGATGGACGGACCCCAGTCCGGAACCTTCATTTCATGATATATTTTTAAGGAGTTCAACCGGAAATCATGCATCCACTGCGGATCATGCTTCTCTTCGGAGATCTTTTCCACAATGTCCTCGGTGAGACCGCTTTTAATACGGTAAGCGTCCTTCTCGTCATTGCGGAAGTCGTACATGTTGCGGTCAACGTCCTCAACATACGTCTTTTCCTTCATTAATTGTTCTCTCCCTTCTCGTTTGCGGAAGCGATAAACTGCTCGAAGCCGTTCTCATTGATCTCATCGACGAGAGAACCATCGCCCTCGGCAACCAGGCGGCCGTCTACGAGAACGTGGGTCTTGTCCACATGGAGAGACTCCAGGATCCTTGTGCTGTGGGTGATGATGAGGAGCGCGCCGTCCTTGCTCTTCTGGTACTCCTCGATTCCCTTGGAAACGGTGCGGACCGCGTCGACATCAAGACCGGAGTCTGTCTCATCGAGGATCGCCAGGGACGGATTTAAGAGGAGAAGCTGCAGAATCTCCGCTTTCTTTTTCTCACCGCCGGAGAAGCCGACGTTCAGATCACGGAAGCCGTAGGACGGATCCATGTCGAGAACCTCCATGGCTTTCTTGAGGTCTTTATTGAAATCCCAGATACGGATGTTCTTTCCGGTTCTCGCGGAGAGGGCGCTGCGGATGAAGTTGGAGAGGGAGATTCCCGGAACCTCCAGCGGGTTCTGGAAGGAGAGGAACATGCCGAGGCGGGCGCGCTTGTCGGCTGCCTCTTTTGTGATATTCTCACCGCCGAAGAAGATTTCACCGTCCGTGACGTGGTAGTTCGGGTTTCCCATCAGGGTACATCCGAGGGTGGATTTTCCGGCACCGTTCGGTCCCATGAGAACGTGGGTCTCGCCTTTGTTGATGGTTAAGCTGATTCCGTGCAGGATGGATTTTTCTTCCACATCCACGGAGAGATTTTTTACATTTAATAATGGTTCTGACATATCGGATTCCTCCATGTAATTAAGACTGAATGTAACGATTCAGCAGGTCTGCGCCATTGTTTGCACTGACTGTAGTCAATCCCAGACTTTCAAAGATGCTGAACAGTCACTATAAAACATAGTTATTTGATAGGTGATGCAGTGATATTATAACCTTGTTGAAAAAAATATGCAAGAACAAATCCTACAAAGTTACTATGAATTGGTATTTTATTTGATACAAGGAAGGATTGTCCTTTGCAGAATATGAACAAACCTTACGAAAATCTAAAATCATTATAAAGTGAAAAAACAGATATTGACAGAATGACAGGGTGTCACTATAATGTTGACAGGTTGTCACTTTTACAAAAGATGCAAAGTGTCAGAAATACATACTTGATTTTGACAGAAGGGAGATGGAATTATGCCGACCGAGCGGTTTCTGCGGCTTCCGAAAGAAAAAATTGAAACAATTCGGATCGCAGCGGCAAAGGAGTTTATCAGAGTGCCTCTGGAGGAGGCGTCGATCAACCGGATCGTCCACGATGCGGATATATCAAGAGGAAGCTTTTATACATATTTTGAAGATAAGCAGGATCTGTTGAAGTGGCTGATCTATGCACAGGCGGAACAGCATTTTAAGAACTACATCGAGCGGCTCCGGGAAAACGGAGGCGATCTGTGGGATATGCTTGAGAATGTGTTCGACCGCGGAATGGATCTTATGGAGCGGGCCGGGCTGATCGATATTTTCCAGAATCTGACCAAGAGTACGAAATTTATGGATATTTTCAGGGGCGGTCCGGAGTCTGACCCGCAGGTATGCCGGGAAAATCAGAAGTTTATGAAGCTTCTATATGAAAATATCGATCAGGACAAAGAGCCGATCAGCCGAGAAGCCTTAAATGAGCTGATCGAAATGCATATGGTAGTATTTATCATGTCGCTCAAACGGTTTTTCCGTGACGGAGGGGATAGAGAGGAAGCTACCGAGTATTACAAACGCCATATCCATATGCTCCACTACGGCATATGTGCATATAGATCAGACAGCAGGGAAGAGGAGCAGCAGTAAGGAATAGCAAAGAAAAGCTGCCCGCGAAACAGAACATGCGGACCAGAAGACAAAAAGGATCCGCAGGAGAGATCAAAAAAGCAACAGGTTGCAGAAAATGAGGAGGAACCATGAAAAAAGCAGGTAAGATCGTAATCGGGCTTGTATGCGTCGGCGCATTTGGAGCCTTGATGTTCACAAGATTTACGAAAAAAGAAGAGCCGATCGAGGCCGTTCCGAACCCGACCGTCGTCGTCCAGACACCGGAGACAGGAAATATTGAACTTTCCACGGGACTGACCGGTACTGTGGAACCGGCAGATCAGGTATACATTATCCCGAAGGGAAGCGGAGAAGTACTGGAGGTTTATGTAAATCAGGGCGATACCGTACAGAAGGGACAGAAGCTGTTCCGCATCGACAACAAGCAGTTAGACGCGGCAAGGATCACGTTAAATACGACCCAGGTATCCTTAAATGATGCCCAGACATCTGTAAACAGAATGAAAGCACTTTACGAGAGCGGGGATATTTCCGCCCAGGCCTACGAGCAGGCGGTAAGCGGTCTGTCCATGGCGAAGCTCCAGTATGATTCCGCAAAATTAAACTATGATACCCAGAGCGAGAACACGGTTGTTACCGCGCCGATCGCCGGTGTCTTAGAGCAGTTCGGCGTGCAGGTGCATGATATGTCTGCGGGCGGTTCTGTCGCAGGCGTCGTATCCGGTGCAGGCGGAAAGACACTGACCTTCAACGTGTCGGAGCGTGTCATGAAGGGATTAAATATCGGTGATCCTGTGACGGTGGAGAAGAACGGAACGGATTACAGCGGCGCGATCTCCGAGATCGGTAGCATGGTGGACGCGTCCACAGGACTTTTCAAGGTGAAAGCAACCTTAGGCGACGCGGACGGACTTGCCAGCGGAACGATGGTAAAGGTTTATGTGACAGCGGAGAAGGCGGACAACGTCATGGTTGTTCCGGCAGACTGTGTCAACTACAGCAACGGCGACGCCTACGTCTATACATATGATGCCGCGACATCCACGGCGAAAAAGACTCCGGTGGAAGACGGGCTCATCGATTCCGACAAGATCCAGATCGTTTCCGGACTTTCCTACGATGACGAGGTCATCACAAGCTGGTCCAAGGAGCTTTATGACGGTGCTGCTGTGAATCTTCAGGGCAGTGATGACAGCGCGGAAACGTCAGCCGACAGCTCTGAAGGAGATACAGACAGCAGTGAGACAACAGCAGAAGAGACTACAGAAGCCGCGGAAACGGCAGCAAAATAAGGAGGCACAAGGAACATGGGACTTACCAAAAAGGTCTTAAAACGGCCGGTCACAACCGTTCTTGTTGTGCTCTGCCTGATCGTATTCGGTCTCAGCTCGATCTTTTCATCCCAGGTTGAGCTGATCCCGGAAATGGATATGCCGATGCTGATCGTCAGCGCGGTCTACCCGGGAGCGAGCCCGGATGACGTGGACCAGCTTGTGATCAGTAAAATAGAGGATGAGATCGGAACGCTTTCCGGTGTCGATTCCGTCACCAGCATGTCTTCGGAAAACTTCGGAATGGTTCTGGTCCAGTATGACTATGACCAGGATATCGATAAAGCATACGATGACTTAAAGAAAAAGCTGGACGGGATCAAGTCGGATCTCCCGGATGATGTCGATACCCCGACGATCATCGAGATGGATATCAACAGTACGCCGTCCATCACCCTTGCGGTCAACAATGACAGCGTGGATAACCTCTATAACTATGTAAATGACGATATCGTTCCGGAGATCGAAAAGCTGACCTCCGTAGCCAGTGTCGATGTATCCGGTGGTCAGGAGGCTTACATCAAGGCGGAACTGATCCCGGAAAAATTAAGCCAGTATCATGTGAACATGAATACCATCGTTGCGGCTTTAAAGTCTGCAGACTTTTCCATGCCGATCGGAAGTACCTCCGTCGGAAACAAGGATCTTTCCGTGACATCCGGAACATCCTTTGACACGATGGAGCTTTTAAAGAAGATCCCGATCACACTGGGCAACGGAAATATCATCTATATGGAAGATGTTGCCAATATCTACAATACCGTTGAGGCAAAGGACAGTATCGGACGCTACGACGGCAAGGACACGATGACGATCGGCGTCAAGAAAAATCAGGACAGCGACCACATTACCGTTTCCAAGGCAGTCCAGGAGACAATGGAAACATTAAAAGCGCAGGATCCGTCTCTGGAGTACGTTGTTGTCAACGATTACAGTGATCAGATCAGCGATTCCTTAAAAAGTGTATTCCAGACCATGATCATGGCGGTCATTATCGCGATGCTCATCATCTGGCTGTTCTTCGGCGATATCAAGGCATCCCTGATCGTCGGAACCTCTATTCCGGTGTCGATCTTAGCAGCCCTCATCCTCATGAAGGTCATGGGCTTTACGTTAAACGTCATCACCCTGTCGAGTCTGGTTCTCGGCGTCGGAATGATGGTTGATAACTCGATCGTAGTTCTGGAAAGCTGCTTCCGCTTTACGGATAAGGGCGGCGGCTTTATTGAAACGAGAAAAGCGGCGATCGATGGTACGGCAGCCGTTCTGGAATCCATCATCGGTGGTACCGTTACGACCTGTGTCGTATTTATCCCGTTAGCTCTGATCTCCGGAATGAGCGGCCAGATGTTCAAGCCGTTAGGCTTCACGATCGTATTCTGTATGATCGCGTCCCTGATCTCCGCGATGACGCTTGTACCGCTCTGCTATGTGTACTACCGTCCGAAGGAGAAGGAAAATACCCCGGCCTCCGGCATCATGAGAGCTCTGCAGAGCGGATACCGTTCCCTGATGGAGAAGCTTTTAAAGAAAAAAGCGATGGTCATGGGAACCGCCGTTGTGCTTGTGATCTTCTCCCTGTTCCTTGCGACAAAGTTAAAGACAGAGCTTATGCCGGCAGATGATCAGGGAACGATCGCGGTGACGATCGAGACCCAGCCGGGCCTTAAGCTCGAGGAGGTCGATAAGATCCTCCAGAGAGCAGAGGACTATGTGACCCAGGATCCGGATCTTGATTCCTACATGCTCTCCTACGGAAGCTCCGGACTTTCCATGAATATGGGCGGAAGCGGAGCGACCCTGACGGCATATTTAAAGGATGACAGAAGCAGAAAGACAGATCAGGTCATCAAGGAGTGGAAACGTGACATGCAGAAGTGGTCCGACTGCTCCGTGAGCCTCGAGAGCCAGAACTCCATGAGCACCATGTCCATGGGAGCAACGGAGGATCTCGAATATCTTCTTGTCAGCACACAGTACGATGACTTAAAGAAGGTATCGGATGAGATCGTTTCCGAGCTCCAGAAGCGCCCGGATGCGACAAATATCCACTCTTCCCTTGAAAACAGCGCTCCCCTTGTAAAGATCAATGTGGATCCGGTCAAGGCTGCAGCGGAGGGACTTTCCCCGACTGCAGTTGCTTCCCAGGTATACATGATGGTCAGCGGAACGACGGCAACGACCCTGAATGTTGACGGAAATGATATCGATGTAAAGGTTGAGTACGCAGATGATGAGTACGATACGATCGATAAGCTCCAGGGAATCGTTCTTCCGACAGCAACCGGCGGATCCGTAGCCCTTATGGATATCGCGGATATCGGCTTCAAGGACAGCCCGCAGAGCATCACAAAGAGTGATAAGCAGTATCAGGTGACCATCACCGGTACGCTGACAGAGGGTGCGGACAGCACCACGAAGGATAAGATCCAGAAGGAGGTCATCGACAAGTACTTAAACGGTTCGATCTCCATGAAGGAGAGCATGAACACGAAGATGATGAATGAGGAGTTCGCGTCCCTGGGTCAGGCGATCGCGACAGCCGTATTCCTTGTATTCGTCGTTATGGCGGCACAGTTTGAGTCCCCGAAGTTCTCCCTGATGGTTATGACGACGATCCCGTTCGCCCTGATCGGTTCCTTCCTGTTCTTATGGTTAGTGGACTGCCCGATCAGCATGACCTCCCTGTTAGGCTTCTTAATGTTAGTCGGAACGGTAGTAAACAACGGTATTTTGTACGTCGATACGGCGAACCAGTACCGGGCGACGATGGACTTTAAGGAGGCGGTCATTGAAGCCGGCGCGACCCGTATGCGTCCGATGTTCATGACAACACTCACGACGATCGTGGCAATGATCCCGATGGCAGCGGCTTACGGAAACGCTGGTAAGACGATGCAGGGACTTGCACTCGTTGATGTCGGCGGACTGATCGTTTCCACGGCGATGGCACTTCTTGTTCTTCCGGTCTTCTATGTGATCATGAGCGGAAAGAATCAGGATAAGACAGAGATCGTTGACGTAGATTAAAGATTTGAACATTGAAAGCGGCAGCCGGGGGATAAAAATTGCCACCGGATTGCCGTATTTGGAAAGAAAATGTAAGAGAAATGTTATTGCGTTTCTGCGATGAAATCGTTATGCTCATAGATGGAGGGAAACCTATGAGACAGAATCAATGGAAAAAGGCAGGTCTGATCATGTTCTCCGCCGTTTTTATGGGAAGCCTTTCCATGGCGGCAGTGGGTACTGGAATTCCTGCGTTAGCTGCGACGAAGGACGTCACGGTCACAGAATATGACGAAGCAGCACTTGAAAAGTTTAAAGACAATACCCTGGAATACTGGGAGATCCCGGGACTGATCGAGAGGTATAATACGGATTATCAGAATCAGCTGCAGAAGTATTATTACAATCCGGGCGGATCCACGGGCCTTACAAAGGACCAGATGTTAGCGCTGGCGGCGGATCTCCGCACGGAGGCGGATGAGCTGGAGAATGACGCGGATGACCTAAAAAATGACAGCTCGACCCGCAGCGAATATAAAGAATATAGGACAAACATGCATGCCCTGCGCGCTTATGCGCAGCAGCTGGAAGATACCGCAAATGGAAAAAAGAACGGCGGTTCAGCACTACGCGGACTTCGTATTGCGAGAAATGAGAAGACAAAAACCGCAAGGGAAGCGATGCGCACTTATGAGACATTAAAGGATCAATATGATATTGCTGTCTTAAATCAGGAGATCGCAAAGCAGAATTACGAGGCGGCGCTGAAGAAAAAAGATCTCGGAATGATGTCAACGGAGGATGTTCTGACTGTGGAAGATGCTTTAAATTCCGCAAACGGGAGCGCACTTCAGGCAGCGTCCAGTCTCAACAGCCAGAAGCAGACATTGATCACGATGTTAGGCTGGGAGTACAACGCGGACCCGGAGGTCACAAAGGTTCCGGAGCCGGATCTTTCCGTGATCACGTCCTTTGATCCGAAGAAGGATGAGGCGAAGGCCATCGAGATGAACTATACGCTGTATGACACGAGAATGGCAAAGGCCAGTGCCTCCGGCGGAGCAGTACAGAAAGCCAGAAATATCAAGGACCAGGAGGATTCTATCCGCTCTTCCCTGGATCTTATGTACCAGGACGTAAAGCAGAAACAGAAAGCCTACGAGGCATCTGAGACGCTCTACGGGGCCGCAAAGGCCGACAAGGCAGCAGCTGACAGGAAGAATGCCCTCGGAATGATGAGCCGCCAGGAATACCTCCAGGCGGAGTCTGCATGGCTTTCTAGTGAGGCATCCCACACAGCGGCGAAGCTGGACCTCACAGGAGCGATCGAAAATTATCAGTGGGCGCTTGAGGGACTTCTTGATATCGGTTCCTCATCGTAGAGCTAAAGGAGAATCAGAATGAAAAGAAATTTGACAGGACGTGTGATTCCGGCAGCACTTGCGCTTGCGCTTGCGGCAGCGCCTGTAAACTCTTTCGCAGCGACGAAGGCGGTTCAGGCGACCGGTGTTGCGGATGAGAACGGATTTATATCCCAGCCGGGAAATGAGTACGATGACGCGACGATGAAGAAGCTCGCGGATAACATGCTGGAATATGACGAGATCGGGAAGCTTGTTGAGGTCTACAGCCCGACGTTTAAGACAGTGAAAGAGACATATTCCGATAAGAAGGACGCAGCAAAGGATGTCGTGAAGCTGAAATCAAAATTACTGGATAGTTCGGGAGAACTTGCGGATACGGCAAGTACACTGAAAGGATCTCTTGACGCAGCCAAGGAGATGATCGGTAAAGTTCCGGCAATGGCTCCGACCAACTACGCTCAGCTCTATTACAGTTCAGAACTCATGGACTACCAGGCAGATGCAATTGCGCTGCAGGGTGACAGCCTGGAACAGGTATCCCCGGAGCAGATGCATATCAAACTTGTGGACAGCACCCGTGCGGCGCTGACCGCCGGCGCCCAGAGCGCCATGATCGGCTACAAGCAGTTAAAGCTCAACGAGGAGAGCTTAGAGAGCGGACTCACACTCTTAGAGGCAGTCTACCAGTCCACCCAGAACCAGGCAGCCAACGGTCTTGCGACCCAGAGCCAGGTCCTTTCCGCGAGACAGCAGCTGGAGTCCACCCAGGCAACGAAACTGACACTGACATCCAGTGAGCAGAAGCTCCGTCAGACCCTCTGCACGATGCTCGGATGGAAGTATGATGCAAAGCCGGAGATCAAGGATGTCCCGGCAGCTGATCTCACAAGGATTGACGGAATGAACCCGGAGAAGGACAAACAGGCGGCGCAGGACAACAACTTTACGATCCGATACAACGTGCTGGACCTCGACAACAAGGACGCAGGCTCTGTCGAGTACCAGAACTTACAGCGCACGATCAAGCAGGAGAAGGAAGAAGTCGCTTCCTCCCTCGTAAACCTTTACAATGACGTTCTCCAGAAGAGAAACGAGCTCCAGACCGCAAAGGCAGCTTACGAGCTGGAGAAGACGAAGATGGAGACTGCCGAGAGAAAATGGCAGTTAGGAACCATCGGACGCCTTGAGTATATGCAGCAGCAGAACGCTTTAAAAACAAAGGAGATCGCGGTGAAGACCGGAGACCTCTCATTGTTCCAGGCGATGGAGACTTATGACTGGGCGGTTAAGGGAAACTTAAGTCTTAGTCAGTAAGCTGCGGATGCACTGAAAATAGTTCAGCGATCCGAAAACGGACTTTCACAGTGGGCAGGGAAGATGTTCCCTGCTCACTTTTTTTACTTGCAGTTTTGTCGGTATTGTCAGGGGTGGCTGCAGAGGCGATAGCTGTAGGGGACGTGTCCTCACCTGTGACCGCTGGGCTGGTGCCTTTCAGAAAACAGGCAGGTCCTGCCTTAAAAAGTGCCTGGAAATCGTCCTCCGGAATCAGATTTTTCAGCGTCTCCTTCGATTCCACCGGCATCGACGCATGAACGCTGTCCGTGTAGCATAGGGATGGGTACAGGACGCACCAGAAATTGTGCCCGGCACCGTTCCCGATGGTCACCCGGACGGCTTCATACATCCCGGCGGGAAATGTCATGTCCCCGTAGGTGCGCACCGGAAATCTGCAGGTCTCGATCCCCACATGCACACCGTAATCATACCCGAAGCTGTGGATAAAGTCTTCTGCAGCGGTTTCCAGTGTGGAAGATTCAGACAGGATATATGCTTCCAGATCCTCTTTTCCGGCGATCTGATTCACGGCGGCACCGTCCCGGATCTTTTCTAACAGGAAATCCTTTACGCAGAGCTTTAACGCCTGATCTTCAGCAGAGTCACTGTTTGCAAGAACATGGAACCGCAGGATCTTTGGGGCGATATCCGCTGCCAATGCCTCGTCCCGTGCCCGGATGCCGGACATGGCGAGGAGAAAGCAGATCAAAAAACACAGGGAAGAGAGACAGAGCTTACAGGTTCGTTTCATAGATACACCTTCTTTGCTTTTTACTTTTTATGTCAGAGGCAAATGTTATTTCCTGTTTGTAATTATTGCCAGTTGTGCTATAATCTAAACGATAACATGTCAAAACAGCCCGTCCAGTGCCAGTGCATCAGAGCGGATGATTCGGGTGCACAGTGATCTTATAAGGAATATGTCGGTTTTGCTGACCGGAATCATGCGCCAGGTCTCACGGACGTTCGACTTGAATAGAAAATCAGAGAGGAATCAAAAAAACATCATGGAAAAGAAAAATATCGTTGTCCTGTTTGGCGGACAGTCATCTGAGCATGTGGTATCCTGTATGTCTGTACAGAATGTGGCAGCAAATATCAATGAGGAGAAATATAATGTGATCCTCGTCGGAATCACGGAGGACGGACACTGGGTAAAGGTGGACTCCTTAAGCCAGGTCAAAGATGATACCTGGAGAGAGTCAAAAGCGGGGGCGGTGCTGTCCCCGGACGCAGAAGAGAAATGTCTGATTGTCACAGAAAACGGATCTTTTGAGAAGATTCCGGTGGATGTGGTATTCCCGGTCCTTCATGGTCTCTACGGTGAGGACGGAACCGTACAGGGAATCCTTGAGCTTGCGAAGATCCCGTACGTCGGCTGCGGCGTTCTCGCTTCCGCGGTATCGATGGATAAGCTTTCCACAAAGCGCATGGTAAGCGGGCTCGGCATCTGCCAGGCAGCTTACGTTTCCGTAATGAAAGCGGAATTAAAGGATATGGATGCGGTTATTGCGAAAATCGAAAAAGAGATCCCATATCCGGTATTTGTAAAGCCGTCTAACGCCGGTTCCTCCAGAGGTGTTACAAGAGCAGACAACCGCGAAGAGCTGATCTCCGGTCTAAAGGAAGCGGCTGATAATGACCGCCGTATCCTCGTTGAGGAGATGATCGTGGGCCGTGAGATCGAGTGCGGCGTATTCGGTGACGGCGATTCCACGAAAGCATCCGGTGTGGGTGAGATCCTTGCTGCGGCCGAGTTCTATGATTTCGACGCGAAATACTACAATGCGGAGTCTAAGACCGTCGTTGACCCGGAGCTTCCTGACGGAGCCACAGAGCGTGTCCGGGAGGCTGCTGTTAAGATCTTCAACGCAGTGGACGGCTACGGCTTATCCCGCGTGGATTTCTTCGTAAAGGCTGACGGAACGGTCGTATTCAATGAGATCAACACACTTCCGGGCTTCACTGCCATCAGCATGTATCCGATGTTATGGGAGGCAAGAGGTGTAAACAAGAGGCAGCTGATCGACGATCTGATCGATCACGCGTTTCGGAGATACGAGAGATAAAAATGTTCACAACGGTCCGTGCCTGAAGCTGCGCGGACCGTTCAAAATGATATATCAGGGGAGATTTACATGACAAAGGATATTTTAGTCCGTGTCCGGGGGGTACAGACGATCGGTGAGGAAGAGGACACGGTCGAGATGATCACCCCGGGGACGTATTATGTGAAAAACGGCAAGCAGTATCTGATCTATGATGAGTCGCTTGACGAGACGGGCACACCGACCCACAATACGGTGAAGGTGATGGAGAACCGGATCGAGGTCATGAAACGCGGACTCGTGGAGAGCCACATGATCTTTGAGCCCGGAAGGCGGACGACAGCAAACTACCGGACGCCGATGGGGCTGTTCCTGATGGGGATTACGACTTCCCTGATCGAAGTTGAGGAGGATGAGGAGTCTATTCTTCTAAGAATCAAATATTCCATGGAGATGAATGGGGAATACGCGTTTGACTGCAGTACAGAAATTCTGGCATCATCGAAAAAGGATGAGGTGTTGGGAATCTCAATATAGGAAAAAGTCTTGATGTGGGGATGTTGAAAGGGTTGTGCAAATACGCATCTCCTGACAGCTCAGGGAGATGACAAAAAAGAAAGGACGCAGCTGGACTGTGGATCATATTCGGAGAAATAGCGGTCGAAAAGAATAGCTGTGAGAGGACAAACGATGTATGGAGAGTTTTTTAGTCGCGGTTAATGCGGTCATCCCGTTCTTCTGTTATCTGGCGCTCGGATATACGATGAAGATCAAAGGAGTTGTGAAAGAGGAATTTTTACAGAAGCTGAACCAGATGGTCTTTCGGGTATTTTATCCGTTTATGACCTTCTACAATATTTATAAAGCCGATGCCGAGTCGCTTCCGAGGCCATTGCTTTTGATCTTCACGGGTGCAAGTATCCTGATTGTGGAAGCGATCCTGATCGTGATCATTCCGAAGATCGTAAAGGAAAATCCAAGAAGAGGCGTTATCATTCAGGCAATCTTCCGAAGCAACTTCGTTCTGTTCGGACTGCCGCTCACAATCGCGGTATTCGGAGATTCAGCGGCATCGATCGCGGCTATGATGGTTACGGTCGTTGTGTCGATCTACAATACCACATCGGTATTTATTCTTGAGATGTTCAACGGAGAGGGAAAATCGGATGTTAAGAAGACACTGAAGGCGGTGGCAGCGAATCCGCTCCTGCAGGGTGCCGTCGTGGGTCTGATCTTCTTCTTCCTCGGGATCAAGCTGCCGGGAAGTCTTGTGACCCCGATTGCAGCGTTCTCCAATATGACTTCTCCGTTAGCGATCTATGTGCTCGGTGGAACCTTACAGTTCAGGGCAATCCGGAAAAACCTCAAATATCTGGTTCCAACGCTTACCTGCAAGCTGTTTATCCTTCCGGCGATCATCATCGCGATCGCTTACGCCTTTGGACTTCGTGGCCTTGAGCTGTTCCTTCTGATTGCTGTCTACGCGACACCGGTTGCAGCCGCTTCCTACCCGATGGCCCAGAACATGGGCGGTGACGGAGAGCTTGCCGGACAGTTCGTCGTGATCAGTACGGCGGTGTCCATGTTTACACTGTTCTTATGGATCTTCTTTATGAAATCTGTTGGACTGATCTAAAAGATAATAGAAATGAAAAAATCCCTGCCTTCTGATCACCAGAAGACAGGGATTTTTCACTTTGTTGTCTTTTTCTTGTCGATTCAGTCTTTTTTGAAAATTCCTTTGATACGCTGACCGAGAGTTTTTTTCTTCGGAAGCGGGAGCAGTCCTCCGCGCGGAACGGATTTGATCGCTGTGATGTAAAGACCGCTGATCTCAACCTTGACCTCAGTCTTTAACGGGAGCTGAAGGAAGACCTTCTCATCGGCGATCATGGTCATGATCTTTGTGCCGATCTTTGCTTTTACTACCGGAACCTTCATCCGCTTTGCATACCATGGAGTCTGCTCATAAACGATCGGCGGGAGTCCGGCTTCCTTTATTTTCAACTTTTTCTTGTCGATCGCCATCAGACTCACGGTCTGCTTAGCGGCATCGATCGCGCTCTGCTGTTCTACCTGGCGCTTTTCCATCTTACGTCCGAGGAAGTAAAGCACAGCGAGGACAACGACAAGGATCAGGAGAATGACAAGAATGACATTTGCTACGATACTCCAGTTCATGTGGATACCTCCAGTGTGTTCACGTTCGCCCTGTATCACAGGGCATTACCTGTAAATTATACCATCGCAGGTATAAAAGCGCAAGCAGTTTTCAAGAAGAGGATGTGCCAACAGTAAGAAGCCCCACCTGCAAAATTAAATTCCACCCCTCTTCGCGCAGTCAGAACAGAAAATATGTGCGGCAGGGAAAGCTGAGAAAACCAAAATAAATAGAGGGAAAATTTGCGAACATCCGAAATGATACATTTACTTTAGGCACAAAATATGAAAAAGGTTGCGCATTGACGGATGCGATAGTATAATTATTGATAACTGGTTGGGATTCATATAAAAATTCAGAACAACTCGAAAATTAAATTTTGAGAGCTGCCTGATCGGAAAATGAAAGGGCAGCGTGGACAACAGCCGGAAATCATGTACAAGAAAGGTGATATGGAGATGGGAAAACAGACAGCTTGGGAAGAAATTGATAAGAAATCCAGCGAGATCTTTACCGCCAGCGACGAGATCTGGGGCTGCGCGGAGACTGCCTTCACGGAAGAAAAGTCGATGAAGATCCTCTGCGATGTTCTGAAAGCAGAAGGTTTTACAGTTGAGACAGGTCTTGCGGACGTAAAGACAGCATTTAAGGGCACATTCGGTTCCGGAAAACCTGTGATCGGTATCTTAGGCGAGTTCGATGCCCTGTCCGGACTGGATCAGGAAGCGGGAGCTACCGAGAAGATCGTTGTGCATGATGGCGCCAGCGGACACGGCTGCGGACATAACATGCTCGGCACAGCGTCCCTCTCCGCGGCGATCGGAATCAAAAAGTATCTGGAAGAAAGCGGAAAATCGGGAACCGTGATCTATTTTGGCTGCCCAGGTGAGGAAGGCGGATCCGGAAAGGCATTTATGGCGAAAGGCGGTGTATTCGCGGATCTTGACGCGGCGATCACATGGCATCCGGGAGATTTAACGCAGGCCGACACGGGAAGCTCCCTCGCAAACTATCAGGTAGCGTATAAATTCTATGGAAAGAGCGCCCACGCAGGCGGCGCACCGCATCTTGGACGAAGCGCCCTTGACGCGCTGGAGCTTATGAACATGGGTGTACAGTTCTTAAGAGAGCATGTGGTTCCGGAGGCGAGAATCCACTACGCGATCACAAACACCGGCGGATACTCCCCGAACGTTGTACAGCCGTATGCGGAGGTTCTGTATCTGATCCGTGCACCGAAGAACAGCCAGGTGGAGGAGATCTATCAGCGTGTCAACAAGATCGCTGAGGGCGCTGCCCATATGACAGAGACCCGTGTGGAAATCGATTTCGTAAAGGGCTGCTCGAACCTCATGAGCAACAAGGTGATCGCGAAGGAACTCTGGGACAATCTTGTGGAGCTTGGCGCTCCGGAGTACACGGAAGAGGAGATGAAGTTTGCCAAAGCCATCAGTGAGGGCGTTGGCGACAGCCGTTTTGAGTCCTTAGAGAAGATCGCAAAGAACTGCAAGGACAAAGCAGCTAAGGCGGAAGTCCTTTCTCATAAGGGCGAGAGCATGTATCGCTTTGTCGCTCCATTCAACCCGGACGGAATCATGTCCTTCGGTTCCACGGACGTTGGTGATGTGAGCTGGAACTGCCCGACTGCCCAGGCCTACGTTGCTACATGGGCGGCTGGAACACCGGGCCACTCCTGGCAGGTCGTTTCCCAGGGCAAGAGCGGACTGGCACACAAGGGACTGATCTACGCGGCGAAGGCAATGGCAGGCGCAGCGATCGATATGTATGAGGATCCGGAGATCATCGCGAAGGCGAAAGCGGAGATGGAGGAGGAGCTGGATGGCGACACCTATCACTGCCCGATCCCGGACGGCTGCAAGCCGAGAGCGATTGGAATGAAGATGTAAAAAATTGATTGATACGATTGAGCGTGAACGGAATGACGCGCTGCAATTGTACATAAAAAACGGGGAGAAGTTCCGTAAAATGGAACTTCTCCCCATTTTTTATGAAAAATTCCGATCAGATCTGTTTCAGCTCATACTGTCTCGTGCCGAGACCGATCTTTTCCGCCTGATCGAGAGTCGCCTGCCATTCGATATTTGGGTTGGAATCCTTGAAATGATCATGGTGGCAGTGCCATCCCGGCTGGGAGAGATGTTCTCCAAGCTGGCTATTGGCGATTGGAGCTGCCTTCAGACAGGCATCCGCGCAGGCCTGGTCCAGAGCCACCGGATCGAAGCTTGCGAACATTCCGATATCCGGAAGGATCGGGGCATCATTTTCACCGTGGCAGTCACAGTTCGGACTGATATCCTGCACAAGGGAAATATGGAAGCACGGGCGGTCATAACAGACAGCCTGCGCGTACTCTGCCATCTTGCGGTCTAAAAGCTCGTTGGCATTGTAGTTCGGGTTGTAGATAGCATCAAAGCTGCAGGCACCGATACAGCGGCCGCAACCTTTGCACTTGTCATAATCGATGACGGCTTTCTTATTTACATATGTAATAGCATCGCTTCCGCACTCCTTCGCACAGCGTCTGCAGCCGCGGCAGAGCTTCTCACGGACGGACGGCTTTCCGCTTGCATGCTGCTGCATTTTTCCGGCACGGCTTCCGCAGCCCATACCGATGTTTTTGATGGCACCACCGAAACCGGTGGATTCATGACCTTTGAAATGGGTCAGGCTGATAAAGACGTCGGCGTCCATAACCGCGTGGCCGATGAAGGCCGTCTTGCAGTATTCTCCGTTCACGACCGGAACCTCCACCTCGTCGGTTCCTCGAAGACCGTCACCGATGATGATCTGGCAGCCGGTGGAGATCGGGTTGAAGCCATTGAGGTTTGCACAGTCTAAATGATCCAGAGCATTTTTTCTGCTGCCCGGATACAGGGTGTTGCAGTCGGTCAGAAACGGCATGCCGCCCTGTTCCTTACAGAGATCCGCAACGGCTTTCGCGTAGTTCGGACGAAGGAAGGCGAGATTTCCGAGCTCACCGAAATGCATTTTGATCGCGACGAATTTTCCGTCCATGTCAATGTTTTTGATTCCTGCAGCAACGCAGAGCTTTTTCAGCTTGTCCAACTGGCTGGTTCCAACCGAACACCGGAAATCGGTAAAATAAACCGTTGATTTTTCCATGCTTATAAAGTCCTCCTTTAATAAATACTTCGCAACGCTCCATTACCGTAAAGTCTGCGTTTTACTGCGGCGAGTACGGCCGGCGCGACCAGTGCGGTCAGCGCGCAGCCTGCTGAACCGTTACGATCTTTCTAATAAAAGTATCCCCGGAAGTCTTAAATTAGTCAAGGATAAATTTTGCAGAATTTTTTAAGGATAAATTTTGCAGAAATTTTTACATTGTGGTATAGTAAACGGGAATCGGCGTGTGCCGATGCATACCAGAAACAAAAAAAGGAAGCTGTGAAGAACAGTTATAAAAGGTGATCGTATGAACATAAGAAAATTGGTAAGACCAGCGGCAGCGCTTTTGGCCGCCGCAGCCCTGATGGCGGGGATCCCTGAACTTCGGATGGAAGCGCAGGCGGCGTTTCCGGAATACTTAAAATCCGTGACCTACTTCGGTGATGCCTGGCCTATCAACTACTGGGGGACAGAGGATGACAACATGGGGGCAAATTTTGCCCGTATCAAGGCGGACGGCTTCAACAGCATCATTCTCGTGATCCCGTGGAGAGAGTTTCAGCCGGGGGATATGGGAAATATGTACAATGAGGCTGCATTCGCCAAGCTCGATCAGGTCATGAAGTGTGCGGATGACCACGGACTTATGGTGACGCTGCGGATCGGTTACTGCTGGGATTACAACGGTGACGCGTCCCTTCCGGAGCGATATGCCGGTGTGGTGCAGGACGGAAGCAATGACAGGAAGATGTGGCTGGATTACTGTAAGACGATCTATGACCGGGTATCCGACTACGGGAACTTTCAGGGTGGATTTATTACCTGGGAGGACTTCTGGGACTATACGTCAAACATGGACCGGGATCTCACAAGAGCCCTCAGTATCCGTCTGGCATCCAGATGCGGATATCAGGATTACCTGAAGGCCCACTACTCCCTTGCGGAGGTCGGCGCGGTCTACGGAAAGACATTCCGGGATTATTCCGAGATCTGGATCCCGGAGAGAAAGCGCCCGGAGGCGAAGCTGTTTTTTGAGTTCTATGACAGCTTTTTAAATAAGCTCCTCTCCGAGAGTCAGGGAGTGTTCCCCGGACTATCCATGGAGGTTCGGTCCGACGGAGACCCGATCTACCAGCTGGATGGAAGCTATACCTACTATTCCCACTCCGCCACGTATCCGTGTGCCGATGCCGAGTACTCCGCTCTTATGTACAGCGTGTCCCTCGGACAGCAGAACGTGGGAGACCATATTTCCGCGGAAACAGCGCTGGCATCCATGCAGAACAGCATGAACGGTCTGGTGGAAAAGAGCGGAAAGAAGTATTTTATGGAGCAGTTCCTCTATATGGATTCCACAGAGGCATTCTCCTACAATACCCAGATCGAGGAGTCCCAGGTGGCGGACTTTGTGAAGAATACCGCTCCGATCTTAAAGGATACTACCTGCGGCTACGGTCTCTGGGTATACCGGAATTATGTAAATGATTGTGTATACAATGGCCAGTTCGCTCTGGGACTGACAGGCTGGGATACCACCGGAAAGGTTGAGAAAACGGAACATGACGGATCAAAGGCAGTCACTCTGGCAAAAGACAGTGTGCTCAGCCAGAATGTCCATGGGCGTCTTGGAAAAAGGGACAAGATCTATGTAAAATTCTGGGCGGCACCGAAGAACGGTGCAGCGAAGGTCACCTTCCAGATCGGTGACGCTAAAAAGTCGGTCCAGGTGACAGAAGCGGGAAATTATGAGTGTTCCATCCCGTGGCAGGAAAACTACAATCTCTCGATCACGACAGACCGAAGCGTGACACTGGACAATATTAAAATGTATTCCCACGAGCAGTACGGCAGGATCTATGACACGGACGGCAACGAGCAGGATCTTGCGGCGGCGTTTCGGGAGTTAAATGCGGCACTGGATCAGACACAGACTTTGGAGCCTGTTCCGGCAGCCGATTCCAGTAAATAAAATTTCTGTAAAAAAAACATAAAGAAATTTGAAATTCCTACTTGCGGAATTGCTCAGACTACGATATAATCTCCGGGATAGTTTGACAGGGATCGATAAAAACCTGTCAGTGTCCCGGAGATTTTTATGCGGGCAATGAGTCTAAGCCTGTGTCCGCACATCAGGAATGTTTTGGAGAGCCGCCCCAAAGCTTATGTTTCCGGGTGTGTTGCGCGGTTAAAAAAAGGAGGATTACATGGAGAAAAAGAAAAGTTCACTCGCTGTCAGAATGAGTATTTCCCTCGTCTGCGGTCTGGTAGCAGGTCTTCTGTTAATGTTCTTAAGAGAAAACCTCAACAGCACAGGCAAGGAAGCCGTATGGGCAACGATCAACAGCATCCTGTTCCAGGACATCACAGCGGCAGGCGCTGAAAAGGCACTCGGTATCTTCTATATTATTGGTCAGTTGTTTATCCGTTCTTTACAGCTTGTCATCGTACCGATGGTATTCACATCCATCACACTTGCGATCGGACAGATTTCCGATACAAGAACTCTCGGCAGAATTTCCGTAAAAACGATCGCAGGTTTCCTGATCTGCTCTTTCTTCGCATTACTTATGGCATGCGTAGTCGGAATCATGATCTACAATGCAGGTGTATTCAATATTCAGGTGGAGGGTCTTGAAGGTTCCGCCGGATCTACCGGTTCCAACCCGTTAAATGTGATCCTTAACATTGTTCCGTCCAATATCACAGCGGTATTCAGCACAAACACTTCCGTTCTCGCGATCGTGTTCTTAGCGGTTTCCCTCGGTCTCTGCATGAAGGCAGTCGGCGACGAGAAGAGCGCAACATTAAAGAAGCTCATCACAGAAGTAAACGATATCGTTGTTGTATTCTTAAACTACGTTGTTACAAAGTTCGGTCCGTTCGCGATTTTCGTTCTCCTTGCAAGAACATTCGCGACATACGGAATCAATCACTTAAAACCGGCTCTGGCATACGTTGTCGTAACCGTTATCCTGCTTCTCTTATTCCTCTTCGTAGGATACCCGATCTTTGTAGCAGTTACAACAAAGCAGAATCCGGTGAAGTTCGCAAAGAAGATCTTCCGTGTAGCAGTATTCGGATTCTCCACTTCCTCCAGTGCGGCTGCTCTTCCGCTTAACGTGAAGACGACCACAGAGGAGCTCGGTGTTGATGAGAAGATCGCTTCCTTCGTACTTCCGCTCGGTATGACCATCAACATGAACGGTACCGCGATCATGCAGGTCGTTGCGACTCTGTTTATCGCAGGCTGCGCAGGCTACGATGTAACCCTGTCCCAGCTCATCGTGATCGCTCTCTTAGCCCTGATCGCATCCGCCGGTACACCGGCAGCTCCGGGCGCAGGCGCGATCATCCTGTTCACGATCCTTTCCGGTCTTGGCTACATCAACGACGGTGCACTCTTAGCATACAGCCTGATCCTTGCGATCAACCGCCCGATCGAGATGTTAGTAACGGCGCTTAACGTTGTCGGCGACTCCGCAACTGCAATCTACGTTGCGAAATCCGAGGGAATGTTAAACGAGGATATCTACAATTCATAAGGAAAATACCGGCCTGGTTTATGGTCGGTGTGCAAAGCTCCGGAAGACCTGAGGGAAGAAGTCCAGGTCTTCCGGAGCTTTTTTATGTAACAGGAAATCCCGGGGAATTCCCTGTTACATAAAAAGGCACTGACGTGCCAAAGATGCGCACTCGCGCGAAGATGTAGACTGTCGCAAGCGACCGCGCGAGGCGCGAGAATGTGCCTTGGCACATTCTTTTTTCTGAAACAGCGTGCCTGTGATGCGTCTCCGCTTGACATTTTCTGAACAAATAAACAGAAAAATGTGATATGATAAAAACATGTGAAAGAGGCAGACAAGAACATTCAGTCTGCGGGGACAGGGGGAGCTTTATGACAGGAACCATGTTTTTCAACATGCTTTTAAATATCGGGCTGCTGGTGCTTCTGGCAACGCTGCTCACCAATATGGCATCGGTGCGGAAGCTGTTCCGGGGAGAAAACAGCACGATCGCCCAGAAGATGGCGCTGGCAGTGATCTTCGGCGCCATCAGCATCGTGTCGACTTACACAGGGACAAAGACCGGCGGGGCCATCGTCAATACCCGCGTCATCGGCGTTCTGACAGCAGGGATCATGGGAGGACCGTTTGTCGGAATGATGACGGCACTCATCGCCGGAGCCCACCGGTTCCTGTTTGATATTGGCGGCTTTACAGCAGCTTCCTGCGCGGTCTCGACGCTGGTGGAAGGCGTGCTGGGAAGTCTGGTCTATAAAAAGTACAAGGCAGGAGAGATGGACAGCGTCGATCTGTTTTTCCTGACTGCAGAGGCGGAGATCCTGCAGATGGTGATCATTCTGATGATCTCGAAGCCTCTCAGCGCGGCCATGGAGCTTGTGGGAAAGATTGCCGTCCCGATGATCGTCATGAATTCTGTGGGAATGGTGCTCTTTTTCAAGACCTTTGATATGGTATATATGCGCGAGGACAGTCTGTTTGCGGAGCGGATGCGTCTTTCCATGGGAATCGCGGACAAGAGTCTCGTCTATCTGAGAAAAGGTTTCGGAAAGCGGGAAAATATGGAAGCTGTGACTGATATCATTTTTGGTGAGATCCCATGTCAGGCGGTGATCATCACGGATGAAAAGGAAGTTCTGGCGGTGAGTTCCCTGATCGATGACAGCCGTTTCCGCCGGGAAAAGTTTCTGGAACATCTGACAGGACCGGCAAAAGGAATGAAAGCAGAATGTATCTGGGAGGAAGATCTCGATGAGGAGATACGGCCGCTGTTTCACTCCCTCGTGACGGTGACAGTTCCGGTCATGACCGGAGATGAGAAGATCGGAAGTCTGTCCATTGTCGTGAAAAAGAGACGACGTGTGGAACGGAGCATCGGGGATTTTCTGGAGGAACTTGCGAAGATGTTTTCCACACAGTTAGGAGTCTACAATGTTGAATATCAGAAGAAATTGCGGAAAAAAGCGGAGTTTAAGGCGCTGCAGTCCCAGGTAAACCCGCATTTTCTCTACAACGCGCTGAATACGATCTCATGCATCTGTGATGAGGACGCGGGAAAGGCCAGTGACCTGATCTTAACGTTAGCGTCCTACTACCGTCAGACTCTGGAGAACGACCAGTACATGCTGGATATCGATACGGAGATCAACCATGTCCGGACGTATCTGGAGATCGAGAAGGCGAGATTTGAGGAGAAGCTCCGGGTGGAGATCAACGTGGAAGACGGTCTCTCCTGTCAGGTTCCGTCTTTTATCCTGCAGCCCATCGTGGAGAATGCTGTCCGGTATGGAAACAGCGCAGACGGGGTGCGCAGAGTGGAGATCTCGGCAAAACGGGTGCAGAGCGGAACCGGGGAGGATCTGGTGCGGATCGGGGTCAGGGATCATGGAAAAGGTTTTGAACCGGAAGAGGCAGAGAGGATCCTGACCGGAAACAAGACCGGCAGCGTTGGATTAAAAAATGTGAATGAACGTTTGAAGAGTACATACGGAAAGCGTTATGGGCTGGAGATCCGGAATACGGATGACGGGGCGGATGTTTCGTTCTGTATTCCGTATCAGGCAGAGAGCTGACAGGAAAATACTGTGACCGGACGTAACTATTCAGTACCTTCATAGTTACGTGCAAAAATCCATTCCAGATCAGCTTCGCTGATGGGATTTTTGCCTTCCAGCCTATGTTTTCTTACGGTCAGCGCAGCAAGTGCGCAGACCTAC
>Ga0129311_1000205_pt1 | contig 55289 bp, 47 predicted proteins | sample Go1ome_FD_94435 | JGI IMG/M metagenome (GOLD analysis project Ga0129311, IMG submission 94435) | Western lowland gorrila individual fecal microbial communities from Wisconsin, USA - Go1022B metagenome | ecosystem: Host-associated > Mammals > Digestive system > Large intestine > Fecal | place...
ATAGTGCCTGTTATCGTCACCTTTGAAGATGACGGAGTCGGTGATGTCCTTCTTTTTCAGCTTGCCTTCCTTGACGAGTCTCTGTTTCTCTTCACGGATGCGCTTCAGCAGTTCAGAGGCAGGTTCATCGGACGGATCCTGTGGAACGAGTTTGCCTTGGATGGCTTCCTGGAGGATGGATTTCTTTAATAAAGTAGGGATATTGCTATTCAATTGGTCAAGCCCCTCTTGACTATTTCTATACCTATCAATAGGGGATTTTAAGTTCTGTATATTTGATATTATCCTTTGCTGTTCAGAAAAAGGCGGCACTGGAACAAAAGCAGCATATAGTTTTTCATCATTAATTGCAGGATATGCGACTCCTTTTGCATTGTCGCCATCATTTGCGTATAAGTCAAATTGAGGAGACTGTAAGTATATAAACAGAAATCTATTGCATACTCCAGTATGACACGCCAAAACTGCAAGACCTGTACTTGCTATAGGCGTATAAGAGAATTGTTTATCAACAATGCACATATTGTGTAGATATGGGCGGACTGTTGAGTATAAAATATCACCTAATTCTACAATTCGTCTCGCTCTGGATGGGGCGTTTTGAGGTTCAATGATATTCTCAGACGTATTAAGACATTGATTCTTATTATCTATCGAACCGATATCAATATACGAAAACTTTGCCGATGGAACTCTTTGTCCATGACTATAAACAATGTTCCTAAGCCTTGTCCACTCCCACCCATCCGGTATCTCGAACGGAATCTCCTCATCTATGCACTTCACCTCCCCTGTGGCGAGGAACTTCTCATAATGGGAATTGTGAAAACTTGGCATAGGCTTAATTATTAGTGTAATGTTTTACTAATAATTTTAATGATGGATAAATTTGAAATACACCTTCGCCATAATAATATGGCAGACAACACGATTGCAGCGTACAGGTATGCTGTTACTGATTTTAATGGTAGATACAAGGAACTGAATAAGAAGAATCTGCTCTTGTATAAGACCTATCTTATTGAGGAATTCAAGCCTAAGACAGTCAACCTGAGGATTCAGGCTATGAACAAGTATCTTGATTATCTAGGCAAGTCCCGTCTGCGACTGAAATCCGTCAAGGTTCAGCAAAAGTCATTCTTGGAGAATGTAATTAGCAATGCTGATTATCTTTTCCTGAAAAACAAACTTAAAAAGGATGGTTTTCTAGAGTGGTATTTTGTCGTAAGATTTCTTGCTGCCACCGGAGCGCGTGTCAGTGAACTGGTCCAATTGAAGATTGAACACGTAAATCTTGGTTATTTCGACATTTATACGAAAGGTGGCAAGGTGCGTAGGTTGTTTATTCCCAAGACTTTGAGAGACGAAGCTTTGGGTTGGTTGAATGCGTCTAGAAGGGGGAGTGGGTACTTGTTCTTAAATAGATTCGGAGAGCGCATTACCACCAGAGGCATTGCCCAACAATTGAAAAACTACGCAGTCAAGTATAAGATTAATCCTAAGGTTGTATATCCTCATTCGTTTCGCCATCGATTCGCAAAAAATTTCCTTGAGCAATACAACGACATTGCTCTTTTAGCAGACTTGATGGGACACGAAAGTATAGAAACAACGCGGATATATCTTCGACGTACGGCATCCGAACAGCAAGATATCGTAGATAAAGTAGTGATATGGTAGGAATTAGGGCCTTCGCCAGGAGGCCCTTTTGCTACGTAAAATATTGTATTGTAATTATCAATTTTGATAATTTTATATTATATTCGCGTGGAATAAAAACGCTATCGTAAATTGAAGAGCAATTCTAAGTTTCTTAATGATCTTGACAAATGAACAATACACCATTTAGGGCCGTTCATCCTGCAGAAATCATCAAGGAGGAGATTAAAGCACGGTCTATGACCCAGAAAGGGTTTGCCGAGCGGATGGGGATGAAGCAGTCCAACCTTTCGAGATTGCTAAAAGGAGAGAACATAACGGCATCTGTGGCACAAAAGCTTGAGGATGCACTTGGCATTCCTGCGGAGATTTGGGTAAGATTTCAGGCAAATTATGATAAGGATGTCAGAGCCGTCGCCACACGAGACGAAAATGAAAAGGTAGCTATCGATACGGAGAAGATGCTGTCAAATATGTTGAACCTTCCCGAGCTTTGCAGAAGGCAACAGCAAGACTGTACTTGAAAGTTCCGTATATTAAGTCGTTAATTGAATCGAATACGGGAATTATAGTCGAAGGTGTCGAAAATTGAAATTATTTTTACAAATAGTTGCAAATTGGAATAAAAATTGTATTTTTGTGAGCACATATAGTGTATGTGGAATACCCCGTTGTGTCCACCTGCACTCTAAAAAAGATTTAGCCTTCGGATTTCCGAAGGCTTTTCTTATTCTGGGGTTAGAGTTTGGCAAACAACTCATTTATTTTCCGTACAATACTACGTTGTTCATTATATGGTGCCAAGGTTCAAAGTGCAAATTATTCATATTCCGTGCAACGAATTACGAATAGACGCATCTATTATAGTAAACAAAGTAATTATTAATATAATAAATTTATGCGTCTTTTTGCTCTATTTACTTTTCTCGTCAGCCGAGTGTCTAACGCATTCCTTTTTTTGAAAGGAATCCATCCTCAGAAATCCATAACAAATCTTGCCTAACTTGTTTCTTAACAAATTATAAAACTGTCAAATTAAATTCGGCTCATAAACATACCCCTAGCTTCCGATTTCCGATAGCTCGAGCCATCTCATCTCCTTGAGGTCCTGCTCGTCCTTGAGGGCTTGGTACTCTTGCGACGCCGCCTGCAGCTCTTCGTATCCGGCAGTTCCACCGTTCATAAGGGCTTCCAGCGCACTGAGCCTGCCTTCTATTTTGGCCAATTCCGCCTCGAGCGCCTCCATCTCCCGCTTTTCCTTGAAGCTCAATTTGCGCGCCCTCTCCGTCTTTGGTGGGGCGACTTGTTTGGGCGCGGTGGCGGCCGAATTGGCCTTCTGCTCACTTAGGTAGTCCTTTAGGAATGAGCGGTATTCGGTGTAGCTTCCTATGAAATCCTTAAGCACTCCGTCTCCGCAGAACACGAACAGGTGGCTTACGAGCCTGTCCAGGAAATGTCTGTCGTGGGACACGATGATGAGCGTGCCCTTGAATTTGAGCAGGTACTCCTCGAGTATGTTCAGCGTCACGATGTCCAGGTCGTTAGTGGGCTCGTCGAGAATGAGCAGGTTCGGGTTCTGCATCAGTATGGTAAGCAGGTAGAGCCTTCTTTTTTCGCCGCCCGAGAGCTTGCTGACCTTAGTGGAAAGCATGTCGTGCGGAAAGAGGAATTGGTTTAGAAGTTGGGTGTCCGGCACTATCTCCAGCACTGTCTCGTCCTCGTCGAAGGCCATTCCGCTCTGGCGGTAGTATCCTATTTTCAGCGACTCTCCGCGCTCGATGCTTCCGGTCATTGTGCCTCCTTCGGTGTCGGCTCCGGTCAGAAGCCCGAGGAAGGTGCTCTTGCCGGCGCCATTGGCCCCGACTATTCCGACCCTCTCGAAGCGCTGAAAGTTATAGGTAAAGTCGCGAAGGTAGCACTTGTCGTCGTAGAAGAAGGACAGGTGCTTGCAGTCGATGATTTTATTCCCGAGACGGCTTCCCTTGCCCAGTTCGTCCATCGAAATCTGCTGCTGGACATAGACTTGCTCGCTGCGGTCCTTCAAATCCCAGAAGGCCTGCTTGCGATACTTGGCCTTGCCGCTTCTCGCACAGGGCGTGGCGTGCATCCACTCCAGCTCGCGGCGCAGGATGTTTCGCACCTTGTCGGTCTCTGCGTTATAGTTCGTGATGCGCTCGTCGCGCTTGGTAAGGTAGTTCTCGTAGTCGCCCTTGTAGATGTAGATGGCTCCGTGGTCGAGCTCCATTATGGTGTTGCATACCCTGTCGAGAAAATACCTGTCGTGGGTTACCATAAAGAGAGTGCAGCGTGAGCGCTTCAGGTAGGATTCCAAGTATTCTATGGCGTCGAGGTCGAGGTGGTTCGTCGGCTCGTCCATTATCAGGAAGTCGGCGTCGCGGGCGAGAAGCTGCGTGAGGGCCACCCTCTTTACTTCGCCTCCGGAAAGCTCGCTCATCTTCTGCTCCGGCTTGAGGTGAAACTCGTCGAGGATCTTGCGCGCCCTAAGCTCGTATTCGAAGTCGTCTTGCGGGAAGATTTGCTCGGCTATCGTGTTCTCCGGCTCGTAGTCGAACTCTTGTTTTAGAAAAGCTATGCGGACCTCCTTAAGAAAGCGAATGCTTCCTCCCGAGTCGGATTTGTCCTCGCCGGCAAGAATGCGCATAAGCGAGGTCTTGCCCGTACCGTTAGGTGCGATGAGTGCTATCTTGTCGCCTTCGTTTATGTTAAAGGCGATGTTTTCGAAAAGGACCTTGGGTCCGTATGATTTAGAAATGTTCTCTACTTGAAGAAATGACGGCATAGGCGCGAAATTACTAAATTTTCGTCTAAATTCTACTATAAGATTCATATGGATCTGTCGGCACATCTTTTGATGATATTCGAGGCGTTTTTTACACTATATATAATATGACGAAAATTGAGGCAGCTATACAGGAGTATGCCGACTGGTGTTCGGTAATCGGAGTCGATACGCTCGAAAAACTCCGTAATGTAACAGAATCTGGAAGAATCATTCCCTTGATAAACCTTTGCGAGGCTCGGCAAGAGAGAAAATACGCCGAGATAGCTAATCAGATATACTGGAAGAGAGACGATTGCCGGATAGTTATGATGTCCGGCCCTTCTTCGAGCGGCAAGACCTCGTCTTCGCTTCGAATCGCCCAGCAGTGTCGCGTGTTGGGACTCACACCGAAGGTAATAGAACTCGACAACTACTTCGTGGACAGGGAAAAGACCCCTCGCACAGAAAGCGGCGAGTATGACTTCGAAGCGCTTGGCGCTATGGACATAGCCTTTCTGGGAGAGCAGCTCGAAGCCCTGCTGAGAGGCGAGGAAATCGACCTCCCGAGGTTTGACTTCGTGAGCGGCACCCGCAAGTTCGACGGGCGCAAGATGAAGCTCGTAAAGGGCGACATCCTCTTTATGGAGGGTATACACGCGCTCGACCCGGCACTTACCCCTACCATCGACACTGCCAAGTTCTTCAAGATCTACATTTCTGCCCTGTCGGCACTGTCCGGCGGGCAAGAGGTGCACAATTCCACCACCGACAAGAGACTTCTGCGTCGAATCGTCAGAGACAACCGCACGCGCGGCATCTGCCCGGAAGATACCATTATGCGCTGGCCGAACGTCCGTGAGGGCGAATTCAAATACATCTTCCCTTACGAAGAGAATGCCGATGTGGTCTTCAACTCTTCTACCCTGTACGACCTGCCGGTGCTCAAGCGATACGCGCAGCCTCTGCTCGAGAGAATCGACCCGTCATCGCCTGCCTACGATAAGGCCAAGTCCCTTATGGATTTCCTCTCGCTGATAATAGCGCTGGACGACGAGCAGATCGCCGCCATCCCACCTACCTCGATAATGAGGGAGTTCATCGGAGGCCAGATGCTCTATTAAGTAAGCGTTAATGATTACTAAATGCCAATTTGTCAGTGCCACGCCCGGTGGCAAAGCTTTTGAGGAAATATACCATGTTTTAAACAGAATGGATTATGAGTAAAGATAAAATAAAGGCTGAAGAAGCCGAACAGGTTGAAAACAAAGAAGTTGAATCGAAAGCCAGGAAGGACGGAAAGGTAGAGAAGGAAGGGAAGAAGGAAGACGCTAAGATTAAGGAGCTTACTGACAAATTGTCTAAGGAGCACGACGACTACATCCGTCTTATGGCTGAGTTTGAAACTTTCCGCAGACGCAGCGCCGAAGAGCGGTTGACTATGGTTTCCACGGCGGCGGCAGATACCATCAAGGGACTGCTTCCTACGCTAGACGACTGCAAGAGAGCGCTGGAGATTCTCGACAAATCATCCGACGAGAGCGCTAAGGAAGGAACCCGCCTTATCTACGACAGTCTTCTCAAATACTTGAAGAGTAAGGGCCTGGAGGAGATAGAGGCTAAGGGAAAGGAATTCGACGTCGATTTTCATGACGCCGTAACCAAGTTCCCGGCACCATCCGAAGATATGAAAGGAAAGGTCATAGATGTGATTCAGGCAGGATATTTACTTAACGGAAAAGTGCTCCGTTATGCGAAAGTAGTAGTAGGAGAGTAGTTTTATGGCAGATAAGAGAGATTACTATGAGGTGCTCGGGCTTGATAAGAGCGCTTCTGAAGACGATATCAAGCAGGCCTATAGAAAGGCTGCGCTTAAATGGCACCCGGATCGCTGGGTAAGCGGTACCGACGAGGAGAAAAAGACCGCGGAAGAGAAATTCAAGGAAGCTTCCGAGGCCTATTCCGTACTTAGCGATAAGGACAAGAAGGCCAAATACGACCAATTCGGCTTCGCCGGAGTGGACGGAGGTGCCGGACAGGACTGGAGTCACGGTTTCGGAAACCTTAACGATATTCTTAACAATATATTCGGCGGTGCCTTCGGTGGCGGCGGATTCTCCGGATTCAGCGGATTCGGTTTCGGTGGAAATTCCCAGGAGAAGAGAGTCGTTCGCGGACGCGACATTCGTACCCGTGTCTATTTGACACTCGAGGAGATCGCAAGCGGATGCGTTAAGGAAGTGACCATCGAGAGAATGAGGCCTTGCCCTGACTGTAATGGTCGCGGTGCGGTTAATTCTGCCGATGTGAAGACCTGTCCTACCTGTAAGGGAGAGGGCCAAGTGTCACACGTGACTAATTCTTTCTTCGGAAGGAGCGTCTCCTATTCGGTATGTCCGCAGTGCAAGGGTACCGGTAAGGTAGTTACGAATCCTTGTCGCAAATGTGGCGGAAGCGGACTCGTAAGGGTTAAGGAAACCGTAAGCGTACGTATCCCGGCCGGAGTGGAAAGCGGAATGCAGCTCACTCTTCGTGGCGAAGGACATAGCGCACCTAATGGTGGCGTTAACGGCGACTTGCTGGTAGTAATAGAGCAGCTTGAACACGCGAAACTAAAGCGTGAGGGCGATAATCTGTTCTATACTAGAGTTATATCCATCGCCGATGCGGTACTTGGCTGTGAGATTATGATTCCTTGTCTGGACGGAGACTATAAGATGAAACTATCTGCAGGAACCCAGAGCGGTTACGTGGAAAGACTTCGCGGTAAGGGTATGCCATCCGTGAACGGATACGGAAAGGGCGATTTGTACGTGAAGATTCTCGTTTGGATTCCACGCAAGCTTAATAAGGAGAACAAGCAGTTGTTCGAATCCTTGAGGGCCAGCGGCGAGGCGGATCCGGCTCCAAGCAGGGATGATAAGGCATTGTTTGAAAAAGAATCGAAGTATTTTTAAAAAATATTTTGCAGATTAAACAATTCTCACTATATTTGCAGTCCCAATTCGCAGCCTCTCGTTGAACGGTTCGGCGATGCTGCATATAAAAATTGTTTTTTTGATATTATGGATGCAATTAAAATCGTAGAACAGGCATTTGCGCAGAATAAGGCTGCACAGTACCCAGAGTTCAAAGCTGGTGATACCATCACCGTAGTATATAAGGTAAAGGAAGGCGATAAAGAGCGTCTTCAGAAATTTAGAGGCGTAGTTATCCAGATTTCAGGTGCTACCCCATTTACCAGAACTTTCACAGTTCGTAAAGTAGCAAGCGGTGTAGGTGTTGAGAGAATTTTCCCTTTCGAGTCACCATTCATCGACAGCATTGAACTTAATAAGGTAGGTAAAGTTCGTCGCGCACGCATCTTCTATCTCCGTGATCTTGCCGGTAAGAAGGCTCGTATCCGTGAGAAGAGAGCAGTTTCTACGAAGTAATATAACGGCGCCTTAGCTCAGCTGAATAGAGCATTTGACTACGGATCAAAAGGTCATAGGTTTGAATCCTATAGGCGTCACACGAAGGCCACTTCACATCGAAGTGGCCTTTTTGTATATATGAAGGTACAATTCTTCCAATTCTTTTTTTATATTTGTATAACGATTAGTTGTCGTCATTACTTAAATACTGTTATAATATGAAAAGATTTGGAACCCTAATGCTTCTGGCTTTAGGTGTGCTCTGCTTGGCAGGGTGTGAGAAAAAGGGTGGGCCCGAACCTGAAAAGAAGAGTTCTCTGGTCTTCGGCGAAGATCAGGAATTCAATCTGACCTTCGAGTCGGATGCGTCGTCGGTAGAGATAGAATTCTCTGCTGCAGAGATTTGGATGACGCAGAAGGAGATGGAGTCAGGCGTGGACGACACTTGGTATACATTGACTCCGGAGTACGGTCCGGCAGGCGAGAATGTCGCTATTACCATTTCAGTTAAGGAGAATACCAGCGACGAACCCGTAGACAGAGTCGGAGTCTTCAAGGTATTCTGCGGCGAGGACGAACAGACTTTTACCGTTCTCCAGTACTCCCGCTATTCGCAGAACAGCGAATTCGTCTACATTAAGGACGAAAATTTCAGAAAATATCTTCTTACTTATTTCGATTCCGATTCCGACGGCAAGCTTTCTAAGGACGAAGCGCGTGCCATCACGGAGATTTCTTGTCCGGAGATGGAAATCAAATCTCTGGACGGCATACAGTTTATGACCTCCCTCGAGATTCTGAACTGTCGCTATAATTCCATAGAAGGGGAGTTGAACCTCAGCGGTTTGGCTTCGCTCAAGCAGCTTAATGCCGACCATAACTTCTATTCCAAGCTCGATGTGAGCGGATGTGCCGCTCTCGAGACTCTTGTGGCTAACGATAACTATTACGCCGACCCTAACGCTGCGGGTCTTGTGTTCACTCTTACGGAAATTAACCTTAACGGATGCAAATCCCTGAAAGTTCTCAAGCTTCAGGATAATGCATTGGTATCTCTGGACTTGAAGGATTGCACCGAGCTCGAGGAGTTGGACGCTTCCTATAATGCCCTTACTTGGCTGAATGTTTCGGCTTGCAGCAAGTTGAAATTGGCCAGCATCAGAACGAACCATCTGGGAAGTGCAGTGGATTTCAGTCATTGCCCGGACCTCACTTATCTGGGTGCGTGGGAGGCTGAACTTACGGGACTCAATGTTTCTGGATGCAGCAAGCTCGTGCAGCTCATCGCATACCGTAACCCGAACCTCAAATCGGTAGACGTAAATGACTGTGGCGCACTGGTAGAATTGAACCTTTACGAGACAGGCATTACCGAAATCGACGTAAGGAATAACCCGGAACTGGTAAAATTGAACCTGGGTTACACCGGAGGCCTTACTTCCATCGATTTGTCGAATAATACGAAGGTGGTGGAACTTAACCTTCAGGAGAACAAGCTTACTACGCTGGACGTGTCGCCTTGTAAGGGGCTTCAGATTCTTAAGGCAGAGTATAACGAACTTACTTCCATTAATATGTCAGGATGTAAGGACTTGTCGAAACTCTATCTCTATAGTAATAAGCTGAAGAGCATAGACCTCAGCGATAATGTAAATCTGGGAAGTCTCGCCATCTACGAGAACCAGCTGGACGCTCTCGACGTGACTCCTTGTGCGCAGACTATGTATTTCCTCGATTGTAAGGAAAACGGACTGGAGGATTTGAAATTAGGCAAGATGCCTAAGCTCACTTCCCTCGATGCGTCGCTGAATAATTTGACAAGTCTCGACCTTCGCGGTTGCCCGCTTCTCGAAGAGGTTTTCTTAGGAAGGAATAACCTTAAGTCGCTCCATGTCCGCGGCCTGAGCCATCTGGTGACTTGCGAGTTCCAGAATAACGAACTGGAAAGGCTCGACCTTCGCGGATGCTCGGCTATAGATGAGTTGCACATTCCTAATAATAAATTGGCATTCATCTCATTCCACGAGTGCACGGCGCTCAGGTACTTGGACTGCAGGAAGAACGACGTAACTACGCTCGACCTTAGCAACAACACGAATATGAAGTTCCTTTTCGCAGGCGACAACCCGCGTCTGAAGACCATCTACATTAACGAACAGGCTAATTATAATACGCTAGACTGTGCCGAGACCGTAGAAATCTTGGTAAAGGAGCCTTCCGAGTTCGACAATGTCGGAGGTGGAGACAACTGGGGCGATGACGAGATAAATCCGTGGAAATAATAGGAGGAACGAATATGAAAAAATCATATATAGCATTGGGCTTATTGGCTTTAACGTCAGTAGCTTGTCAGAATGAAGACGAATTCGTGGCTTCGCGCGCCCTGACTGTTCACGGCGATTTGACGAAGACCACCATAGCATACGAGGGCGATGTCTCCCATCTGGTCTGGAGCGAGGGCGATAACGTGATGTACCTGACGGATGATAAGGCCGGGCTCTACGATTTCGGTTTCCAGAGTGCGGAAGTTAAGGGTAACTCCTTTACTGCCAATATCTCCACCGCCGCTACCGCCGACAACAAACTGTTAGTGGTATGGCCAAGCAGCGCGACTGCGCTTGGCTCGAGCGATGCTGTAGTCAGGATGTCCGGCTCTGTTTCGCTTAAGAGTACCGATCCGTTTAACGGAAGGCTCCTGCCTATGGTGGCGCTCACCTCCGTACCTCAAGGTAAGGAAGTCAGCGTGTCATATAGGCCATTGGCGTCTGTGTTGAGAGTTCAGATCGACACCACCGGACACTCTAAGGAGAAATTGCAGTCCCTTACTCTCACCACGGCGGAGCAGTGTGTGGGTAATTTCCTGGTTTCCACGACTCAGGAAGGAGGCGCTCTCTATAAGGGAAGGACTAACATACTGGAGGTGAAAGTGACGGATGCACCTGAACTTAAGGACCTTAAGTATGTCTATATGGTAGTGGCGAAGGGTTCCTATACCGGCGTGAAGATGGATGTGAAGACGGACGTCGCTACTTATACTTTCGAAGATGGTAAGATGGACGTTTCGGCCGAGGATAAGGGACTTTTCAGACTTAACCTCACCCTGCCGGCTTACGAAAAGCCTAAGACGGAGTGCTTCGTGAAAGTGATGTCAGCAGAAGAAGTTACGGCGGGCGGAAAGTATCTCATCGCCTCCAAAAAGTCTGACACTCAGTACTATGTGCTTACTCCTGACAAGAGCGACGAGTACCTCGTGGCGAAGACCTTGACCGTTCAGGAAGACGGTACCATCCTTAAGACCGAGCAGAATGAAAAGTATTCTGTAACTCTGGTAAGCGATGACGCGCATAGCGGGAAATTCGCCATAAAGTGCGCCGAATTAGGCAGCAAGCCTTACCTCAAGGCACCGGGTAACGTCAGCGAGGCTGTCGGCTATATAGGAAAATTCTGGTATGGAGACGAAAGCCAATTGGCCACCCAGACTAACTGCTGGTGGACGATTACCGTCAGTGCTGAAAAGACTGTCATCGGCAGTCACGAGTTTAAGATGGCCGGCGAGCCTACCGGACGTTTCGGCCAATTGAGCTACTTCCTCAGCGGAAAGTTCGGCGTGAGCGCTCCCGAGACTGCTGCGGAAGAGTTCGCCGATGTAGTCCTGCTTAAATTGCAGGAAATATAGGATTACATCTTCCTGTATTCAGACGGTGTCATACCGGTTTTCGTCTTGAAGAATCGATAGAACGTGGTCTGATTAGGGAAGTTTAGCTCGTAGACTATGCTCTTGATACTCATATCGGAGTACTTGAGCAGGTTCTTGGCTTCGAGAATTACGAAGGAATCTATCCATTCGTGTGCGGATTTGCCACTTACGGTCTTTATGAGTTTCGAAAGATACTTAGGCGTAAGGAACAGTTTGTCCGCATAGAAGGATAGATTTCTTTCTTTTGTATGGTAGTCCCTTACGAGTTTCAGGAAGTTCTCGAATATGGCTTTCGAACGAATGGAGCCTTCGTCCTGGTTCTTTATGGCCTCCGTGACCCTGTTTCCCCAGAGGGCTCCCATAAGATAGAAAATGGAAGAAATCAGCGACGTGACGGATTCCTTAGTGTTAGGGATTTTTAGCTCCGATATCTCGTTGATAAGCGATAGGTAGCTTTTGCACAGGTTCTTTTCCTGTTCGCTAAGTACCACGCTCGGATTTTCGAGCAGGTGAAGGCTCTCGTCGTAGAGCTTGTTGAAGTCGAAACGCGTGCTCGACATCAAGTCCGAAGATATGGCCACTACTATGAAATGCACCGTCTCCTTTTCCTCTTTGCTGATGTTTGCCACCCTTACTATGTTACCCGGTGTGTATAAGAAGAGAGAGTTCTCCCTAACCGAAAATCTCTTCAAGTTTATTTCCAACTCGAAGTGGCCTTCGATGCAGAAGAATGCCAAATATCCCCTGAATCTGCAGGGATATTTCATAATGTCCATCTCGGAGATGTAGCGCATCTCGGAGATGAAGAGGTCGTCTGACAATGTGTCATTGATGGAAGCCTGAGGAAATATAGCCCTCAGTTCCTTGATGTTTAGTTCGCGTGACTGTTCCATACCGCATTTCCTTTATTTTTCACAAAACTACGTAAAAAATATTAAAAAGTCGCTTTTTCCTCCCTTTTGTATATTTTTAAGCCTTTTTTGCTATACTATTATACTCCTATTTGGCGAGAAGTTTGAAAAAGGATAATGCCGTATTTCGAAAAATGATAAATAAAAATATATGATGAAAAAAATTATTGCTTCTATCTCAGCCATCTTGGTGTGCGCGACTTCACTGAATGTCCGTGCACAGCAAGTTCTCACTCTGGACGAGTGCAAGCAGATGGCTATCGAAAACAACAACGCTCTTAAGACAGCGCAGCAGAAAATCGAGATTGCGAACTACGATAAGAAGATCGCCTTCGCAAACTATTTTCCTAAGGTCAGCGCGACCGGTACTTATATGTACTCTTCCGAGGATATCAAACTTATAAGTGACGAATCCGCCGACAAACTCCAGAATCTGGGAACAGGCGTTCAGAATAACATTACCGACGTAATGACATCTCTTATGAGCGACCCTGCCGTAATCAGCAAATATCTCACTGACCCAGCTTTCCAGAAGATGGTGAACACTTTGAAGGGCGTAGACATCGCTACTCCTATTAATGCCATCGGTGCTCAGATTGCAGAGGCTATGACTCTCGATATGCAGAATACCACGGCAGCCATCGTTTCAGTTCAGCAGCCTATCTTTATGGGCGGTAAGATCGTGGCTTCGAACGCTATGGCGGGATACGCGAAGCAATTGGCCGAAAGCCAGTATGACCAGGAATACAGCCAGGTCATCGTAGATATCGAGCAGGCTTATTGGCAGATAGTAAGCATCGCAGCGAAAAAGCAACTTTCGGAGAACTATGCAGCTCTCCTGAAGCAGATGTCCGCAGATGTGGATGCTCTCATCGCAGAGGGCTTCGCTACTCCGTCCGATGCTCTTACCATTAAGGTAAAGGCTAACGAGGCAGATATGCTCTACACGAAGGCTACGAACGGATTGGCACTGGCAAAGATGCTTCTTTGTAAGGAGATAGGTCTTCCTCTCGATAGCGAGATCGTCCTCGCAGACGAGAACTCGGAGGCCATCCCTACACCGGAACTCACCGAAGTCCTTACCGACGAGCAGGTTTATGCTGCAAGACCGGAAATCAGAAGCCTCGATTTGGCTAAGAAGATATACGACCAGAAAGTAACCATCGCGCGTTCAGACGCACTTCCTAAAGTGGCTCTCAGTGCCAATTACGTCATAACTAATCCAAATGTACTGAACGGATTTCAAAACAATTTCGGTGGATTTTTCACTGCCGGCGTGATGGTTTCTGTGCCAATTTGCCACGGAGGCGAGAATATTCACAAGACTAACAAGGCTAAGGCCGAGGCGGCGCTTACACAATACAAGCTCGACGACGCTAAGGAGATGATTTCACTGCAGGTGGCACAGCTTCGCCAGCAGGAGAACGAGGCCTTCGAGAAACTTACCATGGCTCAGAGTAATCTGGCCAATGCCGAAGAGAACCTCCGCGTGGCCAATGCGGGCTGGAGCGAGGGTATGGTAGCATCGAACGTGCTGCTTCAGGCTCAGACGGCTTGGCTTCAAGCTCATTCGGAATGCATAGAGACAGGAGTGGAACTCCAGATGTGCAGCGTAAAACTTGCGAAAGCAGAAGGTAGAATAGTTAACGAATAATATAAAAAATAAATATCATGGAAAATACACAGAAAAAAGGCAACCTTCTTTTAGGAATCATCGTTTTGGTTGCACTTATCGCAGCAGTGGCTGTTCTTGGAATTATCTTCTCTAAACCTAAGGAAGCATTGGTAACCGGTGAAGCTCAGGCTGCCGAGTACAGAATCTCCGGAAAGGTCCCTGGACGTATCGAGGCTTTCTATGCCGCTGAGGGTGACGTAGTTCGCAAGGGCGATACCCTCGTGCTTATCGACTCTCCTGAGGTAAGGGCTAAATTGGCACAGGCCAATGCCGCATACAGTGCAGCAGTGGCTCAGCGCAACAAGGCCAACAAGGGTGCACGCGAAGAGGAAATCGCAGGTGCTTACGAGCTTTACCAAAAGTCTCTCGTAGGTAAGGACATCTGCAAGAAGACTCTCGACAGGGCTACCCGTCTGCACGAGCAGAACGTGATCAGCGACCAGAAGTTCGACGAGGCTAAGGCTCAGTACGATGCTGCAGTGGCTACGTCACAGGCTGCCAAGTCTCAGTACGACATGGCCGTAAAGGGTGCACGCGAAGAGGACAAGGCTGCTGCCATCGCATTAGTGGACAGAGCTAACGGCGCAGTCATGGAGGTTAAGTCATATCTTTCGGAGCTCAAACTCACCTCTCCTGTCGACGGTGTCATCTCGGCTCGTTATCCTCATCAGGGAGAGCTCGTAGGTACAGGTTCACCTATTATGACAGTTACGGACCTTTCAGATATGTGGTTCACATTCAACATCCGCGAGGACAAGCTCCACAGTGTGAAGAATGGTACCGTGCTCAAGCTTAGCATCCCCGCACTTGACGGAAAGGTAATAGAGGCTCGCGTAAACTACATCGCAGTTCGTGAAAGCTACGCTACCTGGCGTGCAACTAACGAGACCGGCGAGTATGATGCCAAGACATTTGAAGTTAGGGCAGTTCCTACATCTCGCGTAGATGGACTTCGCCCAGGCATGACAGCTATTGTAGTTAAATAATGATCCGGACTCGTATGAAAGGTTTTATAAATGTGATGCGGCGAGAGTTCGGGATAATACGCCGCAATCCAGTCTATCTTCTCGGATCGGTGGGAGTCATGGTGGCCTCGTGCCTGTTCTATCTGACTTTCTTTAAGGCCGGACTGCCGGACTCCCTGCCAATCGGAGTCGTCGACAACGACAACACTTCGCTTTCGCGAAATTTCTGTCAGCAGCTTGACGCCACACAGCTCGGAAAGGTAATTCATTTCGATGATTTCGAGTCGGCTCGTGACGCTATGCAGACTGGACGCGTAACATCGCTGTGCGTGATCCCGGAGCATATGAGCGAAGATGTCTATGCCAATCGTCGTCCGGTGTTTACTTACTATGTGAACTCGCTTTATATGATAGGCGGTGCATTGAGCTACAAGGATATCCTGACTATGGTAACACTCACCGGAGGAGCCGTTCAGCGCGAAGTCCTTCGGGCCAAGGGATACAGTGAGGGGCAGATTATGGGGCTTATTCAGCCAATTGTGGTGGACGAGCATAAGATCGGTAATTCGACTACGAACTATGGCGTCTATCTTAACAATATCATTCTTCCCGGGCTTCTTCAGTTGAGTATCATATTCGTGTTGATTTACGCATTGGGCTCTGAGCTCAGGTACAAGACTTCGAAGAAGTTGATGGAAGAGGCCGAAGGCTCGATAATGGCTGCGGTGTTAGGTAAATTGGCGCCTTATATGTTGATATACACGTTCCTGGGTCTTGGACTCGACTTCCTGATGTTCGGGGTGTGCGGGTACCCATTGGCCGGAAACATAGGGAATATGATGCTGGGTATTCTGGCTCTGGTCCTGTCAAGCGCAGCAGTCGCCGTGGGATTGATAAGTCTCTTCCCGATACTGCGTTATGCACTTAGTCTGGCAGCGCTCTTTACCATATTGGCATTCTCCTTCTCAGGATTTACCTTCCCGGTGGAGGCTATGCCTGCGGCGCTTCAGGGAATATCAGTTCTCTTCCCACTTAGGTTTTATTATCTGTTCTATGTTCAGGAGGCCATTTTCGGAACCGGTATAGGCGGATGGTGGCAGTATATAGTTTGTATGCTTTTGTTCCTAGTCATTCCTATCCTTACTTCGGGAAGACTCAAGAAAGCGTATGTTAATCAGAATTACCAATTATGATAAAGGAATTAAAAAGAATATTTGCCGACTCTTATGTCTTGATAATCTTTCTGTTGGGAGGTCTTATCTATCCTCTCATATACGGATTGGTCTATCACGGAGCTACAGTGGACGAGATGCCGGTGGCAGTAGTGGACTTGAGCCAAAGCTCGGATTCACGACGCTTCATCCAGAAGCTCGACGCTACCAGGGAGCTGGACATAGCATATAAATGTGCATCTATGGAGGAGGCAAAGAATCTTATGCAAGAGCGTAAGGTTCACGGGGTAGTGCTTTTCCCGCAAGACTACGACACGCGTCTGGCGAATATGGAGCAAGCTACCATCTCTACTTATGCCGATATGGCGAGCTTCCTTTATTATAAGGACATTACGATGGCTGTGAACCACGTTATGCTGGACGAGATGAAACACATCGAGACCACTCGTTACGCAGCCCTGGGAATGACGGATGAGAGCATCGCACAGCTTGTGGAGGCGATACCTGCAGAGGAGAGCATCCCATTCAATACCAACTTCTCATTCCTGATTTTCTTCCTTTCAGCTGCATTGATTCTGGTGGTTCAGCAGACCATGTTCTACGGTGTCAGCGTAATGAACGGCTCTATGCGCGAAGGAAACGCCACTCACGACGGCTCGCTTGTAGGACGCGCTGCAGCTTATGCATTCATCTATATAGGCATCTCCATTTACTGTCTTATGATAGTGCCGTTGATATTCGGTATGCCTCAGAGAGGACTTATGCTCGACCTGCTCGTGCTTATATTCTTCTTCATCATCACCTGCGTAGCGTTCAGCTTCACCTTCAGTAGATTCGTACACCACAGGGAAACGGTATTCGTAGTGTTGCTCTTCATGTCATCCATCTGCCTTTTCGTCAGCGGGTGCGTATGGCCGGTAAGCTCTTTCCCTACCTTCTGGAAGGCATTCTCATACATTTTCCCTTCTACCTTTATGATTCAGGGATTCAACAACGTGAACAATGCCGCTTGTACCCTGGCGATGATTCGTCCTCAGATCCTCGGGCTCGTATGCCAATTCGCTTTCTATAGCATTACGGCATTTATGATGGATATCAGTGAACGAAACCATTATCACTCAAAGATTCACGAGCGTCTGGAAGAGTTCAAGGAAGAACTTTTTTCATAACTTTTAAAAAATCGAAGGCACGCCATTATGTTTGTTAGAGAATGTGGGCGTGCCTTCGTTAAAATTATGTGGTTAATACTTTAGCAAGGTGCGGCGAGAGAACCTCGGCCGCTTTTGCGAAATTACCACATTGTGTATGTCGCGTCAACCAATCCTCGTTTTACAATGTAAACTTTTGGTTGACATTAATCGTTTACTGTTGTCTGTTTATGAAGCAGTCTATGGTGTTTTCCATAAGAGAGCAGATGGTCATGGGGCCTACGCCTCCCGGAACCGGGGTAATGACGCTCGCGACTTCCTTCACTGCTTCGAAATCCACGTCTCCGCAGAGCTTTCCATCCTCTCCGTGGTCTATACCCACATCGATTACCACAGCGCCCTTCTTCACCATATCGGCCGTGATGAAACGCGGCTTTCCTACCGCTACCACCAGAATGTCGGCCTCGCGGGTGATTTCTGCCAATCCTTCCGTGTGCGAGTGACATATCGACACCGTGGCATTCTCGTTCAGAAGGAGCTTCGAGGTCGGAAGACCTACGATGTTACTTCTACCCACGACCACGGCGCGCTTGCCTTCTATCTGCACGTTCGCCGCCTTAAGCAGCCTGATGATGCCTCGAGGAGTGCACGGTACGCAATACTGCGGGTTCGTCTCCGGCTCGGTGCGGCGTCTCCAGAGCGCAGCCACGTTCTCCGGGTGGAATCCGTCTACGTCCTTTTCGCGAGCGATGGCATAGAGAGCCTTCAACTCGTCGATGTGCGCAGGAAGTGGAAGCTGCACCAATATGCCGTCCACACCCTCATCCTCGTTCAAGAGCCTGATTTGTTCCAGCAGCGCCTCTTCGGAAGTCTCTGCCGGCAAATGTATGGTACTGTTCTGAATGCCAATCTTTTCGCACGCCCGGCCCTTATTCCTGACATAGGTGGCGCTGGCCGGGTCATCTCCCACGAGGACTACGGCCAAATGTGGCACGCGCCCATATCTGGAAGGAAAAGTCGCTACTTGCACGGCAAGCTGCGACTTGATATTGTCCGATAATTCTTTTCCGCTTAAAATCACGCTGCGAAGATAGCAAATTATTTTGTATCTTCGTAGGTTAAATGGATTATAAATATGAGAGTACTTCGACTAACTAATACGAAAAGCCATCAAAAAGAGGTTTTCAAGCCGATTAACCCAGGACGAGTGGGAATGTATGTATGTGGGCCTACTGTTTATGGAGATGCACATTTGGGACACGCCAGGCCTGGAGTGACCTTCGACGTGCTTTTCAAACTCCTCCAGCATCTGGGCTATAAGGTAAGATACGTGCGTAACATCACCGACGTGGGGCACCTCGAGCACGACGCCGATTCGGGAGAAGACAAAATCTCGAAGAAGGCAAGACTCGAGCAGCTCGAGCCTATGGAGATAGTGCAGACCTATACCTTTCGCTATCACGAGGCCATGCGTGAGCTTAACGTAGCTCCTCCTAGCATAGAGCCGCGTGCGAGCGGACATATCATAGAGCAGATAGAGGCCGTGAAGAGGATTCTCGACGCCGGCTATGCTTATGAAAGTAACGGAAGCGTCTACTTCGACGTAAGAAAATATAACGAAGACCATCACTACGGAGTGCTCAGCGGAAGAAACCTGGACGATACTCTCGAAGGCACGCGTTCTCTCGACGGACAGGGCGACAAGCGCGCTCCTTACGATTTCGCACTTTGGAAAAAGGCGGAGCCGGAGCACATTATGCATTGGCCGTCACCGTGGAGCGAGGGCTTCCCGGGATGGCATCTGGAATGTTCCGTGATGGGCGAGAAGTATCTGGGCGAGGAATTTGACATCCACGGAGGTGGAATGGACCTTATGTTCCCTCATCACGAATGCGAGATAGCACAGAACGTGGCTTGCAGGGGAGTGGAAGGCGTTCACTACTGGGTTCATAATAATATGATAACCATCAACGGCCAGAAGATGGGAAAGAGTTTGGGTAACTTCATCACCCTCCCGCAGATGTTCAGCGGCGAGCATCCTAAGCTCACTCAGGCTTATAGCCCTATGACGGTCAGGTTCTTCATCCTTCAGGCACACTATCGCGGCACCCTCGACTTCTCTAACGAGGCTCTCGCCGCTGCGCAGAAGGGTTTTGAGAAATTGATGCAGGCATCTCGCGCCCTCTATGAGATGGCGGGTCGCAAATGCCCTAATTACGAATACGGCAGCTTGCTTTCGACAGTGGCTCCTGACGTATGCAAGGCCACTTCTCCGGAGGTTAGAAGCATCTTCGAAGGCGTATACGACACCTTGTGCGACGATATGAATACTCCTGGCACTTTGTCTTTCCTTTTCGAGGCAGTGAAGCTCATTAACGGTGCGAAGGCCGGGACGGTCAGATTGGCCCAGGAAGATCTGGACACTCTCGTGCAATTGTTCGACGACGTGGTGTTCGGTGTGCTTGGCCTGAAAGACGAGGAAGGCTCAGGGTCTAACACCGAGGTCATCGACGGGCTTATGCAGATGATTTTCGAGCAGAGGGCAGCGGCCAAGGCGAATAAGGATTGGGCTACGTCCGACCATATCCGCGACACCCTTAATAAGCTCGGCATAAAGGTAAAGGATACTAAAGACGGCGCGAAATGGAGCCTGTAAAGTTAGTCAGCTGGAACGTAAATGGCCTCAGGGCCGTGGCGGGAAAGGGATTCGCTCAGATTTTCGACGAGCTCGATGCCGATTGCGTGTGCCTTCAGGAGACTAAGCTTCAGAAGGGTCAGATAGACTTGGAGTTCTTAGGATACGCTTCTTACTGGAACTACGCCGACAAGCCGGGCTATTCCGGCACGGTCATCTATACCAGAAAGCCTGTTCTTTCGGTGAGTTATGGCTTGGGAGTCGACGAGCACGACCACGAGGGTAGGGTAGTTACGCTCGAATTCGAGGATTTCTATCTGGTCAATGTCTATGTTCCTAATTCTCAGGACGGACTAAGGCGACTGGATTATAGGATGCGCTGGGAAGACGCCTTTCGCGGATTCGTAAAGTCCCTGGAGAGTAGAAAACCTGTCGTGGTGTGCGGCGACATGAATGTGGCTCACGAGGAGATAGACCTCAAGAATCCGTCTACGAACCATTTCAATGCGGGATTTTCCGACGAGGAACGTTCGAAATTCACGGAGCTTCTCGGCTCGGGATTCATCGACACTTGGCGCTTTCAGCATCCGGACGAGGTGAAATATAGCTGGTGGTCCTATCGTGGAGGCGCCCGCTTTAGGAATGCTGGGTGGCGTATCGACTATTTTTTGGTAAGCGAAAGCCTTAGGGAGCACATCTTTTCGACTGAGATTCTTAACGACATAGCGGGTTCGGACCATTGTCCGGTGGTGCTATGCCTTAAATAGCCGTCATCACGGCTTTTACGTCCGGCTTTTCTCCAGTCATAATATCATATCCCAGAAGCGCTTGTAATTTAAGCCAAGTGGTTCCCGGGATATATTCTTTTATACCCGGCAGGGCATTGCAGCACGGCGTCTTGTAATTCGCTTCTATGAGTTTGCGGCATCTTATATGTTCCAGACCCGGAGCATATTGTGGCAGCGTGCACACCACCACGTCGGCTTCGAGTGGCCCCTCCAGGAGTTCGTCGTGATGCCTTAATGAAGGTTCTACCCCGACTATGCGAGCTGCGGAAAGGGCTGCTTTCCCTGCTCCTCCTCCGCCTATTACCAGCACGCTCTTAGCCATGCCAATCATCGCGATAAGAGCTGTAAGATCAGAGTTGTGCGCCTCGATTCGGCCATCTTTTCGGAGTAATATGTTCGCTGCTCCACATCTGCTTGCTTCCTCGGAGATGACATCGCTTACCCCTAACGCCAGAGTTTTGAAGGGTGCAGTGACATTTATAGCTCTAAAGTCTTCTGTGCGGAATCGTTCGATAACCACTTCGAAGTCGGTCGATTCCAGCAGTTCGTATGGCCAATTCCCGTGATAGGCCGCATTGAAAAGACGCGGGCTCAGCGAGTCCGCAATGGGATAGCCTGCTAATCCAAATTTAATCATTTCTCTGACGTACTGCTTCGAATAATAATATGGCTGCGCTTACCGACACGTTAAGCGAGTCGATTCTTCCCAGCATAGGGATTCTTATGTGGGCGTCGGCCGCCTTTCTCCATACGTCGCTAAGGCCGGTGGACTCGGTTCCCATCACTATGGCCGTGCCGCACCTCATATCGGTGTCGTAGTAGAGACGGGAGTCTTGGAGCTGCGCCGTAAGTATCTGTATGTGGCGTTTCTTCAGGAAGTCTATACATTCCGAAGATTCACACGCCACGCAAGGTACCGTGAAGATGCCTCCTACGCTGCTGCGTATGAGATTAGGGTTATAGAGGTCCGTAAGAGGGTCGCATACTATGAGGGCGTCGGCCCCTGCCGCATCGGCGCTTCTAAGGACCGCTCCCAGATTACCCGGCTTCTCTACGCTTTCCAGGACTGCGATGAGAGGATTCTCCTTAAGTCGGATGTCTTCCAGAGTGTTATGAGGAGTGACTACTTCGGCGATTATGCCTTCCGTGCTTTCTCTATATGCGATTTTATTATACACATCCTCGCTGACTTCGTAGAGATTGACATCGCCGTCGAGCCTGGTGAGAATGTCGGTATCTTCCCCTTTCCCTAAGAATGATGGGCAATAGAACACTGAATCTACCTTCAACCCTGCTTCCAGGCAGTGCCTTAGCTCTCTTTTACCTTCAGTTACGAACAGTCCGCACGCGCGTCTTTCCGAAGATTTTTGCTGAAGAAGCGTAAGTTTCTTTATTTTAGGATTTTGCGAGCTTGATATAAAAAAAGTCGTCATACAATGAACAATTTCCTGCAAAAATACTTATATTTGCTCAAAATGTGACTAAAATTATTAAACATATTTTTAATTAACAGTAAAATGAAGAAATTAATTCTTTGCCTTATTGCCGTAGTCGGTATGGGGATCGCTGCTTCAGCAGCAAACTATTCAATTGACGAACAGGGAATCGACGCTATGATCGAGAACGCTGTAGAGGTTACACCTATGTCTATGGAAGCATCTGCTTCTGACTTGCAGTCTCCTACCATCAAATTCGGTGGAGCCCCTAGTCCGGTTATCGCTTTCGTACTCTCACTTGTTCCTGTAACAAGCTGGCTCGCAGTTCACCGTATGTACATGGGAACATCTGCTCTCGCAGTTATCCTTAACATCGTAACAGGTAGTGGCTTCGGTATCGTTTACGTAATCGACTGGGTTTGCCTGTTGATGGGTGTAATCGATAACAATATCAGCCAGTACTGCAACAACGGTCGTTGGTTGATGTGGGCTGACATCATCTAGTCTTGAATAAAATCAAACACATACTTCTCGCCCTCTTTATCCTTTCGCCCGTTTTAGGTTTCGCGCAGAGACGCGTTTCAGCGGATGTCGAAGTAAAGACTTTGGTCGGGAATAATGTAACTACAGTTACCAAAAGCGTCTATTGTTCCAACAATGGACGCTTGGTGACTTATTTCCATTCTCCTATGGAGTACATAATGGAAACTAACATCCTCGGAGAAAGCAAGATCTATTTTCCTAACACTAATGAGGTGTATGTGGATAACTCGGGTGCCATGAATGCGTCCGACGAATTGCTTTCGGTATTCCTTTTCGGAAGAATAGACGATTTGGGACTTTCTCTGGCGGGATATTCGCTTAAATCTACTGAAAGACTGGAAGACGGGCTCGTGAAGAAAACCTATTCGACCACCCGTAACAACCTGCCTCCTCGGGCAGAAATCGTGTATAATAAGGATTATCTCCCTATTTACAGCGCCACGCTCACCGAAGACGGGCATCCTACCGTCAAGGTGTATTATTCGAAATACGATTTGGTAGGATACACCCCATTCCCATATCGAAGCACTGAAGTCATCTATAATTCCCAGAAGGACTCTACTATCATTCGCACCATCTATTCCGACATAAAGCTGGACGGAAACGATGCGATGTTCGATTTCAGTGTGCCTCAGAATGCCAAGCCTTTGGATATGTCGGCCGCAGCGCAGAAGAAATGAAACTGTGTAAGCTAATAGTCGTATCTTCTCTTCTTTTGTGCTCGAGCATCGCAGCTTTCTCACAAAATTCTCGATTTACGCCTTCTTATTCGAAATATTTCACTCAGGCCTTGAAGGAAAAAGGGCCGGTTACGGCCGTATTGGCCACTCTGGACAGAAGAGTGAGGGACACGCGGGTAGGATGGGCGAGCTGTCACTATTTTAGGGAAGACGGGCGTATCCACGAAGATTTCTTCGGCCCGCTCGACGTGCCATACCATAAGACGCAGGTATTCGATTTCTCTTCCATTCAACCTGTGGAGGGGTACAGGCCTATGTCCGAGGACGAGGAATTCATCAAATACCTTCTGGGGAATAATCTTTCGGCTGATGCCGTGTGGTATCTGCACGGAACGGCCTTCGCTCCTTCCGATACCCTCGACTATTATAAGGGAGTGTCTCTCTATACGGCAGGGGGGCTTGAGCAGGCATCCGCTTCGTTCGAGAAGGTAGATGCACAATCGGTTTACTATACGCCTTCCGTCTATTTCGACGTAGTGTGCAAGTCTTATCTTAAGCAATACGACGAAGCCGCGAAGCGACTTATGGAATATAAGGGACCGGACGACGAACTGAAATACTACGAATTGGCAGCCTTGTCGCTTCTTCGTGACGATAAGGGAGGCTATGAAAAATACAGCGAGGCCTTTTCCTATAGCCAATACGCCTTGGGCGACGGGGAAAAGGTGTTCGACAGGATTTACAAGGAGAGGTTCGTGGACAAGGGCAAGTCAGCGTGGCTGGCGGCAGGTCTTTCTGCCATAGTTCCGGGACTTGGCAAGATGTACGTGGGGTGTTACGGGGAAGGTGCGGCTTCGTTTCTTCTAGGAGCATCCTTTACGGGATTTGCCGTGGAAAGTTGGGTGAAAAACGGTGGAAAGGACTGGCGTACCATCCTATTTACTGCGGCGGCTTCTCTTCTTCACTTGAGTAACATATATGGCAGCTATATCTCTGTCGGAATTTATGATAATTATTTGAAAGATGCTCAAAATCAAACGATTGTTTTTAATATTCACGTTCCTGTGCGTGCATTTTTCAAGTAGTGCCCAGACTGTCGTGAACCCTATGCTGGAGGCTTCCCTTTGCGAAAGGGATGCTTTCTACGCGGGTAATCCGGTAGAGTATAACGAAGCCCTGCTTCGTAAGGCCGAGATTCAGATGCAGCAGGGGCTCTATGCCGATGCCCTTCATTCTATGGAGCGACTGAGAATGTACTCCGTGCCTGCGGCTAAAAGAAAGGAAATAGGTTTTAAAAAGGCTTATGCAGCCTATCTTAAGGGCGATTACGACTTGTCTTTTTCTTATCTTCAGGAGTCGGATTTCGAAGTGCCTTACACTGAGCCTAAAAAGAAGAGCGAGGCTCTGGCTATGGCGCTCACCTTTCTCGTTCCTGCGGGATTTCTTTATGCCGAAGACCCAGCCGGTGCTGTGGAGTACACTGCGCTGAATGCGCTTTCTGTAGCCGGAATTATCTATCAGTTGTCTTCGAAGTGCTATGTCAGCGGTCTTCTGGGAGGTGCCATGGCCCTGAACCTGACCTTTATGGGGGCACAAGAAAAAGTTGCGCTCCTTATTCAGAAGCGCAACACCATTATCTTAAAAGAATCTAAGCGTTCGGCTCTTTGTTCGTTTTTTCAGGCCTCATCTGAGGGAAGAACAGAACGTCCTGAATAGTTGATTGGCCAGTCATAAACATGGTCAGACGGTCAATTCCCATTCCAAGTCCTGAGGTAGGAGGCATTCCGTATTCGAGCGCGCGCACGAAGTCCATATCGATGTACATAGCCTCGTCGTCGCCCTTGCTCTTGAGCGCAGCCTGCTCCTCGAAGCGCTCCAGCTGGTCGATAGGGTCGTTAAGCTCCGAGTAGGCATTGGCCAATTCCTTACCATTCACGAAGAGTTCGAAACGCTCCGTCAGTGAGCTGTCGTCGCGGTGGCGCTTTGAAAGAGGGGACATCTCGACAGGGTAGTCGGTCAGGAACGTAGGCTGGATGAGTTTGCTCTCGCAGTATTCGCTGAAGATGGCGTCGATGAGCTTGCCCTTTCCGAACGAAGGCTCCACTTCCACGTGAAGCTGCTTGCAGACCTCGCGAAGCTGCTCTTCGTTCATTCCCTTCACGTCCACTCCGGCATATTCCTTAATGGCGTCGAGGATAGGAAGCCTGCGGTAAGGACCTGCGAAGTCCACCTCGTTTTCGCCTATCATTACCTTAGTGGTGCCGTTTACGGTGATGGCTATCTTCTCGAGGAGTTTCTCGATGAATTTCATCATCCAGATGTAGTCCTTATATGCTACGTAGATTTCCATACAGGTAAACTCAGGATTGTGGGTCTTGTCCATACCCTCGTTACGGAAGTCTTTCGCAAACTCGTACACTCCGTTAAATCCACCGACTATCAATCTCTTGAGGTAAAGCTCGTTAGCGATACGAAGATAGAGAGGAATGTCCAGAGCGTTATGGTGAGTGATGAATGGACGCGCCGTAGCACCTCCAGGAATGCTCTGAAGGATAGGGGTTTCCACTTCAAGACACCCTGCCTCGTTAAAGTACTCGCGCATAGTGGCGATGATCTTCGCCCTCTTTATGAACACGTCCTTTACTGCCGGATTCACGACGAGGTCCACATATCTCTGGCGATATCTCATCTCCGGGTCGGTGAATGCGTCGAATACCTGTCCGTCCAGCTCCTTTACGATAGGAAGCACGCGGAGCGACTTGCTCAAGAGGGTGAGTTCCTTAGCGTGTATGCTGAGCTGACCTGTCTGGGTATAGAATGCGAATCCCTTGATTCCTATGATGTCACCTATGTCGAGGAGTTTCTTCCACACGGTGTTGTACATAGTCTTGTCCTCTCCCGGGCAGATTTCGTCTCTCTTTACATAGATCTGGATGCGTCCGCTTTCGTCCTGAAGCTCACCGAAAGAAGCGGCGCCCATAATGCGTCTGCTCATAATGCGTCCGGCGATGCACACTTCCTGGAAGTTGCCTTTCTCCGGGTCGAACTCCGCAGCTATCTGTGCGGCATTTGCGTTTACCGGATACTGTGCTGCAGGATAGGGCTCTATCCCCAATTCCTTTAATTTCGCAAGTGACTCCCTGCGAATGAGTTCTTGTTCACTGAATTCCTGTATCATAGTCTTTTATATTATTTCTTCGTGTCTTTCCTTAATGTCCTTTATTCTAATCTGGATGTTGCTGTTGCCCCTGAAGTAGTTCTCTACCAGCGAGTAGCATACATCGAACGGATTACCTTTCCTGATATACTCGAAATACTCGTCCATATTGAACGCTATGGCCGGAATGGTCACCGAGTAGTCCTGCTGGATGAGGTCCAGTTTCAGGTGCTTCCCGCCTGCGCCCACTCTCTTTCCCTTGCCTTCGTCGTAGGCTTCCTCCGTCATAAACACCGGATTCGTGTTTCCCGGGCCGAAAGGCTGGAATTGTTTCAGTATGCGGAAGAACTTCGGAGTAATCTGGTTGAGATTTATCTTCGCGTCGATTTCCACTACCGGGGTAAGGAGTTGGTCGTTAATCTTTCCGTCGACGAATTCGTCCATTCTGCGCGCGAACTCATCTACGTTCTCTTCCTTCATCGTGAGCCCCGCAGCATACATGTGTCCACCGAAATTCTCCAGCAAGTCGGCGCAGCTCTCTATCGCCGAATACAGGTCGAATCCCTGGATACTACGCGCCGAACCCGTTACGAAACCGTTTGATTTAGTGAGGACTACGGTAGGCTTGTAGAATGCCTCGACCAGTCTTGACGCCACGATTCCCACCACGCCCTTGTTCCATTTCGGATTATAGACGATGGTCGTGTTCTTCGATGCCAATGCGCCCCCGCCTTCCACCATCTCCAGTGCCTCCTGCGTAATCTCGCGGTCGATGCTCTTGCGCTCGTTATTATTCTTGTTAATCTGCTCGCCTATCTTCATCGCCTCCTTAGCATCCTGTGCAGTAAGGAGTTGCACGGCCAATCGACCCGTGTCTATTCGCCCCGCCGCATTGATTCTCGGGCCTATCTTGAAGACTATGTCGTCTATCGTCACGTGACCCGGTTCGAGCGGTGCGCAGATCTGTATCATCGCGGCCAATCCCTTCCTCGGATTCTCGTTGAGAATCTTGAGCCCGTAGTAGGCCAGCACCCTGTTCTCGTCCACCATACTTACCAGATCGGATGCGATGCTCACGACCAGCAGGTCCAGCAGCGGCTTCAGTTCTTCGAAATCGATGCCGTACTTCGCGCTGTACGCCTGGGCCAATTTGAACCCGACCCCGCAGCCCGACAGGTCGTCGAAAGGGTAGTGGCAGTCTTCCCTCTTAGGGTCGAGCACGGCTACCGCGTTAGGTAATATCTCGTCAGGGAGGTGATGGTCGCAGATGATGACGTCGATTCCGAAGGAATTGGCCAGGTCTACCTTATTTACGGCCTTGATTCCGCAGTCTACGGTGATGATGAGGGTCACTCCGGTCTGGCGGGCGTACTCTATGCCCTTCGTGGACACTCCGTATCCCTCGTTGTACCTGTCCGGAATGTAGAAGTCTACATTCTTCGAGAATTTGGTGATGAAGCAGTAAAGGAGTGCCACGGCGGTGGTGCCGTCTACGTCGTAATCTCCATAGACCATTATCTTTTCGTTATTCACGATGGCCTCGTGCAGTCTTTCCACTGCCTTGTCCATATCGCGCATAAGGAATGGGTCGTGAAGGTTATTCAAGTCCGGACGGAAAAAGGCCCTGCTCTGCTCGAAAGTCTCTATGCCTCTTTTTACGAGGAGGTCGGCGAGCACCTTGTCTATGCCCACTTCCGTACTGAGACGTTCGACTTTTTCAGCATCAGAGGCTTCTTTTATTACCCATTTGCACTCTTTTGTCATCTAAATAGACTCCTTTTTTAACTTTTCAGCGGCTATTTGAGCCACTTCCCTTACAGTATAATCGTCGGTTCGTATGCTTATGGGCGCTTCTCGGTAAAATTCCTCGCGCGCCTTAAGCAGACTTTCCATATTCTCATCAAGAAGAGGTCGCCCGGTGCCTTCGCCCTCGAGCCTTGTTTTAAGCGTCTGCGGGCTCGCCTCGAGATAGATGCAGGTAGTGTCTTCCAAAATCAAGTGTCTTACTCCCTTTATCGCTATGGTGCCTCCTCCCAGTGCGAGTACGAGGTCCTTATGGGTAAGGGTGTGCATAACCACTACGTCCCTTAGCGCTTCGGCTTCGATGGCCCTGAAGCCTTCTTCGCCTTGCATCTCGAAGATGCCCTTTATGCTCAGGCCTATCTTCTCTTCTATGTAACGGTCCAGGTCGATGAACTCAAAGCCAAGTAGTGTGGCAAGCTCCGCTCCCACACTGCTCTTTCCAGAGCCCATAAAACCTGTTAGACTAACTATCAAAACAAAGTAGGTTCTTCGACGGTCTCTTCATCCTGCTCTATGTCGCTTTCTATGGTAGGCTCCACTTTAGCTGGAACCTGAGGCTCCGTCGTGTTTTCAACTAAATCTTCTTCCTTTATCAGAGGCTCTATGAATTTCACGGACTTGATCTCTCTGTCGTGGCACTTCTTGCCCTTCGCCGCGATACCCTTCTTCGCTATCCATTCCTCTGCGTCGATGGCTTCAGGATCACGATGGGCCGACTTGCCGGCAAATGTCACCAAGTATTGAGGGTGTTTGTCCTCGCTAAGCGCTATGAGCTTGGATTTCGGACTGTCCGAGATGAAACTCATAGGAGTGTTGTCACATAGGATGAACGAGAATCTCTTTACGTAGTAGGTCTTCGCCGCGCCGTCGTAGTAAAGTGCTGTGTACACCTTGTTAGGGTCGAACTTCTCGATTTTCAGGAGCTCTCCCTGGTAGCGGTTCGACACGTCGAACGAAGTGGTGTAGAAGGTGCCGTTCTTGAAGATGGCCAGTACCTTGTCGTCCGAATCGAATGACCCCAGATATTCTCCGCGCTCCTCGTCGTTCAACTTCTGTATGTCGGCGTCGTACCAGATGTCCTTTCCGGAAATGGTGGATACACCTGCCGACTTGAGGCTTATCTTATGTATCAAGTTCTTGCTCACGAGATTACCCCTCGAAACACGGCCCTTTATGGCCAGCGTGCTGAAGTCGTATTCGAACACCGTCTTCTTCAGCTTGGCCTTAGGCTTGAGCTGAATCTTCACGGTCTCGGCCTCGCCGTTACTGTTAGCGGTGAACCATACTATCTGCGAGCCTTCGTCGCCGGTAGTGATGTTGTATTCCTTATCTCGCGTGATGGATGTGATGGCAAATCTCTTCGCATAGTAGATGCTGGTCTTGCCCATCCTATATATTACGTTATATATGGTGCGGCTGTCGCCCCTGTTGAAAAGGCCCACGTAAAGCAAATCGTCCCAGAAGTACTCCTTAGCGGATACTTTCGATACCTTGAAGCGGCCGTCCTTTCGGATGACCAGCACTTCCGATATGTCGGAGCAGTCGCAGATGTATTCGCCCTCATCCTCCTTTTTCAGTGCTATGCCCACGAAACCCTTCTGGAGATTCGCATACAGCTTGGCATTATTGTTAATCACCTTGTTAGCTGCGATGGTCTCGAACCCGGTGAGCTCCGTTTGGCGAGGGAAGTCCTTACCGTAGGTCTGCTTGAGGTGGGTGAACCAGTCGATGGTGAAATCGACGATGTGGTCCATTTTATCCTGAATGTCCCGCATCTCTTCCTCTATGGCGAGCAACTTCTCGTCGAGGATCTTGGTATCGAATTTGGAAAGTTTCCTTACCGGCTTGTCAACCAGCTTGTCGATGTCTTCCATTACGATGGCGCGGTGCAGGGACTTTTCCCATTCCTTCATTTTCGCGAGGATGGCGTCTTTCTGAGCATCCCAACTCTCGAAATCCTGCTCGAGTATCTTGTATACCTTATTCTCGAAGAAGATTCTTTCGAGCGAGGTGTAATGCCAACTGTTCTCCAGCTCGTTCATCCTGAACCGGAGCTGGGAGAGAAGCAAATCCTTCGTGTGCATCGTGCTGTATTCGAGCACGTCGTTTACGGACAGAAATGCAGGCTTGTTGTCCACGATTACGCAGGCGTTAGGCGCGATGGTGGTTTCACAGTCGGTAAATGCATAGAGCGCGTCTATGGTCTTGTCCGGAGACACGTCGGCAGGCAAGTGGATGAGGATATTCACCTTGTCGGTGGTGATGTCGTCTATCTTCTTGAACTTGATCTTGCCCTTGTCCTTGGCATTCATAATGGACTGGATAAGGACGCCGGTGGTCTTTCCGTAAGGGATCTCGGTTATGGCGATGGTACTCTTGTCTATCTTCTCGATTTTCGCCCTGACCTTTACGATTCCGCCTCGCTTGCCCTGATTGTATTTCGAGCAGTCGGCATAGCCTCCGGTAGGGAAGTCCGGATAGATCTCGTAAGGTTCGTTCCTAAGTATCTTTATGGAAGCGTCGATGAGTTCGTTGAAGTTATGAGGAAGAATCTTCGAGGACATACCCACACCGATACCTTCCGTACCCTGTGCAAGCAGGAGCGGGAATCGTACCGGAAGTTCCGTAGGCTCCTGGTTCCTTCCGTCGTAGCTGTTCATCCAGTTCGTGATGCGAGAGTCGAAGATGACTTCCTTAGCGAATTTGCTTAGTCTGGCCTCGATGTAACGCATGGCGGCATTGGCGTCGCCGGTAAGTATGTTACCCCAGTTACCCTGGCAGTCTATGGCAAATCCCTTCTGACCCAGCTGGACCATGGCTCCCAGTATGGAAGCGTCTCCGTGAGGGTGGTATTTCATAGCTTCACCCACGAGAGTGGCTACTTTCGTGAATGAACCTGTGTCTACCTTATACATCGCGTGAAGGACTCGCCTCTGTACCGGCTTGAGTCCGTCGATGATATGCGGAACGGCACGATGGAGGATAACGTAGGATGCGTAATCCAGATACCAGTCCTTGAACATTCCGGAAAGCTTGTACTTTTTAGCGTCGCTTTCCAGAAGTTTGCCGAACTTGCCTTCGGATTTGTCGTCGACGATGTCCTCATCGATTTCCTCGTCGATTATGTTTTCTTCTATGATATCTTCGTAGTCCTCGCTCATATTTTAGTCTTCATATCCGAATCTTCTGAGTTCTCTCTTGTCCTCCCTCCAATCCGGTGCTACTTTAACAAACAATTGTAAAAATACTTTTTTCTGGAAGAAATCTTCCATCTCGATGCGCGCTTCCGTGCCCATCTTCTTTAGCGCTGCGCCCTTCTTTCCTATTATTATACCCTTCTGCGAGTCGCGCATAACATAGATGACGGCGCTTATGTCATAGCGGTCGGCGCCCTCCTTAAAGGTCTCGACTTGTGCCTGACAACAGTAAGGAATCTCTTCCTTATAATTTAGAAGAATCTTCTCACGAATGATTTCTTCTGCGAAGAATCTGAGATTCTTGTCCGTGAACGCGTCTTTGTCATACCACGGAGGACACACTGGAAGCTTCTCGAGAATGGTCCGGAAGATGTTTTCCAGTCCGAATTTCTCCTGAGCCGATGCCGGTATTATCTCTGCGGCGCTGACTTTCTCTTTCCAATAGTTCATAAGCTCCAGCACCTTGGCCTGGTCGCTGATGTCTATCTTGTTTATGACTATGATTACCGGACAGGTGAGTTTGGAAAGCTTGTCGACGTATTCGCTATTCTTGTCGGGTTTCTCCACGGTGTCGGTGACGTAGAGGATGACGTCGGCATCGCCGATGGCTGCATCCACGAAGTTCACCATATCCTGCTGGAGTCGATAATTAGGTTTCAGGATACCGGGAGTGTCGGAGAAGACTACCTGATAGTCCTCTCCGTTCACTATTCCCATTATCCGATGTCTTGTGGTCTGCGCCTTTGCGGTCACGATGCTGAGCTTTTCGCCCACCATCGCGTTCATCAGCGTAGATTTGCCCACATTCGGGTTACCTATTATGTTTACGAATCCCGATTTAAACATAAGCTCCCATTTTGAGGATGTTCACCTCGCCCTCGGAGAGCTTTCTCCACTCTCCCTTCTTGAGACCCTTCTTCGTGAGTCCTGCGAAGTAAACTCTATCCAGGGACTTGACCTCGTAGCCCAGAGCCTCGAACAGTCTGCGCACGATGCGGTTCTTACCTGAATGAATCTCTATGCCCAGCTTGCGATGATCGTCTGCGTCGATGAACTCGAGCTCGTCTGCGGCCATTTTGCCGTCTGTCAGTTCCACTCCGGCCAATGCCTTCTCGTAGTCTTCCTGCTTGAGAGGCTTGTCGAGGCTCACTTGATAGATCTTCTTCTTGTCGTAAGAAGGGTGGGTGAGTTTCTCGGCCAATTCGCCATCGTTAGTGAACATAAGTACGCCTGTGGTGCTCTTGTCGAGTCTACCTACAGGGAATACCCTGAATGGGCAGCCCTTGAGAAGCTCCATAACGGTCTTCTCTGCGTGAGGATCGCTCGCTGTCGTGACATATCCTTTCGGTTTGTTCATTACCAGGTATACTTTTTCCTCGCCCTTGAGCTTTTCGCCGTTGAACTTGACTTCGTCCTTATATACGTTTACCTTAGTTCCCAGTTCGGTAACGACCTCTCCGTTAACCGTAACCACACCTGCCTGAATGAGGGTGTCGGCCTCGCGTCTTGAGCAAACGCCTGAGTTCGCGATGAACTTGTTAAGGCGGATTTCCTCCTGGATAGGTGTCTTTACGTAATCGTTATCGGAGTACTGCATATCGCTGAGGATAGGCTTGCGTGACAGCATTCTGCTGATTCCTTCCTCCGATGCCTTAGATGCTGCGAACGATTTCTTAGGAGCCGGCTTGCGTCCCATCTGATTTCTGTTGTTTCCTGCAGGTCTTCTGCTGCGATCGGAGAAACTGTTGTTGCTCCTACGCTCGCCGTAGTTATTACTGCGGCTTTCGGTACGTGGACGTCCTTCGCCGTAGCTGTGTCCTTCCGGACGTGGACGGCTAGCGCCATAGCTGCGTCCTTCGCCGCCGCTTCTGCGCTCTCCGTAAGAGTTTCTGTCACCGTAGTTGCTTCTTCCCTCACCATAGCTACGGCCTTCGCCATAACTGCGGCTCTGTGAACGGCCCTCGCCATAGCTGCGACCCTGTGGGCGGCCTTCGCCGTAACTGCGTCCCTGTGGACGTCCTTCACCGCGTGAGTTGTTTGAGTGACGATAATTGTTTGAGGACGTGCTGTATGCAGGTCCTTCTTCGCGATGCTCCTTAGCTATCGCGCCTGTGGCTCTTCTTGGTCTAAGCTTTCGGCCATTTTTTGAAAAATCTTCCATTACTTTAATGTAAAATAATAAATAATATGACCCTCCTGAAGTTCAGGCGTGGTCTCAGTAATATTGTTTAATTTGGAGAAGTGGGTCCTCATCGCTGCGTTCCTCGCTTCTGTCCATAATGTCTTGTTGTCAACTGTCGTACCGGATGCGTCCACTACGGCATTTCTGACCTTTCCGTATCTGTCCACCCAGATTTTCACTACGACCTTTCCTCCGATCTGCTCGTTGAATTTAGGTACCGCCAAATCTCCTACTACCTTTCTGCCCTTCAAGTGGGCGTTAGGCTTTCCGTCCGCACTTGCGTTCTGGGCATTTCCGTCGCCCTGTCCGTCCCTGAAGGTCTCCGTCGCCTTTTCTGCGGTATGCGGGGTAGTGGATGGGCTTGGCTTTTTGTTCATTCCCGGGAACGATGCCCTCGGGTCCAGCTTCGGAGTCTCAGGCTCCGGTGCCGGGGTAGGAACGTCGCCGAAATCGTCTTTCATCGACTCCTGCGTCCTGTTAGGCGTAGGCTCTTCTATAGGACTTTCGCTCTTTTTTACCAGTTCCACGGGCTTGGTCTTGTCCACCGTTTCCGAAACCGGCTCCTTGCCTGGCTTGGTCTGGATGTCCGGGACCTCGGCGGAGAAGTCGAGCAGGAAAGTGGATTCCTCCGGTGGCGGATAGATGTAGCTCAACCCGTTCACCGACAGCAGTGCGAAAGCGCATATATGCGTAAGGCAGACAAGCGATAGTCCTATCACTCGTCCTGTCTTCGCGCTGCGCTCTCGGCGCTCCATATATGCGTTACGGTTCTCTGGCATAATCCTATTCCGGTGAGGTCGCAAGTATCACCTTATAGTGGTTTCTCTTCGCTATGTTCATCACTTCCACTACCTCTTTGATCGGCACGCTCTCGTCGGCGTAGATGGAGAAGGTAGGGTCCTCTTCCGTGGACAGTTTCTCTATGAGCTGGTCTTCCACCGCGTCGAAGGCTATGGGCGCCTTTTCTCCGTTAATGTGGTAGGTGTAGACGTCTTCTCCACAGTCCTTTATGGACACGGATACCGTCGCTTTCGCGCTCACCTGTCCGGTGCTCTTAGGAAGCAGGAGCTTCAGCGCGTTAGGGTTAACCAGTGTAGAGGTGACCAGAAAGAATATCAGCAGCAGGAATACTATGTCCGTCATAGAGGACATAGACATATTCGGGTCTGCCTTCGTATTTCTTCTCAAAGCCATAATTACTCGTTTGCTGTTTCAGTTTGTTCTCCGGAAGTCTCGCTGAGAAGGTCCATAAAGTCGATGGTGGCGTTCTCCATCTTGAAGACCACGTTAGATACCTTGGCCGTCAGGAAGTTATATGCGAAATATGCGATAAGGCCCACGATAAGGCCTCCTACTGTGGTAATCATGGCCTCGTAGATACCTCCCGAAAGCAGCGAGATGTCGATGTTGTTACCGGCGTTCGCCATATTGAAGAAAGCCTTGATCATACCGGTCACGGTTCCCAAGAATCCGAGCATCGGAGCACCTCCGGCGATGGTGGCCAAGTAAGGAAGCCCGTTCTCGAGTCTCGCGATTTCTGCGTTACCGACATTGTCTACGGCCGTCTGTACATCGGAAAGAGGCTTGCCGATTCGGGCGATGCCTGTTTCGATCATTCGGGCGATAGGGGAATCGAACTTGCCGCAGAGCGCCTTCGCAGATTTTACCTTACCGTCGAGAAGATAGTCCTTTATGTCTTTCATAAAGTCCTTGTCGATTTTCTCTGCAGAGGAGATAATCCACCACTTTTTCCCGAAAATGTAAAGTGCCACGATCGACAGGATGAGCAGCACGATCATTATCCAACCACCCTTAGTGGCCATCTCTAAGATGGAAATAGACTGAGTTTCAACCATATAATTTTCTTTTTATTCTTCGTTTTAACCTAAAAGTCGCAATTCCGCAAATTTACTGAAAATATTCGACTTTTGAAAGGAATAAAGCACGTCCCGGGACGCTTTCTCCTGCATTGCTTCTCCGGCCGCTTTCAAGCAGCTCCGTTATGCTTTCCGGACTGCGCTTTCCGCGTCCCACTTCAAGAAGCGTTCCTACTATGGCTCTCACCATATTCCTTAGAAACCTGTCTGCCGCTATGTGGAAAGTCCAGTGTGTCTCGTCGTCCCGACTCCAGTAAGCCTCGAACACTGTACATATTGAAGTCTTGTTGTCTGCTCCTATTTTTTCGAAGCAGGAGAAGTCTTTCGTGCCAATTAATTCCTTCGCCGCCTCGTTCATCGCGTCGAAGTCCAGTTCGGGGTAGGAATATTGGTAGGAAAACTGCTCTGCGAATGGGTCTTTCTCGCGGTGAATATGATAGATGTATTCGCGTCTTCGTGCGCTGAATCTGGCGTGAAAGTCATTATCCGTCTCTTCAATGCCCTTAATTGCTATACTTGGAGGCAAGATGGCATTTAATTTGTATTTAAGTGCCGCTGTGTCTATGGATTTATCGTAGTCGAAATGAGCTACATAGTCTATGGCATTGACTCCAGTGTCTGTTCTTCCGGCACCTACGACGGCGATATCTTCTCTCAATAAGGTAGATAAGGCGTCGTTCAGGCTTTGTTGAACAGAAGGTGAGTGTGGCTGTATTTGCCAGCCGCAAAATGGAGCACCGTTATAGGAAAGAGTGATTTTGAAACGCATAAAACTAATGTATAGTGCAAAATTAAAGAAAAATATATGGAAAGCGTAAACATTAAGGAATTGAATGAAAAAATTCAGAGGGAGAGCTCATTCGTGGATTTGCTCTCTATGGAGATGGGTAAGGTCATCGTAGGACAGAAGCATCTCGTGGAGAATCTGCAGATAGCCCTCCTTTCTAATGGACATATTTTGCTCGAAGGTATGCCAGGACTGGCGAAGACATTGGCCATAAGCACTCTTGCGAAAGCAGTGAACGGCAGTTTCTCCAGAATCCAGTTCACTCCGGACCTCTTGCCTGCCGATATTACGGGTACCCTGATCTACAGCCAGAAGAAGGAGCAGTTCGAAGTGCACAAAGGACCTATCTTCGCGAACTTCGTGCTCGCCGACGAGATTAACCGTGCTCCTGCCAAGGTCCAATCGGCCCTTCTCGAAGGTATGCAGGAAAGGCAGGTGACTTTAGGTGACAATACCTATTCCCTTCCGGACCCATTCCTCGTAATGGCGACGCAAAACCCTGTGGAGCAGGAAGGTACCTATCCGCTTCCTGAAGCACAGGTAGACCGTTTCATGCTCAAGGTAGTAGTGGATTATCCTAAGAAAGAAGAGGAAAGGCTCATCGTGAGGATGAATAATTTCGGTGAGTTCCCTAAGGTGTCGCCGGTGGTTTCCACTGAAGACATAGTCCGTGCTCGCCAGATAGTTCGCGAGGTCTATATGGACGAAAAGATAGAGAAATACATCGTGGATTTGGTTTACGCTACCCGTAATCCCGAGGAGTGTAATCTTTCCTCACTGAAGAGTATGATTTCGTATGGTGCTTCGCCACGTGCGAGCATCAGTTTGTGCGCCGCTTCGAAGGCCTATGCCTTCGTCAAGAGGCGTGGTTACGTGATTCCTGAAGACGTCCGCGCAGTCTGCCACGAAGTTTTGCGCCATCGTATAGGCCTTACTTACGAGGCAGAGGCTGAAAATGTTACTACGGACGAGATTATAGAGCAGGTTATAAATGCAGTCATCGTCCCATAATACATCTCAGACGACGGATTTCCTGAAGAAAATCCGTAAGATAGAGATTCGCACTAAGGCTCTCTCGCATCAGATATTTGCGGGAGAGTATCACTCCGCTTTCAAGGGGCGTGGTATGACTTTCAGCGAAGTCCGTGAATATCAGTGGGGTGACGATGTCCGTTCTATGGACTGGAATGTAACTGCCCGACTGAGAAAACCACACGTGAAAGTGTTCGAAGAGGAGCGTGAACTCACTATGGTACTCCTTATAGATGTGTCGCGAAGCGGCCTTTTCGGCTCGCGTTGCGCCACTAAAAGGGAGAGGATCGCCGAGGTGGCCGCCGTGCTCAGTTTCAGTGCCAGCATAAACAACGATAAGGTAGGAGCCTTGTTCTTCTCCGATAAGGTGGAAAAGTTCATTCCTCCGAAGAAAGGACGCAGCCATCTTCTTCATATCATTAGGGAGATGCTCGAACTGGAACCCACTTCGGACGGCACGGACATAAGCGTAGCCCTGCGTTTCCTCACGGGCGCCATAAAGAAGAAGTGTAACGCCTTCCTGTTGAGCGATATGATGGACGTGGGAAGTGACGCGATGCCTCTTTACGAAGATGCGCTGAAGATAACTGCCGGCAAGCACGACCTCTCCGTAGTGAAGGTTACGGACCCTCTAGAAAGGGAGTTGCCTGCAGTGGGCCTGGTACACATTAAGGATAGCGAGACCAGGAGCACCACTTGGGTAAACACTTCCAGTCCGCGAGTCCGTAATGCGTATAGGAAATGGTTCGCCGATTTCAACTCTTCCGTGAAGAACCTTATGAACAGATATAAGGTGCATTTCGTGGAAATCAGTACCGAAGGCGATTATGTTAAAGATTTAATGGGACTGTTCAGATGAGAGGCTTATTATTCGCACTATTATATATAGTATTGGACATCATTCCTATGGGCCAAGCCGAACTCAAGCCGCTTCAGCAGCGAGATTCGGCCCTGGTAGCAGACCAATTCTCCTATGGGGTCCTGCTGGACCGCAAGGATGCCGGCACGGGCATAGGCCTGACGGATTTCTCGAAAATCTGTAATGACACTCTGGTGCTGGTAAGGGATTGGCAGATAGATACTTTAAAAGACGGAAAACTTAAGGCCGACATAGTCGTGGCTCCGTTCGAAGAAGGGGAGTACGAGATGCCGGACATCTATGTCCTGAGAAGAAACGCTTCGGGCAGCGTAGACACCCTCCGTTTTTCGGGTCCTTCGCTTTCCGTTATGACTATGCCTGTGGATACCGCGACTTTCAGCATTCATCCGCTGAAGGCTCAGATCAATTACCCCGTTACTTTCGCCGAGATACTTCCGTACATAGCCGGTGGACTGGGCGGAATAGCCGTGATAGTGCTTCTGTGTGTGTTCCTTCCCAAACTTTTCCGTCGTAAGTCGAAGGAGGAGAAGGTTCAGGAACCTGCCCATATCGAGGCCCTTCGCGAATTGGAGAAATATAGAAGTGACAAATATTGGGTTCCATCCCACCAAAAGGCCTTTTATTCAGGCATTACGGATATTCTTAAGAACTACATCGACCGCCGTTTCGGCATCGACGCTCCGGAGATGACCACCATCGAGCTCTTCGAGGACTTGAAGGGGTGCGAGGGAGTGACGCCTCAGATGTACGAATCTCTCAAGAAACTTTTCGAGAGGGCTGACTATGTGAAATTTGCCAAATATGTCGCCGATGACGAGGAAAACGCGCAGGCTCTGCCGCTTAGCGTGAATTTCGTGACGTCCACATATCAGGCACAAATAGAGGAGGAGGGTAAGAATGTTCTTTGAGTATCCTGCATTGTTATGGTTGCTTGCCATTCCGGTGCTACTATGTGCCCTTTATATATATAGACAGGTAGCGGGGAAGGTTCCTCATTTCAGGGTGAGCAGCAGATTTCCGTGGGAGAGCGGCGCGTCCCGCGTGTGGAACGTCGTTATGCACATCCCGTTCGTGTTGTTCACGGCGGCATTGGCCCTTATAATAATATGTATGGCTAGGCCGCGTTCTTCTTCGCAGGCGGAAAGGATAGATACCGAAGGCATCGACATCGTGTTCGCGATGGACGTGTCTACCAGTATGTTAGCCAGGGACTTCACTCCCGATAGAATCAGCGCGGCGAAGGACATAGCGATAGAATTCATCTCTCAGCGCCCTTCGGACAGGATGGGAATCGTGGTTTTCGCAGGCGAGAGCTACACCCAATGTCCTCTAACTACCGACAGGGCCACGCTCATAAATCTGATGAAGGAGGTTCAGACCGACCTTATCGAAGACGGAACCGCCATCGGTAACGGACTGGCCACCGCCGTCGCGAGACTTTCTACGTCCGATGCACCGAGCAGGGTCATCATTCTGCTCACCGACGGTGTGAACAACCGCGGCGAAATCACCCCATTGACCGCTGCCCAGATAGCCCAGACCTACGGAGTCAGGGTGTATACCATCGGTATCGGGGCCAATGGAGTCGCTCCCTACCCGGTAGTGACCCCGTGGGGAATAGAGACTCGGAACATCGAGGTGGAAATCGACGAGGACCTTTTGAAGGAAGTGGCCAAGAGTACCGGCGGCCGCTATTTCAGAGCTACGGATAACACCAAGCTTTCGGAAATCTATGCCGAAATCAACCAGATGGAAAAGACGAAGACGAGCATAGATTCCTTCCCGGTGTATAAGGAGTTGTATCCCAAGTATGCGGTGTGGGCATTGGCGTGCCTGCTGGCGTGTGTGCTTATGTTCGTGTTTATTAGAAGATTACCGTAATGATTATATTTGCTTACGAAAAATATTTGCTTCTGCTGCTGTTAGTGCCGATATTCCCGCTGGCGTATGCGGCGCTTATGGCTTTGCGTAAAAGGCGGATTGCCCGATTGGCCGACAAAAGAATGGCAGCGGAGCTGATGCCGAGCTATAGTCGAGCGAGAGAATGGGTGAAGGTGGTGCTGTTTTCGCTGGGCTTTATGTTCTTTACGATAGGATTGGCCCGTCCGCAGATCGGTGCCAAGCTGAGTCAGAGGCAGACGCGTGGCGCGGAGATCATGATTTGTCTGGACGTGTCGAACTCGATGCTCGCCCAGGATTATTCCCCGAACCGTCTGGAGAGGGCGAAATTGGCCATATCGTCGCTGGTGGACAAGCTGCGCGACGACCGTATCGGGCTTATCGTGTTCGCAGGCAATTCTTTCGTGCAGCTGCCGATTACGACTGACTATGTCTCGGCGAAGATGTTTCTGTCGTCGATAGACACCGGGGCGGTTCCGGTTCAGGGTACGGCGATAGGGGATGCGCTTATGACGGCGGCTCGAAGTTTCAGCGCGCAGAGCGAGAAGAGTCGTGTGATTATATTGATTACCGATGGTGAGAACCACGAGGACGACGCGATTTCTGCGGCGAAGGAAGTGGCCAAGTCGGGAATTAGGATATATACTATAGGTGTAGGTTCCGCTCAGGGACAGCCTATTCCGGTTAACGGCTCGCTACTTGAGGATAAGGACGGAAACATCGTGGTCAGCAAGCTCGACGAGAAGGTGCTCAAGCAGGTGGCTTCGGCAGGGGGCGGTGCGTACATCCACGCAGGAAACGAGGAATTCGGACTCAATCCCATCATCGACGACATTCGCAAGATGGAAAAGGAGGAGTTCTCGTCGGTGGTTTTCGAAGAGTATGATGAGCAGTTCATGTACTTTTTCGGCTTGGCATTAGTATTTTTCTCTCTCACGGCGCTGGTCGGGGAGCGTAAGACGAAAAGGAGGTTGTTTTGATGAATAGGTTTTTCAGCATAGTGCTGTGCGTGCTTTTGTCGGGTGCGAGCTTGTTCGCCCAGGAAGACAAGAAGGACGTTCGCAGGGGAAACAAGGACTATAGGAAGTCTAATTTCAAGGAGGCGGAGATAGATTATCGAAAGGCTCTCCTAAAGGATTCGACTTCTTTCGCGGCGACTTACGATTTGGCCAATGCCCTTTATTCCCAGAAAGACTACGAGGGTGCGGCTAACACACTGGAAAAGCTTTCGAAGAGCGCTCCGGAAAGTCAGTACGCCGACAGATACTATTTTAATAAGGGCAATGTCTCTCTTCAGAAAAAGGATTATAAGACTGCGGTCGACGATTTCAAGCAGGCTCTATTAAGGGACCCGGGTGACCTTCAGGCAAAGGAAAGTTACATTTACGCTAAAAAGATGCTTGAAAATCAGGAAAATGGCGGAGAAGGAGAGTCTGACCGGGACAATCAGGACCAGAATGACGACCAGCAGAATCAGGACCAGAATCAGGATCAGCAGCCTTCGGACGGACAGCAGGATAAACAGGAAGGCGAAGGACAGGCGCAGCAGCAACAGATCTCGGCTCAGCAGGCCCAGCAGATCCTGAAGGCTATCCAGGCTAAGGAGAAGGAAACCCAAGAAAAAGTAGAAAAGGCTAAGGCTCAGAACGAAAAGAGCCGACAGAAAGATAAAAATTGGTAGTGTAAAGATGAAAAGACTTTTCGCAATATTTGCTTTGATATTAGGAACCGTGTGCGCCTATGCCCAGCCAAGCATAACGGTGCAGGTCCCTTCGGCTGTCACGCTCGACGAGCAGTTCAGCCTGAGTTTCGTGGTGGAAGGGGAGAAATCGGACGATTTTAATTGGCCAGGAAGCCATGATTTCGACATCCTGTGGGGACCGCAGGTGGGCTCGAGCTCATCGGTTACGATTATAAACGGTAAGAGAAATAAGACCGTAAGTTCTTCATATACTTATGTTTTGATGCCTAAGCGCGAAGGCTCTTTCGTGCTTCCGGCTTGTACGGTGAAGGTTAAGGGCAAGACCTATTCTTCGGCGCAGACTCCCATTAAGGTAGTGAAGGGAAGCGGCTCCGGCGCTGCTTCTTCCGGCTCTTCGAGTGCGCAGGGTACGGGCAGCGTAAGTGGCGAGGACCTCTTTATGCGCTTGACTGTAGATAAGCGTAATGTGGTTCTGGGAGAGCCGATTACGGCTACGCTAAAACTCTACTCGAAAGTGAATATCGGAGGATTCGAGGACGTGAGGTTCCCTTCTTTCGAGGGGTTCTGGAGTCAAGTCGAGTATAATCCTACTAACATCGAATTCCGAAGGGAGTCCCTCGGAGAAGAAGTCTATAATGTCGCTACCCTCAGGACCTATAAGATTATCCCTCAGAAGATAGGAGATCTTACGATTGAGCCTAGCGAGATGGTGTGCCTGGTACAGGTGAGAAACCACGCCAACTCTTCGGGAAGTCTTTTCGACAGCTTCTTCCAGAATGACTATAATACTATACGTAAGAGGGTTAGAAGTAAAGGCGTGACTATCGCCGTAAACGACCTTCCTTCTCCCAAGCCATCTTCATTCTGTGGAGGTGTGGGTAAATTCAATATGGCAGTCCAGTTAAGCAGGGACTCGCTTCGCACTCACGATGCGGCTTCCGTGCTGGTTAAGGTAAAGGGCGAGGGTAACTTGAATCTGGTGGAGGCGCCGAAGATTAAGTTCCCGGCCGATTTCGAAGTCTACGACGTGAAAAGCACCGACGAAAACGGAATGCGTATATTCGAATACCCTTTCATTCCGAGAAGTTATGGCGATTATCAGATAGGACCCGTCGAATTCAGCTATTACGACGTCACGACCAAATCTTACAAGACCATCTCCGCCCAAGCGCTCAGCCTGAATGTGCGTAAGTCTGAGGTGACAGAGGAAAGCAAGACTGCCGTGCCGTTCGTGGGCGCTGCAGGTAAGGCGGTCAAGAATCTGGGTGAGGACATTAGGTACATCTCCGTAAAATCAGGCAATCTGAAGCCGTCGGGGCAGCTTTTCGTATGCTCGCCTCTGTTCTTCTGCCTGTGTGCGCTGGTGCTTCTCGCTGCCGTCTTGACGGTGGTTTTGAGCACTCGTCTTAGGGCGCGTCGTGCCGATGGGGCCGTGGTAAGAAGGCGCGGCGCATCGAAGGCTGCCAGAAAGAAACTCTCGCTCTCGGCCAATTATATGAAGCAGGGTCTGTCAGGAGCTTTCTACGAGGAATTGCATAAGGCGCTTCTCGGATTCGTGGCGGACAGGCTGACTATGGACATATCCCAGCTCGATAAGGACAACATCCAGTCTGCACTCTCCGGTGTCGGGGTGGACGACGCCTTGGTGGCCAAGTATTTAGGCCTTTTGGACGCCTGTGAGATGGCTCGATTCTCGCCTTCTTCGCAGGGTGATTCGATGAATTCGCTTTATGAAAATGCTCTGGAGGTCATCTCCGGAATAGAAGACAGTATGGATAAAAAACATAAGATAGCGGGGAAGGTCTTGCCTGTAATGCTCGCGCTTCTGTCGTTAGGTTCTTTAAGCACGCAGCTTTCCGCTCAACCTTCTTCCGAGTGGGATAGCGCCGTGGCGGCGTATGCTGCATCCGACTATCAGGGAGCCTTCGACATCTGGAGCTCTATCGAGCAGAGCGGTCTTGCCAGTGCTGAACTCTATTATAATATGGGGTGCGCCAGCTACAAGATGTCGAATATGGCATCTTCGGTGCTCTACTTCGAAAGGGCCCTCAAGCTCGACCCGTCCTACGAAGATGCCAGACATAATCTGGAGTTCGTCTCTCAGTTCCTACAAGACAGGATAGACGACGTGCCGGAATTTTTCCTGGCCAAGTGGTTCTCATCGCTTGAAAACAAACTTTCTTCGAATACATGGGCCGTGCTTTCGCTGCTATGGTGGATAGTGCTCTCGGTAGGTGTGGTGGCATTCGTATTGGCCCGTGGTCGAAAGCTTAAAGTCGCGGGATTCGTCGGAGCCATAGTGGCTGCAGTGCTTTTCGCACTGTCCCTGACCTGCTCTATTTCTCTGAAGAACAAGGCTATGGACGATACTTCCGCCATAGTGATGGATTCGTTTACTGTCGTAAAGAGCTCACCTGACGATATGTCCGGAACGGAGCTCTTCGTCCTGCACGAAGGCACCAAGACTAAAATACTTCAGGATTTGGGCGAATGGTGTAACATAGAGCTCGCCGACGGCCGACGCGGATGGATGAAAAAAAGTAGTTTGGAAAATATTTGATTTTTTAGGAAATATTATTATCTTTGTGACTGATAGTGTAAACTATAAGCAGAAAAAGAAATAACAAATTATAAACACTCATGAAACTTAAAGCTTTAGTTATCGCAGGTGCTCTCCTCGTTGCAGGAGCGGCTAACGCACAGGAGTCTTATGTAACAAACTCCTTTAACAGTAATCTTTTTGTAGGTTTGAGCGCTGGTGCAAACGTAGGTCTCGATGGTCTTTATGGCGCAATCGACGGCGGTAAGTTGGCATCAGGCGTAGGTCTTGGCCTCGAGCTTACAGTAGGTAAATGGTTTACCCCAGAGTTCGGTATGCGTTTCGACCTTACAGGTATCGGTACATCAGTAGGTAATGGAAACATTTCATTCTACGGCGCTGGTTTCGACCTTTTGTGGGATGCTTCTACATCTTTCGCAGGTCTTAATCCTGATCGCGTAGTTTCAGTAGTTCCTTACTTCCACGCAGGATATTTTAACAGCGAAGGACGTGGTGCAGGCTTCGGTGCAGGTATCCAGTTCCCTATCGCACTTTCACGCAACTGGGCTATCGTTCCTGATTTCCGTTTCGTAGGATTCGGTGACGCTATCCTTCTCGGAAATGGTTCAGGTGTATGTGCAGCAGCACAGGCTCTCCTCGGCGTTCAGTACAAATTCGGTAAGACTACCTCATTCCAGACAGCAGCCGCTATGACTACTCCTCTCGTAGTAGCAGCAGCAGAGGCTGAAGCAGCTAAGGCTGAGGCAGACGCAGCTCAGGAGAAGGCAGCAGCAGAGGCAGCAGCCCTCGCAGCAGAGAAAGAGCAGCTCCTTAAGGAGAATGCAGCTCTCAAGGGTGAGCTCGCAGGTGCAGCAGCAGAGAACGAGGCTATCGTAAAGAACCTTATGCACACTCCTGCTTGCGTATTCTTCGAGATCGGCCAGGCTACTCTTAGCGTTAAGGAGCTTGAGCACTTCGACCATATCGTTAAGACTATGGTAGCTCAGGGTAAGAACCTTACATTCACGGTATCTGGTTACTCAGATAAGAACACCGGTTCAGTTCGTCGTAACAAGCAGCTTGCTAAACAGCGTGCTAACTACATCGTTAAACTCCTTACCGGTAAGTATAACCTCAGCAAGGATCAGTTCGTAGTTAAGTCAGAGGGTAACACTAACGTGTTCACGACTATCGAGCTTAACCGTGCGGTCATCATCGAGGCTGCTGAGTAATTTAACTCAAATCGAAAATTAAAGGTGCTCACCATCGCGGTGGGCACCTTTTTTCATTCCGTCATAGCGTCGAATAGGCTTCGGCGACTACGAAGTTGCTTCCTCCTATATATATAATGTCTTCATCGTTAGCGCTGTGCCGGGCCATTCGCACTGCTCGTCTTACGCTACTCTCTGTTTCACTCGCGGGACAGGCGATGAGTTCGAGTTCGGGCCTGTATTCTCGGAGTTTCTTATAAAGCTCGTCTACGGGAAGGGCCCTTTCTCCTACGGGCGAGCAGAGATAGTATCTGGCGTGAGCGGGCATTATCTTCGCTATGCTTTCCAAATCCTTGTCTTTCATTATGCCGTATACGATGTGAAGTTTCCGGCCGCTCTGCTCTAGCTGGTGGAAATTGTGGGCAAGTGCCTGTGGGTTATGCCCTATGTCGCATATCGTAAGAGGGCGCTTCGAGATTATTTCCCATCTTCCGTGAAGGCCGCTGATTCGGGCCGTGTGGTTAATGGCTTCATAGTCAGGTGTTACGTGAAGCAGAGAAAGCGCAGCGAGGGATGTTCGTAGGTTGTCGCTCTGATAATCTCCGCTTAGGTCCATTTCCATAAGAGGAAGATGAGCTGTCACTTCGTCTGCGAAATAAAGATGGCATCGTACTTTTTCCGCCTTGTTTATAAAGACTCCCAGGGTTTCTTCGTCCTTTCCCCAGACGAGCGCAGGTGCTCCCGCCTTGAAGATGCCGGCTTTTTCCGCAGCTATGAGTTCACGGGTATTACCCAGCATGGAACAATGATCCAGCCCTATGCTCGTAATTACTGATAGTTCCGGCTCGATTATGTTAGTGGAGTCGAGCCTTCCTCCGAGGCCTGTTTCCACTACCGCTGCCTTTACTCCCACTTTGCCGAACCACCAGAGCGCGAGCCCTGTCGTTATCTCGAAAAACGAAAGGCCTTTTATGGTATCTTCGTATTTTTCGAGAAAGAACATCACGTCCTCCTTGGGAATCATCTCATAGTGGAGCCCTCCTTCGGGCGAGATGATTTTTATCCTTTCCCGAAAATCCAGAAGGTGAGGTGAGGTGTACAGGCCTATCGCTTCTCCGTTCTTCTGAGAAGCGGCGAGACCTACGGCTATCATACTGCTTACGGAGCCTTTTCCGTTAGTTCCTGCCACGTGGATGCATTTGTAATTCCTCCACGGGCTGCCTAACAGACGGTCGAATTCCCGCATTGAGTCGATACCGGCCTTATATGAAGCACCGGTAAATCCGACATTTTGTACGCTCGGGTGACGCTTGAAAATGTCTTCAATAATTTCTGCGTATTGCATACAAGTTCAAAAATAACTAATTTTGGAAGATTTTAGAACAAAATGGCTTTAATACCTTTCTTTTATTCATCTTATGTTATAGATGGCTGCAATATGCCATCTACGCCGGCAAGCCTGCTTGGCGACGATTCGCTTGAAACATATCCAAGCGTGGTGGACGAGACTTTAGATCCCGCTCCCGGTGGCTATCATTTCGACGAGACTAAGGTGGACGACTACCTTAAGGCGTTGAGTAAGAAAAAGTTCCCGTTTGAATTACCCTATGCGGCCTCTTATGCCAGATGCCAATTGGCCTATGCCTTGACGGATGCCCTGTGGAAGAAGGGGAAGTTCCTGCTCGAGGATTTGTCCCTGATTGCGAAGGTGGATTGGCAAGTGGACGAGCTGGGAAGCGGCGCGGCTTTGTACAGCGCCTGCGAGAGCGCGGCCGAATTGGCCTCGGACATGGATATTCCGATTAAGGACAGGGAGTTGTGCGAAGGACCGCGTTCCGTATCGTTCGATGTGCTGGGGCCTAAACCGGGCAGAATGATAGGCGACAAGCTGGTGGACGACCCAGATAGTTGGATTATCTATATGCCTTTCGATACCGATGAGCTGCATCTGGGCGATTCTGCACTGAGTGCGGCACTTGGCCTGAGCGGAGGTATGGCGCCGAAGATGGAGGACCCGGATTATTTTATGGATTGCTTCGAGGTGGTGAGGGAATTGGTCGAGGATGGCATTCTTCTAAGCGGAGTGTCCGTGAAGAGGGGAGGAATGGTGGCGGCGCTGGATTCTATGGTTTCGCCTTCGGTGGGGGCTGACGTGAACATTTCCGATTTGAAGAGGGCATATCCTTCGTCCGATGTGGTGAGAATCCTGTTTTCGGAGGTGCCTGGAGTCATATTCCAAATCAACGACTCGGATTACGACTATCTCGATGCGGAGTTGTTGCTTCAGGATGTGATGTATTTCCCGCTGGGTCACCCGGTGCGCAGAAAGGGAAAGGTGGGTGCGATTTTAGATTCGCTTATAAGGTAGTTGCTTAAGTGCGGATTTTTTCGTATCTTCGTGACCTTTGTGAAATTTACTTGAAAACAATATAATTATATAAATAAAGTTATGACAGAAACTAAAAAGAGAGTCTATTGCTTCGGCGGTAAAACCGCAGAGGGCGATGGATCTATGAGAGAGCTCCTGGGTGGAAAGGGAGCTAACCTTGCCGAGATGAGCAAGTTAGGGATGCCGGTTCCGGCTGGTTTCACTATTACTACAGAGTGTTGTGCTGAGTACTATGCTCTCGGTGGTGGCTATTCAGACGCACTTCAGGCAGAAGTGGCTAAGGCTATGGCAGCTACTGAGGCCATTATGGGTAAGAAGTTCGGCGATGAAAATGATCCTCTTCTCGTAAGCTGTCGTTCAGGCGCTCGCAGCAGTATGCCTGGTATGATGGATACTATCCTTAACATCGGTCTTTGTTCAGCTACCCTTCCTGGTATGATCAAGAAGACAGGTAATCCTCGTTTCGTATACGATGCTTACCGTCGTCTCATTATGATGTACTCAGACGTGGTCATGGAGAAGGCAGAAGGCATCGAGCCTGCTGATGGACAGGGTATTCGTCAGCAGCTTGACCGTATGATGCAGGAACTTAAAGAGGCTAAGGGCTATAAGTCAGATACCGATATCACTGCAGAGGAGCTCAAGGAACTTTGCGACAAATTCAAGGTTCGCGTTAAGGAAGTTCTCGGAGTGGAATTCCCTGATAGTGCAGAGGCTCAGCTTTGGGGCTCTATCGGCGGTGTGTTCAAGAGCTGGAACGGAAAACGTGCCATCGCTTACCGTCGCATCGAGAAAATTCCGGATGACTGGGGTACGGCAGTAAACGTACAGTCTATGGTATTCGGTAATATGGGTCCTACTTCTGCTACGGGTGTGGCATTCAGCCGTAACCCTGCTACAGGTGATAACAAGTTCTACGGTGAGTGGCTCATCAACGCTCAGGGCGAGGACGTCGTAGCAGGTATCCGTACACCTAACCCTCTTAACGAGGCTACGAAGACCGACCATAATAAGAACCTCGAGAGCCTTGAAAAGGCTATGCCTGAGGTTTATGCAGAGCTCGATGGCATCAGAAAGCGTCTCGAGGAGCACTTCCACGACATGCAGGACATCGAGTTCACCATCCAGGATAAGAAACTCTATATGTTGCAGTGCCGTATCGGCAAGCGTACAGGTATCGCTGCCCTCCGTATGGCTATGGATATGCTCGACGAGGGTATGATCGATGAGAAGACCGCTGTTCTTCGCGTTTCTCCTTCTCAGCTCGACGAGATCCTTCACCCTATCCTCGACCCTGCTTCAGAGAAGAAGGCTACCCTTATCGCAAAGGGTCTTCCTGCATCTCCGGGTGGAGCGGTAGGTACTATCGTCTTCACTTCAGAGGCTGCTATGGAAGCTGCCGCTAAGGGACAGAAGACCATCCTTATCCGAGAGGAGACATCTCCTGAGGACATCGAGGGTATGCGTGCTTCTGCAGGTATTCTTACCACACGCGGAGGTATGACCTCTCACGCCGCTCTCGTGGCTCGTGGTTGGGGTAAGTGCTGTATCGTAGGCTGCGAGGCTATGAAGATCGACTTCGAGAACAAGTGCGTATCTTTCGCAGGAAGCGACGCGGTATATAAGGAAGGCGAATGGTTCTCTCTTAACGGAGCCAAGGGTGCTGTCTATGCAGGCAAGATCGACACTATGGACGCATCTGAGAACCCTCTCTTCATCAAGTTTATGAACATCGTGGATAAGTACCGTCGTCTCGGCATCCGCGCTAACGCAGATACACCGGAAGATGCACAGCGTGCACTTCAGTTCGGCGCCGAGGGTATCGGTCTGTTCCGTATCGAGCATATGTTCTACGGAAAGAACAGCGAAACACCGCTTTCTAAACTCCGTAAGATGATTATGTGTAACACTGACGAGGAGCGTAGAGCAGCTCTTTCTGAGCTCGAGCCATTCATCAAGGCTTCAGTAAAGGCTACACTCCGCGTTATGGATGGCAAGCCGGTAGTATTCCGTCTTCTTGACCCACCTCTTCACGAGTTCGTTCCTAAGAGCGAGGACAAGAGAGCGGAATTGGCATCGGATCTGGGCATCTCAGTAGAGGAAGTGGACAAGAGAGGTGAGAACCTTCACGAAATCAACCCTATGATGGGCCACCGTGGAGTTCGTCTGCACGTCACATATCCGCTTATCGCCGAGACACAGTATCGTGCCATCTTCACTGCAACTGCAGAGCTTCAGAAAGAGGGACTTCACCCTATGTCTGAAATTATGATTCCTGTTACCGTATCGGCTCGCGAGCTTGAGTTCCAGAAATCTCACTGCGAGAAGATTCGTCACGAGGTGGAAGGACTTACAGGTCAGATCATCAAGTACCAATTCGGTACTATGATCGAGATTCCTCGTGCTGCTCTTACAGCAGACCGTATGGCTCGTACCGCACAGTTCTTCTCGTTCGGTACTAACGACCTTACTCAGATGACCTTCGGCTTCTCACGTGACGACGTCGGTACATTTATGGGTGACTATCTCGGAAACAAGATTCTCGATGCAGATCCATTCCAGACCATCGACGTCAAGGGTGTGGGCCGTCTCGTAGAGCACGGAATCACAGCAGGTCGCAGCAAGCGCCCTGAGCTTATGTGTGGTGTCTGCGGTGAGCACGGTGGAGATCCGGATTCTATCTCATTCTTCAATAAGATAGGTCTTGACTATGTGAGCTGCTCTCCATTCCGCGTGCCGATCGCAAGACTCGCAGCGGCTCAGGCAGCCATCAAGCAGAACGACTAATTCTAAGTCAAGTATATATGAAAAGCCCGGTTGGATGTTTCCAATCGGGCTTTTTCGTCGTTTAAATAATAATTGTTTATTGATATGCGTTCAATGGTTTGCCTTCGGTGAGTGCGTGAACCCTTTCCTTGACGGATGCCAATTTGGCCAAGTGCTCCGGTGCTTCGATGGAAGCGCTGGCCTTCGCCTGTGGGTCTAGCCATTTGGCAGCAGAGCACAGTACCTCGTCTATGAAGTTCACGATTTCCAGCATTTCCTCTTCCTTGAAACCTCTGGTGGTAACTGCCGGAGTGCCAATTCTAAGGCCCGACGTGAGGAATGCGCTTCGGGTGTCGAATGGAACCATATTCTTGTTAACCGTGATGTCGGCCCTACCGAGCTCCCTCTCTGCCACTTTTCCGCAGAGGTTGTTGAACTTACCGCGCAAGTCGATGAGCATAAGGTGGTTGTCGGTTCCGTCGCTGACTAATTTGTAGCCCTTGTCGATGAACGCGTGAGCCATCATCTGAGCATTTGACACGACTTGCATTTGGTATTTGGTGAAATCTTCCTGAAGAGCCTCGTAGAAGGCTACGGCCTTACCCGCGATTACGTGTTCGAGCGGTCCGCCTTGGATTCCAGGGAACACATAGCTGTCAAGAACTTGGCTCATCATCTTGATTTCGCCCTTAGGTGTGGTCCTGCCTTGTGGGTCAGGGAAGTCTTGGCCCATTAGGATAATTCCTCCGCGTGGTCCACGAAGAGTCTTGTGGGTGGTGGAGGTTACGATGTGGGCGTAGCGAACCGGGTTGTCAAGGAGTCCTGCTGCGATAAGACCCGCGGTGTGCGCCATGTCTATCCACAGGATGGCTCCCACTTCGTCGGCTATTTTCCTCATTCTCTCGTAATCCCACTCTCTGGAATAGGCAGAGGCTCCGCCGATGATGAGTTTCGGATGGCAGGCATGTGCGGTTTCCTCCATCTTGTCGTAGTCGATGCGGCCGGTACTTTTATCCAGACCATAAGGAATCGCTTTGTATAGAATACCTGAAGTGTTTACCGGAGAGCCGTGCGTAAGGTGACCTCCCATACTCAGGTCCAGTCCCATGAAGCAGTCTCCCGGGTGAAGTACGGCCATCGTGACTGCCATATTCGCCTGCGCGCCTGAGTGCGGCTGAACGTTTGCCCAGCACGCCCCATACAGGGCCTTCAGTCTGTCTATGGCCAATTGCTCTATCTTGTCCACTACCTCGCATCCGCCATAGTACCTTTTACCGGGATAGCCTTCGGCGTATTTGTTAGTGCAGACGGAACCCATAGCCTTGAGGACTTCGTCGCTGACATAGTTTTCGGACGCTATCAGCTCCAATCCTTCCATCTGGCGTTTTTTCTCGCTTTCGATAAGTTCAAAAATTTGCTTGTCTTGTTTCATGGCTATACTATATATAATATATGTGTAAATTATGTTAAGGCAAATGTACGCAAAAAGTGCTACATTTGTTTTATGAAAGATAGAAAACTTTTGAATAGTGAGTTGGGGCGCGTGAAGCCTCAGGAATATAGGGAACTTCCGGAGTCGGGTCTCGTATTGGTACTCGACAATGTCCGCAGTGCACATAATATAGGTAGCGCCTTCAGAACATCCGACGCCTTTAAGGTGGATATGGTATTTCTTTGCGGCATCTGCGCGTGTCCGCCGAGCGCCGAGATCCACAAATCTGCCCTCGGAGCAGAGGACAGCGTGCCGTGGGAGCATTGGCAGGAAACCATAGAACTGGTCAGGCACCTGAAGGCGGCCGGCTATAAGGTAGTGTCGGTCGAGCAGACGGTGGATTCGGTGTCGCTGGAAAAATTCGCGTCCGCAGAAGGCGAGAAGTACGCATTCGTCTTCGGAAACGAGGTGGACGGCGTGTCGCAGGAGGTGGTGGACGAGTCGGATTTCGTGTTGGAGATTCCGCAGTTCGGCACCAAGCATTCCCTTAATGTCAGCGTGTCGGTAGGAGTGGTATTGTGGCAGGCGCGTCGCTTCTGACAATTTGTCAATGGTATGGACATTGCACTGATGATGGTCGAAGCCTGATTGGCAGATAAAGATTAAAAAATATAATATTATGATTAGACCATTAGCAGATCGAGTTCTTGTAGAGCCTCAGGAGGCTCAGACAAAGACAGTTTCCGGAATCTATATCCCGGATTCAGCACAGGAAAAACCACAGCAGGGTACTGTAATCGCCGTAGGTTCAGGTAAAAAGGATGAGCCTATGGAGGTGAAGGAGGGCGATGTAGTCCTTTATGGCAAATATGCAGGTACCGAGGTTACCGTGAATGATAAGAAATACCTCATCGTTAAACAGTCTGACATTTTAGCTATTCTGTAAGTATTATGGCAAAGGAAATTCAATTCGATGTAGATGTTCGCTCTAAGATGAAGAGCGGCGTCGATGCGCTTGCTAACGCAGTTAAGGTCACACTTGGTCCTAAGGGACGTAATGTGGTTATAGATAAGAAATATGGTGCTCCTCAAGTTACTAAGGACGGTGTTACCGTAGCTAAGGAGGTTGAACTCGAAGATAGATTCGAGAATATGGGTGCTCAGATGGTTAAGGAAGTGGCTTCCAAGACTAACGAGCAGGCCGGTGACGGTACTACGACCGCGACCGTATTGGCCCAGGCCATCATCAACGTAGGTATAAAGAATGTTACCGCCGGCGCTAATCCTCTGGATTTGAAGCGTGGTATCGATAAGGCAGTGGCTACTGTAGTGGATGATTTGCGTAAACGCAGCCACGAGGTAGGCGATGACTTCTCGAAGGTGGAGCAGGTAGGTACCATCTCTGCGAACAACGATGCTTATATAGGTAAGCTTATCGCCGACGCCATGTCTAAGGTTAAGAAAGACGGCGTGATTACCGTAGAGGAAGCTAAGGGTACGGATACCGAAGTTAAGGTGGTAGAGGGTATGCAGTTCGATCGTGGTTACATATCTCCATACTTTATGACTAACTCCGATAAGATGGAAGCAGAGCTTAATAACCCTCTTATCTTGGTTACTGATAGAAAGATAAGCTCTATGAAGGACCTTCTTCCTATTCTTGAGCCTATCGCTAGGGAAGGAAAGGAACTCCTTATCATCGCAGAAGACGTAGACGGCGAGGCTCTTACCACGCTGGTTGTGAACCGTCTTCGTGGTGCGCTCAAGGTGGCTGCCGTAAAGGCTCCTGGCTTCGGCGATCGTCGTAAGGAGATGCTTCAGGATATCGCTACCCTTACAGGTGCGGTAGTAGTGAGCGAGGAGAGAGGTTTCACTCTTGAGAACACTACTCCTGATATGTTAGGTAAGGCCGAGAAGGTTACCATTACTAAGGAGAACACCACTATAGTAGGTGGTGCAGGTAATAAGGAAGACATTCAGGACCGTGTAAATCTTATCCGTTCTCAGATAGAGGTTGCTACCAGCGAATACGATAAGGAGAAGTTGAAGGAGCGTCTCGGAAAGCTCTCAGGTGGTGTGGCAGTTCTTTATGTAGGTGCTACTACCGAGGTCGAGATGAAAGAGAAGAAGGATAGGGTAGAGGATGCGCTTAACGCTACTCGTGCCGCAGTGGAGGAAGGTTACCTTCCTGGCGGTGGTGTCGCATACATCCGTGCCATTTCTGCGCTCGAAGGTCTTAAGGGTGATAACGAGGATGAGACTACCGGTATTAGAATCGTGGCTAGAGCCATCGAGGAGCCTCTTCGTCAGATCGCGCTTAACGCCGGAGTCGATGGTAGCGTGATTATCCAAAAGATTAAGGAGGGTACAGGTGACTACGGTTATAACGCTCGCACTTCAGAGTTCGTAAATATGTACGATGCCGGTGTGATCGACCCTACTAAGGTAGCTCGTGTAGCATTGGAGAATGCGGCATCCGTAGCAGGTATGTTCCTTACCACAGAGTGTGGAATAGTGGATATTCCTGAGCCTCAGGCAGCTGCGCCTGCTATGCCTCAGGGTGGAATGATGTAATATTGAAAATATTTTAAAATTTTCTTAAAAAATTTTGGTATTATCAAATTAATTACTACCTTTGCAATCCCGTTTGAAACGAACGGGATTTTTTACACCCTCTTCGAAAATACTTCGAAAGAAAAAGTAAAAAAATTGAAATAAATTTTGGTAATTAAAAAATAATTACTACCTTTGCAACCCGCTTCGAAAAAGCGGTTACAAACAACAAAAAGTTCTTTGAAAAGACTGGATTGATAAGTACAAGCAAGTACCGAGAGAATTCAAGAAAAATTTAATCGAGAGCGTTAATTTCTTAAAGAAGTTAGAGCGTCAGGAGCAAGCTAAGAGAAATAAAGATATACAAAGAAGAGTTTGA
>Ga0129311_1000206_pt1 | contig 55164 bp, 52 predicted proteins | sample Go1ome_FD_94435 | JGI IMG/M metagenome (GOLD analysis project Ga0129311, IMG submission 94435) | Western lowland gorrila individual fecal microbial communities from Wisconsin, USA - Go1022B metagenome | ecosystem: Host-associated > Mammals > Digestive system > Large intestine > Fecal | place...
AAAGTTACCGAGAAAATAATGACTGAGTTTTCGGATTTGAATCTATGCCCAATTAACAACCGTCAGGGAATTGTAATTGATGGTGAAGATTCAAAGGTTATTTGCAAAGACTAATTTGAAAATATCTGTTTGTCGAACAGATAACAAGGGCGCACTTCTCTATACACCGTTCGGTGTAGTGCATTACGCGCGGAACTTGGCTCTCCCAGAGGGAGAGCCAAGGGGGGCTGTCTGCAGCTGCGCCATATGTCATATTAGCATAAAGAAACGGAGCGCATCCGCACCGATACGCTCCGTTAACTGTCTTACGAACGCCCCGTTAAGGCCGGGGGTGTTGAACGTGCTGAAAGATTACCGCAGGTTGAAGAAAGCGGTCTTGCCGGGATACTCGGAGATGTCGCCCGCGTCGTCGCAAAGTCCGCTCTGCTCGGGACGCCCAGGGGCGGGCATCCCTCGCTGCGCTCCCTTGCTCCTCCTTTCCCCGCGAAACCCGCTGCGCTGGGCTTTCGCGGGGGCCCCGGGAGCTGGGCGACAAAAGCAACGCCCCCGGCCGAAGGCCGGGGGTGTTGAACGTGCTGAAAGATTACCGCAGGTTGAAGAAAGCGGTCTTGCCGGGATACTCGGAGATGTCGCCCAGCTCCTCTTCGATGCGCAGCAGCTGGTTGTACTTGGCCACGCGGTCGGTGCGGCTGGGGGCGCCGGTCTTGATCTGGCCGGCGTTCAGAGCCACGGCGATGTCGGCGATGGTGGTATCCTCGGTCTCGCCGGAGCGGTGAGAGACGATGGCGGTATAACCGGCCCGGTTGGCCATCTGAATGGCGTCCAGGGTCTCGGTCAGGGTACCGATCTGGTTGACCTTGATCAGGATGGAGTTGGCCACCTTCTTTTCAATGCCGGTGGACAGGCGGGAGACGTTGGTGACGAACAGGTCGTCGCCCACCAGCTGAACCCGGTCGCCAATAGCCTTGGTGAGCATAGCCCAGCCGTCCCAGTCGGTCTCGGCCATACCGTCCTCCAGGGAGATGATGGGATAAGTGTCCACAAAACGGGTCCACATATCCACCAGCTGCTGCTGAGTCAGCTTGGTGCCAGTCTTGGGCTGGACATACAGCTTCTGCTCGTCGTCCCACCACTCGGAGGAGGCGGCGTCAATGGCAATCATAAAGTCCTCACCGGGCTTGTATCCGGCTTCGCTGATGGCCTGAACGATGACCTTCAGGGCGTCCTCGTCTTTGGCCAGGTTGGGGGCGTAGCCGCCCTCGTCGCCCACGCCGGCGGCGGGGGTGCCGTTCTCCTTCAGGGTGTTCTTCAGCGTGTGGAACACCTCGGCGCACATCCGCAGGGCGTCACGGAAAGACTCGGCGCCCACGGGCATGATCATGAATTCCTGGATCTCCACGTTGTTGGTGGCGTGAGCGCCGCCGTTGAGGATGTTCATCATGGGCACGGGCAGGGTCTTGGCGTTGACGCCGCCAATGTAGTTGTACAGGGCGACGCCCAGATACTCGGCAGCGGCCTTGGCACAGGCCAGAGAGGCACCCAGAATGGCGTTGGCGCCCAGGCGCTCCTTGTTGGGGGTACCGTCCAGGTCGATCAGCAGCTGATCGATGGCCACCTGATCCAGCACGTTGGTGCCGATGAGGGCCTCGGCGATCTCGGTGTTCACATTGTCCACGGCCTTCAGAACGCCCTTGCCCTTATAGCGGCCCTTGTCGCCGTCCCGCAGCTCGCAGGCCTCGTAAATACCAGTGGAAGCGCCGGAGGGTACGGCGGCGCGGCCCATGGTGCCGTCCTCCAGATAGACCTCAACCTCTACGGTGGGGTTGCCGCGGCTGTCCAGTACCTCGCGGCCGACAACGTCAACGATCTCTACCATCTGCTTCATAGGAATCAAGCTCCTTTCAAGTTTGGCGGCGGTGCATAACCGCCCAAAAATATAATATAGGAATTACTTCAGAATCAAGGTCTGACCGTCCATTTCGCTGGGCTTTTCCAGGCATCCCAAACGGGCAAGCCCGTTTGGGAACCCTTTTTATTAAAATCCTCGGGGCAAGTGAATTGCCCCTGCGGAAATCCTGCGCTGCGCTCCGGATTTACGGCGCCGGCGCCGGCCCGCCCCTCGGCGGGCTGGGCCTGGATGGGACGGATACAGACCGAGAAACTGTTACTTGAGGATCAAGGTCTGACCGTCCATTTCGCTGGGCTTTTCCAGGCCCATGAGGTCCAGCATGGTGGGGGCGATGTCAGACAGGCGGCCGTCCCGCAGGCGCACATTGGCACCCACGATATAGAAGGGGACCAGGTTGGTGGTGTGTGCGGTGTAGGGTGTGCCGTCCTCGGCGAGCATCTTCTCGGCGTTGCCGTGGTCGGCGGTGATGAGAGACACGCCGCCCATCTTGGAGGTGGCCTCCACCACCTTCCCCACGCACTCGTCCACTGCGGCCACCGCCTTGCAGGCGGCCTCGTACACGCCGGTGTGGCCCACCATGTCGCAGTTTGCGAAGTTCAGGATGATCACGTCGTAAGCTCCGCTGAGGATGCGGCTGACCGCCTCCTCCGTCACCTCATAGGCGGACATCTCCGGCTGAAGATCATAGGTGGCTACCTTGGGGGAGGGGATCAGGCAGCGGTCCTCTCCGGGGAAGGTCTGCTCCACGCCGCCGTTGAAGAAGAAGGTAACATGGGCATACTTTTCGGTCTCGGCGATGCGCAGCTGGGTCAGACCCAGGTTCGAGATATATTCGCCGAAGATGTTGTCCAGCTTCTGCCGGGGATAGGCCACGGTGACGTTGGGCATGGTGGCATCGTACTCCGTGGTGGTGATGAAGGTGACCGGAGTAAAGCCGTTGGGCCGGGGCACGTCGGTAAAGTCCTCATCCACAAAGCAGCGGGTCAGCTCCCGGGCGCGGTCGGGGCGGAAGTTGAAGAAGATAATGGAGTCGTTGCCCTTCACCTGGGCGTCCTTGGCGCACACGAAGGGAACCACGAACTCATCGGTCACTCCGGCGTCATAGGACCGCTGCACGCCGTCGGCGGCGTCGGCGATCTGTTCCCCTTTGCCCAGGGCGATGGCGTCGTAGGCTTTCTGGACCCGATCCCAGCGCTTGTCCCGGTCCATGGCGTAGAAACGGCCCATGACGGTGGCGATCTGTCCCACGCCCAGCTGCTGGAGCTTGGCCTGGAGCTGTTCCACATAGTGCTTGCCGGAGGAGGGAGGGACGTCACGGCCGTCCAGGAAGCAGTGAATGTAGACCTTGGTCAGCCCCTGGTCCTTGGCCATCTGAAGCAGGGCGAACAGGTGGTTGATGTGGCTGTGTACGCCGCCGTCGGACAGCAGACCCATAAGGTGCAGGGCGCTGCCCCACTCCCGGCAGTTGTCCATGGCCTCCAGAAAGGCGGGATTCTGGAAGAAATCGCCGGTCTGGATGTCCCGGGTGATCCGGGGCAGGTCCTGGAACACCACACGGCCTGCGCCGATGTTGGTGTGGCCCACCTCGCTGTTGCCCATCTGCCCCTCGGGCAGACCTACGTCCAGGCCGGAGGCGGACAGACGGCAGCCGGGGCAGTCACGGAAGATCTTGTCCAGGTTGGGCTTCGGGGTGTTGGCGATGGCGTTGCCCGGCCCCGCCGGGGCCAGACCAAAGCCATCCATAATGATTAAAGTAGTTGGTGTTTTCATAAAATGTCTCCTAAATGATATTCCAAAGACACATTTTTCGGGGAAAGCTCCCCGCGCAGGTTTTTTATTTGGAGTTGCGTTCCGGGCGGCCGCCGTCTCGTCGTCGCAAAGTCCGCTGCGCTCAGGACGCCCAAGCTTGGGCATCCATCGCCGCGCTTCCTTGCTCCTCATCTCCCCAACAAAGCTATTTGGCTTTGTTGGGGACCCTGGAAGCGACGTGGACGGTTGAGTTACTCCTGATTCGCAGCGTTAATATCGTCGTCGCGCGCTGCATATCCTTCGCTTCCGCCGGGGCGGCGAAAGCTCACTCATTCCACGGCTCCTCCTCTCCGAATGGAACCCGCTTCGCTGGGCTTCCATTCGGTTTAGGGATGCTTATTCCTGATTGGCAGCGTTGATAATCTCCACGAAGTCAGCGGGTTTCAGGGAAGCACCGCCAATGAGGCCGCCGTCCACGTCGGGCTGAGCGAGCAGCTCGGCGGCGTTCTTGGCGTTCATAGAGCCGCCGTACTGGATGGTGACGGAGCGGGCTACATGGGCGCCATAGAGCTTACGGATGATGGTGCGGATCCCCTCGCACACCTCGCCCGCCTGCTGGGCGGTGGCGGTGCGGCCGGTGCCGATGGCCCACAGAGGCTCGTAGGCCACGACCACCTTGCGGGCCTGCTCGGCGGGGACCCCGGCCAGAGCGCATTTCACCTGATAGGTGATATGTTCCATGGTCACGCCCAGCTCCCGCTGTTCCAGGCTCTCGCCCACGCAGATAATGGGGATCAGCCCGGCGTTCAGGGCGGCGTGAACCTTCTTGTTCACGGTGAAATCGGTCTCGTTATAGTACTGGCGGCGCTCGGAGTGACCGATGATGACGTACTTCGCCCCGGCGTCACGGATCATCTCCGCGGTGATCTCGCCGGTGTAAGCGCCGTGATCCTCGTAGTGGCAGGTCTCGGCGCCGATGGCGATATGGCAGTCCTTGAACAGACGCACGGCGTTGGTGATATTGGTCGCGGGGACGCAGAGCACAACGCTGCACCACTTGCCCTTGGGCATGATGGGCTTCAGCTGTTCCGCAAAAGCTTTGGTCTGGGTAATGGTGTTGTTCATCTTCCAGTTGCCGGCAATGATGGTTTTACGATATCTTCTGTTCACAGGGAAACATTCCTTTCTGATTAAAAAATCACAGGTAGATAGGGCCGAATCGGTCTGATTTTTGACCGCTGGTTTGTCCTTTGAGATGGGCTGCCGGTTACTTGTCCAGCAGGCAGGCGACACCGGGCAACTCTTTTCCTTCCATGGCGTCGCCGCAAAGTCCGCTCCGCGCAAAATATCCTGACGGATATTCCTTGCTGCACTCCCTTGCGTCTCCTTTTTCAAGGTACAAACGCTGCGCTGGTTTGTACCTTGATTTTAAAGCATTACTTATCCAGCAGGCAGGCCACTCCAGGGAGTTCTTTTCCTTCCATAAATTCGAGAGAAGCGCCGCCGCCGGTGGAGATGTGGGTCATCTGGTCGGCGTAGCCCAGCTGCTGCACCGCAGCGGCGGAGTCGCCGCCGCCGATGATGGTGATGGCATTGGTGCGGCTCAGCGCTTCGGCCACCGCCTTGGTGCCTACGGCGAAGGCGGGGAACTCGAACACGCCCATGGGGCCGTTCCAGATCACGGTGCCTGCGTCGGCCACGGCATCGCAGTAGAGCTTGACGGTCTCGGGGCCGATATCCAGGCCCTGCCAGCCGTCGGGAATGTCTCCGGATTTGACCACCTTATGGTTGGCGTCGGGGGAGAAGGCGTCGGCAATGACCGTATCTACGGGCAGCAGAAGCTTGACACCCTTTTCGGCGGCCTTCTTCACCATGTCGTTGGCGTACTGCTCCCAGTCGGCCTCCAGCAGGCTGTCGCCCACCTTGCCGCCCTGGGCGGCGGAGAAGGTGTAGGCCATGCCGCCGCCGATGATGATGGTATCGGCAATCTCCAGCAGATTGTTGATCACGCCGATCTTCGAGGACACCTTGCTGCCGCCCAGAATAGCCACCAGGGGGCGCTTGGGATTGGCCAGCGCACCGCCCAGCACCTCCAGCTCCTTCTGGATCAGGAAACCGGACACGGCGGGCAGGTAGGCAGCCACACCGGCGGTGGACGCGTGGGCGCGGTGGACGGCGCCAAAGGCGTCAGACACATACAAGTCGGCCATAGAGGCCAGCTTCTTGGCCAAATCAGGGTCGTTCTTGGTCTCACCCTTTTCGAAGCGGGTGTTCTCCAGCAGCAGGATCTGGCCGGGCTTCAGGGCGGCGGCCTTAGCCATGGCGTCCTCCCCCACCACGTCGTGGGCGAAGATGACCTCCTGCCCCAGCAGCTGGCTCAGCCGCTGAGCTACGGGGGCCAGACTCAGCTTGGCCAGGGACTTTTTCCAGCTCTCCTCAGTCAGAGAGGCGGGATCCTTGCCCTTCTCGGTCTGCTTTTTCACATAGGACTCGAAGGTGGCGTTGGGCTTGCCCATGTGGGAGCAGGCAATGACTGCCGCCCCCTGCTCCAGCAGGTAGCGGATGGTAGGCAGGGCGGCCACGATGCGCTTGTCATCGGTGATGGCCCCGTCGGCCATGGGGACATTGAAGTCGCAGCGCAGCAGGACCTTCTTGCCCTTAACGTCTACGTCCTTCACGGTTTTCTTGTTGTAGTTCATAAGAAGTAAACTCCTTTCAGCTAAATAGGCGGGTGGAAAGGAAAATGCTTTACATGGGGCGGGCCATCTCTCCTACGCCGGACAGATCGGGGAAGCCCTGCTGGCGCAGCGCCTCATAGGTCAGTACGGCCACAGAGTTGGCCAGATTCAGACTGCGGGCGTCTGGCCGCATGGGGATGCGGATGCACCGGTCGTAGTACCGCTCCCGCAGGTCACGGGGCAGTCCGGCGGTCTCCTTGCCGAAGAACAGCCAGCAGTCCGGGCGGAACTGGGCCTGGGTATAGTCCCGGGGAGCCTTTGTGGTTGCCAGCCACAGGTCGGGGTCCGGATGGGCCTGAAAGAAGGTATCCAGACTGGGGTAGGTGGTGATGTCCACCATAGACCAGTAATCCAGACCGGCGCGCTTTACCGCCCTCTCGCTGATACTGAACCCGAGGGGTTCGATCAGGTGCAGACGGCTGTGGGTGGCAGCACAGGTGCGGGCAATGTTGCCGGTGTTTTGCGGAATCTCCGGCTCAACCAAAACGATATTCAACACAGGGCTACCTCCCAGTATACAATACATCGGCTAATATTGTAGCTTAAAATGGATGGAAATTCAACAGGTAATTCATCGAAAAAACGCAAAAATATTATGAAATCACAACTGACGAGGGGTAAATGACAACTTTTCAGCGGGGAAAACCTTTAGGCAGGCGTTACGCCGAGAGATTCGCCCTCAAAAGACGGCTTGATGGCCCTAAGGCGGGAATAAAAGATGCCCAAAGAGAAGGAAAGAAAGGCGTGGAGCGGAAAAAATGCAGACAGTGCTTTTCCAAGGGGGGAGACTGTGGTATAATCGGGGTGTCCTAAACAGAGATGACCGGCGGAACTTGGTAGAAATCACCAATGTTCTGCCAAATTAAAAGCAGGCCCGCCCGGAGCCGCGGCGGAGCAATGGGAAAAAGGAGCGATAAGATATGATCATTCGTTGGAACGGACACTCCTGCTTTACGGTGGAAACCGCCCAGGGGACTGTGGTGCTGGATCCCTATGCCCCGGATTCGGTGCCCGGACTGCCGGCTCTGGACTTGAAGGGGGACGCCGTTCTGTGCAGTCATGGGCACGCGGACCACAGCGCGGCGGACCAGGTGACCCTGTCCGGCGGGACCTGTGCGGTGGCGGTAGAGGAGATCCCCTGTTACCACGATAAGGTGCAGGGGGCCAAGCGGGGCCCCAATACGATCCGTATCCTGTCGGCGGAGGGGCTGCGGGTGGCCCACCTGGGGGATCTGGGACATCCCTTAGACCTGGAGCAGGTGGAGAAGCTGAAGAATCTGGACGCCTTGATGATTCCCGTGGGCGGCTTTTTCACCATTGATGCCGCACAGGCCAAAGAGATCGTAGAGGAATTGAAGCCCCGGGTGGTCATCCCGATGCATTACCGGGGGGAGGGCTTCGGATATGACATTCTGGCGCCCTTGGACGACTATCTGTCTCTGGTGGATGGGCCCATTGTGCGCTACCCCGGCAACAGCATGGAGCTGACCCCGGAGACCTTCGCCCAAACGGCAGTGCTTGCCTGTCCCCTGTAACGGAATACGAAAAAAACCAGCCGTCTGGCCCATAAGGCCGGACGGCTGGTTTTCGCTGTTGATGGGGGTCACATCCGGAACAGAATTCCGATCAGGGCGGACACACCGATGAACACAATGGGGTGCAGCTTCTTCAGCTTGGGCACACGCATACCGATGAACACCAGCGCCGCCAGGATCAGGGACATCCAGTTGACGCTGAAGGTGTGGGTCTCCGTGCCGCCCACGAGGATGAAGATGGACAGGGCCACGGACAGACCGGCGGAGGTGATCAGGGCGGTGGAGGCGGGGCGCAGGCCGTAGAACACGTCGTCCACCAGCTTGGACTGCCGGAACTTTTTCAGCATTCCGGCGATGATGATGATAATGATGATGGACGGGGTGATCAGACCCAAAGTGGCCACCACTGCGCCGGGCAGTCCGGCGCAGGTAAAGCCCACATAGGTGGCCATGTTCACGCCGATGGGGCCGGGGGTGGACTCAGACACGGCGATCATGGTGGTCAGGTCGGCGTCGGTAAACCAGCCGGTGGTGGCGCCGATGTTCTGAAGGAAGGGGATGGTGGCCATGCCGCCGCCCACGGCGAACAGGCCGGTCTTGAAGAACTCATAAAACAGGCGCAGCAGGATCATTTTCCCTCACCTCCCTGCTTTTTAGGCAGCATACGCCGGGCGCACAGCCCCAGCACACCGGCGATGACCACCAACACAGCGGGAGAGGCCAGCTTTTTCAGCACGCCGGAGAAGCCCAGCAGGCTGCTGCCCGCAGCCAAGGCCAGGATCAGAAGATAGATGAACACAGTGGGGCCGTCCTTTACCGTGGACTTGCCCAGCTTGATGACGCTGCTGGCGATGAGAGCCACCACGCAGGCGTTCACTCCGGCCAGAGCGTGCTGCACAGCAGGGATGTGGGCAAAGTTGGACAGGAAGGCGGCAATCAGGGTGATGATGATGAGGGAAGGGAACACCACGCCCAGAGTGGTCAAAATGCCGCCGATAACGCCCTTGTACTTATAGCCGATGAAGGTAGCGGTGTTTACGGCGATAACGCCGGGGGTACACTGGCCGATGGCGAAGTAGTCGGTCAGCTCCTCCTCCGTGGCCCAGCCTTTATTTTCCACTACCTCCCGCTGGAGGATGGGCAGCATGGCATAGCCGCCGCCGAAGGTACATACGCCCACCTTAGCGAAGGTGAGAAACAGGTCTAAATAAAGATTCATGGGTTACTTAAGTTCCTCCAATTCGTTCATCCAAAGAGTATTCACCCCGTCGCTGGGCATGCGCCAGTCGCCCCGGGGGGACAGGGTCACAGAGCCCACCTTGGGGCCGTCCGGCAGACAGGAGCGCTTGAACTGCTGAGCGAAGAAGCGGCGGTAGAAGTTCTTCAGCCACTTCAGCAGGGTGTCCCGGTCGTAGCGGTCTCCCAGGGCCAGCTGAGCCAGCCGGAAGATCTTTTTGGGCGGGAAGCCGTACCGCAGAGCGTAGAACAGGAAAAAGTCGTGCAGCTCGTAGGGTCCCACCAGATCCTCTGTTCTCTGGGCGATCTCTCCGTCCTTGGGGGGCAGCAGCTCCGGCGAGACAGGGGTGTCCAGAATATCCCGCAGCACGGCGGACAGCTGAGGATCCCGCTCCTGGGCGGCGTCGGCCTCGTAGGCCACCAGATGGCGCACCAGGGTTTTGGGAATGCCGGCGTTCACGCCGTACATGGACATGTGGTCGCCGTTATAGGTGGCCCAGCCCAGAGCCAGCTCGCTCAGGTCGCCGGTACCGATGACCATGCCCCCCTGCTTGTTGGCGATGTCCATAATCACCTGGGTGCGCTCCCGGGCCTGTCCATTTTCAAAGGTGACGGACAGGTCGTCCATGGACTGGCCGATGTCCCGGAAGTGGACCTTCACCGCCTCGCCGATGTCGATGGTGCGGAACTCGGTGCCGATGCGCTCGGCCAGGATCTGGGCGTTGGACTTGGTGCGGCTGGTGGTGCCGAAGCAGGGCATGGTGACGGCGGTGATATCCGTCATGGGCCGACCCAGCATGGCCATGGCCCGGGCGGTGATCAGCAGGGCCAGGGTGGAGTCCAGACCGCCGGACAGGCCCACCACCGCCGTCTTGGCGTGGGTGTGGGCCAGGCGCTTTTTCAGGCCGCTGGCGGCGATGTTCAAAATCTCCTGACACCGGGCCTCCCGATCCCCACGGTCAGCGGGGACGAAGGGGTTGGCGGGGAAGGCGCGGGTGAGAACGGTTTCCTCCACCGTGAACTGGGCCACCTCATAGGGGGCGTCGGACATGTTGGAGAAGGTGGTCACCCGGCGGCGCTCGTAGCACAGCTTCTGCACGTCGATCTCGCTGACGGTCAGGCCGGTAGTGAACCGGCTCTCTGCCAGCAGGGCGCCGTTTTCCGCGATCATGTTGTGTCCCGCAAATACCAAATCGGTGGTGGATTCCCCCTCGCCGGCGTCGGCGTATACGTAGCCGCACATGAGCCGTGCGGACTGACCGCACACCAAACTGCGGCGGTAATCGGCCTTACCCACCACCTCATTGCTGGCGGACAGGTTCAGGATCAGGGTGGCGCCCTGCTGTGCCAAGGTGCGGGAGGGGGCGTCCGCCGCCCACAGATCCTCGCAGATCTCGATGCCCACGGTGAGACCGGGGATGTCGGGGCACTGGATCAGGGGGTAGGCCCCGTACATCAGGCTCCAGGGGCCGTACTCTCCATCCGAATCGGGCACCCGGACGGAGAAGCCGTGCTCCTCCGCGCCCGCCCAGCTGGTAAACCAGCGCTTTTCGTAGAACTCCCCGTAGTTGGGGATGTAGGTCTTGGGCACCACAGCCACCACCTGGCCCCGCTGGATGACCACGGCGCAGTTATACAGCTTGTTTCCCGAACGCAGGGGCATACCCAGGGCGGTGAGCACCTCCAGCTCCCGGGTGGCCTCCATGATGGTGCGCAGGGCGTCCAACGCCCCGTCCAGCAGGGTATCCTGCAAAAACAGGTCGCCACAGGTATAGCCCGTGACGCACAGCTCCGGCAGGGTCAGCACCTTTACGTGCCCCTCCTCCGCCTGCTTCATCAGGGCGATGATCTGCTGGGCGTTATAGGTGCAGTCGGCCACCCGAATCTCCGGCGTGCCGGCGGCGACCTTAACGAATCCATCCCGCATAAAGGCAGTTCCTCCTTAATATCGATTTTGCTCCGATGGCCTTCCGATAGGGCGAGGTCTGCCCACGGGAGCATGAATTTAAACTTGCAAGGGGTATCATACTCTATTTTTTTTGTAAAAGCAAGATAAGGCGGGTGCGGGAATCGTAAAAAAACAGGAAAGACAAAAGCCCCGGGCAGTTGGCGGGCCAACTGTCCGGGGCATCTTTGCGTAAGAACTCAATCCCGCATAAAGAGAAGAGCGCTGTCTTTGTTGACCAGGCGGTGGATGGTCTGCTCCGCGTCTTTCATATGGGCGTGAATGGCGGCGTGGGCAGCCTCCGGGTTGCGGGCGCGGATGGCATTCAGAATAGCTTCGTGGCTGCGGATATGCTCGGCCGGGCTGATGTGAAAGTCGCCCATGGTCTCGCAGTACCGGGTCACCGTGTCCACATAGGACTCCATCAGCTTGACCACCAGGGGGTTCTTGGTGCTTGCGGCGATGCGGATGTGGAAGGCGGGACTCTCCCAGGTCCACGGCTTGCCGATGGCGGCTGCCTGCCGCATATCGTCGATGGCGGCGCCGATCCACTCCAGATCCTGCTCCGTGGCCCGCTTGATGGCCAGGTCGGCGGCCAGCAGCTCCACCGCCAGACGGACCTCCATCACCTGAGAGACCGAGACGTTGGCCTGGTCCACCAGATTTTCCTCCGTGTTCAGCAGAAAGCTCAGCATAGGCTCCCGGATGAAGGCGCCCTTGCCCGGGATGGACTCCACCGCGCCGTTGAAGTTCAGTACCTTCATGGCCTCCCGCACGCTGGTGCGGCTGACTTGAAAACGCTTGGAAAACTCACTCTCCGTGGGCAATTTGTCCCCCACCCGCAGCTGATTGTCACGGATGTAGTCCAGAATAGAGGTGAGCACCTGCTGAGAAAGCGAGATTCGTTTGATCGCGCCCATAGATATACCGCCTTTCCAGGCAGGAGCGGGCGGCCGCCTGCCTATCTGCCTGTTATCTTATCAAGTAGTATATTATGATATTAAAAAAATCGCAACTCTTTTTGCATAAATATGGAAAATTAGAGAGGAAACAGAGGGCCCTCCGGCATCTTAAGCCGGAGGGCCCTTCAATGATCGGAAAATATTCAGCTCTTGGGGGCGGGGGCCACATACTCGTGCTTCACATAGCCCTCGGCGCTCTTGCCGCCGGGGAGGGTATACTTGATTTTGTACCAGCCATCCCCCGCATCGGACAGGACGGTGACAGCGGCGCCGTTGGTGGTGCTGACCTGTACGTCATAGCTGGTGCCCGGGCCGGAGCGGATGCGCAGGCCGTTCTCTGCGTTGGTGATGACACACTCGGTATTGGGGGCGATGGTACCGGTGACAGAGGGGGTGGTGCCGGTCTGACTGCCGGTATTGCCGCCGGTGGTGGTGCCGGTGCCGGCACAGACCACAGTGCAGGAGGCGGAATCCTCGCCCAACGCGGCGGTGATGGTGGCGGTGGCCTCGCTGGCGGCGGTGTTGGTGTTGGTCACCTTGCCGTTGGCGTCCACCGTGGCCACCGTGGCGTCGCTGGTGGTCCAGACCAGTTCACCCTGGGTGCCGTCGGGCAGGATCACGGTCAGTGTGTCGCTGGCCCCGGCGGCCAAAGTGAGCTCCGTACGGTCCAGAGTCAAACCGGTGGCAGAGGAGCCGGAGGTGCCGCCCGGGGTGCTGATCGAGGTGGAGGTGCTGGAGTCCACTGCGGGATTTTTGTGGAACAGGGGGGCGATGGCCTTCACGACGATGAACACCGCCGCAATGACCAGGACCAGCGAGAGGATCAGCAGAGCGATCTGCACCGGGTTTACCGGTCCGCCATAGCCGCCGCCCCGCTTATTGGAGGCCAGCCGCCGCCCGTGTCCGCCGCCGGGCTGATCGGGCCGCTCGTCGCAGAAGGGGCAGCGCTTATACGTGACGGAGTAATATTCACCGCAGTTTTCGCAGCGGATGAGATCGTTGTGGCGGGAGGAACTCTCGCCGCGGGAGGATTTTTGCTTGTTGGCCATAGAAAACACCGCCTTGTATGAAATAAAAGCCCGCGGACCGGACAAAAGACCGGGGCGGTAGAAAACCGCTGATGCGGCTGATTGCAAATGAAGCGCGATCCGGCGGAACACAGCCGAAAAAGCCGGAACACTGTATCTTATTGTAGCCTGAAAAGCGGTCAGCGTCAACGGAAAATCCGGCCCGGGGAAAATGTTTACAAATTTATCATAACCCTCTGGGCCTTTGCCTTGACCCCCGGAACAATTCCCCGTATAATGACATCACTGCGGCAGATGGATGCCGCCAACCAAAGAGCCGAAGGAGTGAGGCTGTTGAAGAGCGTTATGTCGGCCAGCCAGGTCCATAAACAGTATAGCGAGGCCGTGACGGCCTATCGTAAGCTGATCCCGGATCCCACCCTGCGCATGGCGGTGAGCAGGGGAATGGATGAATATATGCGCACCTGCGCCCTGGGGGTGTGGCAGGCGGACAGTGCCAGCGGCATTCAGCCCGAGCATGTGGAGTATTACAATGCGATCTACACCGCCGGGGCTCCGTCCCCCGCCGCTTTGTATTGGGAGGTCGCCACCGGTGTGGCCAACTACGACCTGTTCCAGCCCCCGGCGTTTTTCGACCGCCTGCGCCAGTATGACCGCCAACGGGGCACCGTGCTGGCCCGCCGCTTTGCCGACACGCTGACGCTGATGATGCTGCTGTTTGCGGCGGTAGACGGCGTGGTAAGCGAGAGCGAGGCGGGCTTCATCAACGCCTGTGCCGATACTATGGCCGCCCTGTGCGACCAGGACGGCCTGAAGGGTGACCGGCCCGCCCTGCGGGCGGATGAGTTCATTACCAAAGCGCCCGCCGCCGGCCCTGCGGCCCAAAAGCCTGCGCCCAAGGTGCAGGAGAAAAAGTCGGAGGAGGAGCCGGCGCCGGAGCCGCCCCCCAAGCTGGAGGATGTGCTGGCGGAGCTGGACGGCCTGTGCGGGCTGGACCAGGTGAAAAAGGATGTAAAGAGTCTGATCAACCTGGTGAAGGTGCGCAAGCTGCGGCAGGCCGAGGGGCTGCCCGTGCCCCCCATGTCGCTGCATCTGGTGTTCATGGGCAACCCGGGCACCGGAAAGACCACAGTGGCCCGGCTGCTGGCCAAGATTTATTACGCCATCGGCGTGCTCAGCAAGGGGCAGCTGGTAGAGGTGGACCGCTCCGGTCTGGTGGCCGGCTTTGTGGGCCAGACCGCCATCAAAACCCAGGAGGTGGTGCAGAAGGCCCTGGGCGGCGTGCTGTTTATCGATGAGGCATACTCCCTGGTCAACCAGGAGAACGGCAACGACTTCGGCCATGAGGCCATCGAGATCCTGCTGAAGAATATGGAGGACCACCGAAATGACCTGATCGTCATTGTGGCGGGCTACACCAACCTGATGGAAAAGTTCATCCACTCCAACCCGGGGCTGGAGTCCCGATTCAACAAGTACTTCTTCTTCGAGGACTACACCGGGGGGCAGCTGATGGAGATCTTCCGCTCCCAGTGCAAACGGAACGGGTATACCTTGGCCAGGGATGCCGAGGAGTGGGCGGTGCAGGATTTCGACCAGCTGTTCCGGGACCGGGACGAGAACTTCGGCAATGCCCGGGAGGTGCGAAACCTGTTTGAGAAGGCGGTGGCCCGGCAGGCCGACCGGGTTGCGGCCCTGGAGAGCCCCACGAAGGAGCAACTGATGGAACTGACCCTGGCAGACCTGAAGGAGCTGCCGGAGGACGAGCATACAGAGGAGGAAAAACAATGATTCTTGATTTTGAGCATATGGAAAAAAAGACCCTGACGGATTTTAAGGGCGGACAGGGCGAGCTGACCATGGGCGGCTTTTCGGACGAGCATGTGCGGGTGATGGAACTGACCCTGGAGCCGGGGGCGTCCATTGGCCTGCATACCCACCAGGGGAACAGCGAGATCATCTATATCCTGTCCGGCACCGGAAAGGTGCTCTATGACGGAGCGTATGAGGCTCTGGTCCCCGGCGCCTGCCACTACTGTCCCGAGGGACATGAGCACAGCCTGATCAACGACGGCAAGGACGAGCTGCGGGTATTTGCCGTGGTGCCGGAGTGCGGAAAATGAGAATAGCGTTTTACACCCTGGGCTGTAAGGTGAACCAGTATGAGACCCAGGCGCTGGAGCAGCTGTTTTCCGCCCGGGGACATGAGATCGTCCCCTTCGAGGGGGACGCGGACGCCTATCTGATCAACACCTGCACCGTCACCGCCGTGAGCGATAAGAAGTCCCGGCAGGTCATCCGCCGGGCCAGAAAGACGGCTCCGGACGCGGTGATCGCGGTGTGCGGCTGTTATCCCCAGACACACCCGGGAGATGTGGAAAAGCTGGGGGTGGACCTGATCGGCGGCACCGGCGACCGCACCGGCTTTGTGGAGCTTCTGGAGCGCACAGTTCGGGAGCGGCAGCCCTTTACCGCCCTGGATGACGCGTTCCAGCGCCGGGGGTTTGAACAGCTGCCCGCCGGAGGGCTGGAGGGCCGAACCCGGGCTATGCTGAAGATCGAGGACGGCTGCACCAATTTCTGCTCTTACTGCATCATCCCCTACGCCCGGGGCCGGGTGCGCTCTCTGCCGGTGGAGCAGGCGGCGGAGCAGGCCCGCCGGCTGGCGGAACAGGGCTATCAGGAGATCGTTTTGACGGGCATTGAGATATCCTCCTGGGGCCAGGACCTGCCCGAGCATCCGGAGCTGATCCAGCTGCTGGAGGGGCTGTGTCAGGCTCTGCCGGAGGGGGTGCGGCTGCGCATGGGCTCGCTGGAGCCCCGGACGATCACAGAGGATTTTTGCCGCCGGGCCTCAAAGCTGCCCCAGCTGTGTCCCCACTTCCATCTGTCAATGCAGTCGGGATGTGACACGGTGCTGCAGCGGATGAACCGAAAATACGACTCCAATCGGTATTATGAGAGCGTAAAATTACTGAATGAACACTTTTCGACCCCGGCAATCACCACCGACCTGATTGTGGGCTTCCCCGGGGAGACGGAGGAGGAGTTCCTTCAGACCCTGGCATTCATTCAGAAGTGCCAGTTTTCTGCCATGCATATTTTCCCCTATTCCCGGCGTCCGGGCACTCCGGCGGACAAGCTTCCGGGGCAGCAGCCCAACGCAGTGAAGGAGGACCGGGCCCACCGGTCGGCGGCAGTGGCCATAGAGATGGAGCACCGCTATCTGGACCAGTGGGTGGGGCAGGCGGTGCCTGTTCTGTTCGAGGAGGAGCGGGATGGCCGCTGGGTGGGACACACGCCCCAGTATCTGGCGGTAGCCGCAGTCGGCGACACTCCGCTGCACAACTGCCTGCGTCAGGTGCGCATTCAGGCCAGACAGGGTGAGATGCTGGTGGGAGAAGTGGAGCTCTAACAGCTGAAACAACAAGACAGGCAAGGAAATACACTTGTCAGAAAGCCAGCCTTTCTCATAAATTGTATATGAGGTAGACTGGCTTTCTTTTATGTGGTATAATCAGGAAAATAACAGAGCAGCAGGCTGGGCGGCGATTCCCCGCTGCGGCCTGCGGGATAGTTTGCGGTGAGGTGATTCTATGCTGATCGGTCTGACCAAGTTTTTGCCCGGCGAAATGCTGAGCGTATACGACAATCTGGAGTTCCTGATTCGGATCATACTGTCAGCCTGCCTTGGGGCGCTGATTGGTCTGGAGCGCACCAAGCGGCAGAAGGAAGCCGGGGTACGGACCCACTGTATCATCGGCTGTACCGCTGCGGTTTTTATGATCCTGTCCAAGTATGCCTTTCTGGACCTGGCCGATGTGGCGGGGGCCAGGGGCGCGGACTCCGCCCGAATTGCGGCCCAGGTGGTCAGCGGTATCTCCTTCCTGGGCGCAGGTGTGATCTTTAAAAACGGCGTATCGATCCGGGGACTGACTACTGCCGCCGGAATGTGGGGGACCGCCGCCATGGGTATGGCCATCGGAGCGGGCCTGTACTGGGTGGGCCTGTTTGAGGCCGCTGTCTTGATCGTGGTGCAGATCATATTGCACCGTTTTCCCGTGGGCAGCGATGTACTTACGACCCAGGAAATCACTGTTGAAATGGAAAACCGCAAGGAGCTTCTGGATGCGTTTAATCAGGTCCTGGCCGACCACGGCGGCCATGTGGTGGAGAGCAGCATAATCAGGAATGAGACGCGCATTCGTCTGGAGCTATCCGTGCGGATCAAAACTCCGGTAACTCACGAGGAGGCGGTGGCCTTCCTCAGCGCCTACCCGGAGATCAGCCGCATCTCGGTATAAAACAGGAAGGAATATGAACGATTCAACAAACCGGACAGATGGAGGAAATGATATGAAAAGACGACTGTGGATCGCAGCTGCCGGCATCATTTTTGTAATCGCCCTGGCTTGCGGAATAGAGCTTTGGAGAGAGAACCGGACGCTAAAATGGCAGACAGACCGTATCCATGAGCTTCAGCACATATTGACCTTCGCGGAGAACAAGGGAGCGGACTGGGCCACGGATGAGCTGATGATAGATCATATCGATACGTTCAGTAAAAAGAGCCTGTATCAAAAGTGGGGAGAGCCGACCGGAAACGCAGAAGCTGAACATGAGGATGTATGGATCCTGTCGGATCAATTTCAGCTTGTGGTTGATTATGACCATCGGGATCGGATTGAGTGCGTGAAGGTCGTTTCAAGCGACAGCTGACAAATGCGGGCTTGAAAAACCGCTGGAATCCAGCGGGATCGAGAAACACAAAAGAGAATCTCAGACAGAACTGTAGACAAAGCCGGTGCCGCAAGTTCCGCGGTGCCGGCTTTGTTGTACGGCAGAAGAAAGAACAGATAAAAAAATCCCTTGCGGCGCAATGGCTGCAAGGGATTTGGGTCATCAAAACAGTATAGATGCCAGCACCTTATCTCGAAAATAGGTGCCCAAATCGAATTCAGGAATCAGTCATGACCCCTGGCTAAGCCGGGGGCTTGTGTAAGCCCTAGAAGGGCATCGTACCGGCAAGCCCCTCAAGAAGCACTGAAAAATCCGCCACTTGCATCACTTGTCCCACAGCCCATAAACGGGCGCTGTTTATCTAAGATCAACTTTCTGACAATAGTAAAGTTGTTGATCTCTTCTCGCTTCGCTCGATGTTTGAAGCTAAAGCTTCTTTACTCTCCCCAGCAGAGCTGGGAGTTCTCATTTCGCTAAAGCATACAAAAGAATGTCTTCAGCGTTTTGGGAGAGGGGGATTCACCTCATGCCAGTAAAAAGAGAACAGTTTGGCGCAGGATTTTGAAACAATGAGGAGTAAAATTTTCAATAAAGTGTTTCATAAAAGATTTCGTTCAGAAATCCTCATTTTCAAATCGGGTATATTCTCGCCTGTCCCGTCCACGGCTGTCATAACCATCTCGGTCATAGCCTTCACGGTCGTAACCATAAATGTTGTACCCATTTTGATCATAGCTATTTTGTTTAGCCGCAGCTATGATTTTTTCCCGCTTTTGCAGCCTGCTTACTCCATAACGGTCAAATCCTTTTCTATCATAGCCTGCCAAATCATATCCAGCAGCATCGAATCCGAAACGATCGAAGCCAGTATGATCGAAGCCGTCACGGTTGTAACCGTATCGGTCCCACCCCTCCCGATTAAATCCGTCCCGACCGTAACCATCAGCACAAAATCCAGCTCTGTCATAGCCATCTCGATCATAACCTTGTAGATTATAACCTTCACGGTCATAACCCTTCTGGTCATAGCCTGCTTTGTTATAGCCTTGTCGGTCATACCCAAAGCAATTATATCCTTCTTGATTATAGCCGTCCTTGTTATAGCCTTTCCGGTTATACCCGCAGGCATTATAACCACAGCGGTTGAAGCCTTCCCGATCGTAGCCCTCCCGATTAAAGCCTTGACGGTCAAATCCGTCTTTGCCATATTTGAACTTGTTTTCCCACAACCGGGATACAGCCCAAATAACAACGCAACCGAGAACAACAGCTATCAGCAGGTATATAAGGAAACTGAACAGCACGTACAGCCATACCGGATTCGTTACTATCACCAGAATAACCAACAGGACAGCTAGCACTATTTCCATTATAATGTCAGATTTACCTTGCTGCTCATGCTGATAAGAAGGCGGGGAATATGGCGTACTTTTTCGGTAACTTCTTCGCCGGTAATGACCGGATACATGACGATATTTTCCTGTTCTCCTTGTGTAGGGTGCAACATAAATATCGTCATCATGCAGTTTGCGTTTACTCATTTTCCGATCCCTTACAAATTGGTATTTTTCCTTACGCCTCTGTGACACTATAGATATTGAAGCAATTTTTTCAATGTTTGAGTTCAGCTGAAATAACCGCGAACAGCAGTTGTCGTCCAGCAGCAACAAGAACACCTGTCTTGTCATATCTGGCAGGTTGTACATTCGTATATTTATCAGTTTATCACATATTAGGTAAGTACTCAACAACTACCTGCATGGTAATCTTAGTTATGATATAATACTCCGGAACTCAAAAAATTCACCGTTAGTTTTACTTTCTACAATTAAAACGCCCGCATACCACTCTGAATCTTCAAACGCCAGAGCAACATGAGGACGCATTTTTTGGAAAAAATAAAAGTTTTGTTTCTGGAAAGAGGGGTTCAGATTCCCGATTTTCTGCTGCTTCTGCTGCTGTTTTCCACTGCTTGGACATTGGCGTCCAGATTCTCACGAACAGCTTGTTGCGGCAAATCTCTTGCAACAGCAAAGCTTTGATGATAAAACGAGGGCCGACTTTTAGGACAGTCCATAAAAAATGTTCCAAAAGTCGACCCTCGTTCATGTGGTGACCCAACGGAGGCTCGAACTCCGGACACCCTGCTTAAAAGGCAGGTGCTCTGCCAACTGAGCTATTGGGTCAGGTATATGATCGGAAAGACAAGTTTACTGTTTTAAGACTTTTCTCCGGCTGCGCCGGAGAGGTGCTCATCTCGGGGCCAAGTGCCGCCGCATTGCGGCGGTTGCCCCTCGAAACGCCCGCCGACGGGCGGGTGTGCCAACTGAGCGATTGGGTCAAATACTGTAACAAGAAAAGGGCTCCCGGCGGGTCCAGATGCCGAACCCACCGGGGGTGGCAGGGATGGCTGGACTCGAACCAGCGAGTGAGGGAGTCAAAGTCCCTTGCCTTACCACTTGGCTACACCCCTGTGTGATGCAAGGGAAAGAAAGGCTGAGGGCCGAAGCCGAAGCTTCGGCCCTCACGCCTAATCATATGGGGTGGGTAATGGGACTCGAACCCACAACACCCGGAACCACAATCCGGTGCTCTGCCAATTGAACTATACCCACCATACAACTGAGGCTACGTGAAAATGGCACGCCTGAAGGGACTCGAACCCCTGACCCACTGCTTAGAAGGCAGTTGCTCTATCCACCTGAGCTACAGGCGCATATTGGAGCGGGTGATGGGAATCGAACCCACGCGACCAGCTTGGAAGGCTGGGATTCTACCATTGAACTACACCCGCATGGTGCCGCGTTCCGTCCACGTCAGCCTTGAAATGATAGCATAGAAAGTCCATGCTTGTCAATCCCTTTTTCTTATTTTTCCTATTTCGTTTTTATTTCTGTCCTGTTCCGGGCAAAATTGTGCCTGTGCGGCATACTTTTTCGGTTCCGGTCTATCCTATTGCTGTTGAGGGGAGGGGGAATATTGGAGTGGTTCTGGTATTTTTTTATTTACAGCGTGGGGGGATGTTTGCTGGAACTGGCTTATGCCGGTGCGACTGGCGGGCGGCGGGACAGAAAGTGCACCCTGCTGCTGCCCCTGTGTCCGGTTTATGGGGCGGGGATGCTGGCGGTGCTGATATGCGCCGCGCCGCTGCGGACGCGGCCTGTGTTGGCGGCCCTGCTGTCCGCCGGTGCGGCCACGGGGGTGGAATATGCCGCTTCTCTTTTTTACGAGGCCGTTTTGGGCGTTGCATTCTGGGATTACCGCGATTACCGCTGGAATCTGAATGGGCGGGTCTGTGCCGCCTTTTCCGCCGCCTGGGGTCTGCTGGCGCTTCCGGCTTTATACTGGCTTCAGCCGGCTGTGAGCCTATGGGCGGCTGAGATCCCGGTTCCGGTTACTTTGTCGGTTATGGCGGCCACCGGGGCGGACCTGCTGGTCTCTGGGTATATGCTCCGCCGCACCGGGGATCGGGCCTGCCTCCAGTGGTACCGAAGCCGGGGCTTTTTTTCGAACTTTTAGTCAAATACGGGAAATTGCTTGCTTTTTTTGCCTTATTTGATACAATGAAAAAACGTGTGTATAAAGTTTCAGAAAGAGTGTGTGTGATTCATGAGCAATAAAAACGGTAACAGCGGTTTCAGCAGCTCGCTGGGCTATGTGTTGGCTGCGGCGGGCAGCGCCGTAGGAGTGGGCAACATCTGGCGGTTCCCTTACCTCTGTGCCAAAGACGGCGGCGGCCTGTTCCTTCTGATCTATATGGTGCTGGTGCTCACCTTTGGCTTTGTCCTGCTGACTACGGACGTGGCCATCGGTCGGCGCACGAAGCAGAATGCGCTGAACGCCTTTACAACCTTAAATAAAAAGTGGAAGTTTTTGGGCTATCTCACCTTCCTGGTTCCCACCCTCATCATGACTTACTACTCCGTCATCGGCGGCTGGATCACTAAGTATTTTGTCACCTATCTGGTGAGTGACGGGACGCAGGCCGCCCAGGATGACTTCTTCACCGGCTTTATTACCGCGCCGGTGGCTCCGATTGTCTTTATGCTCCTGTTCCTGTCTTTGACAGCGTGGGTGGTATATTGCGGCGTAGAGAAGGGCATCGAGAAATGCTCCCGGTACATCATGCCCGGTTTGCTGCTGCTTATCATCGGCATCGCTGTTTTCTCCCTCACCCTGTCTCACACCGACGAGACCGGCGCTGTCCGCACGGGAATGCAGGGACTGGTATTCTACCTGAAGCCCGACTTCACCGGACTGACCGTTCCCCGCTTTTTGAATATTGTGCTGGACGCCATGAGCCAGCTGTTCTTTTCCCTGAGCGTGAGCATGGGTATTATGATCACTTACGGCAGCTATGTGCGGGATGACGTTGACCTGAATCGGGCCAACAACCAGATCGAACTGTTCGATACCGGGGTAGCCTTCCTGGCCGGTGTGATGATCATTCCCGCGGTGTATGTATTCCTGGGCACCGAGGGCATGGCCAACGGACCCAGCCTGACCTTTATCAGCCTGCCCAAGGTTTTTGCGGCCATGGGCGGCGTGGCCGGATCGTGGGCGTCATCTTCTTCCTGGCTCTGGGCTTTGCCGCGCTGACCAGCTGTGTGTCCGTAATGGAGACCCTGGTGGCCAACTGCATGGAGATCTTCCACAAGAGCCGCAAGCACATGTGTGCTGTGGTGGGTGTATACTCCCTGGTAACGGCGGTGCTGATCTGCCTGGGATACAATGCGCTGTACTTTGAACTGCCTCTGCCCACCGGCAGCAAGGCCCAGCTGCTGGACGTGATGGACTACATCAGCAACAGCTTCCTGATGCCCTTCATCAGCCTGCTCACCAGTATTCTGATCGGTTGGGTAATTGGTCCCCAGTGGATCGTGGATGAGGTAGAGAAAAATGGCGAGCATTTTAGCCGCGCCGGTCTGTACCGGGTGATGATCCGATACATCGTCCCCGTGGTCATGCTGGTGATGTTCCTTACCTCCGCCGGTCTGTGGAATCTGATTTTCTAATGCAGAATAGAAAACGGCCGGATGTCTGACACATAGACATCCGGCCGCTTTTTGTTTTACTTCAGTTCTCTTTGCTTTCCGAATTCTCCGCCGTTTCCGGCAGCTTGGATACCAGGGCCCATTCCACCCGGCGTTCATTGAAATTCTGTACTTGGATGTGCAGACCGCAGGTGTCCACCTCAAGCTGGCTGCCATCCTCTGGGATTACGGACAGCTGGGCAAATACCAGCCCGCCCAGGGTGTCAGACTCTTCGTCCTCGGGGAATTCCATGTCCAGAGCTTCCGCGACCTGCTCCAGCTCACAGGACCCGGCGATCCGCCACAGGTTGTCTCCCAGCTTTTCGATTTCCTTCTCCTCCTGGGGGTCAAACTCGTCGTAGATGTTGCCCACGATCTCCTCCAGAAGGTCCTCCATCGTGACCAGACCGGAGGTGCCGCCGTACTCGTCCACCACGATGGCCATATGTACCTTCTTGTTCTGCATATCCCGGAACAGCACGTCGGTACACACGGATTCCGGGACAAAGTAGGCTGGGCGCAGCAGTTCTCTTGTGCTTTTGGGATTGCTGCCGCGGGCATTGAGCAGATATTCCCGCGTGCTGAGGATGCCGATGATGTCATCTGCGTCCTCCTCGTACACCGGGAAGCGGGACAGGCCGGAGCTACGGATCACATCCATGATCTCCTGGTCCGTGTCGTCCGCCCAGATCAACACCATGTCTGTCCGGTGAATCATGACGTCCTCTGCGGTGGTGTTATTGAACTCGAAAATGTTCTCGATCAGTTCCTTTTCGTTGTGCTCAATGGCTCCGCGCTCCTCGCCCAAGTCCACCATCATGCGGATCTCGTCCTCGCTTACATCCTCTTCGTCGGCATTGGGGTCGATGCGCATCAGCCGCAATACGCCGTTGGTGGAGTGGGTGAGCAGCCAGCTTACCGGGCGCAGCACCGCCGTCACCGCCGCCACTGCACTGGCCAGCGCCCGGGCCGCAGATTCCGTTTTTTTCAAGGCAATCCGCCGGGGCAGCAGCTCCCCCAGCAGCAGGCTCACATAGGCCAGGATCAGGGTGATCAGCCCCAGAGAAATTGCCGGAAGAGCTCTGGGCGTCAGGGCTGCCGCCCAGCTTGTTTTGCTCAGCCAGACGGTCAGTCTGGGGGTGAAGCTGTCCGCGACCAGCACGGCGGCCAGAATATTGGACAGGGTAATGATGATCCGGATGGCGGCGCGGTAGCGCTCCGGGGTCTGCTGCAAAGCCAGCAGCCGCTGGGCGGCTCCGTCGCCCTCGTCGCACAGCTTGTGCAGCCGGGAGTCGGGCAGCGCCTCGATAGCAGTTTCCGCGGCGGTAAACAGGCCGTGGAGCAGGATCAGCAGCAGGATGAACAGCAGCTTGGACCATAGTGGGTCAGGCAAGAAAATGACCTCCTAAAATCTGGTGTGGTGAACGTGCCGCAAACGGGCACAAACCACTCTATTTTACACTATACTACACTCCCGGCGGAAATGCAATCCGTCTTCCGGTGGCGCACACAGTTTTTGCCGATCGCCGGGGGATTTTCCTGGGGAGCGCCGGAAGATACAGGGAAAGATGGGCGGAAAAAATTGCAGCTTGTCAAAAAAGTGGTTTCACCACTTCTTTGACAAGCTGCAAACATTTTAACTGGGTTAAAATGTTGTTGATTTCAAGGAAAGGGAACCCTGACGGTTCCCTTTCCAACGATCCTTACCTCCGAATCCTTTGGGCGGAAGGACTTTTTCGACAGCCTGAAAATTTGTCCTTTCGCCGTCTTGACGGCTGGACCCGCCTCCGCTTATAATACGCCAATACAGAAAGAAAACTCCCACAGAGACAGAGGAGGGACGGACATGAAAAGCGTCCGCGCGGACAGCGATTTCTTCGGCAGCGAGCGCATTGGCAAGGTGCTGATGCACATTGCTCCCCCGGTTATGCTGGCCCAGCTGATTCAGGCCCTTTACAATATTGTAGACAGCTTTTTCGTCGGCCGGTATTCTGACGACGCCCTGACGGCCCTGACGGTGATCTACCCCCTTCAGCTGATCATTATTGCTTTGGCTGTGGGCACAGGGGTTGGGGTCAACACCTATATGGCCCGGAAATTTGCCCAGAACAAGCCCCAAGCCGCTAACGACGCGGCGGGCACCGGCATGGTGCTGGAACTGCTCAGCTGGGCGATTTTTACACTGGCGGCGATACTGATCATGCGTCCCTATGTGCTGACCTCCGCCTCCTCTCCGGCCGCTATTGAGGACGCAGTGACGTATGGCACCATTGTTTCTGTGGGCAGCCTGGGGGCCTTTTTAGAGGGCAACTGGACCAAGGTCCATCAGGCCCAGGGGAATATGCGCCTGCCCATGGTCGCCCAGATGCTGGGGGCCATAACCAATATTATTCTGGACCCCATTTTGATTTTTGGCCTGGGGCCTTTCCCACAGATGGGGGTGGCGGGGGCGGCTTACGCCACCGTCTGCGGGCAGGTGGTCGCTGCCGTGATCACCGGAGTGCGGGGCTGGCACCGCCCGCCTAAGCTGCGGGATATGCTGCACTACGCCGGCCGTATCTACTATTACGGATACTCCAACATTATTATGCAGTGTCTATACACTGTGTACATTCTGGCTCTGAACATCATTCTGGCGGGCTTTTCTGACGCCGCCGTGACCGTCCTGGGCCTGTACTATAAAGCGCAGAGTTTCTTCTTTATCCCCCTGTTCGGACTGCAAACCTGTATCGTCCCGGTGCTCAGCTACAACTATGCGCGGCGCGCCTTTGCCCGCTGCCGCCGCATTATGCGGGATTCCTTCCTGGTGTCCGTCCTGTTTATGCTGGCGGGGATCATTGCGTTTACCCTGTGTCCCATCCGGATGATGAACTTTTTCTCCAACAGTGCGCGGGTCCATGCCATCGGTGCGGTGGCCTTTCCCATCATTGCCATCAGCTTTATTCCGGCTGTGTTCTCTCTGATGATGCCTGTGTTTTTTCAGGCGATCGGCGACGGGCGCACCAGTTTGCTCCTGTCCATGACCCGGCAGCTATTCTGCCTGATCCCCTTCTTCTGGCTGTTCTCCCTCATCGGCTTGAACTACACATGGTTTGCCTTCCCGGTGTCAGAGGTAATCTCCAGTTCCATCGGCCTGTTTCTCTATCTCCGCACCCTGAAAAGGTGGCATCTGCCCGCTTTTGCGGGGGTGCATCTCCACGGAGAGCATTAAAGCGCAGACAAAACAGACTGTCAAAAAAGTGGTAAACCACTTTTTTGACAAGCTGGAACGCCCATCCGCAGCGCACTGCGGATGGGCGTTCTTTGAAGAAACGGTTTTATCAGTCGTGGAACAGAGGGGTGGAGAGGTACCGGTCGCCGGTGTCGGGCAGCAAGACCACAATGTTCTTGCCCAGATTCTCCGGCCGCTTGGCCAGCTCCATGGCCGCCCACACCGCCGCACCGGCGGAAATACCCACCAGAATGCCCTCTTTGCGGCCCACCAGCTTTCCGGCGGCAAAGGCGTCGTCGTTGTCTACGGTGATGATCTCGTCATAGATTTTTGTATCCAGCACTTGCGGCACAAAATTCGCCCCGATGCCCTGGATCTTATGGGAGCCGGCCACCCCTTTGCTGAGAACGGGGGAGGCCGCAGGCTCCACCGCCACCACCTTGATGTGGGGGTTCCGCTCCTTCAGATAACGCCCGGTTCCGGTAAGGGTACCGCCGGTACCCACGCCGGCCACAAAAATGTCCACCTTGCCGTCGGTATCCTCCCAGATCTCAGGACCGGTGCTCTCGTAGTGGGCCTTAGGGTTGGCGGGATTAACAAACTGGCCGGGAACAAAGCTGTTGGGGATCTCCCGGGCCAGCTCGTCGGCCTTTTCGATGGCGCCCTTCATGCCCTTGGTCCCGTCGGTGAGCACCAGCTCTGCGCCGTAGGCCTGCATGATCTGCCGCCGCTCCACGCTCATCGTTTCGGGCATGACGATAATAATACGGTATCCCCGGGCGGCGGCCACAGAAGCCAGGCCGATACCGGTGTTGCCGGAGGTGGGTTCAATGATGACCGAGCCTGGTTTAAGAATTCCCTTTGCCTCAGCGTCGTCGATCATGGCTTTTCCGATGCGGTCTTTGACGGAACCGGCCGGGTTTAAATATTCAAGCTTCGCCAGCAGCTTGGCCCCCAACTGCTGCTCGGCTTCAATGTGGGTCAGCTCCAGCAGCGGGGTCTTTCCGATCAGCTGGTCTGCAGAGGTGTAGATTTTTGCCATATATAATTCCTCCCAAAATGATAAGATCGTGTATTTCTTTTTGTACGCCCGGCGGCCCTGACGGCGCAGGGCGGAGGCGGGCGTTCCCCTGTACAGAGGGGTCAACATCGCCCTGTGAGCAGAATGTCCATTTAAATACCAACCTTTCACATTGGTTTATCGGAATAATATCTTTTTTTCCCTGTTTTGTCAATAGGATTTCCCGATCTCCATTGAAATCCTACTAACCGTTTGGTATAATGGGAAAAATGAAAGTGAGGATGGTTTCTTATGATGATATCCACGAAAGGGCGGTATGCTCTGCGTGTTTTGATCAATATGGCAGAGCGCCAGACGACGGGCTATGTTCCGCTGAAGGAGATAGCTGCCCAACAGGACATCTCTGAAAAGTATCTGGAGAGCATTGTGAAAGAACTGGTAAAGGGCCATGTGCTGGAGGGGCTGCGCGGAAAGGGCGGCGGCTATCGCCTGACCAAGACGCCGGACCAGTATACCGCCGGATCTATTATCCGCCTGATGGAGGGCACGCTGGCTCCGGTGGCCTGTTTAGAGGGGAACAGCACCCCCTGTGCCCGGGCGGCCGAGTGCCGAACCCTGCCCCTGTGGAAGGGACTGAATGACCTGGTAAACGATTATCTGGACCAGTATACCATCGAGGACCTGATGAAAAAAGACTATGATGGCTTCGATTATGTAATTTAAGAGTAAGACCATGTGTCCGTCAAAAACAAACAGCAGCGCCCGCCTCTGAACGGAGGCGGGCGCTGCTTGCGTATTGGGGCTGCCGCGGTTTATTCCCCCGGCGTGACGATAGCTCGGTCCTGCAGCCAGGAGCAGATGGCGGCGTCTTCATCCAGCACGCACCGCCCCAGAAGCTGGGCAAAGGCGGTGCGGTAGGCCAGAGGCTGGGCGTCCCGGTGCTCGATCAGTTCCACATCCAGGCGATTCTTGGAGCCGCGCACGCCGTAGACCTCCAGTTCGGCTGTGGGCTGGTCGATCACCCGGCGCAGATGGGAGCGGGAGCATACGGTGGCATACCGCCCCATGCGGCAGAAGTCGATGTGCAGGTCGAAGTTGCTGACGCGGATCGGAAAGGAGTAGGGGATGTTCTTCCGCAGCAGAAGCTGCTCCACTGCTGCGGTTGTGGTGCTCCGTTTGTGGCCCTGAACGAAGGATACATCCTTCAGTTGGGTCAGATCGGCCCCGTAACGGAGAAAGTTTTCATGGACGGCCTGGTAGTGTTCCCCAAACTGAGCGCGCATGGCGCTGCGGGATATGACTAGATACAGGGCCTCGCGGCACAGGGATTCCCGGCGGAACAGGGCGTGCTGTCCCGCGTCCACCCCCAGAAACAGGTCCAGAGCGCCGCCCAACAGCAATTCCTCCAGATTTCGGGTGTCGCTCAGGCGGATCTCCACCTCTACATTGGGGAAATGCTCCCGGAATTTTGTCACCGTCTGGGGAATCAGAATATTGCCCCGGGTCACGGGCAGGCCCAGGCGCAGCGTGCCTCGGGCACCGCCGCTGACATCGGCCAGTTCGTTTTCCATGCTGTCCTCCAGGGCGCGGATCCGGGTCAGGTAGCGCACCATGGTCCGGCCCTCCTCCGTCAGACGGAGATGGGGCTTGCGGATAAAGAGGGTGACGCCGTAAGTTTCTTCGATGCGCTTGACGTGGTCGCTGAGGCACTGAGGCGTCACATAGGCGATCTCCGCCGCCCGGGAAAAGTTCAGCTCCCGGGCAGCCAGCAGAAACATCTGAAAGCTGGTCGTCATATATCGTTCCTCCCTGAGCTTGTTGTCCGGACGGCGGGCGGGGCGCCGGACCGAGTGGTTGAAAAACAGAAGAGCTCTGATTGGCAGTATACAGAAAAACGGCCTGTGCTTCAAGTTTTTTCTTGAAATGAAGACGATGAATCCCTGCTTTTCTTTTACCATAGTGCAAACTATACTATGAGCTACGAGATATGGACAACTGTCCTGTCAAAAATGTGGAGGTAAAGAAATGGAGAACTGGAAGTCGAATCGTGACCCCAGCAACCCCCAGGAGGCCTACTACGTCGGTTTGATGAACTCTTGCGGTTACCGGATCAAGGATCTGCACAAGCCTGTGATCGGAATCGCCAATTCTTACACCGATGTGAACCCGGGTCACCGGGCTTTTGGGGAATTGGTCAAGTTTGTAAAGGAGGGCATTTGGGCCGCCGGCGGCGTCCCCGCCGAGTTCAACGTCCCTGCCCCCTGCGACGGCATGGCGCAGGGCACCGGAATGCATTACATTCTGCCTGAGCGCGACCTGATCGCCGGCAGCATCGAGGCCATGGCGGACGCCCACTCCTTCGACGGCATGGTGTTCCTGTGCAGCTGCGACAAGATCGTTCCCGGTATGCTGATGGCGGCGGCCAGCCTGAACAAGCCCACCATGTTCCTCACTGCGGGCAGTATGCTGCCCTACGAGGCCGATGAGTGTACTTACGTCACCCCCGACCTGAAGGAGTCTATCGGCCAGCGCAACATCGACGCCATTGACGAGGACACCTTTACCCGCTATCGGGAGAATATCTGCTTCTCCTGCGGCACCTGCTCCATGTACGGCACTGCCAACACCATGGGCGTTTTCTCCGAGGTCATCGGTCTGTGCCCCATCGACAGCACCACCATGCTGTACTGCTCCTCCGCCAAGTATAAGCAGGCCCGGGATGTGGGCGAGCACATCGTCGCCCTGACGCTGGAGGGGACCCGCTTCTCTGACATCGTCACCGAGGGCAGCCTGAAGAACGGCCTGCGCCATGTGGCGGCCACCGGCGGCTCCACCAACGCCCAGCTGCATATCTGCGCCCTGGCTCATGTGATGGGCATTCCTATGGACCTGGCCTCCTTTGATGAGATCCAGCGGGATGTACCCTGCATCGCCAAGTTCAAGCCCTCTGCCAAGTTCAATATGTACGACTACTATAAGGCCGGCGGCGTGGGGGCGACCATGAAGGCCATCGAATCCTATCTGGACCTGTCCGCCCGGATGGCCACCGGCGGAACGGTGGGGGACTTCCTGGCCCGCTTCTGCCGGAAGGTAAACCCTGAAATCATCCATACCGTGGACGACCCCCTGTATCCCGACGGCTGCTTCGCGGTGCTCCACGGCAATCTGGCTCCCGGCGGCTGCATCGTGAAAAAGAGCGGTGTGGTGCCCGAGATGTTCCACCATCGCGGCCCCGCGGTGTGCTTCGACTCCGAGGATGAGCTGCGCACGGCTATGACGGAGAAATCCATCAAGCCCGGCGACGTGCTGGTGATCCGGTATGAGGGCCCCAAGGGCGGCCCCGGTATGCGGGAGATGTCTATCCCCGCCGCTATGCTGGTGGGTATGGGCCTGCATACCAGCTGCGCCATGGTCACCGACGGGCGTTACTCCGGCGCGACCCGCGGCCCCTGCATCGGCCATGTGTCCCCCGAAGCCTGGGACGGCGGCCCCATTGCCGCGGTCCGCAACGGCGATATGATCGAGATCGACATCGACAAGCATACCATCAATCTGGAGGTGAGCGACGAGGAGATCGCCCGGCGCATGAAGACCGTTCAGCGCCCCGACCACCCTGCTCACGGCGTACTGAAGGCATACCGCAAGGCTGTGGAGAGCGTAAACCAGGGCTGCGCGTGGCTGTATTGAGTTTTTAAATACTTGCCCGGCGGCAGTGTACTGCGGGCGCTTGATATGGAAGGGAGGAACCAAACAAGAACGGAACCTTTGGATAACCCGACGGGAACAATATTTTGTAAAGGAGAGAAATAAACCATGAAACTGTTGTTGATCCCCGCATTTATCCTTTTGTTTGCCTTTTTGGCATACAAACGCTGGAGTCCCCTTCTGCTTGGCCCATTTGTCTCTTTACTGCTGTGTATCGTCTGCAGGCTGCCCGTGCTGGACACCATGCTGGGCGCTTACATGGATGCAGTAGTCGGCTTTATTAAGAGCAATTTCTTTGTGTTCTTTCTGGGCGCTATTTTTGGTGCCATCTACGAAAAGACCCACGCTGCGGCTTCTATCGCTACGGCTATGAGCCGCCTGACCCACGGCAAGTTCGCACTGCCCCTGATCATGACCATCGCTGGTGTTCTGTGCTACGGCGGCGTGCTGGGCTTCGTGGTCTACTTTGCCGCTTACCCCATCGCCCTGCAGTTGTGTAAGGAGTCCAACATTTCCAGAAAGCTCATTCCTGCCGCCATCGGCGCTGGCTGCTGGACCTTCGCTAACGCTCTGCCCGGTTCCCCCGCAATCACTAACGTTCTGGCTTCCAAGAACCTGGGGACCCCCGCAACTGCCGACCTGTTCGCTGGTATCCTGTTCGGCGGCGTTATGATGTATGTTCTCAACTTCCTCTATCTGGAGTACACCGCCCGCCGTTTCAGCCGTAATGGCCAGGGCTTCGAGATGGACGAGATCGTCCAGAAGGAGTTGAACGAGGACGACAACAGCAAGATGCCCTCCGCTCTGATCGCCTTCATCCCCATGCTGCTGATCCTGGTCCTGTACAATGTGGTCCATCTGGCGGTTGAATGGGCGCTGCTGGCTGGCGTTTCCAGTGCGTTCGCTCTGCTGTTCCCCTATGGCGGCAGCCCCAAGGACTGGCTGGCTACCTTTAATAAGGGCGCTGGCAACACATGCACTGTTATCCTGAACGTCTCTCTGGTCGTCGGTTTTGCTGGCGTCATGAAGTCCACTACCCTGTTCACTGACCTGATCAACTGGGTCGGAACCATCAACATGTCCGGCCTGACATTCGTAGCCGTTACCACCGCCACTTGTGCGGCTGCCTCTGCTTCTTCCTCTGGCGGCATGGGCGTGGCTATGTCTACCTTCGGCCAGACCTACATCAATATGGGCGTCAATCTGGAGGCTGCCCACCGTGTAGCCACCATCGCTGCCTCCACTCTGGACACTCTGCCTCACACCGGCGGCCAGATCACTCTGCTGGGCCTTTGCCACCAGAGCCACAAGGATGCCTTCTCTCACATTTTCATTACGCAAGCTATTATCCCCATTATCTGTCTGATCGGGCTGCTGATCTGGCATGGTATTTTCGGTTGATGACCATTCCTGAAAGGAGTATATGATCATGAAAAAGCTGTTGGAAGGGGCCTATGATCTGCACGTCCATCCCGCCCCTGATGTTGTTGCACGTAAAATGGATGATATGGAGCTTGCAAAGTCCTATGTGGACGCGGGCATGAAGGGCATGGCAATCAAGGCCCATTACTTCAACACCGCTGGCCGTGCGTATCATGTCAGCCAAATGTTCCCCGGCTTCCGTGTGGTCGGTTGCGTCGTGCTGAACAACTCTATGGGCGGGCTGAACCCCTACGCCGTCCGGCAGGCAGGTATGCTGGGCACGAAGCTGGTATATATGCCCACTATGGACGCCCAGAATATGTGGGATTACCTGGCCTCCAGCAATGCGGCCATCCCCTTTGGCGCCAGCTCCAAGAGTTCCAGCGAGGTCAAGGCCATCCGCGTTTATGAGAACGGTAAGCTGGCTGAGCCCGTTGATGAGATTCTGGACCTGATTGAGAAGTATGATATGGCGCTGTGCACCGGTCATATCGCTCCAGAGGAGTCTCTGGCTCTGCTGCGCCGGGCTCATGAAAAGGGCCTGAAGAAGCTGGTCGCTACCCATGTTGACTGGCCCGCGACCCGCGCTACCATGGAGCAGCAGAAGGAATATGTCGCCTGCGGCGCGCTGCTGGAGCACAATATAGCCAACATTATGAGCGGTGACTGCCCTGTCGAGGAGTTTGTAGACCAGATCCATCAGATTGGTGCAGAGAATATTATTCTCTCTACCGACCTGGGTCAGTCGGTCAATCCTGAGCCTGTGAAGATGTTTGAGGAGTATGTGGGCAAGTTGCTGGATGCGGGTATCACATCCGATGAGATTCACACGATGATCGTTACCAACCCCGCCGAGATTATTGAGTAACTGAATACTGTATAAAACACTCCCCGGAGAGAAAACCAACGTTTTCTCTCTCCGGGGGGTGTTTTTATAGCCCCGGCGCTTATTTGCGTGGGAAAACCGCCGGATCTGCCGATGGTTCCAGAAGGCAAAGAAAATCACCGGAATCCGCGGATTCCGGTGATTTTTGTTCGATCTTGGGATGAAATTAAGGGTGGCTGTGCTCATATACGCGGGGAGGCCGGGCCATGATGCGCGCGACGATCTCGTTTTTGTTGGTCTCGGCCAAGGCGGCGGCTTCGGGGATCCCCATGGTGTTGTTTTCGCCGTCGCCATAAATGATGGCGGGTTCTCCGGCCTGAACATCATCCGGAACTCCGGAGAGGTCAGCCATGCACTGATCCATGCAGATTACGCCCAAAATAGGACATTTAACGCCGCGGATCGTCACATAGCCCTTGTCTCTCATATTCCGGGGATATCCATCGGAGTAGCCGAAGGGCAGCGTGGCGACACGGGTATCCTGGGGGGCGTGCCAGAGGAAGTCGTACCCCACCCCTTCGCCTTTGCGTACCTCGTGGATCTGCGAGATTCGGGTTTCAAACGTCAGGCACTGTCTGACGGGGAGGAACCCTTTGTGGAAACCGCGCAGGCCGTAAATCAGAGCGCCGGGGCGGACCATGTTCAGGCGGTACTGAGGAAAGTCCACCAGAGAAATGCTGTCGGCAATGTGCTTATAACGGAAGGAACACCCGCGCTGCTCCAGCTGCCGGATGACCTCCATAAACAGCTGGAACTGCTTCTCGTTTTCTTCGTCATTCACCAGCGCCAGGTGAGAGAAAATACCCTCGGTCTCCAGCCCCGGCAGCTGATAGATGCGGTACAGCTCGTCTACATCGCAGATGCCCAGGCGGTGAAATCCGCTGTCGACCTTCAGATGGACCTTTGCGGTGCGTCCCGCCGCCTGTGCGGCCTGGGAGAGGGAGAGGGCCTGCTTGTAATCGATCACTGTTTGGGTGATGTTGTTTTCTACGACTACTGCGGAAAGCCGCTCCGGCGTGTGCCCTAAAATAAAGATGGGATAGTCGGGATAGGCCCGGCGCAGCTCCATTGCCTCCGTGAGGGTGGCCACCGCCAGATAGGCGGCGCCGGATTCCATCAGGGCGGGGGCGATGCCGACCGCTCCGTGACCGTAACCGTTGGCCTTGACCACGGGCATGACCGCGACCTCAGGACCGCACATTTCCCGGATCAGGCCCATATTTTCCCGAATAGCGTCTAAATCCACACGGACGACCGTGTCACGCAAAAGAAGATTTGATTCCATTTCAATTGCCCCCTTGCTGCTTGCCCTGCTTGGCGTCTGCGGGAAGATCCAACAGAGTCAGGACGCCCATGACCTCCATGAGAATTCCGGTTTTCATGGCGTTCTCATCGGGGTTGAAATACTCACTGTGCAGCTTCTGATCCTGCTCCTCCCGGCCGGAATTGACGCCCAAATTCATATAGAGGCTGTCACAGGCCTGACAGAAGAAGGCGAAGTCGTCCGCGCCCAGACTGGGGGCGTCCATATAGGAGATGTTTTCCCGGCCTACCAATTTCTCGGCCAGGGACTCGATCTGCTCAAACAGGAACTCGCTGTTGATCAGGGCGGGATAGCCGTCGATCTGCGTGACGTGGGCAGTGGCTCCGTAGCCTGCCGCGATATCCTCGCTGATCTGACGGGAGCGCTTCTTCAAAACGGCCATGGTCTCGGGGTCGAGGGCGCGCATCGTTCCGCAGAGAGAGGCGCTCCCGGCCAGAATATTAGCTTTGGTTCCGGCGTGGAAGGTGCCAATGGTGATGATACCGGCATCGGTGGGGGCTAAATTGCGGCTGGGGATGCTTTGCAGGGCGGTGACGATCTGGGAGGCGGCCACGATGGCGTCTACGCCGCCTTCGGGGTGGGCTCCGTGGCAGGAGACGCCCTCTACGTCGATCAGCAGGTCGCAGGTGGCGGCGTTCATTTTGCCGCGGCAGAATTGAATGCTGCCAGTGGGGCAGGCGGGAGCAACGTGAAAGCCCAGAACGGCGCCCACATTGGGCTGCTGCATACAGCCGGCCTGGATCATCTGGTTTGCGCCGCCGATGGTCTCCTCGGAGGGCTGGAAAAACAGCTTGACTGCGCCGGAAAATTCATTTTCCAGCGACTTTAAGATTTTGGCGGTACCCAGCAGCATGGCAGTGTGGATATCGTGCCCGCAGGCGTGCATCACGCCGGGGTTGCAGGAGGCAAAGTCGGAAGCGACGGCCTCCTGAATGGGGAGGGCGTCAATGTCGGCCCGGATGGCGACGGCCTCGTACTTGGGCGCCGGCTGGGGAGCGGCCTTGCCCTGGATAACACCCACCACGCCGTGTCCGGCGACTCCGGTGGTGTGGGGGATTCCCCACCGGGTGAGCCAAGTGCTGATGACCTGCTCGGTGCGCTCCTCGTGCTCGGAGAGCTCGGGGTGCTGGTGGATGTCACGGCGGATGGAAATAATTTCGCTGTATACATCGGAAATACAAGAGCGAATCTTTTCTTCAGATATCATGGTGTTCTCCTTATAGAGTAAGCAGTGAGAGGACGTTTTTCAGCTGCATATTCACGCCGGTGGCAATGCAGGCTTCGTCTACGTTGAATCGGCAATTGTGAAGGCATTCCACCGGGGAGCCGTCAGAGGGGGCGCAGCCCAGATGGAAGAAGCAGGAGGGACGGGCGGCGGCAAAGTAGGAGAAGTCCTCGGTGCCGAGATCAGGTTCTTTTTCCAACACAACGTGGTCGCACCCCAGGAGTTCCTCCGCGTTTTTGCGCACTACGTCGGTGATTTGGTCGGTGTTGATCAGGGGACCGTAGCTCTCCTGAATGGACAGCTCTGCCCTGGCCCCCATGCCGGCGGCCACATCGCTGCACAGCTGCTGCAGCCGCGCCTTGCTGCTTTGCCGGGTGTTGGGATCTACGGTACGAAGGATGCCCTCGGCCTCCACATAGTCAGCGATCTGGTTGCGCACATTTCCGCCGTGGATCGTGCCGAAAGAGCAGACCACGGAATCGGTGGGAGAGGTATTCCGGCTGACCAGGGTTTGCAGCGTCATCAGGATGGCGGCCGTGGTGATGATGGCGTCTGTCCCCTGATGAGGCTTGGCGCCGTGGGAGGAGCCGCCGTATACCTTCAGCTTCAGCATATCGGAGGCGGCGTACATTTTTCCGTAACGAATTCCAACCGTCCCTGCGGGATATGCGGGGTCCACGTGCAGGCCAACGATACAGTCCACATGGGGATCATCCAGACACCCGGCTTGGATCATGCGCTCTGCGCCGCCGGTATCTTCTTCGTTGGGCTGAAAGAAGAACTTTACCGTGCCTGACAGCTCGGGCAGCATTTCACGCAGCTTTTTGGCCGTGCCCAGGGCGATGGTCGTATGGACGTCGTGCCCGCAGGCGTGCATGACTTTGGGGGTGAGAGAACGGTATGGAAGGTCGGTGTTTTCTTCTTGAATGGGCAGGGCGTCGATGTCGGCCCGGACGCCAACGCAGCGCCCCGGTTTTCCGCCCTTCAGAGTGGCGACAACGCCGGTATCTGCGACGCCTTTTTGATAGGGAATATCCCACTGATCCAGCCAGGCGCAAATTCGATCCATGGTTTTGAACTCTTGTCCGGACAGTTCAGGGTGGGCGTGAAGCTCCCGACGAATCTGTACCAGGTCATTCCATTCTGATTGTGTAATAGTAGTCATCGACTGATACTCCTTTCCTGTGCAAAGACGCGACAGGTCCAAAATTGGCTTAGCCCCGGGATTTTTCCTGCCTCTCATAGAAAAAGGGGAGAGAAGATAGGGAAAAGGGGGGTACAGACAGGGAGGAAAAGATGGGGTTCGGGGAAAAACTAATAAGAGGGCGCATCCCCGTGAGCGTTGGGGCCTTTGGGGATGCGCCCGCCTGGGAGAGAAGAGAAAAGAAAGAATTAGAAAAAGATTAGAAAATTACGTTTGCGATGCTGACGAAGACTACCTGAGCCAGGAAGATCAGGCCGAAGAGGGGCATGAACCACTTCCACCACTTCTGCAGGGAGATATTGCCCAGACCGCAGACGGTTACGATGCCGCAGGTAGGCCACAGCAGGTTGGACAGGCCGTCGCCGAACTGGAAGGCCACAACGGCGGTCTGACGGCTGACGCCGACCATGTCAGCCAGAGGAGCTATGATGGGCATGGTGGCAGCGGCCTGGCCGGAGCCGGAGGGTACCAGGAAGTTGAACAGGGTCTGAGCGACCAGCATGGCCTGAGCGGAGAAGACGCTGGGCACGTGACGCAGAACGTTGGACAGGGAGTAGATCAGGGTGTCCATGATGCAGGCGTCCTGCATCACGACCACGATGCCCTGGGCAACGCCGGTCAGCAGAGCGCCCCAGATAACGGGCTTCATGCTGTCGATAAAGACGTCGACCCACTTGTCGGGGGACCAGCGGCAGATCAGAGCGGCAACGATGGACATCATAATGAACAGACCGGCCAGCTCGGGATAGCCCCAGCCCAGCTTGATCATGCCGTAGGCCAGAACGACCAGGGTGACCAGAACGTCCAGCATAACGCCGACCACGGTGCCGTCGATCTTATACTGGTCCAGATCCTCTTTCTTGAAGGCGTGGACGCACTCGTCGCCGTAAACAACAGACTTTTCGGGGTGATCCTTGATCTTCTTGCCGTAACGCAGAACATAGATCACGGAGATCAGGATAAAGGTGATCAGGCAGATCACGCGGAACCAGGTGCCGGAATACAGGGGCACGCCGGCGATGGACTGGGCCACAGCCACGGTATAGGGGTTCAGAGTGGAGCCCATGAAACCGATGTACTCGCCCAGAATGATGATGGCAAAGCCGAACATGGCATCATATCCCATGGCCACGCCCAGGCCCACGATCAGGGGGATAAAGCCATAGAACTCGGTCAGCATACCGAAGGCGGAGCCGCCGATGGCAAAGATGGACATCAGAATAGGAACGAGGAGGACTTCCTTTTTGCCCAGCTTTTTAATCAGCGTACCGATACCGGCATGGAAGGCGCCGGTCTGAACCAGAACGCCGAAGGAGCCGGCGCAGGTAAAGATGATGAAGATGATATCGGCAGCCTTGACACAGCCGCGGTAGAAGGAAGCGAAATAGGACAGCAGCCCGGTGGGGGTGGCTTCAGAGGGGTCGATGTAGTGGAAGGTGCCGTCAACGGCGACATTTCGCATGGTACCGTTAACGTCGATCTTCTCGTAGTCATAGGCTCCCGGCGGAACGATCCAGGACAGGACGACCATCAAAAGGACGACCAGGGCGACGATGACATAAGTGTCTGGAAGCTGGAATTTTTTCTTTGCTAATGCAGTTTCTGTGTTTTTCATAGTGTACCTCCTCAAACAGAACGGTTCGATGAATGATGCGCGGGATTCCCAACTGCCGTTAAAATAAAGCAAGCCTTATGCCAATGTAAAAAAAGACGAAGAAGAAAGGGGAAACACTCCAAAAACTATGTATTTTGCCGTCTGCGCGGGGGGCGGCAGCGGGATACTGCCAAAAATCAAAAAGCTAAAATAGGTTTAACGGGTGAATTAAGATTTAAAACACCCAATAAACTGCTTGTGAGAGAATGGGTAAAAAACTAAAAACGGCATATTTGCGATTGTAAGGGAGAAATGCAGCGGCTTTTTCTCTGGCACAAAAATTGCTTAAAACAAAATTCAGAACAGGATAGACTTGTGGTACGAGAGAAAAAACTGTAAACTAAACAATAATAGGAGGAAAAAAGATGAAGGTTTTTATCAGCTCTGACATTGAGGGCGTCAATGGTATGACCGATTGGGTAGAGGCGGAAAAGGGCCGTCCTGAATATGGCATGTTTGTGCAGCGGCAGGACCGTGCGTTGGCCGCCATCAGCGAAGGCCTGCATGACAGCGACCCGGATGTGGATATTCTGATCAAGGACGGACATGGGACGGCCTGCAATGTGATCCATGAGAATCTGCCCGAGTATACGCGCCTGTTCCGCAACTCCGGACGGACTCCTTATATTATGATGCACGGGATCGACCAGGGCTTTGACGGCGCCATTCTGGCGGGCTATCACAGCGGAGCGGGGACGGATGGGTCTCCCCTGTGCCACACCATGGAGCCGGAGAAGATCGTTTATATGAAGATCAACGACCAGCTGGCTGACGAATTCCTGATGAACTATTACAGCGCTCTGTACAATGGTGTGCCTGTTGTCATGGTCACCGGTGACGAGGCGGTCTGCCGCCGGGTGAAGGAAGTTGACCCCAATATTGTTACCGTAGCGGCCCATACCGGCGACGCCGGCGGCGTATTTTCCCGCCACCCCAATGTTGTGAATCGGGAATTGCGGGAGGCAGCCAGCCGGGCCATGGCCCAGCGGGACAGGTGTTCGATGAAGATGCCGGAGCATTTCTCCATGGAGATTTATTTCCTGGAGCATAAGCAGGCCAAGCGCGCGGCCTGGTATCCGGGAATGGAGCGGCTGTCTGCGAACGTGGTCCGCTTTGAGACGGATGACTACTTTGAATTGCTGAGAGCCTATATGTTTATCCAGTAAGAACGCCGGGGAGATAGGGCTGGCAGGCAGATAAGGAGTAAAGAATGAGAAAGAAAAAAGTCGTGGTATTAACCATGAATCCCAATGCAGGCCAGTCCTATCGGGCGAATCTGGAGGAGGCGGTGGGGGAAGAAAACCTGGAGATTCAGGTCTACACCCCCTCCACATACCGCAATGCCGGAAATGTGGCGAATGCGGACGCATATCTGATCTCCACCGGCTCCATTGATTACGAGGATGAGATCATCGACCGGATCCCCTTGGGCATGCCTGTGGTGGATACTACCGTTGCCTTTCGAAAGCAAAGTATTGATCAGATCGCCAGAATCCCAAAGGGAACAAGGTGTCTGTTCGTAAACACGACTGAGCCGTTGGCGCTGGAGGGTATCGTCGCCCTAAATAAATTCAGCCTCTATAATGTGCTTTTGACGCCGATGTACCCCGGGAGCCGGGAGTATCCCGATATCCATGTGGCCATTACGCCGGGGGAACCTCAACTGGTGCCGCCCTATGTGGACCGGGTCTATGATCTGGGACACCGCTATCTTACGCCGGGAACCATTGGGAAGATGCTGGCAGAGATCGATATGGAATACATTCTGGAGACGGAGAAATTCCGGACGTATTCCAATCAGTTCCACCCCTTTGACTGCAACGAGAGCCCCCTCTTGGGAAAAGCGACCCAGATGGAGGCGGGCGTGGACCTGCTGATCAATGCCATGGAGGGCGGCGGAATCGGGATCAATGAGGCGGAAAATATCTTCTGCATCAACCGAAATGCCATGGAGATCCTTGGTCTGGAAGAAAAAAAGTGGATCGGCCGGCCGTATAAAGAGGCACTTCCGTTTTTGGACTTTGAGGTCTACTCCGCCCAGCGGGAAGAGAAGAAGGCCTTTGAAAAATTGGTTCAGTACGGAGATACGTCGCTGAACGTAAGCATCCACATCATCTGGTACAACAAAAAGTTCCGGGGTTTGTTTGTTGCCCTTCAGCGCTTCAACGATGTGGAGGACCGGCAGCACAATGCCCGCCTGCGTCTGCTGAACCGGGGATACACAGCAAAATATACGTTTGACGACATCATCGGAGAGAGCCAGGCGATGGTGGAGACCTGCCGGATGGCCCGGAAAATGGCAAAGACGAATTCTGCGATTGTCATCACCGGAGAGAGCGGGACGGGAAAAGAATTGCTGGCCAGCGCCATCCACAATGCCTCGCTGCGGGCGTCGGGGCCATACATTGCCATCAACTGCGCGGCCATGCCGGAAAACCTGCTGGAGAGCGAGCTGTTTGGGTATGAGAACGGCGCGTTTACCGGGGCGAAGAAGGGCGGCAAGCTCGGCCTTTTTGAGTGCGCCCACGGGGGAACGCTGTTCCTGGATGAGATGGAAGGCATGAGTCCGGCCCTTCAGGTAAAGCTGCTGCGGGTGCTGCAGGAAAAAGAGGTGATGCGCCTGGGCGGCACCAAGATCATCCATGTGGATGTGCGGATCATCGCGGCCACAAACGTGGATATGGAGGCGATGGTGCGGGACGGAGCGATCCGAAAAGACCTGTACTACCGGCTGAACACCATGGAGCTGACCCTGCCGCCGCTGCGCAGGCGCCGAGAGGATATCCCGCTGCTGATCCGCCACATTCAAACGGAGATAGGGGCAAATTTTGTATTGTCACAGCCGGTTATGAATCAAATCATGGCCCACGACTGGGACGGCAATGTGCGGGAACTGAAAAACTATGTGGAGTTCTTCCAATGCCTGGGGAAAAAAGAAATCTGTCTGGACGACCTGCCCCGCAGATTGAGAAGCGGAGAGGCGCCCCGGCCGGTCCTGGTGCAGGCGGCAAAAACCCAGCGGCCCGAGCAGAAAAAGCAGGCTGAACCGGGCGACTGGACAGAGGAGCAGCGGTTTATTCTGCGCTGTCTGTATAACAGCTATCAGGAGGGCAAGCTGATTGGCAGACGGGCGATCTGTCAGGAGGCAAGACGGATACAGCTGCTGCTGACGGAGCAGGAAGTGCGCAATCAGCTGAAGCAGCTGGAGGATAAGGGTCTGGTCAAAGTCGGCACCGGGCGGGCAGGCAGCAGATTGACGCCCGAGGGTGTGGTGCTTTTGTCCGGCGGAATATAACAGGAGGATGATCAAGATGGAGCAGCCGTTATGGCAGGAAAACCTGGTTCAGCGCCTGAAAGAGATCCCGGGGAACACGTCGTTTTATTACAAAGACCTTGGCTCTGGACAGACCGTTTCGTTCAATGCGGATGAGCCGATGTGTGCCGCCAGCGTGATCAAGCTTACGATCATGGCAGAGCTTTTCCGGCAGATCCAGGAAGGTGAACTGGACCCCCGGCGGACGCTTCGGGTCGGGGACGCCGACCGTGTGCCGATCTGCGGTGTGCTGACCTTTATGCATACCGGTATGGAGGTAACGCCGGAGGATCTGTGCTGGCTGATGATCACGATTTCGGACAATATGGCGACGAATATGCTGATCGATCTGTTGGGGATCGAAAAGATCCAGGCCAATATCTGCCGGCTTGGCCTGAAGGGCGTGGAACTGAACCGAAAGCTCTTTGAAAAACGGCCGGAATATCGGGCGAAGACAAATTACATTACGGCGGCATCCATTGGAAAGCTGCTGGAACAGATCTATCGGGGCGAGATGGTCAGTCCGGAGGCGTCCCGCCGGATGATGGAGATGCTGCTGGCGCAGCAATGCACCAATAAGATCCCCCTGCTTTTGCCAGGTGAGGGTCTGGCTGCCCATAAGACCGGAGAAGACACCGGGATCACCCACGACGTAGGTGTGCTGATGGCTCAGCGCCCGTGCATTGTCTGCTTCTGCAACTGGAAGCTGCAGCCCGGGGAGGAAGGCCGGATGAATCTGCTGATCGGAGAACTGACCCGGGAGATCTGGGACGCCCAGGGCGGTTTAGCGTAAGCGAAGGGAAAGGAGGAGCACGCGGTGTACGATATACTGATCCGAAATGCCCGTATTGTGGATGGAACGGGAGCGCCTTGGTACTACGGCGATCTGGGAGTACAGGGCGGAATGATCACAGCGATGGGACGGCTGGGCGGACAGGCGGCCCGGGAGACTGTGGAGGCGGACGGACTTGTTTTGGCACCTGGTTTTATTGACCTGCACAGCCACACAGATTCCACACTGCCGGAATATGCCCTGGGGGAGAGCAGACTGTTTCAGGGTATTACGACAGAGATTGGCGGAAACTGCGGCATGTCCATGGCACCCGCTCAGCCTGAGACCCTGGACCTGCTGAAAGACTATATGGGCCAGGCGCCCTATAACTGGACGGGCTTTGGTGCGTTTCTGGACCGGATGGAGGAGATGCGGCCCTCTGTGAATTTCGGCTGTCTGGCAGGACACGGCACAGTGCGGATCGCGGTGATGGGCTTTTCCGACCGGAAGGCGGATGAGGAGCAGCGGAAGAAAATCCATAACCTGGTGGCCGAATGTATGGAGGAGGGGGCGTTTGGGCTAAGCTCCGGACTGATCTATCCGCCGGGACTGTTCTCGGACGTAGAGGAGCTGGCCGAGGCGGCCAGCGCCGTGGTACCCTATGGCGGGTATTACTGCACCCACATGCGGAACGAGAATGTGCGCTTGATCCCTGCGCTGGAAGAGGCGTTGGAGACGGCGCGGCGCTCCGGCGCACCGCTGCAGGTATCCCATCTGAAATGCACGGCAAAGGCGGACTGGCAGGTCAGCGCAAAGACTGCGGTGGCCATGATCCAAAGGGCGCGGCGGCAGGGCATGGATGTGGCGTGTGACCAGTATCCCTACCGCGCTACCTCCACCACGATCACGAACAACTTCCCTGACTGGGGCTTTGAGGGCGGTATGGACCGTTTTCTGGAGCGCCTGCGCGACCCGGAGACGCGGGCCAGGCTGTGCGCGCAGTCAGATTCCACCCATATTGGCCGCTGGCACGAGATCATTGTATCCTGGACGCAGTGTCCGGAGGACGCGTGGATGTGCGGCTTGGACATGGAGGAGATCGGCCGGCGGGTGGGACAGCCGCCGGTAGAGGCGCTGGCGGACCTGCTGCTCCGGGCAAAGGGGATCGCGGACGAGATCCACTACGGAATGTGTGAAGAGGATATCGAGTACATTCTGGCGCAGCCCTTTGTTATGGTCGGTTCGGACGGAAAATCCTATCCCATTGATCAGCCGGGCAAGCCCCATCCCAGATCCTATGGTGCGTTTGCCAGAGTACTGAGCCATTATTCCAGACAGAGAAAGGTGATCTCGCTGGAAACGGCTGTGGCCAAGATGACGGGGATGCCGGCGAATCGGTTGGGCCTGTATGACCGCGGGGTGCTGCGCCCGGGGATGCGGGCGGATCTGGTTCTGTTTGACCCGGACCATATCGAGGATTCCCCGAACTTTGACCAGCCGCAGCAGGCGTGCAGAGGGATCCATCGCGTATATGTAAACGGGGTTCTGTCTGCGCAGGATGGACAGCACACAGGGGCCAGAGCGGGCATCGTGCTGCGGAAAGGGAAGAACACCTGAGCGCAGACGTACAGTGTAGCCGAAGCAGAGATTTTCCGGCGCGGCTTGCCGCGCCGGAACGATAAATAAACTGCTTTCAGACCAAGCAAATACAACAGACAGCAGACAGCCACAAGCCATATTCAATGGCTTGCGGCTGTTTCCGTGTCCGGATCAAGAGTTCTTGCCGACCTGCAGATCGGCGTCCGTGAGGATGCAGTCGCTCATCTCGCCATTGTAGAATTTTTCATAGGCGACCATGTCAAAGTAAAGGAGGTATGCAGGCGCAACCACCAGGGAAACGCCGAAGTCGGCCTTTTCCATCAGGACAACGCCCCATGCGATAAATACGATGCCGAATACATAGACAAGCTCCGTGCTGAATGTTTTGATCCTCCAAACAAAAAATGAGCCTTCTCCGTTTGGTACAGAAACGGAAAAAGCTCATTTGTATTGTAGCACGTCCGTCAAGCGGCGCAGAACTTTGGCAGCGCTATGCCTCATCCTCCGCCAGCATACGGTATCCGACGCCGAGCTCATTGATGATGTAGCGCTTTTCGCCGGGCGTCACGCCCATTTTCTTGCGGATGTTCTTCATGTTGACTTGCAGCTTCTTGACGCTGCCATAGTCCGAATATCCCCAGACCGCCCGAATGATGGCGGCATACGTCAGCACCTTTCCGGCGTGAACGGAGAGAAACGCCATGATGTTGTATTCCGTCTGGGTCAGGTCGATCTCCTCTTTGCCAACAAAGACCTGCCGTGTATCGTAATCGATCAGCAGGTCCTGAAGGCGGAATTTCCCGCCGGGGGTACTTTCCTTCTCTTCGCTGTGCCGATGGCTGCGGAGAACAGCGCGGATACGAGCCAGTAGTTCCTCCGTGCCAAAGGGTTTGGTGATATAGTCATTCGCACCAAGATCCAGCGCCTCCACCTTGTCCCTCTCATTGGAACGAGCGGAGAGCACAATGATGGGCACGGTGTCCGCCTTTCGCACCTCTTGAATCAGACTCATGCCATCCCAATCCGGCAGGCCGAGATCCAGAACGATGAGGTCCGGATGATGGGAAGCGTACATCATCATGCCGAGCGCACAGGTCTCCGCGCAGAGCACCTGATAGTCGCTGGTTTCCAGATTGGCTTTGATAAAGCTTCGGATGTTGGCCTCATCTTCTACGATCAGGATCTTGAATTTGTTATTGCCCATCGTCCTCACCCCCTCTTTCCAGAGCAAAGCGGAATACCGCGCCGCCGCCACGTCTATTTTCTGCGGTAATGTCACTGCCGTGCGCCTTGACGATGGCGGCGCACACAGATAGTCCGATCCCCATATTACGGCGGGTTCCGTCCACCGGCGCGGCGGACTTTTCGCAGCCCCCGGTAAAAATCTTTTGAAGCGCATCCTCCGGGATGCCGCAGCCGTTGTCAGCAACCTCAAATACCGCCTTATCCCCCACAAGAGAAACGGAAAGTGTCAGCTCCGTCATGCCTTTTGCGTGGAATACGGCATTTTCCAGAAGATTCAGCAGTACCTGCTCGATGAGAAGCGAGTCCATGGGAATATCCACAAACTCGTCCGGTATCTGCGTGATGACCTTCTGGTTCGGATGCTTTTTGGAAAACTTCATCAAAACGGAGTCGATCAGTTCATCCAGAACGGTGGGGGTTTTCACGACCTCCACCTTCGCGCCGTCGATCCTTGTGACGGACAGGAGATTTTCCACCATGCGGATGAGCCACTCGCTGTCCTCCTGAATTTCTCCCAACAGCTTGAGCTGCTGCTCCTTTGGCAGCGCGTCATACTTGGAGATCAGCGTGGAGGATGACCCGTATATGGAGGTGAGGGGCGTGCGCAGGTCATGGGAAATCGCCCGCAGCAGATTGCCGCGCATTCGCTCCTTTTCATTCTCTGAGCGCAGCTTCTCCTGATCGCGGATGCGGATGTTCAGCGTACTGGTGGAAACGGCGACGACCAGCATGATGACGGCGGATAAGATGCTTTCCTCTACGAAAAAGTCAAAGACATAATAGGGATAGGTGAAGGCAAACTGCACCGCAAACACGCTGACGATGGCCGAAATGATACCATAGCAATACCCGTGGGTTTTCAGAGAGATCAAAAACACGCCGAACACAAAGATCATGGGTACCAGTGTCTGCGTGGTGAAGATTTTCTGAATCAAAAGATTAACGGCAAAGGCGCTGCAAAAAATAAGAATCGAAAACAGAATATCTTTTTGTCGTCGGCGGCTTTTCATGGCAATCTCTCCAAAGGTGCTTTTTAACATTTTTATTATACTCCATGAGAAGAAGCGCTTCAAGATTTCTCACAGAAGGATATTGCGCGCACTTGTTTCTTTACCAAATCTACACCGGAGAAATGCTATGTTACAAATATATAAACAATAAAGCGATCGCGCGATTCATAAGGGGTGAGGATGATGTCGGAAGAAATGATTTGTCGAAAGCATCGTCTTTCGTCTTTTCAAATTATCATATTGGGCTTTGCCGGGGTCATTCTGCTGGGTGCGCTGCTGCTGATGCTGCCGCTTTCCACAACAGCCGGGTGCGTAACGCCATTTCATGAAGCGCTGTTTACCGCGACCTCCGCTGTTTGTGTAACGGGTCTTGTGGTGCAGGATACCGGCAGCTATTGGTCGGTCTTTGGTCAAGCGGTGATCCTGACGCTGATTCAGATCGGCGGGCTCGGTGTTGTTACCGTGGCGGCATCGTTTGCGCTGCTGTCCGGGCGAAGGATCTCTCTGATGCAGCGCAGCACCATGCAGGACGCCATCTCGGCGCCGAAGGTCGGAGGGATCGTCCGGCTGACCCGGTTCATCCTGCGAGGGACATTTCTGATCGAACTGATTGGCGCGCTTGCCATGCTGCCGGTGTTTTGCCGCGACTACGGATGGAACGGGATCTGGATGGCGGTATTTCACTCCATCTCCGCCTTTTGCAATGCCGGGTTTGACATTCTGGGAACGAACAATAACTTGTATCCGTCCCTTACCGGTTATGTCCAAAATCCGGTGATCAATATCGCAATCATGCTGCTGATCATAACCGGCGGCATCGGATTCTTAACGTGGGATGACATTTGCGAAAACAGGCTGCACTTCCACCGTTATCGAATGCAGAGCAAGGTGATTCTCGTTACGACACTCACGCTGATCGTCCTTCCGGCGCTGTTTTTCTTCTTCGTGGACTTTGATGCTCTTCCCCTCGGAGAGCGGGTTCAGGCAGCCCTGTTCCAATCGGTCACGCCGAGAACGGCGGGCTTCAACACGGTAAATCTACCCGCCATGTCCGGCGCATCACTGGGCGTGATGATCCTTCTGATGCTCATTGGCGGTTCTCCCGGCTCCACGGCAGGCGGCATGAAAACCACCACGCTGGCTGTTCTGCTTGCCAATGCCGCCGCGACCTTCCGTCAGCGAGACAGTGCCCAATTCTTTGGGCGCAGAGTCGATCACAGTGCCGTCAAAACCGCCGCGACCATACTGACGATGTACCTTGCCCTGTTCTTTGGCGGAGGCGTTTTTATCAGCGTATATGAAAATCTCCCGCTGTCCTCCTGCCTATATGAAGCAGCGTCGGCGGTAGGCACGGTGGGACTGACATTGGGAATTACGCCGCAGCTGCGTATCCCCTCGCAAATGGTATTGATCGCGCTGATGTATCTGGGCAGAGTCGGCGGGCTTACGCTCATTTATGCGGCAGTGTCCAGCAAAAAAATCGGCAATGCAAAGCTGCCGCAGGAAAGAATTACGATTGGATAAGCAAAGGAGCATCTATCCCATGAAAAATGTTTTATTGATTGGAGCAGGCCGCTTTGGGCGGCATATCGCCATGCAGCTCTCTCAACTGGGGCATCAGGTCATGGCAGTTGATACCAATGAGGAGCGGATCAACGATGTGCTTCCGTTTGTCACCAACGCACAGATCGGTGACAGCACCAATGCGGAGTTCCTGCGCTCGCTCGGTATCGGAAATTTTAACGTTTGCTTTGTGACCATCAGCGGCAATTTCCAGAACTCGCTGGAGACCACCTCGCTGCTGAAAGAGTTGGGGGCCAAATGCGTGGTATCCCGCGCCGAGCGCGATGTGCAGGCGAAGTTTCTGCTCCGCAACGGCGCAGATAACGTGGTCTACCCCGAAAAGCAGATGGCAAAATGGGCAGCGATCCGATTCACTGCCGACCACATTTTCGACTACATAGAGATCGACGAACAGCACGCCATCTTTGAAGTGCAGGTGCCGGGGGCGTGGGTCGGAAAAAGTGTTGGAGAGATCGATGTCCGCAGGAAGTTCGGCATCAATATCCTCGGTATTAAGCGCGCCGGAAAAACAGAGGTATCTGTTACGCCTGATACGATATTGTCCGATGACATTACGATTCTGGCAATGGGTGAGTATAAAGCCCTGCAAAAGTGCTTTCGGATTTGAACGGGTTTCCCATACTGACGGAAAAGAAAAACATGGAGAAAAACCACAAAACACAGCCGGTAACGGAAACAAGAATCCCGCACCGCAGGGAAGCAAATGGCCGGGCGAGGCGATCATTCGCGATATCACCCGCGCATTGGTGCTGCTGATCGTATTCGCATGGGCGCTGCTAAACCTTGACGCTGTTTTGTGTTTTCTCGGCAAGGCGCTTGCGCTGTTCACTCCGTTTCTGATCGGCGGCGCGATCGCTTTTTTGATCAACGTAGTCCTTCGGCCGTTGGAATGCTGCTGGAACAAGGTGTGCCGCAATGCTCCGACATTTCAGGCATCTCCAGTTGAGATATGGCGCAAAGCCTTGCCGCACCTGCGTTTGCGGGAACGGCAGAGAAAAAATGCGTGGTCGTTGACTACTATTTGACGACTATCGCAGAAACCCACAACCAAATATGCACCCGTAGCTCAGATGGATAGAGCGTTAGACTCCGACTCTAAAGGCCGCTGGTTCGAATCCAGTCGGGCGTACCAAAAACCGTCTCAAACGTATCGTTTGAGACGGTTTTTGCATGCGAAAAGTAAGGAGAATTGAAACCTGATTTGACCACTATTGCGCGTTTTGCAATCCAACTGAGCTATTACGCTATGTCATATCTCCAGCATTCCCTGCAATCCCGCGCTGGCGACCTTTTTATTCTTGTCGAAGTCGTGGGTGTAGATGTCCAGCGTGGTGGAAGGCTGGCTGTGGCCGAGGATACCCGCCACCGTGGCCACATCCGTGCCGCCCGCGATCATCAGACTGGCGGCGGTGTGCCGGAGGGAATGGACGTTCAGCTCCTGCAACAGCGATTCCATTTCGGCGGAGAAGTACACATAGCGGTCACCCGCGCGGGTCTTGGGCTCTTTTGCAAATATCTCCTCGTCAGTTATTATTCGTAATCTACTGCATATTTCCGCTGCACGACCAGCATGACAGAGAATTCCCGTTCAATAATGCTGTTTGACGCTGCAAATAGAGGGAGATCCGAATCGAACAACCCTTGATGAGTAGCCGCATATGTCTGTAATTCATTGCATGGAATTTTACAGTGGTCAAGTCTTTTGGGCCGATGCTCTCGCATCTCGCTGGCCTTATTCCAGCGGTGGAGCTGGGAGCGGTCACGGTTCAGCAATTCCTCCAATTCATCGTAAGGGATGTCCCCCAAAGCATTGATAAGTGTAGACAACGCTTTCAGAATTGTGAGTTCTTTCGTAGTACGCTTGTCTGTCAGCACGAAATTATACTTGCAGTTTTTGCACTTAAACCGTTGTACTCCCCGCACTGTACCATTTTTTATGGTATCTGTCGATTGACATTTTGGACATTCGTATTTTTCATTCATTTTGAGAACTCCTTCAAAAACTTTCATCTATCTATTGGTCAATAGATAAGGTCAAAATAAAAAAGCCGGTATACTGATTGCAAAACACCATACAGAAAGAGGTCAGGTATGCACGTAGCTTTTGATCCAAAACTGATAGGTTATCTGAAACTGCGCGAAAAGGCACTTAAAGAGCGTGATGCCAGAGCATTATATCAGATGGCGCGGATATACGCAAGTATGAAGGGAAAAAAGGATGAAAAGAAAGCCTATGAGTTATACAAGAGTTCCGCAACACGCGGATATGCCGAAGCCCAATTTAAGATGGGAATATGCAATGAAAAAGGAATCGGCGTCAAACAAAGCATCCGAATGGCGATTACATGGTATATACGGGCGGAGATCAGCGCCGCCAGCGATATTGCAGACGGGCTCGATTCTATAGATAAATCGACGCGAGAGTTGCTGCATATTTTCCGTGTGGATCCAGGGCTTGCCAAGGAAATGGATGACGCTGCATTTGCGAAGCCAGAACCATTGGAATATACAACAATAGCGGATATCCAGTGTGCCGCTGAGCAGGGAGATCCCGAAGCACAGGACTGGCTGGGGCACAATTATTACTGTGGCGCTAATGGCCTTGAAAAAAATGATGAAGAAGCTGCATACTGGTATCATAAGTCTGCCGAACAGGGAAGCGAAGCTGGAACGCATCATTTGGCACAGTTTTATAAATTGACAGAGCAGTACAAAATGGCAGTCAAGTGGTATCGTAAGTATGCTGCGTTTCGAATCAAGCAGCGCAGAGAATGTTTAGGATGGTAACATAGAGAGGAGCACTCTAAATGGATTTTTCAAATGTATCTACCGCCGAGCTTGTCCGTGAGTTATCCAACCGGGAAGGTGTGGAGAAAATCGTGGTCGAGCCGTATCAGCCTTACCAAATCGTTGTGGGCGAGATCCATGTCTCCGATTCCGGTCCCATCGTACTTCTGAGAGTTTGGGACTGAAGTAAAGTTTTCCCCCTCGCCCTTGGGACTGTCGCTGTTTTCAGTCGGGACATTCCTAAAAATATAAGAAAAGGAGTTGATACTATGCCGAGTACCGTACCGAAAATCGAAGTCCAGTATTATCCACAGCCGAATTGCAGCGGCAATCTCTGTAAGATCGTTGTTGAAGCGACAGATCTTTACGCCGCACAGCGCATGGTCATGTCTATGTTTAACATTCCGGAGAGAAACATTTTTTCAACCAATTTCGCAGCACCTGACCTTATGTAACGAGTGGCGGCAGCCCCAAGGGCGATTGGCAGTTGATACAGCGCCGGAGACAGCCGCAAGTCATCATTTGGTGACTTGCGGTGTCTTTGTTCGCATTCTGATCCGAAATCGGCGCTGAAATGCAGCACAAACCATCGTGATAATGACCATGCAAAGCGACTGCGATTTGTGCAATCATACGAAATTTGCTCAAAAGGCCCAATTTTAGCCTATATAATTTTATACAATAAGGTCTTATTATAAGGGGTGCTATACTGACGGCAAATACCGCAAAGGAGAAAGAAATATGAGTTCATTTGATAAGGTGATTGGATACAGATCCATCAAGCGGGAATTGCTGCAAATCTGCGATATGATCCGCAACCGGACGATCTATGAAGAAATGGGCGCTCGTTTGCCCCGCGGACTGCTGTTGTATGGCGACCCTGGCTTGGGCAAGAGTCTTTTGGCAAATTGCTTCATGGAAGAATGCGGACTGAACACGGTTACGGTGCGACGGGACAAAGGCGGCGACGCCTTTATCAACAGCATCGCGCAGGCGTTTGCAAAAGCAAAAGAAGAAGCACCCTCTGTCCTCCTTCTTGACGACATGGACAAATTTGCCAATGAGGATGACTCCCGCTGTGACGCACCGGAATATGTGGCTGTGCAGGCGGGGATCGATGATGTAAAGGAAACGGCTGTATTTGTGATCGCCACGGCAAACGAGATTCGTAAGCTGCCGGATTCCCTGTGCCGCTCGGGTCGGTTTGACCGTAAAATCAGAATCCAGCCGCCAACGGCGGCCGATGCTGAAGCAATCATTGCCCACTACCTATCTGGGAAGCAGGTCTCTGATGACATCAACATGAAGGATCTGACAAAAATGATGAGCTATCATTCCTGTGCCGAGTTGGAGACGATCCTGAATGAAGCGGCGATCCGCGCAGCCTTCGCGCGGAAGGACAGCATCGGGATGGAGGACATGGTCGGCACGGTGCTGAAGCAGCAATACGGCGCCTCGGAAGATGTTCCACTTAATTCTGAGGGAGCTGTCAAAAAGACCGCGCTTCATGAGGCCGGTCATTTGGTGGCGTGTGAAATTCTGTCCCCCGGCAGCGTTGGGTTCGCTTCCCTGCTTCCCTCCAGAGAAAATCGCTGCGGCGGCTTTGTCCATAATTGTAATGTGCTGCCCAATTCCTGTGAAGCGATCGTTGCGCTGGCCGGTAAAGCCGCTGTGGAGATGCAGTATCCAGGGCAGCTCGCAGAGGGCTGCGGCAGAGACATCAAGCGCGCGGTCAACTGCATCCGTGAAGCGGCCGCCAATGTGGGAAAGATGGGATTTTCTCTGCTTGATGTTGAAAGCGACCGCTCTGTCTGTATGTCCGAAAGCCTGAATGTCCGCAGCGAGGCAGTGGTGCAGGCAGAGCTGGAGCGGTGCTATAACAGGGCGAAAAGCATTCTCTCCCGGAACGAATTGTTTCTTGAAAAAATCACCGAAGCGTTTATCGAGAAAAAGACTCTGCTCTATTCCGACATCCAACGCATCCGCAGCGCCACCGTAAAGGACAGTACCGAGATAGCGCAGGAGACAGTTTCACAGTATCACAACGAGGACGAGGATTTGGACGAAGCGCGCAAGGAGAGTATCCGACGCATACTGGAGGAGCACAGAAGGAATCAGTGCTATTAACCGCTGTACCGAGCTTGTTATTTTTCACCGAACTTGGTATGATAATAGCATAGCTTTTACAAAAACTGGAACTTTGGAGGAAAGTGAAATGGATGAATTACAGGAATTGAAGCAAAAGGTTACCGCGCTGATAAGTTCTCCGTCCGGAATTCATGATGAACTTCTACAAGAAGTTAATGCGATGCTTTTGACACAATATATTATATGCGTAAAAAATATCGTCATCGAGCCGCTCCGAGTCGAAGCGTATCTATATGTGGACGGTAGTTATGAAGATAGATTCATTCACCGCCCAAACAGAAATGCTCCCTACGGTGCCTGCCAGCGTAATCGATTTGGTCAATTATATGTTCATCCCGGCTATGGCGGCGTAGATATCGTATTATCGCTTGATAATACGTATGCCTATTCATGCTTGATCAAAAACTCGTATGTTTCAGTAGACGGTGAAATCTCACGACGCTTTGTTAAGCAATATGAGGCTGCAAAGTTTCTCAAAGACGCCGGCTTTCAAATTGGCGATCAACAAGTGGTTTTGAAGAGGAGAAAGCATGCAAGGGAAGATATCGTATTTCATACCGTAAGAAAAGGGCTTTTATCCATTGTAGAAAGGCCCGATTTTAGCAAAGAGGAACAGAATCAATTTAACACGAGAGCAATCGCTTCTTTAGTTGAACTAAAGGACCACTCATCTTCTCAATTTGATTTTGAAAAAGGCTACGGCGGTGACTGGATTATTGTTCAATATCTGAAAAAGGTGAAAGCAAGTAATCCTGACATCACAGCGGGTGAGCTGAACGAGCTTCGCAAAGAGTTGTATCCAAATGGGAGTAAGAAATTACTGGAGGAAGAATTTGGGAAAGTACAATGATTTTCCTGCCATCAAACATTTACGATAGTCATATCTTTCACCATCCTGCAGCCAACCTCACCGCCGCGCTTGACACCCACAACATCCCTTATCGTTTTCTCCCTAACACCAAGGACATCTGGGTGCGGGACTTCATGCCGGTGCGGACAGGCTCCGGAAAGCTGGTATCCTTCCGCTATGAGCCGTCCTATCTGAAAAACGATCCTGTTCTGAGGACCGATTTTCGTAAGGATCTTGCTCCGAAGCTTGGCCTGCCGGTTACATACAGCAATATCAACCTTGATGGCGGAAACGTGGTGTTCTCACCATCTGGGGCGCGCGTCCTGATCAGCGACCGCGTCTTTTCCGAAAACCCGGAGTATCCGTCTGCCGCGCTGATGCGTGAGCTGTCGGAGCTGCTGGAGGCGGAGGTGATCGTCCTCCCGTCGCTGAAAAGCGACATGACCGGCCACGCCGACGGCATGGCGCGATTTCTCGACGACCGCACCGTGCTGTGCAATCGCCCGCTGTCATCCTGCGGCTTTGAGCAGCAGGTGAAGCGAGCGGTGCAGGACTGCGGCCTGGACGCGGTGGATTTTCCCTTTGTCCCGACCGGTGGGGTCAGCGCCGTCGGCTGCTACCTGAACTATTTGGAGACGGAACGGGTGGTTTTCCTGCCGGTGTTTAGCATCGAGCAGGATGCCGAGGCTGAGACTTCCGCACGGCAGCTTTTCAGCAAAGAGATCGTGCCCGTCAACATCCGGGAGATCGCCCAACAGGGAGGCTGTCTGAACTGCATCAGCTGGGAGGGGCCTCATGCATAATGAACAGGATTTGAAGAACACGCCGGATTACCGCTCCGGTATGTTCCGCATCGTCACCTGCCCCGTCTGCGGCTATCCCACGCTGGATATGTACTGGATCTGTGAGCATTGCGGCTGGGAGTATGACATCGAGCTGCAGACGGAGGATGAGGAGTCTCCCTGCAACGGCATGTCCCTGCGGGCATACCGCGAACTATACAAAACTGGAGGTATATCTATGAACGTGACCATCTGTTCCCGCAAAGCCGCCGAGGAACTGCTGCGTACCGACACGCTCTCCCGCACGGCGGTGATCTCCTTCTGCGACCCACCCTCCGTCGGCAAGCCTGCCCCGACGCCCCCGCTGGACTACGCCGGCAAAGCGGCGCGGGTGTTCACCGTGGTCGTTCACGATCTGGATCTGACGGCTCTGCCGGATGTGGGGCTGGACTACGACACCTATATGCCGGAGGCGGACGCACTGGCGGCGTTTATCTGTCAGGCAAGGGCGGACGGGCTGGATATCCTTTGCCAGTGCGAGTACGGG
>Ga0129311_1000207_pt1 | contig 54775 bp, 45 predicted proteins | sample Go1ome_FD_94435 | JGI IMG/M metagenome (GOLD analysis project Ga0129311, IMG submission 94435) | Western lowland gorrila individual fecal microbial communities from Wisconsin, USA - Go1022B metagenome | ecosystem: Host-associated > Mammals > Digestive system > Large intestine > Fecal | place...
CCACGACCCAACGTAGTGGTCGTGGTTGGGAGAGGACGAGCAAGGGAGCGTACGAGGAATGCCCACGCCTGGGCGTTCCGAGTGAAGCGTACTTTGTGAGGACGACGGCCCGGGGATCTTTGGGTACTTTCCATCCATGGAAAGTACCTCGCCCGGGGGCGAAACATCCCTCGTCCCTGCACAAAAGCCGGGGACCAGAGGGTAAAAATTACTTCTTCTGCATCTCCATGGTCTTCTCATAGGCCGCGATGACGGCCTCCATGGCGGCGGAGCGGAAGCCGTTTTTCTCCAGCGTGCGCACCCCCTGAATGGTGGTGCCGCCGGGGGAGCACACCGCGTCCTTCATGGCGCCGGGGTGCTTCCGGTTTTCCAGATAGAGCTTACCCGTGCCCACCAGCATCTGGGCGGCGCAGACCATGGCCTTGTCCCGGGGCAGGCCGCAGGCCACTGCTCCGTCAGCCAGAGCCTCCATAAACAGGGAGGCGAAGGCGGGGCCGCAGCCGGACACGCAGTTGGCGGGCACCATCAGGGCCTCGTCCATCTCGTCCAGCAGGCCGGAGGGGGCCATGAGGGACAGGAAGTCGGCCTTCTCCTCCGGGGTGATCCCCCGGACGCAGAACTGGGCGATGCCCTCCCCAATGGCGGCGGGGGTGTTGGGCAGGATCCGGATCAGGGGATAGCTTGCCCCCAGCAGGCGCTCCAGCTCATCCAGCGTGACGCCGGCGGCCATGGAGCAGATGACGAACCGGTCTTTCCGGGCGGCCAGAATGGGGCGGAGGGGGGCCAATGCGTGTTCCATCATCTGCGGCTTGACCCCCAGAAAGATGATGTGACAGGTGGCGGCAATGTCCTCGTTGGTGGATACCTTGCTGCCGGGCAGCTGGGCCTTCAGCGCCTCCGCCTTGGCGGGGGTGCGGTTGGCCAGCACCAGGGGGCTGTCCTCCCCTTTGCCCTTATATGCCGCGCGGGCCAGGGCGGAACCCATGTTGCCGGTACCGATAAAGCCTACGGAATGGTACATAGATGGTCCTCCTTCATCGTCAGAGTGTAGGGGGCTGCCCCCGGGTCTTTTTCCGCATTATATCACATTCCCTATAAAAGGAATATAAGAAAATAGATGTTTTTTATTATCTCTTTAGCAATTTTTTGTGATACTGTGATAAAGTCTCAGGGCGGTTCCCTTTGTGGGGCGGCAGAAAATTTATCATACGGGCAAAAAAGACCCGGCAGGTGAATTTTAATCATTCTTAAAGAATTCTTTATTGTATTTTCCCATGGGCCAGACTATCATAACTGTATCAGACACTTCATACAGTTTCGGCGGAAGCCGGAGAAAGGAGGGCGCCATGCTGAATCTGGATTTCAGAGACACGCGGCCCATCTATGAACAGGTGCGGGACGGCCTGCGCCGCCTGATGGTCACCGGGGTCATCCGGGAGGGGGAGAAGCTCCCCTCCGTCCGGGCGCTGGCCAGCAGCCTGGCCATCAACCCCAACACCATACAGCGGGCCTATGAGGCCCTGGAGGCGGAGGGCTACCTCTGCTCCGTGCAGGGGAAGGGCTCCTTCGCCGCACCCCACGCCGGGGTGGACGAGGGGCGGAGACGGCAGCTGCTGAACAGCTTCGACGGCGTGTGTACCGAGCTGTTCTGCCTCGGCATGGATGGGGAGACCTTGGCTCAGCGGCTGAGGACATTGGAAGGAGGGATCAGGCAGTGATCCAGGTAAATAATGTGGTCAAGACCTTCGACGGGTTCCGGGCCCTGGACGGGCTGACCATGAAGGTGGAGCGGGGCTCCATTTACGGACTGGTGGGGCCCAACGGCTCCGGCAAGTCCACCATTCTGCGGCATATCACGGGGGTGTACCGCCCCGATTCCGGCTCTGTCTCGGTGGACGGCAAGCCGGTGTATGAAAATCCGGAGATCAAAGCGCGCATTGCAGTGATCCCCGACGAGCTTTACTATTTCAACTCCGCCTCCACCCGGGACATGATGAGATTCTACCGGGGGACCTATCCCAAGTTCGACATGGAGCGGTACGAGGCCCTGCGCAAGGCCTTTCCCGAGGTGGACGAGAAAGCCCCCATCCGCCGCCTGTCCAAAGGGATGCAGAAGCAGAGCGCCTTCTGGCTGGCCCTGTGCTGCAACCCCGAGCTGCTGGTGCTGGACGAGCCGGTGGACGGTCTGGACCCGGTGATGCGGCGGCAGGTGTGGTCCCTGCTCATGGGGGACGTGGCCCAGCGGGGCACCACGGTGCTGGTGTCCAGCCACAACCTGCGGGAGCTGGAGGACGTGTGCGACCACGTGGGCATCCTGTCCCACGGCAAGGTGCTGCTGGAGCGCTCCCTCACCGACCTTCAGGACAACGTGGTGAAGCTTCAGGTGGCCTTCAACCAGCCGGAGCTGCCCCAGCTGCCCAAGGATATGAACATCCTGCACATCGGCCAGCTGGGAAGGGTGTACACCCTGATCGTCCGGGGCAACCCCAGCGAGATCAAAAGCCGCATGGCGGCTTACAGCCCCATCCTGCTGGAGGCCCTGCCCCTGAGTCTGGAGGAGATCTTTATTTATGAATTGGGAGGTGAGGACTATGCGGTCCGGGACATCGTGCTTTAATACGGTCTATCGAAAAAATCTGACCCGTTTCTGGCCCCTGTGGGCGGTTTACGGCATGGTGTGGATCTTCATCATGCCCCTGAACCTGCTCCAGAGATGGCTGAACGGGACGCGCTGGATGGAGGGCCCGGAGATGCTCCGGCAGAACATGGCGGAATGGGCCATGCAGGTGCCCCAGAACCTCATCCCCGGCCTGTGTCTGGCCGCCGCATTCGGTGTGTTCTGCGCCATGGCGGTGTTCGGATACCTGTACACCACCCGCTCGGTGTGTATGATGCAGGCCCTGCCCATGAACCGGCGGCAGCTGTTCACCGCCCAGTATCTGGGGGGACTGTCTCTGCTGATCCTGCCCAATGTGGTCATCGCCGTCCTCACCGCGGCGCTGGAGCTGTGTCTGCTGCCCTCCGCCAACTGGGGCACGGCTCTGTCCGCCCTTGGTCTGTGGCTGGCGGTGCAGAGCGGCCTGTGCCTGTTCTTCTACTCCTTTGCGGTGTTCTGCGCCATGTTCACGGGCAATGTTCTGGCTCTGCCGGTGTTCTACGGCATCCTGAACTTTCTGGTCGTGGGGGTATACATGCTGGTGCAGGGGCTGATGGCGGAGTTCTTCTACGGCTATTCCAACCGGTGGTGGGATAGCTCCCCCGCTGTGGAGTGGCTGACCCCCTTCGTCAAGCTGATGGAGGCCTGCGTGTGGTCCCGCCCCTATTGGGCCGACCCCGGCTATCAGCTGAGATCCCCCGGCGCGGTGGCGGTATACGCCGCCGCCGGAGTGGTGCTGGCGGTGCTGGCCGTTCTGGTGTATCAGCGGCGCCACGCCGAGTCCGCCGGCGATGTGGTGGCCATCCCCGTGGTGCGGCCGGTGTTCCGCTGCGGCGTGGCCTTCTGCACGGGGCTTTCCATGGGCATCTTTACCGCCGTGTTCTTCGGCTGGGGGTCCAACGGCCTGCCCCTGACCCTGCTGGTGGTGCTGTGGACGGCGGTGGGCTGGTTTGTGGCAGAGATGTTCCTGCGCCGCTCCTTCCGGGTGCTGGGGGCGTGGAAGGGCTGTCTGGTGATGATGGCGGTGTCCGCCCTGCTGTGCGCCGGGTGTATGTTCGACCTGTTCGGAGTGCAGAGCCGCGTCCCCGCCGCCGACCGGGTGGAGTCGGTCACCGTCAGCGGCAGCATGCTGGGTTACCCCAGTGACGGGGCCTCCCGGGAGGACCTAAAACTGACCGGCCGCACCCAGGTGGAGAAGGTGATCGCCCTCCATCAGGCCGTTGTGGACTGGCACAACGCCGGCGAGGACGGGGCCAACTCCGGCAAAAACTGGGCGGAGAGCCTGCGGGTGGAGCTGACCTACCGTCTGCGGGGGGGCGGCACCCTGTCCCGGAGCTACTACGCCGTGTCCGTCTATGAGGAGGACGTGGATCAGCCCGGCACCGTGGCCTATGCCCAGCGGCAGCTGACGGAGGACCGGGACATCGTGGCCGCGGCCTACGGCTTTGACCGGTACGACCTGTCCCAGTGGATCGCCGAGACCTGGGAGGGGGGCACCTATCACGCCGACCGGGACCGCGGCATCAACGCCTATCTGGACGGCGTCCGGACCATGGAGGGCGCCTACAACACCGTCTCTCTGGACGGGGCCGCCGGGGAGGATCTGGACGGCCTGTGGACGGCGGTGCTGGCCGACTTTAAGGCGGGCACGCTGGGCCGCCGGTATCTGTTCGACAGCTCCGACCAGCGGCTGGACCACACCTGCCGCACCGATCTGGTCTTCGAGTTCAGAAACGATCCGGAGGAGGGGCGCTCCTGGACGAGCGTCATCGTCACCCTGACCCCCGACGCGGAGAACACCCTGGCCTGGCTGCGGGAGAACTCTGGGCTGGGCACGGACTATACCGTTCCCACCTACCGCCAGTGGACGGAGGGGGAGTACGAGGATGCCGCCGAGAAGTTTTACAACGACGACACCGCCGGAAAGACCTTTGACGCAGCCACCGGGGAGGAGGTCCTTGAGACCATCGGCGGGGCCGACGGTCCCACCGCGGTGATCACGACGACCTTAGGATAAGGATGCAGGCCGCCCTTCCTGTCAGACAGTGAGGTCCGGCAGCCTGATAAATGCGCCCCCGGCGGTCTGTTCCGCCGGGGGCGCTGCCTGTTTTCCAGGGGCGGGAGGGCAAGATTTTACAATTCATTCACAGAATACCGGGGGACAGGGCAAAAATGGACAAGTTTTCAGCAAGAATGGCATGGGGAAAAGGGGAAATGCAGATTGCAATTTCTCAAAAGGTTGGGTATAATCAATCATAGCGGAACCGCGCCCGCCAGGGCGCTCAACACTTCTATGATTTATGGAGGTTTCAGAAGATATGAAGGATATTTACGTTGTCAATTGCTGCCGTACTGCCATCGGCTCCTATGGCGGCTCCCTGAAGGATACTCCTGCCGTGGATCTGGGCGCTCTGGTTATCAAAGAGGCCCTGAAGCGCGCCAACATCAAGCCTGAGCAGGTGGATGAGGTCATGTTCGGCTGCATCCTGACTGCCGCTCTGGGCCAGAACCCCGCCCGTCAGGCCTGCCTGAAGGCCGGCCTGCCCATGTCCGTTCCCGCCTACACCGTGGGTATGGTGTGCGGCTCCGGCATGAAGTCTGTCATCGAGGCCGGCCGCTGCATCGCCTCCGGCGACGCCGACATCATTGTGGCCGGCGGCATGGAGAACATGTCTGCTGCCCCCTATGCTCTGCCTGAGGAGCGCTGGGGCGCCCGCATGGGCGACAAGAAGGTGGTCGACACCATGATCCGCGACGGTCTGTGGGACGCCTTCAACAACTACCACATGGGCACCACCGCCGAGAACATCTGCGACGTGTGGGGCATCACCCGTCAGGAGCTGGACGAGTTCGGCGCTGCCTCTCAGCAGAAGGCTGAGGCCGCCATCAAGTCCGGCCGCTTCGAGGACGAGATCGTCCCCGTCATGGTGAAGAAAAAGAAGGAAATGGTGGAGTTCAAGGTGGACGAGTTCGTCCGTCCCGGCACCACCGCCGAGAGCATCTCCAAGCTGCGCGGTGCCTTCCCCGTGGGTCCCGAGGGTGTTGAGGACACCATCGAGCACACCTTCGAGGTCACCAAGGTCCACGAGGCCGACGCCCACAAGCACGTTCAGCGCGTCACCGCCGCCAACGCCTCCGGCATCAACGACGGCGCTGCCGCTATCATCCTGGCCTCTGCCGAGGCTGTCGAGAAGTACGGCCTGAAGCCCATGGCCAAGCTGGTCAGCTGGGGCCAGGGCGGCGTGGATCCCAAGATCATGGGTGTTGGCCCCATCCCCGCTTCCCGCCAGGCCATGGCCAAGGCCGGCCTGAAGATCGAGGACATGGACCTGGTGGAGGCCAACGAGGCCTTTGCCGCTCAGTCCATCGCCGTGGCCCGGGAGCTGGGCTTCGACATGAGCAAGGTGAACGTCAACGGCGGCGCCATCGCTCTGGGTCACCCCGTCGGTGCCTCCGGCGCCCGGATCATCGTCACCCTGCTGCACGAGATGCTCAAGCGGGACGAGGCCAAGAAGGGCCTGGCCACCCTGTGCATCGGCGGCGGTATGGGCGTTGCCACCATCTTCGAGAAGTGCTGAATTAAGTTCTGACCCAACCCCGGGGCCGCGAAAGCGGCCCCGGGGTTTTTTGTGTCATTGTCATAAAGTGTTTACAGAATCTTTCGTTGACACGGCTGGTAGGTATGCGTATAATAAGCGACAGGTTGTCATAAAGCGACAGATTGTCATAAAAGGAGAGAGCACAGTGCCTACCGGAACTTTTTTTCGATTACCGGAAGAAAAACGCAGCCGGTTGATGGAGGTGGCGTGGGAGGAGTTTTCCAACACCCCCTATGCGAAGGTGTCCATCAACCGGATCATTCAGGCGGCCCAGATCCCCAGGGGCAGCTTTTACCAGTATTTTGCCGACAAGGAGGAGCTGTTCCTGTATATGGTGGAGAGCCTGCAGAACAGCCTGAAGGAGAAGCTGACCCAGTGCCTGGAGCAGGGGGAGGGCGACCTCTTCCAGCTGCCCATGCGGATTATGGATTGGGCCGAGGGCGGCGCAGGGGAGCTGGACCCCCAGGTGAGGCGCTTCGCCCGGATCGTGGGGATGAATCAGGGGACAGATGTGTTCCAGCTTGTGCCCCGGTCGGAGCGGCTGCTGCCCGAGGACGTGATGGCCCGGGTGAACACCGCCCAGCTGCGGCGGGACGACCCGGAATTTCTGGAGGATATCTTCTTTTTTATGGTCTCTGCCATGGGCTATACCCTGATGGAGATCCTGCGCACGCCGGAGCGGGCGGCTGCGCTGCGGGAGCAGCTGCGGCAGCGGATAGAGCTACTGCGTCTGGGCTGCGCCAAGCCCGCTGAGCCCGCAGCCCATAGTGAGGAGGAAACACCATGAAAAAACGCTACATAGCCGCCGCTTTGACGGCGGCCCTGGCGCTGTCTTTGGGGGCGGCGGCCCTGGCCGACGAGCCGGGACAGACGGATCCCACGGCGCAGCCCGTTCAGCAGGAGGAGACGCTGGACGTGGGCCAGAACCAGGAGCAGACGAAACCTGAAAGCAAGCCCAGTCAGGACATCCCCCAGCCGGAGCCGGAGAAGACCGGCCCGGAGGGGGAGAGCGGACAGGCCGCCGCCCCCACCGGCGCCCTCACCTGGGACCAGCTGGAGACGCAGGTGCGGGCCGGGGATCTGAAGATCCTGATTTTAGAGGAGAACATCGCCTCGGCTCAGGCCACCGACTTTGACAAGATCCGGGAGGACCTGCGAGACCAGCTGAACTCCATCGCCAACCAGCAGTGGCAGCTGCTGGGCGGGGGCAGCAGCGGCAGCGGACCGGATCACAGCTACCTGTTTACTGACCCAACCTATCGGGCCTCTCCGCAGGACCAATACCTGTATGGGGCGGTGAACGCCCTTCAGACGGGCATGGGCGCCATGAGCAGTATGATGACCTCCTCCGCCCGCCAGTCTTTGCAGAGCGCCTACGACGCGGTGCGGGAGCAGTATGACAATCTGAAGGACGGTAAGACCCAGAAAACCGTGGCTGACAGCGTCCGGATGATGGAGAACATGGTGAACAGCGAGGTGAAGCTGGCTCAGGCCACCTACGCCCAGCTGGTGGAGCTGGACGCCGCCCTGGACACCATGGACCGCTCCCTGGCCGCCCTGGACCGCCAGGTGGAGGAGCTGGAGCTGCGCTATCAGCTGGGGCAGATCTCCGCCCTGGCCCTGAAGCAGGTGAAGTCTGGCCGGGACAGCCTGGCCAGCCAGCGGGAGACCTATGCCATGCAGGCCCGCAGCGGCCTGATGGGGCTGGAGTTTATGACCGGCCGTGACCTGACCGGGACGCTGAAGCTGGGCAGTCTGCCGGCGGTGACCGCCGAGCAGGTGACGGCTATGGATCTGGAGAAGGACATGGCCGCCGCCAAGGAGAAGAGCTGGACCCTCTACGACGCCAAAAACACCCTGGACGACGCCAAGGAGGACTTTGACGACGCGGGGAAGGAGTACAACCACAACGAGAAGAAGTACCAGTATGTTCAGGCCCAGCACACCTGGCAGGCCGCCCAGTACACCTATCAGGCCGCGGTGACCGGCTTTGAGCTGACCTTCCGGGGCCTGTATGACAAGGTGAAGGACGCCCGGCAGGTGCTGGACGCGGCCAAGACCGCGCTGGCGGTGCAGAAGGATACCTATGCCGCCCAGGAATTGAAGTATCAGCAGGGGACCATCGCTAAAAACGCCCTGTTGACGGCCAAGGACGACCTGGCCGCGGCCCAGGACAAGGTGGACAGCGCCCAGCGCAGTCTGTTTACCGCTTACAACAACTACCGGTGGGCCGTGGAATACGGCATCGCGAATTGACGGAGGGCATAGGCCATGAATTGGAAACGTTTTTTATCTCTCACTGTGGCCGGAGCCATGGCCTTGGCCATGACCGGCTGTCAGAGCAAGGAGGAGGACTCATCCCAGCAGGATGACGCCGCCGTGGGCGTGGCCGTGCAGGTGCAGCAGGTGGAGCTGAGCTCCATTGCCACGGACAACAATGTGTCAGGCAAGGTGGCGGCGGACAGTCAGACCTCCATTATGGTGGCGGCCGCCGCCAAGTGTACCGCCGTATATGTGGAGGCGGGGGACGAGGTGAAGGCCGGGGACAAGATCTGCACCCTGGATCTGGCCAGCACCATCGCCGCCTATAACGCCGCCAAGATCACTTACGACTCCACCGTGAACAGCTACGCCGACCAGAAGGCGGTGCTGGACAAACAAATTGCCCTGTACGAGAAGAACCTGAAGGACACCAAGGCTCTGTTTGACATCGGTGCGGCCTCTCAGGCGGAGATCGACCAGGCGGAGCTTACCCTTATGGGGGCCAAGAACCAGCGGGAGACCGCCCTGAGCCAACTGGAGGCCGGGATGCAGAGCTACAAGTCCAATATGCAGCAGCTGGACCAGGTGCTGCAGGATGTGGACAGCAAGGGCAACGTGATCGCCCCCGTATCCGGCACCCTGGTGTCCCTGTCCGCCACGGAGAACGGCTATGTGTCCGCCTCTATGCCCGTGGCCGTGATCAACGGGGCGGAGCAGATGAAGATCACCGTGTCCGTGTCTGAGGCCCTGGTGCCCAAGCTGGCCATCGGGGATCAGGCCGACGTGGCGGTGTCCGCCGCGGGAGCGCAGTTCTCCGGCACTGTCCGCTCTGTGGAGAAGGCGGCCAATATGCAGACCCAGCTGTATACCGTCACCATCTCCGTTCCGGCGGAGGTGTCCGGCTTGCTGTCGGGCATGTTTGCCGAGGTGACCTTCCACACGGACTCCGCGGACAATGTGATCACCGTGCCCTCTCAGGCCGTGCTGACCCGGGGCGACACCCGCTACGTCTTTGTGGTGGAGGACGGCGCCGCCAAGTATGTGGAGGTGACGCTGGGCATGATGGGCAGCGGCGTGACGGAGGTCACCTCCGGCCTGACCGCCGGGCAGCAGCTGGTGACCGTGGGCCAGTCCTATCTGAGTGACGGCGACCCGGTGCGGATCGTGTCCGGGGAGGGCTGACGGAGGATGAACATTCCCAAGTTCTGTATCAAGCACAAGGTTACCACCCTGATGGCCTTTATTATGATCACCGTGTTCGGCGTGGCCTTTACCGGGCAGCTGCAGATGTCTCTGCTGCCCGCCGTGGAGGCCCCCGCCGCCGTGGTCATCTGCTACTACAACGGCGCCAACCCCAGCGATATGGAGCAGCTGGTCACCCGGCCCCTGGAGTCGGCCGTCATGTCCGTCTCCGGTGTGGAATCGGTGAGCTCCTCCTCCTCCGACGGGGTCAGCCAGCTTCAGGTCACCTATGTGGACGGCACCGACCTGGATATCGCCGCCACCAAGCTGCGGGAGAAGTTCGATATGCTCTCCCTGCCTGACGGGGCCATGGACCCTATGATCCTGAACATCAACATCAGCGATCTGCTGCCCACGGCGGTGATCGGTCTGAAGGGGGACAGCCTGACCCAGGTGCAGGCCCTGGCGGAGGACACGGTGGTGCCCGCCCTGGAGCGGGTGGAGGGCGTGGCCCAGGTCACGGTCTCCGGCGGCGTGGAGCAGCAGATCGCCGTGGAGGTGGACTCCGCCCGGGCGGCGGGGTACGGCCTGTCCAACAGCTACATCGCCCAGATGCTTACGGCGGAAAACCTGCTGTTCCCCGCCGGCGATGTGGAGTACGGCAGCCAGACCCTTACGGTGTCCACCAACGCCAAGTTCCGCAGCGTGGACGACGTGGCCAACCTGATCCTGCCCCTGCCCACCGGCGGACGGGTGCGCCTGAATGAGGTGGCCAACGTCCGGCTGGAGAACGCCGACCCCTCTGCCATCGCCAAGGTGGACGGCACCCCCTGCGTTATCCTTCAGGTGACCAAGCAGTCCGGGGGCAACGAGGTGGCCACCTCCAAGGCGGTGGTGAAAGCCTTGGAGCAGCTGCAGCAGAAGAATTCCGCCGTGCAGTACACCGTGGCCTATCTGGCCTCTGACTACATCAACATGGCGGTGAACTCCGCCCTGAACAACATCTTCCTGGGGGTGCTGCTGGCCGCCGTGGTGGTGTTCCTGTTCCTGCGGCGGGTGGGGGCCACGGCCACCATCTCCGTGTCCATGCCCGTGTGTATCCTGGCGGTGTTTGTGCTGATGAACGCCTTCGGTATCACCCTGAACATGATGAGTCTGGGCGGCATCGCCATGGGCGTGGGCATGATCGTGGACAACTCCATCGTGGTGCTGGAGAACATCTACCGCTACGCCGGCGAGGGCCGCAGCCGCATGGAGTCCTGCGTGGAGGGCACCCGCGAGGTGTTTCTGTCCCTGACGGCCTCCACCCTGACCACCGTGGCCGTATTCGTCCCCCTGTCCTTCTGCGGGGGCATTGCGGAGATGATCTTCCGGGATTTCTGCCTGACCATCTCCTTCCTGATCCTGTCCTCGCTGGTCATCTCCGTCACACTGGTGCCCCTGCTGTGCTACTTCCTGCTGGACGACAGGCGCATCCAGAAGGAACTGGAGCGCCAGGCGGGGAAGAAGAAGCACGTGGGGCTGGGTGGAAAGCTCATGGCACTTTATCAGCGGGCGCTGGGCTACTTTGTCCGGCACCTGTGGCAGGGTATGCTGGTATCCGTGGGCCTGGTGGTGCTGTTTGTGGCCGCCTGCGCCAGCACCAAGGCGGTGCTGATGCCCGATATGGATATGGGGATGCTGTCTGTGTCCATCTCGATGCCCACGGGCAGCGGGATCAACGACACCTCCGCCATTTCGGAGCGCGTCTCTGCGATCTGCATGGGCAACGTGCCCGAGCTGGACTATCTGTACTATACCGCCCAGGGGGAGAGCGGCTCGGTGAACCTGGTGCTGGTGGATAAGAGCAAGCGGGACCGGGGCGTGGACGACGTGGCCAACGACCTGCGCCCCCTGCTGCAGGACATTGCGGGGTGTGAGATCACCATCTCCTCCTCTGATATGACCTCCATGATGAGCAGCGGGTCTGACATCAGCGTGGACATCACCGGTACGGATAACGCCACCCTGGCCCTGATCGCCAAGGACCTGGCCCAGCAGATCGGCCAGCTGCCCGACGCGGTGGACGTGACCAGCTCTCTGGCCCGGCAGGTGCCCCAGGTCACTGTGACCATGCGCCGGGACGCCGCCGCCCAGTACGGGCTCACCGCCGCCAGCGTGGGCGCGGCGGTGCGGTCGGAGCTCACCGGCTCTACCGCCACCACCGTGACCATCGACAACAAGGAGATCGACGTGGTCATCCGGGGCAGCGGGGCCGCCGCCAAGAGTCTGGACGCCCTGCGCTCCATGGCCATCTCCACCCCCTACGTGGGCACCGTGCCCCTGTCCGCCGTGGCGGAGGTGAATGTGGAGCTTGCCCCCCAGACCATCACCCGTGTGGACCAGTCCCGTCAGGTCTCCGTCACCGGCAGCAGCCTGAGCGGCGACCTGACAGCCGTCACCCGCCAGGTGCAGAAGATCCTGGACGGCTACACCATGCCGGAGGGCTATACCGCCCAGATCAGCGGCGCCTATACGGACATGACGGAGAACTTCAACGACCTGCTGCTGGCCCTGTTGGTGGCCCTGGGGCTGGTGTACTTCGTGCTGGCCAGCCAGTTTGAGTCCTTCCTCATGCCGGTGATCGTGATGATGATCCTGCCCGTGGCCTTCGGCGGAGCCCTGTTCGCCCTGCCTCTGGCCGGCCGGGACCTGTCCATGATCTCTCTGGTGGCCCTGATCATGCTGGCGGGCACCGTGGTCAACGCCTCCATCATCCTTGTGGACTACATCCGCCAGCGGCGGGAGCGGGGAGAGAGCCGGGAGGAGGCCATCCTCCACGCCTGCCCCCTGCGTGTGCGTCCGGTGCTGATGACCACCCTGACCACCATTCTGGCTCTGGTCCCCATGGCCTTGGGCATGACCGAGGGGGCCAGCGAGATGATGAGCGACATGGGCATCACCATGATGAGCGGTATGGTGATCTCCACCATCATCACCCTGGTGTTCACGCCGGTGTACTACTCCGTCATCGACAACCTGAGCCATCTGTTCTCGAAAAAGAAGAAACAGCCCCTGCCCGCAGGGGAGTAACGCACAGTGCCCCGGCCGACTGGTCGGTGTTCATAAGGCAGCGAACAGCCACAGCAGTGCAAACTGCTGTGGCTGTTCTTGCAGTTTATCCGGCCATATGATAATATGGAGCCGAAAAGACCTGCAAATCGGGAGTTGTGGAGGTGGCTGTATGAAAATCGCAATCATCGGAAGTTTTCCTCACGCAGCAAAAGAACAGATAATCAATAGGTTTCCGGAGGCGTGGGAAGTAAGAATTCTGCATCCTTATGAAGCAGCAGAAGAAGAATTAAGAGACGCAGACGTGCTCATACCGGAGCATATCAAAATCAACGCAGCGTTGCTGGAAAAAGCGCCCAGACTAAAACTGATCCAAACAGGTGCGGGGTATGACAATGTAAATCTTGAAGACTGTACCAGATACGGCGTTCAAGTCTGTAATGCTGCCGGCGTGAATGCGAATGCGGTTGCCGAGCATGTGATGGCCTTCATTCTTTGCTGGTATAAAAACATCACATACCTCGATTCGTTCCTAAAGGCTCACCGGGATGAAGGAGAACTGCAATACAAGGGAGCAGAGCTTTCTGAAAAAACGATCGGAATCATTGGCCTCGGAAATGTAGGAAAAAAGGTTGCGGCGTATTGTAATGCCTTTCATATGAACGTCCTGGGCTATAGCCATAAGCCGTTTGACATTGCCGGTGTACAGCAAAAAGATCTGGATAGCATTTACCGTGAGAGTGATATCTTCAGTATTCATATTCCTTTGAATGAAAGCACGCGGCATATGATCGATTCTCATGCGTTCGACAAAATGAAATCTGACGCAGTCTTGATCAACACATCAAGGGGAGCGGTCATTGACCAGGATCAACTGATACTGGCAATAAAACAGGGCAGTATTGGCGGAGCTTGTCTGGATGTATATGAGGATGAACCCTTAAGTATGGATAATCCTCTGCGGGACTTGAATCATGTCATCCTGACTCCCCATACGGCCGGACTTCCGGATGGCGTGAAGTATCATAAAAAGCGCTATGATTTCTTTATCAGCAATATCACGAAAGTGATGAACGGGGAACTCCCGGAATGCAGGCTGAATCAGATTTGAAGATATAATTCCAATTTGTCGAACAGATAACAAGGGCGTACTTCTATACACCGTTCGGTGTAGTGCATTACGCGCGGAACTTGGCTCTCCCTTTGGGAGAGCTGTCGGCGCAGCCGACTGAGAGGGAAAACCATGACCATACCAAAGAACAACAGTCAACTGGAAAACGCCCGGCGGTTCCGCATTTTTGACAGCGCTTGGATTGGAGGTCCTGCGTTTTTCCAACCGAGATGTTGATATGGATTTTCGCGGCGTGTGCACACAAATTGATATCACCATTCAACAACGTCTGTAAGACCCTCTCAGTCACCTTCGGTGACAGCTCTCCCAGAGGGAGAGCCAAGGGGGGCTGCCTGCAGCTGCGCCATATGTCATATTAGCATAAAGAAACGGAGCGCATCCGCACCGATCCGCTCCGTTAACTGTCTTATGAACGCCCCGCGAAAGCCGGGGCGCTTTTGTTTGTGCCGTTTCATCGGAATACCACGTTGTCGGAGATCTCGCTGAGGGCCTGGGCGGCCTCCATGTCATACTGCCCGCAGCGGGCCAGGTCGGACAGAGCGAGGATGCCCACCACCCGGCCCCCCTCCACCACGGGCAGCCGCCGGACCTGACTGTGGGCCATCAGCGCCCCCGCCTGGGCGCAGTCCATGTCCGGGGCGGCGAAGGCGCAGCCCCGGGACATGATGTCCTTCACCGGGGTCTGGGCCGGGTCGTCCTCGGGGGCCACACAGCGGAGGATAATGTCCCGGTCGGTGACCATCCCCCGCAGCCGGCCGTCGGGTCCGCATACGGGCAGAGCGCCCACGTTGTGCCGGGCCAGCAGCCGGGCGGCCAGGGCCGCGGAGGAGTTGGGCTCCACCGTCACCACGCCGGAGGTCATCAGTTCCTTTACCACCATAAAAAGCACCGCCTTTCCTATGCAGCAGGGTTATCCTGCCCGGAAAGGCGGTGTTTTATACTGGGATCAGGATCAGTAGACCGGCCAGAAGAAAAACCAGGGCATGGTAAACAGCGCCATGGCAAGGGCAAGCTTTTGTCCCTGCTCTGCGGTCAGCAGGGGACAGGAGCGCAGCGCCTTTCGATCGAAGAAATAGATGAATACTCCGGCCAGAAGCACGGCAGCCAGAGTCCACAGAAAAGCTCCGGGGCTGCGGAAGGCATTGTGCATCGCGTGGCCCACTGTGTTCTCCCAGAAGCGGCCGAAGGGGGAACTGGGCCAGAACCAGCAGGGCAGCATCCCGAGTATCATAAAGGCCACACCCACGAAATCGGCGGCGAAGCCCAGCAGCCATATCTTCCACCAGACCTGGCCCAGCACAGCTGCTTTCTGCCCATGCTTCATCCAACACAGGGTCAGCAGCAGGACCAGCCCGTCTATGATCAGGTTGGCCGGCAGCACGATGAGCCAAACCTGGGGCAGGACGATCAGCAGCCAGATGGGCAGGATGATATTGTACAGCCTGATTTGCTTTTTCATTTGTCGTCCCTCCGTTTCACAATCAGTTCTCCCAGCCACCCCAGCCCATAGCCCGCCAGAGAGCACAGGGCGCTGATCAGATAAAACAGGGCCAGAAGGCCGGAGGCGAAGCTGGGGCCCCGGTGGGCCTGGGCGGCCAGAAGGGAAAATACCGCGGGAATGGCCAGCAGCAGCCACCGGGCAAAGCGCAGGCGGGGATGGCGGCGGCCCAGGCGGAGCAGGGCCAGCTGGCCGCCGAAGGGCAGCAGCAGAGCGGCGGCGAAGAAGAGGTACAGCTCCATGTTCAGCCCTCCCGTTTTCTCCGCCAGGCCCCCAGCAGATTGCCCAGCAGGGCGGGGAGGAGAGCCGGCAGCAGTTGGAACAGGGAGTAAACGTTCAGCCACAGCGCCGCCGTGGGCAGCCAGCACAGGGCGCACATCAGGGGGAACAGGGGGCAGAAGCCGCTGCGCCGCCCCAGAGAGATCCCGGCGCAGAAGCAGGCCACGGGCAGCAGCATATAGGGGTACAGCAGCTGGGTCAGTACGGGCACATCCGGCGCGTCGATGAAAGACAGCAGCAGGGGCACCGCCATCCCCGCCGTCAGGGCGAAGAAGAGGTAGGGCAGGGTCTCCCGCCATTTCAGGGGGGAGGGGGCGGGAGAAAGCCCCAGCAGGGTGCGCAGGTCGGCCACCTCCATATACCACCCCACCCAGCGGCCCAGCCAGATCAGAGCGTACAGGGTGATGTAGAAGCACAGCACCACATAGGGGGGATAGACGAACCACCCGGCGGCCACGGCCAGCAGGCCGGTGAGAATGAAGTGGAGCAGGGACTGCTTGAACAGGGTGGGGCCGTCCTCGGCAAAGGGGGCGGTAGAGATCCCCACGGCGGCCCCCAGCAAAAACACGGTGCCCACCTGATAGGCCGCCGCCCAGAAGCGGCTGCCGAAGAACAGATACGCCTCGTCCGTAGCCAGATCCATGCGGTAGAGGGTGTCCGCCAGATCGAAGCTTCCGCCGAACAGATTGATGCCCGCGATGAAAAAGCACAGCAGCCACAGGGCGGCCGCTGCCAGCAGGCCGCCCGCCAGGGCGGGGCGCAGATACGGTCGAAAACGGTTCATCCCATCCGCCTCCTTTCCAGGTTCAGGGTCTGTTTGATCTTCTTCACATAGCGCCGGGAGACGTAGGTGACCACGCCCCCGGTGAGGGTCATCTGAATGGTGCCCGTGAGGGACAGGTCCAGGGCGGTCACCGCCTTCAGATTGACGATCTCCCCGTTGGAGATGCGGGCGAAGCGGGAGGGGGAGAGAAGCTCCTCCAGCTCGTACAGCCGCAGGCGCAGGGTGTACTCCTGCCCGTCCAGAGTCTGGGCCAGCACCTTCTGGCCGGCGGTATAGCACCGCAGCAGGTCGTGGTGCTCCAGAGGGGTGACCCTGTCCCCCTGCCAGCCGGAGATGGGCGGGGGACACTCCCGTTCCAGCCGCCGCAGAAGGGCCTCCAGCTCCGGGGTCAGCCGCTGGGCGGACAGGGTGAGAATGGGCTCCTGCTGGCCCGGGGTCGGTTTGAATTGAATTTTCAGGGGGAACACCTCCTTTTTTTATGCCCACCCAGCCCACCTCGTCGTCGCAAAGTCCGCTCTGTTCGGGACGCCCCTATGCCTCCGGACCCTGCATGGTGTGGGCAACGAATCCAATGGGGCCCCCGGCAAAGCCGAAGGCTTTGTTGGGGAGAGGAGAAACCGCAAAGTGAGCGAGCTTTCGCCTTTCAGGCGGAAGCGAGGGATACGGCGCAGGCGACGACGATGTAGGGGCGGATGTCCTCATCCGCCCGGGGTTCTACCTTCCGCCCCCTTATCAGTTTCGCTTCGCTCAACAGCTTCCCCCCTGAGGGGGGAAGCCTATAAAACGCCGCCCAACAAGCCTTCCCCACCCAGGGGGGAAGGTGGCCATTCGGGGCCCCCAACGTGACCCAGCGCCAGCGGTCACGTTGGGGAGAGGACGAGCAGCAGAGTGAATGAATTTTCGCCGCCCCGGCGGAAATGAATGAGAAGGTGAATTGCCCCGCAGGGGCAAGAGAGACTGCCCTGGGGCATACGAAGCTTGCGAGGACGATGTAGGGCCCGATGCCCCCATCGGGCCGCCCGCCCCAAGTCTCCCTCGTCAGAGGAAGCCGAAGATGCCTTCCACTCTTTTGTACTCTCAGTATATCCTCCCGTCCGGATTCCGTCCAGAAAAACCCGGCAGGCGGTTATTTTTCAACGGCATACGGCGAAGAAAATGGCGCTGCCACTTGAAAAAGCCGGAAAAACTGGTATACTAAAGGATAACTTTCATCTCCTCCGCCGCAGCGCGGGGAGGGGTTAATCTACAAATTGGAGTGGATCACTATGGAACGCACCACCATCGCCGCCATCTTTGCCGACCGTGAGGCACTGAGCGGACAGACTGTCACTGTATGCGGCTGGGCCCGCACCATTCGGGATATGAAGACCTTCGGCTTTATTGAGCTGAACGACGGCTCCTGCTTCAAGAACCTGCAGGTGGTCATGGATGCCAATGTGCTGAACAACTATAAGGAGATCGCGGGCCAGAACGTGGGCGCCGCCCTGATCGTCAGCGGCACCGTGGTGCTCACCCCCGATGCCAAGCAGCCCCTGGAGGTGAAGGCCGCCTCCATCGCGGTGGAAGGCCCCTCCGCCCCCGACTACCCCCTGCAGAAAAAGCGCCACAGCGTGGAGTTTCTGCGCACCATTCAGCACCTGCGGCCCCGCACCAACCTGTTCTCCGCCGCCTTCCGGGTGCGCAGCGCCGCCGCCCACGCCATCCACTGCTTCTTCCAGGGCCGGGGCTTCGTCTATGTCCACACCCCCATCATCACCGCCAGCGACTGCGAGGGCGCCGGAGAGATGTTCCAGGTGACCACCCTGGATCTGGACAACGTACCCAAGACGCCGGACGGCAAGGTGGATTACAGCCAGGACTTCTTCGGCAAGAAGACCAGCCTGACCGTGTCCGGCCAGCTCAACGCCGAGAACTTCGCCATGGCCTTCGGCAACGTATACACCTTCGGCCCCACCTTCCGGGCGGAGAACTCCAACACCCAGCGCCACGCCGCCGAGTTCTGGATGGTAGAGCCCGAGTTGGCCTTTGCCGACCTGGGGGACTACATGGACACCGCCGAGGCCATGATCAAGTATATCATCAACTATGTCATGGCCAAGTGCCCCGACGAGATGGACTTCTTCAACTCCTTTGTGGATAAGGGGCTGAAGGAACGGCTGGAGCATGTGGCCTCCTCCGACTTCGGCCGGGTGAGCTACACCGAGGCGGTGGAGCTGTTGAAAAAGAGCGGCCAGAAGTTCGACTACCCCGTGGAGTGGGGCATCGACCTGCAGACCGAGCACGAGCGGTATCTCACCGAGCAGATCTTCAAGCGCCCGGTGTTCGTTACCGACTATCCCAAGGAGATCAAGGCCTTCTATATGCGCATGAACGACGACGGCAAGACCGTGGCCGCTGCCGACTGCCTGGTGCCCGGCATCGGCGAGATCATCGGCGGCAGCCAGCGTGAGGAGCGTCTGGACATACTGGAGAGCCGCATCAAGGAGCTGGGCATGAACCCGGAGGACTACAAGTACTACTGCGACCTGCGGCGGTACGGCTCCTGCCGCCACGCCGGCTACGGCCTGGGCTTCGAGCGGATGGTCATGTACCTCACCGGCATCAACAACATCCGCGACGTGGAGCTGCACCCCCGTACCGTGGGCAACGCGGAGTTCTAAATTTAAATATTGCAAAGACACAGGGCGGGAGCGTTCTCCCGCCCTGTTTTTTGTGCGGTATGCGGATGGAATCCACACGTCCCCGTAGGGGCGGCCTGCGGCCGCCCGTCAAGCCTTCCCCCCTAAGGGGGGAAGCCTGTAAAACGCACCCAACAAGCCTTCCCCACCCAGGGGGGGAGGTGGCCCGCAGGGCCGGATGAGGGGGCTTTGCGGCGCGCCGCTTTTATGTGGCCCGATGAGGGCATCGGGCCCTACATGGTGCGAGGAACGAAGCAACCGAAGCCGAAAAGGCAAGGCGCACGAGAGGCGCGAGGAGGAAAAGAGGGGAAACGTGAATTTGATAGATGCGAGCGGCAGCGGGCGGAGGACGGAACGGCCCCAAGTTCACGCCCGCGCCGAACGAATTTGGGGCACGGCCTAAACGTACGCCCCGGGTTCGGGCCCGCAGGCCCGGGGATCTTTGGGTACTTTCCATCCATGGAAAGTACCTCGCCCGGGGGCGAAATATCCCCTGTCTTCCCCAGAAAAAGGCCCCAAAACCACATTCCGGTCTTGCAATCTATTGGGGTTGATGATAAAATATCGTAAAATCATACAAAGAGAGGAGCCTCTCCTGTGAACGAATTTCTCCGCACCTGTCTGATCGTCTGTCCCCTGGTCTTTTTGGCCGGATTTGTAGGGGGCGTTGCCGGAGGCGCCGGCATCATCTCCCTGCCCGCTTATCTGATGGCGGGCATCCCCACCCACCTGGCGGTGGGCACCAACAAGGTGGTCAACGGCACCGGCATGGTGGCCGCCACCGTGAAGTTCCTGCGCAGCGGCAAGGTGAATCTGAAGGTATCCTTGATCGCCTGTATCTCCAGCGTCTTGGCCTCCGGCGTGGGCACCAAGATCGCCGCCGGACTGCCCGAGGATGTCTATAAAATCATCCTGGTCATCGCCCTGCCCATTGTGGCGGTGTTCCTGGTGGTGAAGCACGACTTCGGCGAGGACGGCTCCCATAAGGAGTTGACCCCCACCCAGGAGATCGTGCTGCCCCTGTGCATCGGCCTGGGCGGCGGCCTGTATGAGGGCGTGATCGGCGCCGGAGCGGGCACCTTCATGCTGATGGCCTTCACCGCCTTTATGGGCATGGACATGATCTCCGCCGCCGCCTGCACCAACGTGGTGAACTTTGCCGCCATGGTCTCCGCCGTCTTCGTGTGGATCCTGGAGGGCAAGGTGTGGTGGGCCCTGGCCGTGCCCGCCGTCATTTGCAGCCTGGTGGGTAACTACTGCGGCGTGCGCTACGCCCTGGCCGGCGGCAGCAAGCGGGTGAAGAACATGATGTTCGTGGTGCTGGGCCTGCTGTTCATCAAGATGGCCTTCGACCTGTTCGTCTGATCAATTTTTTACACAGCTCCAGCAGAGGCCCGGACGCCGTCGTCCGGGCTTTTGCTGTATCCGGGGAACGGCCGATCCAGCAATTCTTGCAGCCGGCATAAAAGCGTGGTACTATGGGAGTAAATCAACAGAGCAAGCGTCGAAAGGGAGCAGGGGCAACATGAAAATCAGAAGGGCAGAGGAAAAAGACATTCCGCGCATGATGGAGCTGTTGGGGCAGGTGCTTCAGATCCATGCGGAGATAAGACCGGACATTTTTATTCCCGGTACGACAAAATACACCGTGGATGAATTGGCGGCGCTGTTAAAAAATGAGGAAAAGCCGATCTATGTTGCGGTGGACGGGGAAGATGCGTGTGTAGGATACGCGTTCTGCCAGAAGAAGGAACAGCCGTTTTCAAATAATATGGTGCAGTTCAAGTCCCTCTTTATCGATGATCTATGCGTCGACCGGCGGCTGCGGGGACAACAGATCGGAGAATGTCTGTTTGAGCATGTGAAGCAGGAGGCGAAGAAAATGGGGTGCTATGAAGTGATCCTGAATGTGTGGACGGGGAACACTTCGGCAGAGAAATTCTATGAAAAGATGGGAATGAAAACCAAGGAGAGACAGATGGAATATATCCTGTGAGCAGGCGGGCGAAGGATCCCGTTTTCACAAAGAACAGGAGGCTGACACATGAAGCTGAAGGTAGCCAGTCCCAAAACCCTGTTGGCATCTTTGCTGGCCGTTGGCATCATTATTTACAAGATAATCAACTTTGAGGACATATTCGACCTGCTGTGGATCGCCCTCTTTGGCCATCTGCTGGTCAAGGGGCTGCGCGTGGCCTTTTCCCAGGAGGCCTATGACGAGGATGTGAGGCGGGCGTATCAGGGGCGGGCGCTGTACCTGGACCTGTTCGGAAAATTTGCCTTTATTGCCGGGGATGTCCCTGTCATTTCCCTTGTTTTGACGCTCCCGCTGGCGGGCCTCTGCCCGGACAGTGCAGCGCGTGACGTTATGCTGTGGGCGTTGCTGCTGTTTGCGGGCGGGTATGCGGTCTGGTTCGTGTGGTACACGGCAAAGCACAAGCGGCTGCGCGTGGAGAGCGGCCAGTGGGGCTCGGCTGTGCTGAGCCCCGAGGAGGAGCGGGCCTGGAAGCGGTCTGACCGCTGCCATCACATGGTTTACGGCGCGGTTTTGGTACTGGGTATTCTGTTTTTTCTGTTCCGGCATACCGGAGGGTAGGATCAAACTGATATTCCGGGGAAAACTGAATGGGCTTCGAGCGTCAAAGGGGATATTCCATCGGTCCCCCTTGACATCCCCGGCGTTTTCAGATAAAATTCAAGCAAGGCAATGACCGGGGAACAGTACCCCGCGGCGGAAGCATCAGAGAGAGGATGGCCGGTGCAAATCCTCCTACGCCGCGCAGAGAAGGCCCCCCGCAGCCGCGCTCAGGCAATGGAGCGCCGGCCCCCCGCCGTTATCGGGATCGAGTGCCCGGCCGCCAGCCGGGAATTCAGGTGGAACCACGGACAAGTTTTGTTCGCCCTGAGCCTATCACAGGCTCAGGGCGTTTTTGTACCTCTGGGCCCAATACCCCACTACGGGGGACTACGAAAGGAGAAAAAATTATGTCAACTCCCCATAATACCGCAGCCAAGGGCGATTTTGCCAAGACCGTCCTCATGCCCGGCGATCCCCTTCGCGCCCAGTTCATTGCAGAGACCTTTCTGGAAAATCCCAAGCTGGTGAACAATGTCCGGGGCGTCCAGGGCTATACCGGCACCTATAAGGGCGTCCCCGTCAGCGTGATGGCCAGCGGCATGGGCATCCCCTCCATCGGCATCTACTCCTACGAGCTGTTCACCCAGTACGACGTGGAGAACATCATCCGCATCGGCACCGCCGGCGCCCTGCGGGCCGACATGGAGCTGGGCAGCGTGTGCGCCGCCATGGGCTCCTGCACCGACTCCAACTTTGCCCAGCAGTACGAGCTGGGGGCCGCCTTCGCCCCCATTTGCAGCTACGAGCTGCTGTCCGCCGCTGTGGACAGTGCCAAGGAGCTGGGCGTGAAGATGCCCGTGGGCAATGTGTTCTCCTCCGACGTGTTCTATGATGCCGCCAATCGGGCCAAGCGCCTGCAGAAGATGGGCGTCATGGCCGTGGAGATGGAGTCCGCCGGGCTGTACTGCACCGCCGCCTACACCGGCAAGCGGGCGCTGACCATCCTGTCCATCTCCGACAGCCTGGTCACCGGCGAGGAGCTGCCCGCCGAGGACCGCCAGACCACCTTTACCAATATGATGAAGATCGCCCTGGAAGTGGCGGTCAAGATGAATTGATTTAATACCCTCCCTCCCACCCTTTTTAGATGTGTGGGAGTTTCACCCCCACGCCCCCGTAGGGGCCGCCACATGGTGCGGCCCGCCGTTCCGAGCAATCCCCCAAAAACAATCAAACTAAGGAGTTGAACACCCATGAATCATTCTGATAAGACCATGGAAAAAATCGTCGCCCTGTGTAAAAACCGGGGCTTTGTGTACGCCGGCAGCGAGATCTACGGCGGCCTGGCCAACAGCTGGGACTACGGCCCCCTGGGCGTGGAGTTCAAGAACAACGTGAAGAAGGCCTGGATGAAGAAGTTCGTGCAGGAGTCCCCCTATAACGTGGGCCTGGACGCCGCCATCATCATGAATCCCCAGACCTGGATCACCACCGGCCACGTGTCCTCCTTCTCCGACCCTCTGCTGGACTGCAAGGCCTGCAAGGCCCGCCACCGCGCCGACAAGCTCATCGGGGAGGAGCACCCCGAGGTGAACGTGGACGCCATGAGCTTTGACGAGATGGACGCCTTCATCGCCGAGCACGAGGACATCATCTGCCCCGTGTGCGGCAAGCACGACTTCACCCCCATCCGCAAGTTCAACCTGATGTTCAAGACCGCCATCGGCGTCACCGAGGACAGCAGCTCCACCTGCTATCTGCGGCCGGAGACCGCCCAGGGCATCTTTGTCAACTTCGCCAACATTCAGCGCACCACCCGCCGCAAGCTGCCCTTCGGTGTGTGCCAGGTGGGTAAGGCTTTCCGCAACGAGATCACCCCGGGCAACTTCACCTTCCGCACCCGTGAGTTCGAGCAGATGGAGTGCGAGTTCTTCTGTCAGCCGGGCACCGACCTGGAGTGGTTCGCCTACTGGAAGGACTACTGCCAGAAGTGGCTGCTGAACCTGGGCATCAAGGAGGAGCACCTGCGCCTGCGTGACCACGAGCCCGCCGAGCTGGCCTTCTACTCCCGGGCCACCACCGACATCGAGTATGCCTTCCCCTTCACCGACTGGGGTGAGCTGTGGGGCATCGCCGACCGCACCGACTACGACCTGGGCCGCCATCAGGAGGCCAGCGGCAAGGACCTGACCTATTTCGACCAGGAGAAGAACGAGCACTACATCCCCTATGTCATCGAGCCCTCTCTGGGCTGCGACCGCGTGGCCCTGGCCTTCCTGTGCGAGGCCTACGACGAGGAAGTGGTGGACGAGGCCAAGAACGATGTGCGCGTGGTGCTGCACCTGCACCCCGCCCTGGCCCCCTTCAAGTGCGCCGTGCTGCCCCTGTCCAAGAAGCTGGGGGACAAGGCCCGGGAGATCCAGACCATGCTGAGCAAGTACTGGATGGTGGACTATGACGAGGCCGGCTCCATCGGCAAGCGCTACCGCCGTCAGGACGAGATCGGCACCCCCTACTGCATCACCGTGGACTTCCAGACCGTGGGCAGCGACACGGAGGAGGCGGACAACGCCGTCACCATCCGCGACCGGGATACCATGGAGCAGGTACGCGTGCCCATCTCTGAACTCAAGAACTGGCTGGAGGAGAAGCTGGCGTACTAAGATTGTAAGCAAATTGAAGAAAGCATACAGGCCCCTGTCCAACGGACAGGGGCCTGGTTTTCCCTTTTTTTGAGGGGCGGTGGAAGTTATCTGACGGCCCCATCGCCCGGGAGGACGATGTAAATCAAAGCGTTGTTGACAGACAGCTGCTGCACCCCGTTAACCTGATATTTTTTCACATTGGCAAAGGGCGGCTTGCCGATTTTTCCGGCGAAACTGCGGCCAATGCTGGCCCGAACGGTGCTGGGCTTCAGCTTGGCCACCATGGGGATGTTCCGGTAGGTGGGCGAGGCGTCGTTGAGGTCGAAAATCACGCTCTCCCCCTCGTGGGCCTTGAGAAAATCCTCAATCTCCCCCAGAACCACAGCGGTGAGGTGTGTGACGGAGGGGGTGGACGCGGACAGATTGTAGTAGCCGTCCAGGAGATCTACCACAAATTTGCTTACGCTCACCCCGTTGGCCGCGGCTTCGGCGTTCAGGATATCAGCCAGCGCCTGGCTGGGGTAAAACTGGATGCGGTTCATAATCATTCCTCCTCTGAATAGGTAGTTGACCACCGGGAAGTGGATAACTCTATCACTAAGAGAATTGTACCATAGAAAAGTAGATGAGTCAACTACTAAGATGAGAAAATGTTTGACAAAGGCCCCGCCGGTTATCCCGGCGGGGCCTTTGCTTATCGATCGATCTTCTTCAAAACATCCGTAAACCACTGGGGTAGGGGACACTCCACCTCCACCAGCTTTCCGGTGGATGGGTGGAGAAAACGCAGCTTTTTTGCGTGGAGGCACTGCCCGGCCAGACCGGGAAAGGGCTTTTTGCTGCCGTATACCACATCCCCCAGCAGGGGGTGTCCGATGGACGCCATGTGCACCCGGATCTGGTGGGTGCGGCCGGTCTCCAGACGGCATTCGATCCGGGTATAGCCGGGATACCGGCTGAGCACGGACCAGTGCGTGACCGAGGGGCGGCCGTTTTGCCGGTCGATGGTCATTTTTTTCCGGTCGATCGGGTGCCGCCCGATGGGAGCGTTTACGGTGCCTGCGTCCTCCTTCAGGTTCCCCACGGCCACCGCCTCGTATACCCTGGCCAGGGTGTGGTCCTGAAGCTGGGCGGCCAGGGCCAGGTGGGCTTTGTCGTTCTTGGCGGCGATGATCAGACCGGAGGTGTCCCGGTCAATGCGGTGGACGATGCCCGGACGCAGAACGCCGTTGATGCCGGACAGACTGTCTCCGCAGTGGTAGAGCAGGGCGTTGACCAGGGTGCCGTCCGGATGGCCGGGGGCGGGGTGCACCACCATGCCCACGGGCTTGTTCACCACGATCACGTCCTCGTCCTCGTATACCACGTCCAGGGGGATGTTCTGGGGCAGCACATCCAGGGGTTCGGGGTCCGGCAGAGAAACCGCCACCGGCTGTCCCGGCGCGGTGCGGTCATTTTTTTTGCCCGGCCGGCCGGAGAGAGTCACCCCTCCGTCCTCCAGCAGCTTTTGGGCGGCGGAGCGGGTCATATCAGGGAGGGAGCGGGCCAGAAAGGCGTCCAGGCGCTCCCCCTCCCGGTCAGTGGTCAGAGTGAGCTCTGTCATGGGATTCCTCCTTCGGCTCCAGCTTGTCCGCCAGCAGGATATAGTACAGGGCCAGGCCGATGCCTCCCACTACCACGCAGATATCGGCCACGTTGAACACGGCGAAGCGCATGAACAGCACGTTGAACATATCCACCACAAAGCCGCGGAAGGCCCGGTCGATCAGGTTGCCCACCGCCCCGGCCAGCACCAGGGTGAGGCAGCCGCGCCCCAGGGGGTGGCGGAACAGGGGCTTGAACACCGCCCAGGCCAGCAGCACCGACATGACCAGAGAGATCAGGGCCAGCAGCCAGGTGTGCTGGTTCAGGATGGAGAAGGCGGCTCCGGTATTTTTCACGTAGGTCAGCTCTAACACATGGGGGAGGAAATCCATATGCCCCCCGAGAGGGATGTGGGTCAGGACCAGATATTTGACCAGCTGATCCAGAGCGACCAGCGCAATGACAAGGGCGGCGTAGAGCATAGGGACGGTTCTCCTTTGGAAAAAATTCAGTACATCTTCAGTATATCTATTGTAGCATAAGCCCGGGGGAGGAGGAAAGCCCTTTCCGAAAAAATCAGGGGGAGCGCCGGCCCCCGTGCCGGTGCTCCCCCTGGTAAAGTGAGGAATTGGTCCCGCAGAAAGCGCAGACCGGATTATTATGCCAGCTTTTCCAGCCGCTGGGCGGGCACCAGAGCCCGCACCTGGGGCAGACGCAGCAGGGCGGACAGCAGGGGCAGACCCAGCAGATAGCAGGCGCACAGCTCGCCAAGGCCCACAGTGAACATATTCAGGGCGAAGGCGGGCCAGAAGCCGGGGGTGAAGCCCACCGTGCTCCAGGCGATCTCGAACCCCACGATCAGGGCGTTGCACAGCACAGGGGGCAGGGGAGCCAGCCAGCGGTTGGGCATCCGGGCGGTGAGCAGGCAGGCCAGCAGAGTGGCAAAGGTGCCGAACACCATGTCCAGGGGGAAGGGGGAGAACAGATTGGCGATGAAGCAGCCCACCACCAGCCCCGGCGCAGCGGCGGGGAAGAGGAAGGGCAGAACGGTGAGGGCCTCGGCAAACCGGATCTGAACCCCGCTGAACTGGGGGATGGGGAGCGTGACGGTAAGCAGGGCGTAGACAGCCGCCAGCAGGGCGGTAAAGGTGAGCTGTTTGGTGGATAAACGGTGCATTGAACTACCTCCATTTTGTTCTTTAGAGAACGGATGCCCCAACAGCAGGGGGCAGAGCCGAACGAACCGGCGCGTCCGGGGTGCACCGGCTTGGACGAGGGTGTGGAAACTCGTCCCGGGTAGCTTATCATAGACGGCGGCAAATGTCCAGAAAAATCCGCCCCCGCGCGTGTACGTTCAGCGCGGGGGGACGGTGTGAAAAAGAGAGGTCATACGCTCCGCCGCTCGATCCGGACCATAAGGGCGGTGCGGTCATCGGTGGCTCTCTGGGGACTGTGGGCCACCAGCTCCCGGGCCAGCTCCTTGGGGCTGTCCCCGGTGAAGGCGGCAAAGCGCTGCTGAAGCCAGCTGTCATCCCCGGTTCCAGTGATGCCGTCGCTGACCATCAGGACGCAGTCCCCCGGGGCAAGCTGGAGGGGGAGCTTGTCCGGGCGGCAGGCGCCCTCGCCGGACAGCCCCGCGGGCAGAGCGCCCCCGGACAGGCGGCGGACCTGATCGCCGCGGCGAAGATAGGTGGGGGCGGCGCCCAGCTTGTAGACTGCGCCCCGCCCGGTGAACAGATCCACCTGCAGCAGGTCCACGGTGGTGAAGCCGCCGGCCTCCTCCCCCCGCAGGGCCAGGGCGGAGCTGACGGTGACCAGGGCGTGCTCTGTCTCTACGCCGGCTTTTAAAAATTGCTCCAGCAGGCGCACCGCCAGGGAGCTCTCCCGGTTGGCGGCGGGGCCGCTGCCCATGCCGTCGCACAGAAGGACGTACAGACTGCCGTCGGGGCCTTTGAAGTAGGTGCCCATGTCGCCGCTCACCGTTTCCCCGTCCTTCTTCCGGGCGGCCACTCCGGCCACCGCCATCAGGGGCTCCTGCTGCACCAGGGTAAGGGAGTCGCCCGTCCCCTCCTCCGCCTTCAGCGGGGCGTTCAGAAGGACGGACAGGGCGCGGAGCTGACGGGGGTCGGCCAGAGCACGGCAGCCGGGGCCGGACAGCTGGATGCGCAGCAGACCCCGGCCGTCCCGGAAGACGGCGGCCTCCGGCGCCAGATCCAGACTGCGGAGCCGCTGGCGCAGGCGGCGCAGGGCCTGCTGGTCGGGGACCAGCTCCTGGGACAGATCCAATGCCGCGCTGCCCAGCAGGTCGGACAGCTGGGCGTACTGCCGGGCCACGGCGGTCCGGCTGGCCCGGATGCGGCTGTTGTACTGCCGCCGGTACAGCAGGGCGGACAGCTCCCGGTCCACAGCCCCCAGATAGGCGGAGAAGTGGAGGCAGCGCTGGGCAAAATGGGGGGAGAAGTCCTCGGCCGCGCTCTGCCCCCGGGCGAGGACGGCGGGCAGGGCGTGGTTCATGGCGTCCATGGTGGAGGCATAATTCTGCTGCCAGCAGTCCGCCTGCCGGGGACAGTCCCGGCAGATCCGGGCCGCGGCCCGGCGGAAGATCAGGGCGGGGTCGCTGTCGTTGTCCGGGATGCGGATGGCGGAGTTGATGGATTGATACAGTCCGCGAAAAGCCAGGGCGGCCCCCTCCAGCCGGCGGCGCACCAGCTGCTGGGCCTGCAGGTCTGGGCTCGCTCCGGCCTGGACCGGAGTGAGCCAGGCGCCCAGGCGGCGGAGGGGTCCTCCGGGCAGAAGAAGAAAGAGAACACAGCTGCCTGCGGCCTCGTACCCCAGCGCGCCGGGGGTGCAGGCCGCCGAGCCCCACAGGGCGGCGGAGGCGGACAGCAGCAGCCAGGTCAGGGCGGCCCAGGGGCGGCGCAGGCCGCGGAGCAGTCCGGCCCCCAGGGCGGACAGACCGTATACCGTGGCATATAAGGGGATGCCCTTGCCCGACAGGTCCATAGACAGGCCCAGCAGCACTCCGGTCATGGCTCCGGTGGAGCAGCCCCCCAGCCAGGCGGCGGTTAAAGCGGCGGTCCCCCCTAAAATGCGGCCCAGAGACAGTCCGCCGGGGAGGGAGACAGGCCCCAGGGCCATGAGCAGGGTACACAGCAGAAAGCTGATCCCGGCCCGGTAGAGGAGCGACTGGGGGTCGCCCCGGCGGCCGCTGCGCAGGGGGAGAAGCACCGCCCCGTAGCAGCGGGCGGCCAGGGCGGTGAGCAGCAGCTCTGTAACAAAGAGGGCGACGGCCTCGGGCCGCCAGCCTTCCCGGGACAAGTAGACAAAGCCGGTGCAGCCGTTCATCACGGCTGCGGTCAGCGGCATGGCCCAGGGGCGGCGGATGAACTTCCAGTCCCAGAAGGCAAAGGCGGCGGCAAAGGTGAGAATGGCCGCCGCGGCGTATCGCAGTCCGCGGCTTAGGGGCAGCAGGGCCAGATAGCCGAAGCAGGCGCCCACCAGGGCGCTGCCCCCCATAAGGCCCGGCCCCGCCGCCCCCACCAGAGCCACCCCGAAGGGGGCCCGTCCGTTCCAGAGCGAGGCCCCCGCCAGCACGGCGGCCAGCAGCAGGTGGCTGAGGGCCTCCGCCCCACGCAGCAGGGCGGATGGGGCCAGACAGAGCCCGGCCTCCCCTCCTGCGCGCCAGTTCAGACGGCGCAGCCGGGTCTGGATGGTATCTTTTGCGGTCATATAGATGTCCTCCCTGCCGTTCTTTTGTAAGGCGCTGCCGGAGCCCCGAATTTCCGCCGGATGGGAGGGGGTGAGCAGCGCTGTGGATGCCATTATATTCCAGATAGCGGGAAAAATAAGTCGGAATGGGATGGGGGGGGGCAGGGGGAGGAGGCCTGCGGCGTATTTATGCTTGTAATTTGCGGAGAAATAGACTACAATATACAATACCATAAAATCGAATCCCATCCCGAAAGGAAGGCGAAACCATATGAAGCTCCAAAACGACCTGGGAGAGATCCGCATCAGCGGAGCGGTATTTACCGCAATCACCGGCAGCGCGGCCACCAACTGCTACGGCGTGAAAGGCATGGCAGTGCGGTCGAAGACCGACGGCTTGGTCCACCTGCTGAAGCGGGAGTCTATGGCAAAAGGCGTAAAGGTTTATTATAACGAGGACGGCACCGTGTCGATCGAGCTGCACATCATCGTGGAAAACGGCGTGAACCTGATGGCGGTGTGCCGCTCCATTATGGGCGAGGTGCGCTATGTGGTCAGCAAGACCACGGGCGTGGAGGTGCGCAGCGTGGATGTTTGCGTAGACTCCATGCGCTTTTAAGACCGTTTGCAGAAAGGAAACAACTGATTATGACGAAAACCGTTGACGCAGCGGCCTTTCAGAAAATGGTCATCCATGCTGCTGCCGCAATCAATGCTCAGAAACAGAGTATCAACGACCTGAACGTATTCCCTGTGCCCGACGGCGATACCGGCACCAACATGTCCCTGACCATTGCCGCCGCCGCCCAGGAGATGAAGAAGAAAAACTACGACACGGTGGGTGCGGCCGCCTCGGCCTGCGCCTCCGCCCTGCTGCGGGGGGCCCGGGGCAACTCCGGCGTGATCCTGTCCCTGCTGTTCCGGGGCCTGGCCAAGGCCATTAAGGAAAAGCAGACCATTGACGGCCGCGACCTGGCGCTGGCCCTGGACTTCGGCGTGGCCGCCGCCTATAAGGCGGTGATGAAGCCCGCCGAGGGCACCATCCTCACCGTCTCCCGCATGTCTGCGGCCCGGGCCGCAGGGGCCGCCCGGGAGGACAGCGCCCTGGAGTCCGTGCTGGAGCAGGCCATTCAGGAGGGCCAGGCGGCCCTGGCCGATACCATCAACATGAATCCGGTGCTGAAGAAGGCCGGCGTGGTAGACGCCGGCGGCAAGGGCTTTCTGGTGATTTTGCAGGGTATGCTGGACGAGCTGCGGGGCGTGCCCATGCCCGAGGAGGATGCCTCTGCCGCCCCCGCCGACAAGGCGGAATTCAGCACCCTGGGCGACGAGGAGATCACCTTCACCTTCGATACGGTGTTCATCGTCCGGAAGAACGAGAATACCGATCTGGACGCCTTCCGGGCCTACCTCAGCTCCATCGGCGACTGTCTGGTGATCGGCGAGGACGACGAGGCCTTCAAGGTCCACGTCCATACGGACATCCCCGGTGCGGCTTTGTCCGAGGCACAGAAGTACGGTGTGCTGGAGCTGGCCAAAATCGAGAATATGCGCACCCAGTACGAGGAGATGGCCGCCGGCAAGAAGCCCCAGAGCACCGACGACCTGGAAATGGCGGAGGACTCCTTCCAGAACTATTCTCCTGTCTCCGATGACACCAAGGCCGCAAAGGCCGCGCCGGAGAAGAAGTACGGCTTTGTGGCCGTGTGCGCCGGCAAGGGGCTGGAGGATGTGTTCCGCGACCTGGGCGTAGACGCCATCGTGGGCGGCGGGCAGACCATGAACCCCTCCACTCAGGACATTCTGCGGGCCATTGACGCCACGCCGGCGGAGATCGTCTATGTCCTGCCCAACAACAAGAACATCATTATGGCTGCGGAGCAGACTGTCCCCCTGTGTCAGGATAAGCAGGTGGTGGTGCTGCCCAGCAAGACGGTCCCCCAGGGGATCTCCGCCATGATGGCGGTGGATACGGAGGCCCGGCCTGAGGAGAACACGGAGAATATGACCCAGGCCCTGCAGCAGGTGCGCACGGCGGAGATCACGTATGCCGCCCGGGATTCCGACTTTGACGGCTTTGCCATCAAGCAGGGGGACTATCTGGCCCTGGAGGAGCACCAGCTCTTCGGCACCGACCGGGATCTGAAGGCGCTGCTGGAGCGGCTGGCCAAGTCTGAGGCCCATCAGGGCGCGGAGTTTATCTCCATCTTCTATGGTGAGGACGTGGACGAGGACCAGGCCCAGCAGGCTCTGGAGGTATTTTCCGCTGCCTGCCCCGAGGCCGAGGTCACTCTGCTGCCCGGCGGACAGCCCGTCTATTACTATATGATTTCGGCGGAATAATGTTCTGCCCCGCCGGGGCTGGTCCCCGGCCTATGCGTCCGTAGCTCAGCTGGATAGAGCGTCCGCCTCCTAAGCGGAAGGCCAGCGGTCCGAATCCGCTCGGGCGTACCAAAAAAGAGAGACACGATGAAAATCGTGTCTCTCTTTTTTGGGTTCCGCTCAGTGAATAAATTTTTCCTATGGTGTTAGACCTTGCAGGGGCGGCTACATGGGGCCACCCCTACGGGAACCCTAATGTTGCGTCCCGAAAACCTATACGGCGGCCCGATGAGGGCATCGGGCCCTACGGAAGCAACCTCCCTGGAGTCTTGCATGGGACAATGTCCCCGCCGGCCCGCATCCATTGCCCCATGAACTGCCAAAAAATACCCCTCCGATTTTACATAGATTTTACATTCCCCTGGTGACAGATTTGACATTTTCCCGGCATACTGTTATTTGCGTAAAAGAATCAAAAAAACAGCGCCGCACGAAGACGAAACGGCGCGGGAAAGAATAAGGAAATGTAAAATGGATATTTTTAACGTGCTTACCATGGTGGGTGGACTGAGTCTCTTCCTGTTTGGCATGAGCCTGATGGGACAGGCCCTGGAGCGCCGGGCGGGAAACAAGCTGCGGGCCCTGCTGGACAAGATGACCGGCAATGTGTTCATGGGCTTTCTGACCGGTCTGGGCATCACCGCCATCATTCAAAGCTCCTCCGCCACCACGGTTATGGTGGTGGGCTTTGTAAACTCCGGCCTGATGACCCTGCGGCAGGCCATCAACGTGATCATGGGCGCCAATGTGGGCACTACGGTGACGGCCTGGCTGCTCAGCCTGGGGGGCATCGACGGCAGCTCCCTGTGGATCCGGCTGCTGAAGCCCTCCTCCTTCACCCCGGTACTGGCGCTGGTGGGCATTATCTTCTATATGTTCAGCAAAGACGCCAAGAAGAAGGATACGGGCACCATCTTCCTGGGCTTTGCCACTTTGATGTTCGGCATGGAGACGATGAGCGGCGCCGTGTCCGGTCTGGCCCAGGTCCCTGCCTTCACCGAGATATTTCTGATGTTTAAAAACCCCGTTCTGGGCGTGCTGGCGGGAACGGTGCTCACGGGCGTCATCCAGTCCAGCTCCGCCTCGGTGGGTATTTTGCAGGCCCTGTCCGTTACCGGCGCGGTCAGCTATGCCGCTGCCATCCCCATTATTATGGGGCAGAACATCGGCACTACGGTCACCGCCATGCTGTCCTCGGTGGGCACCAATAAGAACGCCAAGCGGGCCGCTGTGGTCCACCTGATGTTCAACGTCATCGGCGTGGTGGTGCTGCTGACGGTCTTCTGCATCATTAAGGCGATCTTTGCTCCCGCTCTCCTCAACGAGCCGGCCACCCGGGCGGGGATCGCCGTGGCCCACTCGGTGTTCAACATTCTGTGTACCGCTATACTGCTGCCGGCAGGGAACCTGTTGGAGAAGCTGGCCATCCGCATGGTGCCGGACGAGAAGCAGGAGCAGAAGACCGTGGAGCTGGACGAGCGTCTGCTGGCCACCCCCTCCATCGCCCTGCGCCAGAGCCGGGCGGTGGCGACGGAGATGGCGGAGTGTGCGGTGCGCGCCCTGAAAAATGCGCTGGTGGCCTTTGAGCACAACACGCCGGAGCTGGCCCAGAGCATCCGCCGGGATGAGGAGAGCTGCGACCACTACGAGGATATCCTGGGCACCTATCTGGTGAAGCTCAGCGCCCGGAAGATGGGCGAGGCGGAGAGCGAGGAGGCCACCGAGCTGCTGAAGGCCATCGGGGACTTCGAGCGGATCTCTGACCACGCGGTGAACATCCTGGGCTCGGCGGAGGAGCTGGAGGACAAGGGCCTGAGCTTCTCCGAGTCCGCCATGGAGGAGTTCAAGGTGATTGCCGCGGCCATCAACCAGATCCTGGACATGTCTTTGCAGGCCTTTGAGCACAGCGACGTGGCCGTAGCTTCCGAGGTGGAGCCTTTGGAGCAGGTGATCGACACCTTGAAGGAGCAGATGCGTACCCGCCACATCCTGCGGATGCAGCAGGGGGGATGCAGCATCGAGGCGGGCTTTGTGTGGGCCGACCTGCTCACCGACCTGGAGCGCACCAGCGACCACTGCTCCAACATTGCGGGGTGTATCATTGATGCGGCCCAGCACAACCTGAACCTGCATGAGACCCTGCGGGCCGCCAAGCAGGAGGACCAGGGCTTCCGCAGCCGCCTGGAACAGTTTGCCCGGCAGTACCAGCTGCCTGCGCCGGAGCGGGAGAGTGAATAAGATAAGAATAACAGAAGGACCGCCCTTATGGGCGGCCCTTCTGTTATTTATTCCGTGATTCTGCTTTGAGAGGCGTGGATGAGGCGGCCGCAGCAGGCGGGGTCGGGAAAGACGGAGCGGGCAACGCGGATGAATTCCGAGATCATGCTCCACTGGTAAGGCTGGCAGCGGTAGCCGAAGCGGATGGCGTAGGTGGAGTCCTCCTGAAAGCGGAAGACCTTCAGTCCGTCCAGACTGCCCTGGGACAGGGCAGCGCTGGCCAGAACGTCGGGGCAGAAGGAGATCCCCACGCCCTGGGCGCAGAGGGCCAGCAGAGTTTCCATGTTTTCCGACTGGGTGCGGACGATGGGGTGGAAGCCCGCGGCCTTGATCAGCCTGCGGCTGAGCTGTCCGGCGATATCCTCCGGGATCCCGAGGGCGAAGGGACAGCTCCGGAAGGCGGCCAGGTCCTTGGGGGCCAGAGGGCCCTCCGGGGGAGTGTACTCCAGGAGAGGCAGAAGGGTCTGGGGCACCAGCATACAGACCTCCTCCTGGTAGAAAGGCTGCAGCTCGATCTCCGGGACACTGTGGGCAAAGGCGGCCACAGCCAGATCTACGGTCCCGTCCAGCAGGCGGGCGTGGAGCTCGTCGTTGGAGGCCTCCAGCAGATCGACCTGGATATTGGGATAGACCGTCTGAAAGGCGGGGATGACCCGGGGCATGATGACCCGCCCCCGGGTATAGGCGATGCCCACCCGCAGCAGACCCCGCTGGTTGGCGGTGATGTCGCAGAACTCGTGCTTCAGGGCCTGATAATCCTGCTGAAATTGCAGGGCGTATCGCAGGAAAACCTGACCGGCATAGGTCAGCTCCAGGGGGGAGCGGCGGAGAAAGAGCTGACAGTTCAGCTCCCGCTCCAGAGAGGCGATGTGGGCGCTCAGGGTCTGCTGCGTGATGTGCAGCTGATCGGCGGCCCGGGTGAAGTTGCGCTTATCCGCTACCGCCGCAAAGTACTCCATTGACAGGAAATTCACAAGATCCATCCCTTCCAGCCACAGTATATTTTCTGTATTATATACTGAATATTACGGTTTTGCAATTGGCTTTCGGGGGAGTATAATAAATCCGCTAAGAGAGATACCCTTTGTTCCGGAGAGGGAACAGGAGGGAAAACGGAGGAGATCGGTTTGGAACTGTTGACCATGTTATCCTTCTGCGCAGTGCTGCTGCTGTGCGTGGTTATGAAGTGGTCCGTGCTGTATGCCCTGGTGGCCGGAGTGGCGATTTTCTGTCTGTACGGGCGGAAGCAGGGGTTCGGCTGGAAGCAGCTGGGGAGCATGCTGCTGTCCGGAGCGGCCACGGCAAAAAATGTAGTCACCGTCATCGGAATGATGGGGGTCGTAGCGGGCCTGTGGCGGGCCTGTGGTACCATCCCCTTTATCATCTGCGCGGCCTCCGGCTTTATCGGCCCAAATACGGTGATTTTGATGACCTTTCTGATGAACGCCATGGTGTCTATGCTCATGGGCTCCGCCTTCGGTGTATCGGCCACCATGGGGGCCATCTCCATCACCATGGCGATGGCCATGGGGGTCAACCCCGTGCTGGCGGGCGGAGCGATGCTCTCCGGCGTCTTTGTGGGGGACCGCGCCTCGCCGGTGTCCTCCAGCGCTCTGCTGGTCAGCGAGGTGACGCACACCGATCTGTTTGACAACCTGAAGAAGATGATGCGTTCCAGCGCGGTGCCCTTCCTGCTGTGCTGCGTGATCTACGGCGCAATGGGCCTGTCCGCGGGGCAGGCGGGACAGACTGCGGACCTGTGGGACGTGTTCGGCCGGGAGATGAGCCTGCACTGGTCGGCGCTGATCCCCGCGGCAGTGGTGCTGCTGCTGTCCTCTCTGCGGGTGCCCACGAAAAAAACGGTGCTGGCCAGCATCGGCGCGGCCGCGCTGGTGTGTGTTCTGGTCCAGAAGATGAGCGTGGGGCGGGTGCTGGAGCTGGCGGTGCTGGGCTTCCATGCGGCGGATCCGGAGGTGGCCGGTATGCTGGACGGCGGCGGGCTGATCTCTATGGTGAAGTCTATGGCGATTGTGGGGCTGTCCTCCTCCTACTCCGGTATTTTCCGCAACACCAAGCTGCTGGTGGGGATGAAGACCGGTTTGCAGCGGCTGGCGGAGAAAGTGACCCCCTTCGGCAGTATGATCGTCACCTCTTTGGTGACAGGGGGCATCGCCTGCAACCAGACCCTGTGTGTGTTGATGACCCACCAGCTGTGCGAGGACATGGAGCCGGACGGCAAAGAACTGGCCATGGCGCTGGAAAACTCGGCCATCCTGCTGTGCGGTCTGATCCCCTGGTCCATTGCGGGCGGCGTGCCCTTGGCCTCGGCCGGGGCGCCCATCACCGGTATGCTGGCGGCCTTCTACCTGTATCTGGTGCCGCTGTATACCTTTGTGCGGAAGCTGGCGGCCCGGCGGGCCGCAGCCGGGGGCGCGGAAGCCCGTCGCCCGGCTCCGGCGCAGCGGTAAATTGAATTTGATCCCCTTTGAAGCGGCCCCACAAGCTGCAAACATTTTAACTGGGTTAAAATGTTGTTGATTTCAAGGAAAGGGAACCCTGACGGTTCCCTTTCCAACTATCCTTCCCTCCGAATCCTTTGGCCGGAAGGTCTTTTTCGATGGTCACAAGCGGCCCTACAAGGGGCCGCTTTGCTATTGCCACAGGGGAGCAGATGGGAATATAATAAGAGCAAGAATCAACATAAGGAGGGCGGCGATATGCCTCCTATCATTCAAATTTCCGGGGCGCAAGGCGCCATGGACCGTTATGCTGCGGCCATTCAGAACGCGGGAGGGGCGGCCCGGACGGGCTATTGCCCCCAGGCCGACCTGAGCTGTGACGGACTGCTGCTGTGCGGCGGCGAGGACGTGGACCCCGCCTTCTTCGGACAGGAAAACCGGGGCTCCATGCCCCCTGATCTGGCCCGGGACCGGGCGGAGCTGGCCCTGCTGGCGGCCTATTGGGCTGCGGGTAAGCCCATCCTGGGCATCTGCCGGGGAGTCCAGATCCTGAACATCTTTCTGGGCGGGACTCTGATCCAGGACCTGCCCGACGGGATCCGCCCCTTTCACCGGCGGAAGGAGGGCGACGCAGTCCACCTGATCCGCGCGGAGGAGGACAGTCTGCTGCACCGCTGGTACGGCGGGGTGTTTCCGGTAAACAGCTATCACCATCAGGCCCTGGACCGGCTGGGCGCGGGCCTGCGGGCCACGGCCTGGTCGGAGAGCGGCGTTATCGAGGCGGTGGAGCATGAGAACCGCCCGGTGCTGGGGGTGCAGTTTCACCCGGAGCGGATGGCCTTTGCCAACCGGCGGGAGGATACGGTGGACGGCGAGGCCGTGTTCCGGTGGTTCCTTCAGCAGTGCGGGGGATGAGAAGCGCGGCCGGAAAGTCCCCCTACGGAACCGAAAAGGCAAGGCGCACAAGAGGCGCGATGTGGAAAAGGAGAGACCGCCTGGTTCGACCGGCACGAGCGGCAGCGGGCGGAGAACGGAACGGCCCCAAGTTCATGCCCGCGCCGAACAAATTCAGCCCCCTTTCCAAACGTGCGATCCGGGGTTCGGGGCCGCAGCCCCGAGGATCTTTGGGTACTTTCCATCCTTGGAAAGTACCTCGCCCGGGGGCGAAATATCCCACGCGGGCGGATAATATCCGCCCCTACGGCGTGTATTGTTCGTAGTTCCTCGCAGGGCGCGACGACCCGGCGCGCCGAGCAAATACCCTGCGGTCTCACGGGCCGCCCCTGTCCCTATTCCATCTAAAAAAAGAAACCGAGGTGACCGGTCATGAGCAAGTCCAGCGCCATAGAGCAGCGGAGAAAGCGTCTTTACTCGATCGTGGAGACGGGGAATGTGGGGGATATTTGGAGCCGCGGATATGACATCCTTCTGGTGGCGGCCATCCTGATCAACCTGGCGGTATGCGTAGCCTATACCTTTGACGAAATGGAGCTGAAGTACGGCCCCGAACTGCTGGCGATTGAGTTTGTCACGGTGTCCTTCTTCGCCGTGGACTATGTTCTGCGCCTGTGGACGGCCAAGTATCAGTACCCCGACCAAAGGGAGGGCCGGGCCCTGTGGAAGTATGCGTCTTCCATAACGGGGATCATTGATTTGGCCTCCTTCCTGCCCTATTTTCTGCCCGTATTCTTCCCTGCGGGGGCGGTGGCCTTCCGGATGTTCCGGGTGGTGCGCATCTTCCGCCTGTTCCGCATCAACGCCTATTACGACTCCCTCAGCGTCATCACCTCCGTTCTGGCCAGCAAGCGGCAGCAGCTTATGTCCTCGGTGTTCATCATTCTGGTGCTGATGCTGGGGGCCAGCCTGTGTATGTACTCCCTGGAGCACGAGGCCCAGCCGGGGGTGTTCCGCAACGCCTTCTCCGGCATGTGGTGGGCGGTGTCCACCCTGCTCACCGTGGGCTATGGGGACATCTATCCCGTCACCCCCATGGGCCAGCTGTTCGGGATCTGCATTACCTTTCTGGGGGTGGGCATGGTGGCCATCCCCACGGGCATCATCTCCGCCGGCTTCGTGGACCAGTACTCCCGGATCAAGCGCATCAGCGAATATGCCAATGAGCAGGAGATCAACTTTATGAAGGTCCCCATGACCCGGCGGGACAAATGGGTGGGACAGGCCATCAAGGATCTGGGCATTCCCCGGGGCGTGATCGTGGCCGCGGTGCAGCGGGGCCGGGAAGTGGTGGTGCCCAGGGGCGACACGGTGATTCAGGAGCACGATACGCTGGTTCTGGGGGCGGAGGCCATGGGGGACGACCACCGCATCGAGCTGAAGGAAGTGGTGCTGAAGCACCACAACCCCTGGAACGACCACCCCATTCAGGAGCTGGACATCTCCCGCCAGACGGTGATCGTTATGGTCAAACGCCGGGGCACCATGCTCATCCCCAACGGCGACCTGGTGTTGAAGGAGGGGGACAAGGTGATTTTGTACACCAAAAAATTTATGTCCGATGCGGAGATGCTGGAGATATGAATACACGCTCTGTCCGGGGATTTTCTCCCGGACAGAGCGTGTGTTTTGGTGTAGGGGTTACAGCAGGCTTCCCACCTGATACACCAGCATGGACAGCACATAGGCGCAGGCGATCTGCCAGCCGATGGAGAAGAAGGCCAACTTTTTGCTGCCCATCTCCCGGAACAGGGTGGATACGGCGGCCACACAGGGCACATACAGCAGGATGAACACCAGATAGGAGAAGGCGGACAGGGGGGTGAACCCTGTCATGGCAGCGGCCACCATACCCCCCGTGGCAGTGAGAGGGAAGCCGTAGAACATGGACAGAGAGGTGACCAGCATCTCCTTGGCGATCAGCCCGGTGAGCAGGGCCACCACGGCCTGCCACGCGCCGAAGCCGCAGGGCCGGAACAGGGGCGCGATGGCCGCGCCGATGGCCCCCAGCATACTGTGGGCGGGGTCGTCCACCATGGTCAGGCTGAAGTCGAAGGACTGCAGCAGCCACAGCAGGATGGACATAAACAGGATCAGGGTGCCCGCCTTCACCAGAAAGCCCTTTACCTTCAGCCATACATGGCGCATGACGTTGGAAAAGGAGGGGAGGCGGTAGGGGGGCAGCTCCAGCACGAAGGGGGCGGGCTCCCCGGCGAACAGGGTGTGCTTGAACAGCAGGCCGGACAGGATGCCCATGGCCATGCCCACGCAGTACAGGGCGAACACCACCAGTCCCGCCCACGGCCCGAAGAAGGCGGAGGACAGCAGGCCGTATATGGGCAGCTTGGCGGAGCAGGACATGAAGGGCAGCAGCAGGATGGTCATGCGGCGGTCCTTTTCGTTTTCCATGGTGCGGGCCCCCATAATGGCGGGCACGGTGCAGCCGAAGCCCATAAGCATGGGGATAAAGGCCTTTCCGCTCAGGCCGAAGCGCCGCAGCAGCCGGTCCATAATAAAGGCGGCCCGGGACATATAGCCCGAGTCCTCCAGCAGAGACAGGAACAGGAACAGCAGGGCGATCTGGGGCAGGAAGGAGAGCACGCCGCCCACGCCGGCCACAATGCCGTCCCGCACCAGGGAGACGAGGACGGCCGGCGCCCCGGCGGCGGTCATGGCGCCGCCCAGCCAGACGCCGAAGGCGTTCACCGCCGCCCCCACCCCCTTGGACAGCCAGGAGCCGAAGGGGCCGAAGGTCACGGCGAACATCACCAGCATGGTAAGCAGGAACAGGGGGATAGCCAGCACCCGGTGGGTCACCACGGCGTCGATCTTTTCGGTCAGGGTGCGCTCCCCCTTGCGGTCGGCCTTGACCACCGAGGCGGCTGCAACCCGCTGGATGTACTGATACCGGCTGTCGGCCACCAGGGTCTCCCGGTCCCCCAGGGGGCTGGAGTTCTCGTAGGCGGTGGCGATGCTGTCCAGCTTTTTCTTTACCTCCGGGGGCAGTTTCAGGGCCTTCTCCACCAACTCGTCCCCCTCCAGCAGCTTGATGGAGGCCCAGTGGGCGGGCAGGCCGGCGGCATAGGCGTAGTCGTGGAGCAGCTCGCCGATACAGTGGTGAATGTGGTGGGTGTAGTCGTCGTAGAGGTCGTCTGGCTCCAGATTGAACCCGATGTGCATCTGGAGGTGGGCGGTCTCTAAGAGCTGATCCAGCCCCTGGCCCGTGCGGGCCACGATGGGGATCACGGGGATGCCCAGCTCCTTGCTCAGCTGGCGGGCGTCAATGCGGTCGCCCCGTTTTTCCACCTCGTCCATAAAGTTCAGGGCGATGACCATGGGGCGCTCCAGCTCCAGCAGCTGGATGGACAGGTACAGATTCCGCTCCAGGTTGGTGGCATCCACCACGTCGATGATACAGTCGGGGGCTTCGTTGATGATATAGTCCCGGGCGACGATCTCCTCCATGGAGTAGGGCGACAGGGAGTAGATGCCGGGCAGGTCCACCACCGTGATCTCCTTGTCCCCCAGGTGGGCGATGCCCTCCTTCTTCTCCACCGTGACGCCCGGCCAGTTGCCCACATACTGGTTGGAGCCGGTAAACGCATTGAACAGGGTAGTCTTCCCGCAGTTGGGGTTGCCCGCCAGCGCCACCCGCATGGTGCGGCTGTCGTGGTCGTTGGGGTCGTACCGCTTCCGGTGGTCCTCCAGCTCGTGGACATGGTCGTCCATCTGGCGCTTTAATACCGCGGGATCGGTCAGATGCTGGGTCAGGGCCTGCCGGGCGGATCTGGAGGCGGCGGCACAGCCGCCGCAGCTTCCGCAGGCGGACTGCTCCTCCAGCATGGTGATCTGCGCCGCGTCTGCGCGGCGCAGAGACAGGGTGTAGCCCCGCAGAGAGACCTCCAAAGGATCGCCCAGGGGGGCGATTTTATTGACGGTGATCTTCGTGCCCGGGGTCAGCCCCATGTCGATCAAGCGGTGCTTCACCGCCCCCGAGTGGTTGCCTACGGACCGGATCACACCGCTTTGTCCTGGGGAGAGGTCATAAAGAGTAGTGGATTTCGATGTAGTAGTCATAACAAATCCTCTTCGGGAACTTTAGATATTTAGATAAATTAGATGAGCCAAATTTAAACAGCTTATTCTACCACCGATATTCCTGTAATGCAACAGAAAACCGGGGCGTGATTGACAAAAACTGGGGCAGACTTTATACTGGTAATTCTAAAAGAGGGTATGCAGCCCTGGGAATGGCAGATAGGCTTCCGGGAAGAGGCCAAGCAGAGGGAGGAACACCATGACAAAGACCGAGCTTCTGGACCGCTGCGCCCGGGACCGGGAGGAGCGGATCCTGCTGGGACGGGTGCTGGACAAGGGGGAGCTGACCCGCGCCCGGGGCATCCCCGCCCACACGGTGTTTCTCTCCCCCGGCCAGCGCTCGGCGGCAGAGGATATGCTGAACGCATGGGGGCGGCCGCGGTGCTTGTTCTGGGGCGGCTACGAGGGGGCGGAGCGCACCCTGTGCGCCTTTCTGCCGGATTGGCAGGAGGAAGAGGACCTGAAAAACGACCCCGACGGCCCCATCGGCGGGGTGGAGGCGGTGTTCCCCCGGGAGGTGCAGCTGTCCCACCGGGATATCCTGGGGGGACTGATGGGACTGGGTCTGGACCGGGAGAAGCTGGGGGACATCCTGATCCTGCCGGGGAAATGCCAGGTGCTGGCTCTGACGGAGTGCGTCCCGATTTTGCTCTCCCAGTGGGACAGCGCCGGACGGGCCAGACTGAAGGTGCGGCAGATCCCGTTGTCCGAGCTGGAGATCCAGCCGCCCCAGGTGAAAGAGATCCGGGACACTGTGGCCGCGCTGCGGCTGGACGCGGTGCTGGCGGCGGGATTTTCCCTGTCCAGAGGGAAGGCGGCGGAGCTGATTGCCGCCGGACGGGCGGCGGTGAACCACCGGGAATGCACAAAGGTGGATAAAACGGTGGAAAAAGGGGACGTGATCACCTGCCGCGGGTTGGGCAAGTGCGTGGTGAAGGACGTGCCCGGTCAGTCCCGGAAGGGGAGGACCATGGTGGTCATGGAGCGGTATATCTGATGAAAAACCTCCCACCCTCGTCCTCACAAGCTCCATATCCCTCGCTTCCGATAGAACAGCGAAAGCTCGCTCATTCCGCTGTTCGTCCTCTCCCATTTATGACCGCTGACGCTGGGTCATAAATGGGTTCCCGGGGGCTCCGCCCCCACGCCACCGTAGGGGCGGCCTGTGGCCGTCCAGATCAAGCCTTCCCCACACAGGGGGGAAGGTGGCCCGCAGGGCCGGATGAGGGGGCGGACGTTAAGAAGCGGGCGGCCACATGGGGCCGCCCCTACAGAGCTGGAGATTTGAATACCGCCTCATATTTCACGCACAAGGAGTGTTTTCTATGGATCAATCCAAAATTTTACGCATTAACGAGCTGGCCGCCAAGGCGAAAACACCTGAGGGGCTGACACAGAAGGAGATCGAGGAGCGGGCCGCCCTGCGAAAGGAGTATATTGAATCGGTTCGGGCCAATCTTCTGGGGCAGCTGAACAACACCGTCATTCAATACCCCGACGGCAGCCGGAAAAAGCTGGAGCGGAAGCCGGAAGCGGAGCTGGCCCGGGAGCGGGAGCAGCGGGAGGACGAGGAGAACCGCCGGGAAGTGGACGCCATCCGAAAGCGTTGACAAGATAAGAATTTTTTGAGATAATATCCGGTACCAATTTGCTGTTATGTCTGCCTTCGGGCGGAGAAATAAAGGAGTACAACATGGCATTGATCAAGTTTTTGACGGATTCTGCCGCTGATATTCCCGCCGACCTGGCGCGGGAGCTGGGCATCCAGGTGCTGCACTTCCCCATCGCGATGGAGGCGGGGGAGATTCAGGACGGGGTGGACTATCAGCCGGAGGAGTTTTACCGTGTGCTGGTGAAGGAGAAGCGGATCCCCACCCACGCCCAGCTGACCCCTTTCATGTTTGAGAAGTGCTATCAGCAGGCCTATGACGAGGGGTATACCGACCTGATCTACATGGCCATCAACGCCAAGGGCAGCGCGACCTACTGCAACGCCCTTCAGGCCCGGGAGTCCTTTTATGAGGAAAATCCCAAGGCCCGGGAGAAGTTTACGATCACTGTGATCGACGCGGGCACTTACACCATGGCGTATGGCTGGGCGGTGATCCAGGGGGCCAGAATGGCGGCCGCCGGGGAGCGCCTGGACAAGATCGAGGCCTTTATGCGGGACTGGATCGCCCACGCCCGTATCCTGTTCGTCCCTCTGGATCTGCGCTTTGCCAAGAAGTCCGGCCGGGTGTCCGCCGCTGCCGCCTTTATGGGGGACGCCCTGGGGCTGAAGCCCATTATGACCTTCGAAAACGGGGAGTCTAAGGTGCTGACCAAGGTGCGGGGGGAGAAAAACGTGGTGCCCACCATAGTGTCCCTCTGCCAGAAGAACCGGAAAAGAAACACGCCGTATTTCCTGGTCCGGGCGGACAACCCTGAAATGGCGGGTAAGCTGCGGGGAGCCTGCATCCAGGAACTGAAGGCGGAGCCGGAGCTGGAGTATTTCATCGGCGGCGTCATCGCCGTCAACGCGGGGCCCAACCTGATCGGCATGATCTATCGGGAAAAATAAAAAACCGGGGGCGCATCCTGTGCGGGATGCGTCCCCGGTTTTTTCATAAAGAACGTGCCCGCTCACAGGAGCGGGCACGTCAGGCTGTCGAAAAAGTCCTTCCGGCCAAAGGATTCGGAGGGAAGGATAGTTGGAAAGGGAACCGTCAGGGTTCCCTTTCCTTGAAATCAACAACATTTTAACGCAGTTAAAATGTTTTCAGCTTGTCAAAAAAGTAGTAAAACCACTTTTTTGACAAGCTGCGTGCCCGCTCACAGGAACGGGCACGTCTGCGTTATTTGTGGTACAGCTTGTTGTTGGTCTGATACTGGGGCTCGCAGGTCAGCTGGATGCCCAGCTTTTTATAGGTGGTCACGTCCACCGGCCCGGGAATGACGGAGCAGTGGGCCTGACAGCCCTTCAGGGCGGGCAGGGTGCGCAGGGCGCTGACGGCCTTGGCGTCGGTGTTTGCGGAGGAGGCCAGGGCGACCAGCACCTCGTCGCTGTGCAGCCGGGGGTTGGTGGAGCCCAGATATTTGGTTTTCACGGTCTGGATGGGCTCGATGGCGCTCTGGGCGATGAGATGGACTCCGTGGCCCCCCGCCTTGGCCTGGTATTTCATGGCGTTGAGCAGGGCGGCGGCGGAGCAGCCCATAAGCTCGGAGGTTTTGCCGATGACGATGGTCTCGTCGGGCAGCTGGATGGCCATGGCGGGCTCGCCGGTGGCCTGGGCGGCCTGCTTGGCGGCGGCCACCACGGGGCGGATGGCGGTAGTGACGCCCGCCTGCTGCATCAGCAGCTCCAGCTTGAATACCGCTTCATCCTCCCCCTTGCCCTGGCGGCGGTCGCACAGGGCGTCGTAGTACCGGCGGACGATCTCCTGTCCGGCGGCCTGGCGGCAGACCTCGTCGTCCACGATGCAGTTGCCCGCCATATTTACGCCCATGTCGGTGGGAGACTTATAGGGGCAGCTGCCGGTGATCTTCTCGAACATGGCGGCAAGGACGGGGAAGACCTCCACGTCCCGGTTGTAGTTTACCGTGGTCTGGCCGTAGGCCTGAAGGTGGAAGGGGTCGATCATGTTCACGTCGTCCAGGTCGGCGGTGGCGGCCTCGTAGGCCAGATTTACCGGGTGCTTCAGGGGCAGATTCCAGATGGGGAAGGTCTCGAACTTGGCGTAGCCCGCGGCGATGCCCCGCTTATAGTCGTGGTACAGCTGAGACAGGCAGGTGGCCATTTTCCCGCTGCCGGGGCCGGGGGCGGTGACCACCACCAGGGGGCGGGTGGTCTCGATATAGTCGTTGCGGCCAAATCCCTCGTCGCTGACGATGTGGGCGATGTTGTGGGGGTAGCCCTCAATGGGATAGTGGCGGTAGACCTTGATCCCCAGGCCCTCCAGCCGCTTCTGGAATGCGTCGGCGGCGGTCTGGCCGGTGTACCGGGTGACCACTACGCTGCCCACGTACAGGCCCATGGAGCGGAAGGCGTCGATCAGGCGGAGCACATCGCTGTCATAGGTGATGCCCAGGTCGCCCCGGACCTTGTTTTTCTCGATATCGCCGGCGTTGATGGCGATGATAACCTCTGCCTTGTCCTTCATTTTGGCCAGCATCCGGATCTTGCTGTCCGGCTCGAACCCCGGCAGCACCCGGGAAGCGTGGAAGTCGTCAAACAGCTTGCCGCCGAACTCCAAGTAGAGCTTGCCGCCGAACTGGGCGATGCGGTCGCGGATATGCTGGGACTGAAGCTGAAGGTACATTTCGTTATCAAAACCGATCTTGGACATGAGAGCGCCCCCTAATATTCTCTATCTTTACCTGTTTTCGGGATAAAAACACATCACCTTATATTCTAAACTGGCCTTCTGGGCAAGTCAAGGAAAAAGTAGCGCGGCGGGGAGCTGGGAAATCATACCGCCCCCGGAGAGCTTCCGGGGGCGGGAAGGCGTATGCGGTTCAGTCCAGGCTGGCCCGGTCGAAGGAGGAGACCGGGAGCACGTCGCACAGCTCCAGCAGGGTGGGGGACAGCCCGCCGCTGGTATTGAGGATCGGCGTGCGCACCGGGATGGAGGGGGCGGGCAGCGGCCCGGTGGGCAGGCAGACGGCGGCCAGCAGGCCGTCCTCGTTGGGCCGCCACAAGAGCACGCCCCGGTGGAGAGACACGACGTGCTGGATCACGGCCAGTCCCATCCCGGCCCCCTGGGTGGGCAGCGGGATCTGGGCATCGGTGGTCAGACTGAGCAGCTCGTCCAGCTGGCGCTGGGACAGGGCGCCCCCCTGACGCAGCAGGATGATGGCCTGACCGGGGCGCTGGAGCAGACGCAGCAGCAGCGTCCCCTGGGGGGTGTTTTTGGCCGCATTGGACAGAAGGCCCAGCAGGGCCAGGGGCAGCAGCTCCGGGTCGCCGGGGGCCAGGAGGGAGGAGGCGCCTGCCCGGTAGGTCAGGGCCACGCCCCCTTCGCTGAGCAGGGTGCCGGCCTCTTCCGACAGGCGGCTGCACAGGGCGGTCAGGTCCATGACCACGGGGTGAAAGTGGATCTCCCCCCGCTGGGCCCGGTAGAGATACTCCATGTTTCGGTTTAGCCGGCACATCCGATAGAAGCTCTGGCGGAAGGCGGCCAGCTGATACTGGACCTCGTTGTCGCCCCGGCGCTCCAGGGGGCGGCTCAGGCGCTGGAACTCCAGGAGCATATCCCCCTGCACCTGCCGCATCTGCTGGAGGAAGCCGTCCATCTGCGGCGAGGTGAGGGCGGCCTGGGGCGCGGGGGCGAACAGGACTCTGGAGCCCCCCGGCCGGCAGACCATGGAGAAGGAGAAGCTGTTTTGACCCCAGGTGAACTGCCCGGATTGTACGCAGCCCTCCTCCCCGTCAGGCAGGGGGATGGGGGCCGGGTCGCCGGGCTCCAGCCCAGGGAGTAGACGTTTGGCGGCAGGATTCAGGGCGGAGACCGCGCCTTGATTCAAATCGAAGGCGGCCTGAGGGATCTGATCCAGGGTGGAAGTGGGCAGTTGGGACATGAAAAACCTCCCGCGGCATAGGCCGCTTTTTCTTTTTCGGGGGTGCGGTAATAGTGTTGCCGCAAATGGGAACAGGGTATATCGCCAAAGTTTAACCAGTATAACAAATTTTGGCAATCAGAACAAGTGGCAAGTTGTTAAGAAACGGAAAAAACGGAACAGGCGGGCGGCTGACCGTCGAAACAGGGGGATAGGACGGCGAAAAACAGAGCTGTGTCTGTGCGGAAGCGGCAGTAGAAGGAGGGGCGGTCCGCTTAAAGGCGGCACAGCGTGGAAAACGGGGGGAGTAAGACAGAAGCAAAGGGGATGCCAAAGGGGCTAAAATGGGACACATGGCAGAGAATCGGGGGAAAAATCCGGGGAAACGGAAAAACTTTGTGCAAAATATGCGTCAATCTCCCCTATACAAGAAAGCAGGAAATGGGCTATAATATAAATACCATCGCTTGACAAGGGCAGACACGGTTTTGACGGGCAGAAATGGGCCCATACAGCGTCAAGGCCCTTGACAATACGACAAGTATTTTCTGCGGGTCTTTCCTTGTCTGGACGCATTTCTGCTCCGGCAAAACTGCCTGCACCTGACAGGAATGGATTTTCCAGTGATTTTTGTTTTTTTGAGACGCAGGTGGGCTGGCGCCCACCAAGGCGAAAAGAGCAAAAAGCGCCGGAAAGACGCCCTGTCAGGCGTGTTTGCCTTTGTCAAGCGATGGTATCATCGGCAGTCATGTCCCCCGGATCGGGCGGGCGCAGGTCCGCCGCAGACCCGAGGAGTTTGAAAGGAAGAAAGGAAGCATTACTATGAGCATCAAAGTCGGTATCAACGGATTTGGCCGTATCGGCCGTATGGTTTTCCGCGCCAGCCTGAATCATCCCGAGATCGAGATCGTGGGGATCAACGACCTGTGCCCCGCCGAGTATCTGGCCTATATGCTGAAGTACGACACCATGCACGGCAAGTGCGAGGCTGAGATCTCCTCCACCGAGAAGGCCATTGTGGTCAACGGCAAGGAGATTCCCGTTTCCGCCGAGCGTAACCCTGCCGACCTGCCCTGGGGCAAGCTGGGTGCTGAGTATGTGGTGGAGTCCACCGGTCTGTTCCTGACCAAGGAGAAGGCTCAGGGCCACCTGGACGCCGGCGCCAAGAAGGTCGTCATGTCCGCCCCCTCCAAGGACGACACCCCCATGTTCGTGTGCGGCGTCAACCTGGACAAGTACACCACCGACATGAACTTCGTCTCCAACGCCAGCTGCACCACCAACTGCCTGGCCCCCATCGCCAAGGTGCTGAACGACAACTTTGGCATCAAGGACGGCCTGATGACCACCGTTCACTCCGTCACCGCCACCCAGAAGACCGTTGACGGCCCCTCTCTGAAGGACTGGCGCGGCGGCCGCGCCGCTACCGGCAACATCATCCCCTCCTCCACCGGCGCCGCCAAGGCTGTCGGCAAGGTCATCCCCTCTCTGAACGGCAAGCTGACCGGTATGTCCATGCGTGTTCCCACCCTGGACGTGTCCGTGGTGGACCTGACCGTCAACCTGGAGAAGCCCGCCAAGTACGAGGAGATCTGCGCCGCCATGAAGGCCGCCGCTGAGGGCGAGCTGAAGGGCATCCTGGGTTACACCGACGAGGCCGTGGTGTCCAGCGACTTCCTGGGCGACACCCGCACCTCCATCTTCGATGCCGACGCCGGCATCGCCCTGACCGACACCTTCGTGAAGGTCGTGTCCTGGTACGACAACGAGATCGGCTACTCCAACAAGGTGCTGGACCTGATCGAGCATATGTACTCCGTGGACCACAAGTAAGAGCGTTTTCTGACCGGAGCGCCGCCGCAGGCGGCGCTCCTTTTTTACAGCAGACAGAAAAGGAGAAACCGTATGGAAGCATTGGAACTGATCACCGGCCGCCGCAGCGTGCGGCAATTCAAGGCGGAAAAAGTGGACCGGGCCACAGTGGAGAAGATCGTAGGGGCGGCGGCCTATGCCCCGTCCTGGAAGAACACCCAGGTGACCCGCTACTATGTGTGCGATGACGCCAAGATCAAAGAGCATATCGCCCGGGACTGCACCATGGGATTCACATACAATGCCGGCACATTGGAGCGGGCCCCCCAGGTGGCGGTGCTGACGGCGGTGAAGGGCCGCAGCGGAATGGAGAAGGACGGCAGCAGCACCACCCAGCGGGGCGGGAGCTGGCTGATGTTTGACGTGGGCGCAGCGGCCCAGACCTTCTGCCTGGCGGCCTATGCCTATGGCGTGGGCACCGTGATCATGGGAGTATTCGACCCGGAGATGGTGGCCCAGGCCCTGCACATCCCTGAAAACGAGGAGGTTGTGGCCCTGATCCCCTTCGGGTATCCCGACGAGACGCCTGCCGCCCCCAAGAGAAAGTCTGTGGAGCAGCTGCTGACCTTCTGCGAGTAATAGTTTAAGAGATCCCGACGCTTCTGTTTTTGCCGGAGGGGCCGCCCTCAATGAAAGAATACAGGAAACGATATCAGAAAAATGTCGAAACATGGAGCTTTCGGTCCGAACAGACGCAAGCAGCAGAGGGGCGCGCCGCCGTCCCTCTGCTTTTTCTTGCCATCCCGGCAGAAATGGGATACACTGTTGGGGAAGAATGGAACCGGCACAGGAGGAGAGAAGGATGAACCACCGGGAATATATGGCCCGCGCCCTGGAACTGGCCCATCAGGCGGGGGAAGAGGGCGACGTGCCTGTGGGCTGCGTCATCGTCAAGGACGGGCAGATCGTGGGCCGGGGGCGCAACCGCCGGGAGGAGAACGGGGACGCTACGGCCCACGCGGAGATGGAGGCCATCCGGGAGGCCTGCGCCCGTCTGGGCAGCTGGCGGCTGCACGGCTGCACCATGTATGTGACCATGGAGCCCTGTCCCATGTGCGCCGGGGGGATCATCAATGCCCGCATCGACCAGGTACGCTACGGGGCGAAGGATGACAAAGCGGGGTGCTGCGGCTCGGTACTCAACCTGTTTGAAGAGCGCTTCAACCACCGGCCCCGGCTGTACCGCGGCCCCCTGGAGGAGGAGTGTACCCAGGTCCTTCAGGATTTTTTTCAGGCGCTGAGGTGAGATAATAATCCACAAAAATGCCGCCGCCTGTGGAAAACTTTGGCGGTATGCGCCCGGGGCGGGGCAGAAAAGCGAAACGGAGAGAAAAAACAGGAGAGATTTAATCTTTTTGTAACAATTGCAGGTGACTTTTTTAATAAAACCCGGATATGATAATACTCGCAAGGCAAGAGCATCTTTTCATTCTATCCTCCAATTCTTATTTGAGTGACCGGCAGAAATGCCGGTCATTCGCCTTTTTCGGGGGAGGAAGGGGAGAAGATTTAATCTTCTTGTAACAAGTTGAGGAGACTTTTTAATAAAATGTGGGTACACTACACTTTGCAAGAGATTCTCCTTTCATTTTGATCCTCTTTTTGCGGGAATACCCGGCGTCACGAACAGGCGCCGGGTATTCCTGTTTTTTGCCTCTGCATAATTCTTCCTCTCCCGGCAGATACTGTCCCGGAAAGGAGGGAGGCGCATGAGCGGAGAGCCCACCCCGCAGGCGGAGCAGCCCCACCCCAGAAAGACGCCCAGGCTGAAGCAGCGCCTGTCTTTGGAAGCGTTGACTCAGGTGTTTTCCGACTGCGCAGACTTCAGCGCCCGGCAGCTGCGGCTGGGCGGGACCGGGCAAGTTGTCACCGTATGCTGGCTGGAGGGCATGGCAAAGACGGAGCGGCTGAACGACTATGTGTTCCGCCCCCTGGCGCAGGACCGGAGGCTGGAGGCGGCGCAGGGCGAAGCGGCGCTGGCCCTGCTGGTGCAGGGCACCCTTTATGCCCAGAAGGTGAAGGTGGAGCGGGAGATGGACCCGGTGGCCCAGGGGCTGATCGGCGGCAGCTGCGCCCTGTTTCTTCAGGGGGAAAAGGAGCGGGCGCTGGTGATTCCGGTGCCCACGGAGGAGAAGCGCTCCATTGGGCAGCCGGAGAATGAGCCGTCCCTGAAGGGGGCGCGGGACTCCTTTGCGGAGAGCGTGCGCACCAATACGTCCCTGGTACGCCGCCGTCTGCGGGCCCCGGAGCTGAAGATCGTGGAGTGCGTGGCGGGGCGGCAGTCCCTGACTCCGGTGGATATTCTGTGGTTAGAGGGGATCGCCGACCCGGATACCGTGGACAAGGTGCGCCGGCGCATAGAGGACATGGACATTGACGGCATCCAGGCCGCCGGAAATATAGAGGAGTATGTGATTGACCGGGTGGACACCCCCTTCCCGCTGATCTGCTACACCCAGCGGCCCGACCGCTTCTGTCAGGGCCTGCTGGAGGGACGGGTGGGCATCCTGTGCGACGGGCTGGCCTTGGGGCATCTTCTTCCCGGGACCATTGACCAGTTCTTCAAGACCGGGCAGGACCGGGCCTATCACTGGCTGGTGGCCTCTATGCTCAGCTGTGTGCGCTACCTGTGCGCCGTCATCACCCTGCTGGTGCCGGGGCTGTATATCGCCCTGGTGACCTATCATCCGGAGGCGATTCCGGTAAAGCTGGCCCTGTCCATCGTCTCCGCCAAACAGGAGGTGCCCTTTTCTACGGTGTTCGAGGTGCTGATCATGCTGGTGGCCTTTGAGATCTTGCAGGAGGCGGGGCTGCGCCTTCCCTCCACCATCGGGGCCACGGTGTCCATTTTGGGCGGGCTGGTGGTGGGCAATGCGGCGGTGGATGCGCGGATCGTCTCGCCGGCGGTGCTGATTGCCGTGGCCATTGCGGGCATTGCGGGCTATACCATGCCCAGCCAGGACTTCTCCGGTGCGCTGCGCCTGTGGCGGTTTCTTCTGGCGGTTCTGGCCAGTCTGGGGGGCCTGTTCGGGCTGGGCGCGGGGTGCGTGCTGCTGCTGTACCATTTGGCGGGGCTGGAGACCTTCGGCGTACCCTATCTGGCGCCCTTTACCTCCGGGGCGCGTCGGCGGTGCGGACATCCCACGGTGTTCCGCCTGCCCCTGCGGGAGATGAAGTGGCGGGACGGCGCCCTGCACAGCCGGAACCGGAGAAACCAGCGATGAGGCGGCGGACGTGGCTGCTGTTGGCCCTTCTGGGGCTGGGCATGGCCTGGGGCGGTCTGCCGCGGGGCAGAGAGATGGGCAGTATGGCCCTGATACGCACGCTGGGGGTGGATTGGGAGGACGGACAGTATGTGGTGACGGCCTCCACCGGGCGGCGCGCCCGGGGCTTTCAGGGCGAGGAGGCGATGGAGCCGCTGATTCTGAGTGCCCGGCGGGATACGCTTTCGGCTGCGCTGGCCGCTGTGGCGGCCGGCTCGGAGCAGGAGGTCTATTTCGGCTATGTGGATCAGCTGCTGCTGGGCCGGGAGCTGGCGGAGCGGGGGGCGCTGCCTGTGCTGGAGCGGTTTATTGGGGAGGAAGAATTGGGCCTGGGGGCCCAGGTCTGGCTGATCTGCGGTCAGGCAAAGGCGGCTGTGACCTGCGGCGGAGAGGAGGGGGCGGAGCCCCGGCTGACTGTTCTGGCCAAGGGGGAGGAGGGCTCCGCCGGCTTTGGACGGACGGTGGGCGCGGTGCTGACCGACCTGAATGAAAACGGCTGTGCCTATGTCCCGGCGCTGGAACAGGACCAAAGGGGACTGCTGTGGGAAAAGGGCTGCGGGATTCTGGAGGCGGACGGCCTGCGCGGCTGGCTGTTTGGTGCGCAGGCCCAGGGCATGAAGCTGCTGACCGGCGGCGGAGCGGGAGATGTGATCGAACTGGCGGGCGGCCGGGCGGCGGAGATAGTCGGAGTACGGACCGGACTGACCTGGGACGAGGACAGCCGGACCATGGTCGTGCGCTGCCGCATCGCCCTGCGGCTCACCGAAGGGGGAGCGGGACTTGCCCAAGAGGAGAGGGAGGCCCTGCTGCGGCAGATCGAAACGCTGGAAGAGGAACGGATCGGCGGGACACTGAGGACGCTGAGTAATTGGAAGAGCGACTGTCTGGGTTTGGGGCGGCGCCTGCGAGCGGAGCACCCGTTCCGAACCGGGGGGAAGGATGTGTTTTCCAATAGTACGCTGCGCGGCGCAGTACAGGCGGTTTGGGAGCCGTCCGGTTAGGAGGATGAGAATGGAGCGGGAAAAAGAGCTCTCTATGACCCAGCTGATGGCGCTGGTCTGGCTGGCGGATCTGGCTCCGGCGGCACAGCTGCTGCGGACGTCGGCAGAGGTCGGCGGCGCGGGAGGGTGGCTGTCGCCCCTGTTGGCCCTGCCGGTTCTGGCGGCCCTTGGCGGACTGATGGGATGGGCGGCAGGACGAGAGGGCTTGGCGGAAAAGCTGCGGAGAGGGTTGGGCCCCGTGCTGGGCCGAGGTGTTCTATTCCTATATATAGGTTGGGCGGCCCTTCTGGCGGGCCGGCGCCTGGGACAGTGCGCTCTGCGCCTGAGCGAAGGCGGAAGCCGGGACGGTTCGGCCTGGTTTTTTCTGGGGGTGATGGCGCTCACTGCGCTCTGGATGGTGCGGGGCAGTCTGGCGGCTCTGGGACGTACGGCGCAGATCCTGCTGGCGATCCTGGCGGCGGCGGGGGGAGTGGTGCTGCTGCTGGCGCTGCTCCGGACGGACTGGACGCGATTGGTTCCGGCGGAGGGCTGGACCGGGCGGACCATACCGGTGGCCCTGTCCGCTGCGCAGGCGCTGGCTCCCGGACTGTATGGTGCCTTCCTCTTAAATAAAACGGATCTTCGGCGGGGCGGAAGTACGTTTCTCTGTTGGAGCGCCGGGGGCTGCCTGATGCTGACCGCCGCCCAGGGGATCGTGCAGGGGTGTCTGGGGGCGGCGCTGAGCGCCCGGCTGGACAGCCCGTTCTTCACCATAACCCAGAGCGTGGGCGTGGAAGGGGCCTTTCAGCGGGTGGAGAGCATTGTCATAACTATATGGGCGGCGGCGGATTTGTTTTTTGTTGTGCTGATGCTCACGGCGATCAAAGCGGGAGCAAAGCGGGCGGCGGATGGGGGAACCGCAGGGCTGGCCGCAGCGGCGGGGATCACCGCCGCCATAGGAAGCGCGGTGGGAACGGTACTGGGCTGGCCCGCGGAGGAGGCGGTTTGGACGGGACGGGAGGGATATATGACCCTGCTTTTGTTCCTGTGCCCGGTCATCCTGGCGGCAGTTTTTGACAAGAGATGAAATCGCAGGAAAACAGACAGCACATCTTGTGGTTAGAACAGGCGAAATAGCCGAAGATGTAGGACTGGCGAAGAAAAGTAAAAAAAGAGTGAAAAACTCGAAAAAAACAGTTGACAATTGGCGGGGGTTCTGCTAATATAAGCAAGCGCTTGAGCGAGGGGTCAAACCCTTGAGCGAGCAAGGGAAATCGAACGAAGAGCTCACAAAGAGTTGAGAATGAAATGACCGGGAG